>Ga0207661_10002518_pt1 | contig 12605 bp, 13 predicted proteins | sample KBSC713LmetaG_FD_184337 | JGI IMG/M metagenome (GOLD analysis project Ga0207661, IMG submission 184337) | Corn rhizosphere microbial communities from Kellogg Biological Station, Michigan, USA - KBS C7.1-3L metaG (SPAdes) (version 2) | ecosystem: Host-associated > Plants > Roots > Rhizosphere ... | reverse complement strand
GCCCGGTTCAGCGTGACCATTCCTGCGGCGCCGGGGCGCAAGGAACGGACGGCCGTGCTTGCTCTGCGCTTCTCGCCCGTGACGTTATGCAAGCCGCATCCAAGCCCTGCCCCTGATCTGCCCGATACGATCCGCCTGACCATGGTGGACGTCCGGGAGGTATCGTCGGGCCATGACGGCAAGCCGATCCATTGGCGGCTGCTCACCACCCACGTCGTGACAAGCTCAAAAAAGGCACGTCGGATCGTCGATCTCTACCGCAAGCGTTGGACCATCGAGGAGTTCTTCCGCACGCTCAAGACCGCGGGCTTTGACATCGAGGAGGTCGACATCGGCAAACCTGATGTCATGATGAAGTTCGTGGCCGCAGCCGCTGTGGCGACGGTTACGATCATGCAACTGGTTCGTGCCCGTGACGGAACCACCAAGGAAAAACTGACCGAGGCTTTCGATCCCGACGACAAGCCTGTGCTTGAAGCGCTGTAAACCAAACTCGAGGGCGCCACCGACAAGCAAAAGAACCCACATCGAAAAGGCACGCTCGCCTTCGTTGCCTGGGTCATCGCCCGGCTTGGAGGATGGACCGCCTATTACGGAAAGCCTGGCCCCAAGGTGATGCGTCAAGGTCTCGAAGACTTCCGCCGCATCAAATATGGCACCACTCTGAGGTTGAAAAATGTGTGAATCGAATAGCCGGTGTCGGGGTCGGCGGGCTTGTCGTCATCGGTCTTTTTTCGGGCTCGGCCAGCGCAGCCGCCATCCCGCTCGCCAGAATAACGAGCGCCACCACCCAGACCCGCCAAGAAAAGCCCCGCATGCGGCGTTTTGTCTGCCAGGAGACGCTGGGGTGCAAGGCGGAACTTGGGCTCAGTGCCCGCCTGTGAACAGGCTTACGGCCATTCCGATAATGCAAAAGCCCATGGCCACGGTCGAGGCCCATCCCAGCCAATAGAGCCAGCCCTTGACGACCAGTTTTCCCATGACCTCTTTGCGGCGCACCAGCAACATGAGGATGACCATGACGGGCGCAGCAAGGACGCCGTTGATGACCGCGCTCCAGTAGAGCGCCTTCATGGGGTCGATGGGCGTGAAATTGAGACCGATGCCTACCAGGCCGGAAAGCGCCAGCACCGTATAGAATGCGACGGCTTCGCGCGGCTTGCGGGACAGCCCTACTTTCCACTTGCGGCCTTCGCCAATGGCATAGGCGGTTGAGCCTGCCAGCACGGGAATGGCAAGAAGGCCGGTGCCGATGATGCCGAGCGAAAAAATCAGGCCGGCGAAGGGTCCGGCGATGGGTTCCAGTGCCTTGGCGGCATCGGCGGAGCTTGCGATATCGGTCTTGCCGTGGGCATGAAGCGTCGCCGCCGTCGTAATGATAATCGATATAGCGATGAGATTGGAGAAAGCCATGCCAATCATCGTGTCGAGGCGGATGCGCTGGAATCCTCGCGCGCGTCGGTCGCGTCCTTCTTTAGGGGTGTCTTCTTGTGGTCGACGCGTTGTTCCTCGGCTTCGGTCGAGGATTGCCAGATGAACAGATAGGGCGAGATGGTCGTGCCGAGAATGGCGACGAGCGTGGTCAGGAAGCCGCCATTCCATTGAATCTGCGGAATGAGAATGCCTCGGGCCGCTTGCCCCCAGGGCACGTGAACGACGGCGAGCGCGATGACATAGGCGAAGAGACAAAGCGTCAGCCATTTGAGGATGGCGACATAGCGGTCGTAGTTGAAGAATATCTGCGCCAGGATGGAGACCGCGCCGAACGCCACCACATAAAGGATGCCGGGTCCGCCGATGAGAAGTTTCAGCGCATCAGCCATGGCGCCAAGGTCGGCCGCGATATTGATCGTATTGGCGATGAAGAGAAGAACGACAAGGCTCCAGACACAGGCAGGGCCATAGTTTCGGCAGACATTGCCTGCGATGCCATGGCCGGTGACGCGACCGATGCGGCCCGAGATTTCCTGGATGGCGACCATCAGCGGGTAGGTGAGAAGCATCGTCCAGCCGATACCAAAGCCAAGCTGCGCCCCTGCCTGGCTGTAAGTGCCGATGCCGGAAGGGTCGTCGTCGGACGCGCCGGTGATGAGGCCGGGACCAAGTTTCTTGAAAAAGTTCTTAAAGCGAAAGGTGGCGCGTCTCTGGACTTTTGGCGTGAGCTTTGAAGTGGTCAAGGTGTTCCCCGCGGGCAAAATGAGACAGCCGTCCGGTAAACCGCGGCGCCGTATATCGGCGCCATGTCTCGCTACGTGCGCGACGATAAGAGCGCCGTATGGAACTAGTTCCCGCTTCCTCCGTTAGGCGGACATTCCCCGGCCTGCCGCCGGGAATCCAGCCTTGAGGTCGTCCCATGAAACGCGCCGCTTTTATTGCTGTTTTTGCCTGCTTTCTTTCATCCGCCGCGCTTGCCCAGTCGGTTGGCGAGAAGACCGGCGTCAATTCCACCCTTGGCATTGCGCCCACGACCGCGGATTTCGTAAAGGAAGCGGCTATCAGCGATATGACCGAGATTGCCGCTGCCAAAATCGCGCTTCAGAAGGGCAATGCCGACGAAAGGAAATTCGCCGAGCAAATGGTCACCGACCACACCAAGACCAGCACCGAATTGAAGGCGCTCGTCACCAGCGGCGACGTCAAGGCGGAGATTCCGGCCGCGCTCGACAGTTCATCGCAGAAGAAGATCGACAAGCTGAATGACACGAAGCCCGAGGATTTTGTTTCCGAATACGATCCGATGCAGGTCAGCGCGCACAAGGATGCCGTTTCCCTCTTCGAGCGCTATGCCAAGGGCGGCGACAATCCGAAACTGAAGGACTGGGCCGGAAAGACCTTGCCGCATTTGCAGCACCATCTCGAAATGGCGCAGGTTCTCGACAAGAACCGGAAGTGACATGGGACGCGGCGGATGTACCCGTCTTCCATGACGCGAGCGGGCGGGCGGCTGTGCCGCCCGCTCTCGTCAGCCTGCTCGGCTATTCTGCCATGGTTGGTGCGGTTGGCGGCGGCGGCCTCGGCGATCTCGGTATTCGCTACGGCTATCAGCGCTTCATGCCCGAAATGATGCTGGCGGTCGTCGTCGTCCTGATCGCGCTGGTGCAGACGGGTCGTCAGCATACATGCTCCGACTTTTCGATGAGATCCCAGACGCGGGCGGTTTGTTCGTTCATGGTTTTGACCTTCTGACGCGGCCCATCAGATACTGCGTCTGAAACTGGTTGAGTTCGCTGCCGCGACGTCGAATCTTCGCGACCGCTGCCGCGCTTGGCTAGATTCGCCGCAGGTTATCGAATCGATCCGTCAGTTGTGACCTCGCTTCCATGCTTCAAGGAGTCCGCCGCGCTTTCCGTGTACGGGATCGCTTTTGGGCCGCTTCGTTTTCGCAATGCGTTTGCGCGCTTCGACGGCATCGCGCGTATCCGTGCATTCGTCGTAGGTTCCATCCGCCGGGTAGGCGCCGACGATCAGTAAATCCTTGCTTGCCTCGATCAGGCGATGGCCGGTGCCCGCCGGAAGGATTGCGATATCGCCCACCCGTACCATGATGCGCTTTCCCTTGATGCCCCCAAACTCCACGATGGCATGGCCCTTCGCGACGCCGAGAACCTCGTGGATTTGCGAGTGGTAATGAAGAAAGTCATAGATGCTGTCGCGCCAAGAGCGGCCCCACCCATTAGCGGAGAACAGCGCATCAATGCTTGCTGCCGGATCGTAGCCGCGCGCGAGCGTGACGGCGCGGCGATAAACCAGCAAGGGCCAATGCGGATGATTGGGAATGATGCCGTCATCCCTGAAATGAAGGCGCGTTACCGTGCTCTTCCGGACCATGCGGCCAAGGGCAGCTTCGTCGGGCTTGTCCTCGACCAGCTTGCGCGTCAGATTTTTGATCTGGTCCTTTAGCGGCATGCATGCCTCTGTTCCGAGGTTTCGTAAAGCCCCCTTGTTGGTAGGCGCCTTCGCGCAAACTTGCTCAGCATGTTGTCGGCGTCCATTTCATTACTGGTCGTCACTCCACCGCTTCGTACATTTCCAAGTGCGGCATCCAATGTACTGAACCGCTGTTTCGTCAGGCTGCACGAATGAGCCGACATTGCCTTGCCAAATTCGCTATGGCTTGCAGCGGAGGACGTTCGGCCTGACAATAGTCGTCCCAAGCCTTCGACTCCTTGAGCAGGCCAGGAACAGTCTGAATGGTAAATTGCAAAGGATTCAGGCCTCGCCTGACCTCCGCCCAGACGATCGGCATCGAGACCGGGGCATGCGGTCGGCCCCGCGGGGAAAGCGGCGCGACCGCGGTCGAGAACTGGTCATTCCGGAGATAGTCCAGGAATATCTTTCCGCTTCGCTTTGCCTTGCTCATGTTGATCAGGTAGCGGTCCGGACTGTCGCTCGCCATTTGGCTGCAGACCTCACGCGCGAACTGCTTGGCGGAGGCCCAATCGAATTTTTGTGCCTTCTTCGGCCGGGCAAGCGGCGTCACGATGTGCAAACCTTTGCCGCCGGTCGTCTTGCAAAATGACACAAGACCTAGCTCGGCGAGCCGGTCGCGCATTTCCGTTGCGGCGGTGATGACGGCCTCGAAATCCACGTCCGGCGCCGGGTCCAGGTCGAACACGAGACGGCCGGGCAGGGCTGGCTCGCCCGGCTGATTGTTCCAGGGATGAAGTTCGACGCCGGCGCTTTGGGCCACGGCTGCCAGACCCTCGACGCGGTCGATCTGGACATAGGGCTTGCGATCGCCGGAAACGGTGACCTGCTCGAGCAGACTAGATCCGCCCTTCATCGAGTGACGCTGAAAGAAGCGCTGTCCCTCGATACCGTCCGGAGCCCTGATAATCGAGCATGGGCGGCCTCTCAGATGTTGGATCATCCAGTCGCCGACACTCTCGAAATACATTGCGAGATCGAGCTTCGTGATCGCGCCTTGCCCTTCGTCGGGCCACAGAATCTTGTCGGGACGGCTGAGAGCGACCCCCATCACCAGTCCGTCAGAGGAACCGCTCGATGATGTCGCGGGCCGTTTCCTCGCGTGTTTGGGAGTTGGCTCTGCGATCTCGACCTGATCGGCCGGTGCCGGTCCTTCGGTTTCCACTTCCTTGGCGGGTTTGTCCTGGCGCAGCCCCTTGAACGCGGCCTGCCTGATCATGCCGGCGCCGGTGAACCCCGCAAACTCGATCTCAGCCACGAGTTCCGGCTTCAACCAATGCATTCCGGACTTCTTGCGAGGCGCATCCTTGCCGCCGAACGGATTGGTCTCGGAGGCCGCAGCCTTCAGCTTCGGCATCAGGCGCGATACCTTGTCGGCGCCATAGCCCGTTCCGACATTGCCGACATAGACCAGGTGATCGCCGCGATACACCCCGACCATGAGAGATTTGAACTGGCTCCCGTTACTATTCCAACCGCCGATGACCACCTCGTGCCCAGCCCGGCACTTGGCCTTGGTCCAGGTGTCTGTCCGTCCGGACACGTACGACGCGCTGGCCTGTTTTGAGACGATGCCTTCCAGAGACATGCGGCAAGCAGATTTGAGGACCGCATCGCCCCCTGTTTCGACATGCTCGACATAGCGAATTTCGGCCTGATCCTTCCCGTATGCCTTCTCGAGTAATCGCTTCAGCTTCTGCTTGCGATCGGTAACGCTTTCCCGGCGTAAATCCTGCCCACCAAGAAAAATAAGATCGAAGGCGAAAAAGATCAGGTCACCGGTCTTTTCGTCCGACAGGGCAGCCTGCAGACCCGCGAAATCCGGAGAACCGCGATGATCGAGCGCAGCGATCTCGCCATCAACGATGCAGTTGGGCAGTGCGGCGGCGGCCGTTGCGATCGCCCTAAATTTGGACGTCCAATCCAGGCCTTTGCGGGTCTTCAAGGTAACACTGCCGTCCTCGACCCGAACCTGGATGCGATATCCGTCGAACTTGATCTCGTGGACCCAATCGGTGCCTGCCGGCGGACGATCCACCGAAACGCATAATTGCGGCGAGACGAACGGCGGCATGCCATCGGAAGCAGCCCGGGTATTTTTGGAAGACTTCTTTGCGGCGGAGCGCCGGCTTCGTCCCGCGATAGCGCGCGAACCCTTGTGCGTCGGCGACGAGCGCGCCGCAGCACGGTGCGATTTCCATTCCGCTTTTGCGGGCGCGCGCGATCTCATCCGCAATTTATTGGCCGTGACGAACGGCTTGGGTCCCCGACCTTTGCCCGCCGTGATCTCGTCCATCGATCGGCCTGAGGCGACTGACCTGTCCTCCTCCAGAATGCGGTTTTTCTTCCCTTCCCGGGCACACTCGTCGCGATGCTTGATCAGAAGCCAGTTGGCGCGCTTTTCGCCGTCTCGCTGGCGCATCCGGGTCAGAACCCAGCCGCCATAGAGTTTTTCACCCTCGAGAGTGAAATCCAGCTTGCCCTTTGCATAGCCAGCCTCGGGATCCTCACAGTCCCAGTATCCGCGATCCCAGACCATGACGGTACCTCCGCCGTACTGGCCCTTTGGAATGGTGCCTTCGAAGTCGCCGTAATCCAGTGGATGATCCTCGACCTCGACGGCGAGCCGCTTGTCATGCGGATCGAGGGAAGGTCCCTTGGTGACAGCCCAGGATTTGAAGACGCCATCCAATTCCAATCTCAGATCATAGTGCAGGTGCGATGCCGCATGCTTCTGAATCACGAATCGGAGGCTCTTCGACGCCTTGACCTCAGCACTTCCGCGGGGTTCGGCCGTCTTGGTGAAATCGCGTTTGGCTCGGTATCTTGCAAGCAGCTTCTTGACCATGCCGGCACCGTCGAGATCGGAGAGAGACGGAACGGAAAGTTCCCGCGGCGGTTAAAGTTCCACCCAACCGGAGGATCGAAATGGCGCCTCGTGCCTATTGGAATGGCTCACTTAAGCTCTCGCTCGTCACCTGCCCGATTTCCCTCTACCCAGCCTCGACCCAGGCCGAGAAGACCCATTTTCATCAGATCAACACCAAGACCGGCCACAGGCTGAAACAGCAGTTGGTCGACGAGCAGACGGGCCGGGTCGTGGACAGGGACCATAAGGGCAGGGGCTACGAACTATCCAAGGGCCGGTATGTCGAGATCGACGAGGAAGAGCTCGAGGCCGTGAAGCTCGAAAGCACCCACACGATCGAAATCGACGACTTCGTTCCAGCCGAGGAGATTGATGAGCGATATCTAGACAAGCCCTATTATATCGTGCCCAACGGCAAAGCTGGGGTGGATGCTTTTGCCGTGATCCGCGACGCCATGAAGCGAAAAGACAAGGTCGCTCTTGCGCGCGTTGTCCTTGCAAACAGGGAGCATGTCATTGCGCTGAAACCCCTAGGCAAGGGGCTGCTTGGCACAACCCTCCGATATCCTTACGAATTGAGGGACGAGGACGATTACTTCGGCGATATACCCAGTCCGAAGGTGTCGAAGGATATGGTCGACCTTGCGGCCCATATCCTCGACACAAAGGCCTCCAAATTCGATCCGCACAAATTCAAGGACAAGTATGAGACTGCGCTGAAGGCGCTGGTCAAGCGCAAGGCCGCGGGCAAGACGATCGAAACGCCAGAAGAAAAGGAAGAGGAAAGCAACGTCATCGATTTGATGGATGCGCTGAAGCAAAGCCTGGGCCGCAAGAAAGCCACGACGTCACCGAAGGGTCGGAAACGAGGGGCGACCCAACGCGGCCGGAAGCGCAGGGCGGCTTGAGGAACGATCGCCATCATATCGAGGCTATGGAAGCGCGATCGGTCGACGCCATCCCGATCGGCGATGAATGGCAATACGAACCCAAATGGGACGGTTTCCGTTGTTTGCTGACGCGCGACGCTGACGCCGTCACCATGTATTCGAAGTCGGGTCAGGATTTAAGGCGCTATTTTCCGGAGCTTGCTGCTGCCGCGCTTGAGTTACGCGAGAACAGTTTCATCCTGGACGGCGAGATCGTAGTTCCGATCGAAGGCCGATTTTCATTCGACGATCTCTTGCAACGCATCCATCCGGCTGCGAGCCGCGTGAAGAAGCTGGCGGAGCAAACGCCGGCTTTGTTTTTGGCGTTCGACATTCTGAAGGAGGGTAGGATCGAGCTTAAGACCAAATCGCTCGCAAAGCGGCGGCCGTTGCTCGAAGAATTCGCTGCGCGTCACTTCACGAGCGCAGGCCGTTTTCGTCTCTCTCCCGCCAGTCTGAAGTTAAAGGACGCCCATCGCTGGCTTGCGTCGGCGGGAGGCGGAAGCGATGGCGTGATCGCCAAGCGCGTCGATCTCCCGTATCAAGCGGGCAACCGCGACGGCATGCAAAAGATCAAGCGTTACCGAAGCGCGGATTGCGTCATCGGCGGCTTCCGGTATGGGGAAAACGTTCAATCAGGTCGGAGGGTCGTCGGCTCTATTCTTCTCGGGCTCTACGACGCCGATGGCCTGCTTCATCACGTGGGGTTTTCGTCGGGTATCAAAGCCAAGGACAAGCCGGCTCTCACCGACAAGCTTGAGGCAATAAAGCAAGATCGAAGCTTTACGGGAAACGCTCCAGGTGGTCCGAGCCGATGGTCGACCAAACGGTCTGCGGAATGGCAGCCAGTGAAGCCGAAATACGTAGTCGAAGTCTCCTACGATCATTTTACGGGCGGCCGGTTCCGCCACGGCACTTCCATCCTGCGGTGGCGACCCGATAAAAAGCCAGCCCAATGCGATTTTGAGCAAATCCGCCAGAGGATTGATCGGACTCTGTTATCGAAGTTGAAGATCAAGTGAGCGCCTCGACAGGCATCGGTTTGGAACTGGCCAAGCGCTGCGCCAAGGAGGGATACGACCTCCTGATCGCTGGCCGGTCACGATCGCGAATCGTCGGGTAGCCGTCATAGAGTATCTCCGTGGGGTCAGGTCAAAGACCCAACCCCCCGGACAAACTCGTGTTCCTTTTGCATCCCGTTGGCAACAGGAACGGAATCTCCGCCCAGCGTTTGTGTCTCCGACATTCCGATGGAGAAACCCGATGAAGGCGCTGACTTGGCACGGCAAAAACGACATCCGCTGCGAGACGGTGCCGGATCCGACGATCCAGGACGGGCGAGATGCCATCATCAAGGTTACGGCCTGTGCCATCTGTGGCTCGGATCTCCATCTGTTCGACGGCGTGATGCCGTCGATGGAAAAGGGCGATGTCCTGGGCCATGAAACTATGGGCGAAGTCGTCGAGGTCGGAGCCGACAACAAGAAGCTCAAAGTTGGCGACAGGGTAGTGATGCCGTTCACGATCTCCTGCGGCGAGTGTTTCTTTTGCAAGAAGGGCTTCTTTTCTGGCTGCGAGCGGTCGAACCCTAACCACAAGATGGCCGAGAAGCTGTGGGGACATTCGCCGGCCGGCCTGTTCGGGTACTCCCACATGCTCGGCGGGTACTCAGGTGGGCAGGCCGAGTACCTGCGCGTACCCTACGCCGACGTCGGCCCCATCAAGGTGCCGCAAGGCCTCAGCGACGAGCAGGTCCTGTTCCTGTCCGACATATTCCCGACCGGCTTCATGGCCGCCGATTTCTGCAATCTCAAAGGCGGCGAGACGGTCGCCGTGTGGGGCTGTGGTCCCGTGGGTCAGTTTGCGATTAAGAGCGCATTCCTGTTGGGCGCCGAACGGGTTATCGCCATCGATACCGTACCGGAGAGGATGGCGCTGGCGCAGGCATCCGGCGCGATGACATTGAATTTCAAGAAGGAAGATATCTACGACCGCATCCAGGATTTGACGGACGGTCGCGGCGCCGATGCCTGCATCGACGCCGTGGGGACAGAACCTGACATCGGCTCCGGCTTCGATGCCGTGGTCGATCGGGTCAAGGTCGCAACCTTCATGGGCACGGACCGCCCGCATGTGCTTCGACAGGCAATTCATTGCTGCCGCAATTTCGGAACGGTGTCGATCGTCGGTGTGTATGGAGGCCTTCTCGATAAGATCCCGATGGGATCCGCGATCAACCGCGGCCTGACGTTCCGCATGGCCCAGACACCCGTGCAGCACTATCTTCCCAACCTACTCGAACGGATCGAGAAGGGCGAAATCGACCCGTCGTTCGTAATTACGCATCGCGCCACGCTTGAGGAGGGGCCGGAACTTTATAAGACCTTCCGCGCCAAGAAGGACGGCTGCATCAAGGTTGTCATGAAGCCGTAAAGCGATGGCTCGCGTTCTGATCGGCACGTCGGGCTGGCATTATGATTCATGGCGAGGACCTTTTTTCCCGAAGGGGCTCCCGCTCAAGTCGCAGCTTCAATTCTATGCGAGTCAGTTTCAGACGACAGAGTTAAATGGGGCGTTCTACAGGACGCCGACGCCGGAAGCCGTCAAGACCTGGCGCGAGCTGACGGGGAGAGATTTCGTCTTCGCTTGGAAGGCATCGAAGTTCATCACCCACTGGAAGCGCTTGTCGGAGAATTCCGTCAACAGTCTCGAATTGCTGGAAGACCGACTGTCTCATTTAGGAAGCAAGGTTGGTCCGATCCTTTTCCAGCTTCCACCGAACTTCAAAGCCGACGCTGACCGGCTGAGAACATTTTTCAAATTGTTGTCAGATAAGCGGCGGTACAGTTTTGAATTTCGTGATCCAAGTTGGTACGCGCCCCAGATCCTGAAACTGCTGGCGGACCAAAATATCTCGCTGTGCCTATCAGACCATCACGACGCGCCGGCGCCATGGAAGCGCACCGCCGACTTTGTCTACGTTCGAGGACACGGGCCAGGCGGCCGCTACAAAGGGCATTACCCAGAGAGCACGTTAAAGGAATGGGCCAAACGAATCCGCTCCTGGAAAAACCGCGGCATCGACGTCTACATCTATTTTGATAACGATCAAAAAAGCGCGGCGCCAGCTGATGCTCTGAAACTTCGACAGATGCTGATGTGAAGGCTTTCACGGAAGGAGGCAAACACAATGACCGTCCGGCATGGGCCGTCCGTGGCCGCTTCCAAGGGGTTACGAATACGATGAGAGCGTTGAGCCCGCTTGACCGATGGTACTGCCCGGGATGACTATATCGAAACCTGAACGGTCAAGCTCAAAGATCAGTGCGGGCATCCTGGCCTATCGCGAACGTGCGGATGGGCTGGAAGTGCTCCTTGTCCATCCCGGAGGCCCGTACTGGCGGAACAAGGACGCAGGCGCCTGGTCGATCCCGAAGGGGGAGATCGACGTCGAAGAGGATCCAGAGCGCGCAGCCCGGCGAGAGTTTGCGGAAGAGCTCGGACCGCATGCCTCGGTCGGCGCGTTGCGGCCGCTGGGCGAGATCCGCCAGCGAGGCGGGAAGTGTGTAATCGCGTTTTTAGGGAAGAGTGACTTCGATCCCACGAACCTGATCAGCAATTCGTTCGAGATCGAATGGCCGCCCAGGTGCGGACGCCGCAAGGCATTTCCAGAGGTAGACCGCGCCGAATGGTTCGGTGTCGACGCCGCAAAGGAGAAAATTCTGCCTGCGCAAGCCGCTTTTCTGGAGCGCATGTTTGCTAGCAAGCAGAGGTAGCTAGGTCGGTTGGCTCGATCGAGCTTTGGCGCCGCCATTCCACTCGTGACCTCGAAACCGGCTGAACCGACCCGGTGGTGCGTCAGAGCGGCGGCAGCAGCAAGTGGGGTGGCGCAGGGAGATCGACGCGGATAACGTCACCAGGCGAGACGTCGCCGCTTTCGATCACGACTCCCATGACTCCAGCTTTGAAGGGCGGTCCAGGCTCGTCACTCACGAGGCGGGCCTTCAAAGCGGATCGAAAGCGATCTATCAGAATGCAAGGAGTCCTCAAGCCGGTGAGACGAATGTGGGCCGATGCCCCGATCCGGAGTTCGGCGTTCAAAGCCAGACCCTCGAGATCGAGACCGGCGGTGGTGATGTTCTCGCCGAGTTCGCCAGGTCCGACCTCGTAACCGGCCGCGCGCAGGACGAGGAGAGTTTCGCTCGGCATGAGATGCACCTGGCGTAGGTTGGGTGATCGCGGATTTCGCCGCGCCAAATATCGATGCTTCACGAACGGGCCGTAGTGCGCGTCCCCCTCGATGCCATGGCCGGCCACGAGCGTCACCGACGGTCGGGCCACCTTGCTGAACCGATGCTTGCCGTCAATCGAGACGGCGATGACCTTGCCGTCTGGCCCCACACCTTCCGGCATCATGCGGCACGCGCTGCAAAACGGCGCTTCCGCTTCAGGTGCTTCATGATTTCGCCGAGCAGCATCGCGTTCAGGACGCGGTCCGCGGGGACGCCGCCTTTGCGGGCCATCTCGGCGCCCCAATGAATGTGGTCGAGCTCCGGAATGGAATGGGCGTCTGGATTGATGCTCAACATGCAACCAAGATCGAGCGCTGCCTGATGCCAGCGCCGATCCAGGTCCAGACGCCACGGGTGCGCGTTGATCTCGACGGCACATCGGTGCCGGGCGCAGGCCCGGAGCACCTTCTCGACGTCGATTTCGTTGCCGGGGCGGCGCTGCAGTTGGCGGCCCGTCATGTGGCCGATGTTCGCATGTGTAAATCGGCAACGAAGCATGACCCCTCAAACACCATGTCGATCAGACACTTATCGGGCCGATCGGCGTCGGGACCCCACGCCGATTAACACGAAGATCTCGTGGATGCG
>Ga0207661_10002513_pt1 | contig 12613 bp, 14 predicted proteins | sample KBSC713LmetaG_FD_184337 | JGI IMG/M metagenome (GOLD analysis project Ga0207661, IMG submission 184337) | Corn rhizosphere microbial communities from Kellogg Biological Station, Michigan, USA - KBS C7.1-3L metaG (SPAdes) (version 2) | ecosystem: Host-associated > Plants > Roots > Rhizosphere ... | reverse complement strand
ACGAGACAAGAACTCGCCTCATGGCATCATGTTGGTACGGAGCATGCTATTGACGGCAACAGGATGTATACGCACACCGCTGGCAGCCAGGAAGACGCAAGGAGCGATGGTGCGATGGTGCGATGGTGCGATGGTGCGATGGTGCGATGGTGCGATGGTGCGATGGTGCGATGGTGCGATGGCGAAAATACTGTGTCCTGCTTGTGAGGGGAATGGGGTCGTTCCACCAGCACTTGTCGGATGTGTGACAGCGCGGGGATAACCCCATCCTCGCTCTGGAAGGCCGCTGGGGCGAAGTGTCCCCTCTGCCATGGCTTTGGCACAATCGGTCCTGTGCGAAGATGCGCGGCGTGTCATGGCAGTGGCAAGGTGAAAGCAAAAGCGAAAGACTTGCGTTTGAGCGTGGTGCGCTAATCGCGTACGAAGCGCCCCGGACAGAGGAACCATCCGCCAGCACTGCAATGGCGCAATGCCGACCGCCTCTGTCTTGGGCCTAATGCATGTTTGCTTCTCACCTCACCCGTCCAGGTACGCGGCCTGACCTTCCCGCTTCGTCAACCGCTTTCCAGTGTGCTCGGTAGCCACCATGAGCCATCTCGCAATGTCGAGGAAACCCTCATTTACGACAAACAGGCCGCGGCAGTGAAGCCACGACCTGAACTGGCTGGATTTTCCTGCCCGACTTAGGAACAGCGAGCAGGCATGTCACATGCACGTTGTACTGGCGGACCCGACGGGGATAGAATACGCGAGTACAACACAGGCTTGCCAACCAGTTGCGGGCACGACAAGCCGCCTTTGGCACTCCCTAGAGACAGTTATGAACTTGAGGTGGTTGAGCTGGAGGTGGGATAGAATGCAGCATGAGTACTGCACGCAAACCCTACCCTTCGGATGTGAGCGACGAGGAATGGTCCTTCGCCGCTCCGTAGCTGAGTCTGCAAAGCGAACAGGCCTTGCAACGCCGCCACGACCTGCGCGAGGTCTACAACGGGCTGCGCTGGCTGGTTCGGACCGGCGCCCAGTGGCGGATGCTGCCGCATGATTTCCCGCGCTGGGAAGCGGTCTACCAGCAGACGCAACGCTGGCTGCGGGCGGGCTGCTTTGAAGCGATGGCCCATGACCTGCGCCTGCTCTTGCGGCTGGCGGCTGGCGGCGGGACGCCCTGGTCAGCCGTCGGCGGTGATTCTGGATGCCCGCACGGTGCAGTCGACCTCTGAGAGTGGCGCGCATGCCGGCTATGACGGGCACAAGCGTCGCAAGGGAGCGAAAGTCCACGTGGCCGTCGACACCTTGGGGCAGTTGTTGGCGATGGTGGTGACCCCGGCCAATGAGCAGGAGCGGGCCCAGGTGGCAGAGTTGGCTGAGCAGGTGCAGACAGTGACTGGGGACAGCGTGGAGCTGGCCGATGTCGATCAGGGCTACACCGGCACTGATCCGGCCGAAGCGGCGTCTGCCCATGGCATTCAGCTGGAGGTGGTCAAGCTGCCCGACGCCCAGGGACCGCGGAAAGGATTTGTTTTACTGCCAAAACGCTGGGTCGTCGAACGGAGTTTTGCTTGGCTCGCCCGCTTCCGGCGCTTGGCTCGGGACTATGAACGGTTGCCGCAGACCGTGGCAGGACTGACCTTTCTGGCGTTCACCTGCTTGCTGCTGTCTCAGTTGATCCATTTGGCCTTCAGTTCATAACACGCTCTTAGGCATCTGCTCAGCGTTTCGAAGCCGCTTATAGCTAATTGAGCTCCTTCATTTTATTAGTACGGCCGCAAATACCCACCACGCCAACAACGATTTGGCCGTTAGGCTCAGCATTATGTAGGCCTTTTCCCCAAAAATGTAATCTCGCCACTTACCTATCCTGTGGTACTGCAACCACATATTCAACGCAAAGATGTTAAAGAAGATGTACTCTGAAATTACGATGCCGTACACAAAGCCGGGTGGTGTAGGACCGTTAAATCCTGGCGTTAGTACGTATATGGCAACTATGACCCAGGGGATAGCCCCGGCAAAACAGCCAAACCAAAAACTGAGCCAATTGGTCGCCCCCGGCGTTTCGTATTTTTCGAGGAGCAGACCAAACAAAATCATACTTGCGTTGACGCCAAAAATCGCAATGAGCGCAGCTATATCGCTAACCCCTGTGAGCATCGCTATAAGGACTATCATTATGCCGGAGCTAAAGAAATACTCGATCCAACGAGCGTAGTTCCTGTCGTTTTGAAGGTTAGCCTTATACCATTCATAGACTCTTGGCGAGGCAATCACCAACAGGGCAAGCGAAGAAATCAGCACAAATGCAAAAACTCCCCAGCCCAGCGGGATGTTGAACAAATGCCTAAGCTGAGCAGGCGTGCCGGGAGGACCGGACATATAGGTCGCCGTTACCGGCAAAGAAAAGCTATTAGTCAAAACTGCAATGGCTGCAGCTTCAACGGCTAGAACTAGACCTACGGCAATATTCCAAATCCTAAGATTGGCGAGGTGGCTAGTATTCATAGGAAGCGATCCTCCTCTTGCGTCACACGGCGCGTCGCCCTCACGCGCCCTAGCGTCAGCCTAGATGCACTTCGTCACGAACTGTTCACGAATCTGTGATGCGGCGTCACGGCGTCCTCACATGATCACTGCGAAGGGGCGGGCTATGATACGCGCACTGGCCACGGAAAGCCGCATGAAGGATGAGTAGGCCGCGGTTACCTGTGTCCTGCTCACGCAGCCGCACCATCTTCTTCCTTCGAGTGTTTTGGAACCGCCTCTAGAGAATTGAGAGTGCTGCCTTTGTTGGTGCGATATACTGGTTCAAGCTCCGGGATTGTCACGATGAACTGGATCAATTTGCTCAGGTAACTTACTTCCTCGCCGCGTAGCGGGCGCTTCGGCTCCTCGGCGTGCCGATAGTCGGCCGGCTTGTGGATGACAGGATAACCGTTAATTGTGAAGGTCCAGCTATTTGCACCATGTAATCCCAGTAGCTAAAATCATTCCACCAGACAAGACCTGCGCGCGGCCTGCGCTTCGGCAGTGGGCAACTCATATTTGTCAACGCCAGCATAGCGTACAGTAATATTCAAATCGTCCTCCCGTAACTAGCCACCATCAATCGCTCCGCATGAGGACATGAATGTGGTATGCTCCACCTGTCCGTTCATCATGTATGCATCTCTTCGGTGTTGGCGCTGGTGTAGCTCTAGCAAACCTGCCCTCCTCCCCACTGAACCAGTGCCGTCTTTCACAAGCGACATGACCCACGTCGCTTTGCAGCACATGACAGCAAGTCAAAGATGCAGCTGCGGTTTAGGCAGCCTGCTATACGTATTTGATTGGCGTCCGTGAGCTAAGCGCCCGATGCTGTGTCACATGCCATGACTCCGGTCCTTCCCATGCACTGAGCGATTGCTTGGTCGCGGCATTGCCGTGGCTGTGTATGGACTGTGCATGACGTTGTGTGGCTATACAAGAAAAGGATGAATCGAGTGCAGAAGTTCCAAATCGGCAAGATTGCAGTAATCGGCACCTATATGCCGCGCCAATGTGGGGTGGCCACGTTCACCACCGACTTCTGCGAGGCTCTCAGCGCCCAATACCCGGAAGCCGCGATCTGCGCGATTCCAGTAAACGATACAAGCGAAGGCTATCCCTATCCCGCTCGTGTGGAGTTCGAGATCGCTGAACGCGACATCGAGTCGTACCGCCAGGCTGCGGACTATCTCAACATCAATCGCGTGGATCTGGTTGTGCTCCAGCACGAATATGGCATTTTCGGTGGACCCTCTGGCAGCTACATCCTAGAATTACTGCGCGAGCTCCGCATGCCGATTGTCAGTGTTCTTCACACCGTCCTGGACGAGCCTGATCGCAACCAGCGCAAAGTGCTGGACGAGGTTGCGCGTCTCTCTGACCGCCTGGTGGTCATGAGCCATCACGCCCTCGACGTGCTGCACGACCTTTACCTGGTGCCGCGCGAAAAGGTCAGCTACATCCCCCACGGCATTCCCGATGTTCCCTTCGTTGATCCCAACTTCTACAAGGACGAGTTTGATGCCGCAGGGAAGGTGGTGCTTTTGACCTTCGGGCTGCTCTCACCGAACAAAGGCATCGAGCATGTCATCGCCGCTATGCCAACCATTCGGAAGCGCTATCCCGACGCCCTCTACTTCGTCCTCGGCGCAACACACCCGCACGTCAGGCGGCGAGAAGGCGAAGCCTATCGTCTGATGCTCCAGCGGCTTGCCCGGGAGCATGGTGTCGAGCACGCGGTCGTCTTCTACAACCAGTTTGTTCGACTCGAGAAATTGGTGGAGTTCATCGGCGCGACCGATATCTATGTCACACCCTACCTGAACCGTGAGCAAATCGTCTCTGGCACACTCGCCTACGCTGTCGGCACGGGCAAGGCCGTCATTTCCACGCCCTACTGGCACGCCGAAGAATTGCTCGGCGAGGGGCGAGGCGTTGTCGTACCTTTCCGCGACTCCGCCGCGATTGCGGAGCAAGTCATCTGGCTGCTCGATCACGACGCTGAGCGTCATGCCATGCGCAAGCGCGCGTACGAACTTGGCCGCGAGATGACCTGGTCGCAGGTTGCTCGACGCTACATGTCACTCTTCGACCAGGTGCGCGAGCAACGCCTCCTTGTGCCTCAAGCCGGGAGCGTCTCGCGGCGCCTGTTGCGCGCGCATTCGCTTCCCCCACTTAGTCTGAGTCATCTCCGACGTATGACTGACGACACAGGCCTTCTTCAGCATGCCACATTCTCAGTGCCAAACTATGGGGAAGGGTATTCCATCGACGATAATGCCCGTGGACTGATTGCGACGGTACTACTGGAGGAACTTGGTCTGGGTTCAGCCGAAGAGGTTGCCGCGCTGGCAGGACGCTATCTGGCGTTCATTGCGCACGCGTTCAACGAAGACGCTGGCCGCTTTCGCAACCTACTGTCCTTCGACCGCCGCTGGTTGGAGGATGTCGGTTCGGAGGATTGCCACGGGCGCACTTTGTGGGCGCTTGGTATGGTGATTGGGCGCTCGACCGACGAAGGGCATGTGGGTCTAGCAAGCTTACTCTTCAATCGCGCGCTTCTCGCCGTCACCGAGTTTACCGCTCCGCGTGCCTGGTCGTTTGCACTGCTCGGCATCCACGAATACCTCAAACGCTTCGCCAGTGATCGCAATGTGCAACGAGCGCGCGACGATCTTGCTGGCCAACTGATGCAAGCATTCAGCGTCAACAGTGCGCAGGACTGGCCGTGGTTCGAGGACATCCTGACCTACGATAATGCTACACTGCCCCGTGCATTGTTGCTCGCTGGCGCTGACATGAACAATGCCGCCTATACTGAGGCAGGTGTCACTGCGCTGGCATGGCTGATGGAACTCCAGTTTGGCGAGGAAGGGCACTTCATACCCATCGGTTGCCACGGCTTTTACCGGCGTGGCGAAGAGCGTGCGCGCTTTGATCAGCAGCCTATTGAAGCCTACGCGACAATCGCTGCCTGCCTCACTGCCTTCCGAGCGACGGAAGACATACACTGGCACGCACAGGCCCAAGTTGTCTTCGATTGGTTCCTTGGACGCAATGATCTCGGCGTTTCGCTCGTCGATCCCGCGACTGGGGCGTGCTACGACGGCCTCCAGCCTGATTGGGTCAACCAGAATCAGGGCGCCGAATCGGCCCTGGCGTTCTTGCTTGCGCTGCTGGAGCTGCGCGCGACGGAGGCCGAGCTCTTCGCGGAGGAAGCCGCCCGCGAGGCCGAGCGACTCATGCTGGCGAAGGGGATATCCGCTCATGCATGACCGCACCCCGCCTGACGTGGAGGGATCACGTCCTCACAGGACTACAATGCCGCTGGAGTATATCAATGCCTTTTGAGAACACGCTATACGAAGTCCTCTTCCACCGGCATCCACGCAACCCCATTCTGCGACCATCGGATTGGCCGTATCCTATCAATACAGCATTCAATCCAGGGGTAGCGCGCCTCTCAGATGGCTCAACGCTCCTGCTCTGCCGCGTGGAAGATCGTCGTGGGTTCTCGCACTTCTGCGCCGCACGCTCTCGTAACGGCATCGATGGCTGGCGGATTGATCCACATCCAACATTGCAGCCGGATCCCTCCGGCCATCCTGAGGAGCTCTGGGGCATTGAGGATGCACGCATTACTTATGTGCCCGAACACCAGGCGTACTACATCGCCTATACCGCGTATTCACGTGCTGGTCCGGAGGTCTCATTGGCCAGGACCACCGATTTCGCCGAGTTCGAACGGCTTGGGGCCGTCATGCCGCCTGAAGACAAAGATGCAGCCCTCATGCCCTATCGCATTGGGAACCGTTGGGCGCTGATCCATCGGCCCATGGGACCGGACAGTGCGGATATCTGGCTGTCGTATTCGTCGGATCTGGAGCACTGGAGCGATCATCGGCGCATCTTGGCGGCGCGCGAGGGGGCGTGGTGGGACGCCAACAAAGTCGGCCTCTCCTGTCCGTTGATCGAGACGCCCAATGGCTGGCTCATGATCTATCATGGCGTGCGCATCACTGCGTCAGGCGCACTCTATCGACTCGGCTTGGCCCTTTTCGATCTGCAACAGCCGGAACGCTGTTTGCTCCGGGGAGACGAGTGGGTCTTCGGGCCAGAAGCTCCCTATGAGCGCGCCGGAGATGTCGACAACGTTGTCTTCCCGTGTGGATACACGATCGCTGAAGACGGCGACACCCTGTATATGTATTACGGTGCGGCCGACACCTGCATTGCGCTGGCGACCGCAAGTGTGCGCACATTGCTTACCTGGCTACGCCAGCATGGCCACCCAGCAGCGTCGGCGGGAGAGAGCGCGGAGACAGACCCGGGCTAGCGGCAGCGGCAACACAACAGGGTCTGCTATCTGCCACCAGGGACCATATCCTCACGATTGGTGACGCCAGCCAGCACTGGAATCACATTGGCATCAGGATCGATGCGCAGCTCGTTCATGATCCGCGTCACGGCTGGAACAGCCTTGGCAACGTTGCTCGCTCCCTCGTAGGCGGCGCGCGTCCCGACACTTCCGCGCAGATGTATCTCGCCGAGGCGTGGGTAGACGCCTATGTGTTGCCCGGTCGTTCGCGCGTCGAGCGCGAGGGCCATCGAGACGGTCGCGGCAAGGTCATTGTCTGCCACGAGGTCGTTGTGTAGCTCCGACATTCCTGTGATGCCCTGGATCTGATCCGCGGCCATACGCCGCAAAAGGTCATTAGAGACGTACCCTCGCAACTGGACGACCCCGTCGAGCGGGCGGATCTCGATCGCCGCAAGGTCGAGGCGCAAAGGCGCATGATCGAACAACCGATCGTAGATGTCCTGGCGCAACTGCTCATCGGGGCGATAGGGCAACAGGTGATCCGGCGATATGCCCAGGCGCGCCGTGACTTGCTGGGCGGCGACACTGGTCGCCGCGCGCACTGGTACCAGTACTTCCCCCCGCCATCCGCGATCCACGACAAGGCTACGTAACGCGTGTGTCATGGGATCAACCGTTATCTGAACGAGGCGCCCCAGCTGTTTTCCAGCCGCGTCACCCATGTCGCGTGCGTCACGAGTGTCGATGGTGTTCATCCGTGTAGAGCTGGAGAGCACGATACCGCTATCTGAAGGCATCGAGGGCCACTTTTCTATCTCGGCGAGTGCGATATTCAAAGTGACCCTCTCGGCGTCGGCGCCAGTAACGACCTCCACTGGAACGAAATAGTGGTGGCGGCTAAACAGGCGCACGCGGATGCCAAGATAAGTGAGAGTCTGTCCCTGCTCATCAGCCACGACCGCTACCGCTACTAGTTTGCCGGCCGTGCCGTCACTGGCCCAGATGTCCGCGCCGAGGCGAAACTTCCACGCTTCCGCGGACGACGTCATGGCTTGCTGTCTCACATTTCGCATCCTGTGCCACCTCTCTTGTTAACATCGAACCACGGTACGGCCGATGCTCCGCCATCATCTTCCCACGTGTCTAGCATGTCCGGGGTCTCGTCGGAGGCCTCGTCCGCGCGTTGCCCGTAGCCCTGGACCCAACCCACGAAATACTCGTCCTGCTGAGCAGGATGCAACAACTTCTGCGGCGTGTCAGAGGCCTTCCATGCTTCCTGTAGCACGGCGCAAGTGCTCAGAAATTCAGGTGCGTGCGCCGATGCTGCTATACGTCCATCCATCATGCCCTTGGCGTGCATCATGGCGCAGACATGCGATGCATGGGTAGTTCCGAGCCATACCGCCTCGACGTGTTGATCTTGTCTGGTTGTCATTGCCTTATCTTCCCGACTCTTCGGCATCTTTACGGCAGCCGCTCTGGTCACTGTTCTCTCGACTGTTTGGCTGTTACAACATGTCTAAAGCAATGCCCATGAGTTACTCCATCAGCATCTCTAAATGCGGTTTGACTGCCCGGTTGCTGATAATGCAGGCACATGGATCGTACAGAGGTTGTCATGAGGCGTAGGCGTTGCGACCTTCACAGAGTCAGCGATGGTTATGATGCAGTAGCCAGTGGCTTTGAGTGCGGCGCCGTCCGCGTCCGCGTGTCACCGACCCCATCTACGTAAAACACCTGCGCCATCATCGTGTCACCTTTCTACCCCCCTTTGGAGGGTGGGACACGAGCGCAGGTGGGAGAGGATATTCAGGAATAGAGAGCCTGTTTGTATCGTCACCATGGTGCTGGTGTACCATCGCATCGCCACAGCCGCCGCTCAGCGGCCACATGGGCGTCAGATGGAACTGGCATCTGGTGCTCACATCATCGCGTTATCGTACTTTTCGTACGCAATCCATACATAATGAGTATACCACCCTTTGATCAGCTTTTGCTTGCGCTACGTGGAACTGCACTGTTTGTGGTACAGTGAAGAAGGAGTGGCCTCCACTCGTGCTCGTGAGTGGAACCCTCTAACGAAGGAACATGCATGGATACCTCCTCCATGGAGTCGGACTCTGGCATTGCGCGCTCGCTTGGCTATTTCCCTGCGGTGGTCTACCGTTGGATGCAACGCCGCGTTCGCGCACGCGTCAAATCCGCCCGCATCCTCCTACTCACGACTACCGGGGTCGATTCGGGCGAACCCCAGACGGTCGCTATGGGCTATTTCGAGGATGGTCCGGATCTCGTGGTCATAGCCTCGAACTACGGGAGTGACCAGCATCCCACCTGGTATCGCAACATGCGCGCACGCCCACTGGTGGGCGTGCAGATCGAAGAGAATCTCCGACAGATGGTAGCTTCGACAGCCACGACCTCCGAGCGTACACAGCTCCGTGTGCGTCTAGCGGTCGAGGACAAGCAGTACGGTCGTTACCAGCGGAACACTGCCCGCGAGATTCCTATCGTGCTCCTGCGCCCTACCAAACTGGTATCGACAGGGCAACATATCTCTCTTATGTCTGGGGAGTGCCTTGATAGGTACAGCGAGGATACAGCAAGCGTCGCACAGGCTGGCGTCTCTGTCACGGCAGCCAATACACAGGATCACTGGCATGGAGGGTGACAGCAGTGGCTGATGTCGAGAGGCTGAAGCAGATGGCTGAGGCGGTGCGCCAGCGCGCGCGGGAACGTCAGGAAGCCGAAGACAAACGCTCAGCAGAGAACTTCCAGGCGTGGACAGAGACTGCCCTCTCACAAGCGATGCGTGATGCCCTGCAACTCACTCCAGGCTGGGATCAGCGGCAACAAATCCCAATGGCGACCTTCGAGCTCGGCAGGGAACGTGGTCGTCTCTACCGAGGCAAAGACCAAAGCGACGAGCTTGGAACTGTGATCGTTACCGACCCCGACGGCCGCGAGACGCTGTCGGCCCCGGTTCATTCGGAAGATGAACTGCTGCTGTTGATCGAGCCGTATTTGTGAGGCGGATGGTGAGGCAGTCAGTGAATCGGCTGGGCGAGGAGCCGCCTCATACTGGCGCTACTTTGCAGTTTTGACACGACCAGGCAAACAACCATACGCTGACAGGGGGAGACCATGTCACGAGGCATGATGCATTGGGAGAGCCGCGATCTGGTGATCCCACTGGCCATCTCCATTCACCATTGGCACACTCCCGATTATGTCGGCGCGGCGGCGACCAGGGCACAACCGATCATTGAGACATATCTGCACAATGCCGCGCGGGACGGTTGGCATGCGGATGAACCGATAGATTTCGCCACCCTATTCAGCCGCTCGCGCGTGCGAACCCGGAACAACCTCTTTCGGTGGCGGGTCGATTCAGCGACGATCCGACAACTGCGCGCCGTCAGGAACGCGTAAAGCCGGAGGCAAGGCGTTCAGCCAGGCTGTGGATATGCTATACTCCGAGGTGCAAAGGATTGCTCACGCTAGAGTTCATGCTGGACTCGGGACGGCTACGCGAGAGCATATTCCGTCGGCAGCGCCTCCTTCATCGCAGGCGTACACCATCGGAAGTGAACGCCTCCTAGCAAGGCGCCGGTCGTTGAAGTGCGCGTTGCAATATCCCGCCTCTCCTGCTGTTGTGCCTGTCTGCCGACGTGCGGCTCGGCACGGCGATACGTGAGGAACGGCCCTTACCCGCGATGGAGACCATCATGTTCACATCAGGCGACTACCAGATCGCGGTGACGTACCGCGACAGCAACTACCTGTGGAAAGATCGCGCAGTCGATAGTACGGAGATGACCGAGACCGAGGTAAGCCCAACCGAGCGCGCCGTACACTGCTTCGTCCCTAATTTCTGGGGGCGTCTCTCGCAACCGTCGCGTATCGAACGCGTGATGGTCACGCTGCAAGGCCGCACCTTCCGATTGCCCTGGCGGGCGGCGATGAATTTGGCTGCTCCTTCGGCGTTGTCTCTAGATATCCTGCTCCACTACGATAGCCATGAAATGCCGCTCGGCGTGACGTGGAACTGAGCGCCGCCCGCAGGCTCGGCGCATGCGCGTCATGTTATATGAGTCGAACGGGACAAACAGCGTCAGGTGAGCGTGCACGCGCGCTCTTTGGCGCCTCCACGCGCGACGCGGTGGCTGCGTGGCCGCATCTGGATGGGTCAGGTGCGTCACGACTGAGTATGGGTCTGTCAACTTGTGCATAGTACGTGGATGGAGGAGATTCGGTCGGCAACCGAGGCGATTAACTGATTGCGCCCAGTTGTCCAGACGATGCGTGGCTAGCTGGGCTACACGCCAAGGACGAATCACCCTCTCCACTGCGCTTAACACTCACTATGGTCACTCCACCAGATACCTTTCGAGCAGCGGTTCGCCGAGAAAGACAGTAAGCCAGGATGAGACGCGCGCTCATTGCCTTCAGCCACCATACAAGAAGGAATGCTGACTATGGATGACACGATTTTTGATCCCGCAACGGCAACACGGGAGGTTCGGGCAGTCGTGAGCCGCTATATCCACACCCTTCTCTACGGTGGTAGTGAGGGTGGCGGCGCATCAGGAGCCGAGTGGGATTGCAAACAGGAATTGCGTCGGCTCGGTTGTAGCGAGGCTTATATAGATTCTGCGACCGCGTATGCGCGGAACACAGGTGATGACGTGTGGCAGCAGCGTTTCCTCTTTGAGCAGCGCTAGACAGAGGAGCACACCACGGCGCAGTGTGACCAGCACATAGATAACAACGATCCGCGGCATAGTGGCTAGATCCGTGGCGATTGAGGAGGACATATATGGCGGATGGTAGAGACGTTCGATGGGAGCATTGCAGCCTGGAACATCGCACCAGCAACACGAAGGGGGGCGGGCATCGAGAAACAACGGTGCTGGTGTACTATGGCACGCATTCCTTCACGGAGGGGTTTGATCCAAGAGCGTGGGCGCAGGCGGTGGGTCAACTGGGCGAAGATGGCTGGGAGATGGTAAGTAGCACCGCTACCTACAATGTGGACGGTGACGAGGTCGGCGGAACCACCATACTCTACTTTAAGCGTCGCGCAGGCGCGGAGATTCAACAGCCTATGCTGGCCAATCTCTGACCACGTGGCGGGCTGTACAAGCAGGGTCACTATAAGGCACAGGGGTGATGCCGCGCTGCTCGGACGTCAGCAACATGATAATCAGTTGCCCCGACATCGTCGTCCATTCGCCATTCCTCGGCGCATACGGCGACAACTGGGGCTATTGTTGTGTTTACGAGCATACAGATGCGCCCGTTATTCAATCCTGAAGATGGAGGTCCAGGGGTAAAATATGCTCTGGTCGTCCGGATCGCCAAGGCGTACGACGATCAGACCCAGATCGTCATGCCCCAGTAATTCATACTCCTCTGGACCTGACGCGCCACTCCACGTTGGGCTCATACTGTCCGGCGGTCGCGTAGTGTGCAATATCCTGATCTTGGGCTTCCCTCCGCTGGGCGTGCGTTGATGGAGCCACTTGTTGAATTCGTCGTCTCTCATATTCCTCTTCCTTCGTAGACCTCTTCTCCATCACGCACTCGCCAGATCCAACGGTACATCATGCTGCTTGTTCCGTATGCTGCTGTTCTGGCCGCCCATTGCCCTCGCCTGTGCGGCTGCTACCATAGTGCGGACAGACATCCTCATCTTCCATGCGTTCACACGCCTATTCACACGCCTATTCACACGCCTATTCACACGCCTATTCACACGCCTATTCACAC
>Ga0207661_10002510_pt1 | contig 12623 bp, 8 predicted proteins | sample KBSC713LmetaG_FD_184337 | JGI IMG/M metagenome (GOLD analysis project Ga0207661, IMG submission 184337) | Corn rhizosphere microbial communities from Kellogg Biological Station, Michigan, USA - KBS C7.1-3L metaG (SPAdes) (version 2) | ecosystem: Host-associated > Plants > Roots > Rhizosphere ... | reverse complement strand
CCCGCGATGGCGCCGTATGTCGACGCCGAATCGCGCGGACTTACGGATGGCGGCTACTACTGCAAGGCCCCGGAGAATCGTCCCCTCATTGGCCCGCTCCCGGTCGACGGCGCGTTCGTGAGCGGTGCGCTTTCCGGTTTCGGACTCATGTCCGCGCATGGCGCCGGCGACCTCGTCGCCTCGCACGTCGTCGGTGGAACGCTCCCGGATTACGCCCGCTGGTTCTTGCCGTCGCGGTACGATGATCCGGACTATCGACGACGCGTCGAGGAGTGGGGCCCGCTCGTTGGGCAGCTCTGATTCCGCGCGGCGGCCCGCAAGCCTGTAACCCGCGATGCACTTTCCACTCACGTCTCGCATCTGGAAACTGGTCCCTCGATGCTGGACTCGCTTTCAGACTCGAGCTGCCAGTTGGCGACGATAGGCTCTCGCCCCCAAGCTGACATCTCGACGCTGACGTCGAGTCCAGCATCGAGCGATCAGAGGCGAGACTCGAGGCGTGAGTAGAGGGTGCATTGGACAACCAGAGCTCTGCGGCCCTGCCACCGTCGCTCGTCGTTATGCCGTTCGAACGCTGAAGGTCTGGGTGTACGTCTTCCCCCCCGCCGTCAGCCGCGCCGTGAACACGCCGGTGAGCGGAGCACCACCACCACCTCGTCCGCCACGACCGCGTCCACCGCCGGCCGCAACGGGGGTCCATTCGACTCTGTGCATACCGGCGGAAGTCGCGAACGGCTCCGGTGTCGGGCGCCAGAGCGACGTTGTGTTTGGAATGCCGCCTCCGCCTCCACGACCTCCGCGACCCCCCGCGGCGTTTGTCGTCGCCGGCGCATTGGAGAAGGTGGCAACGACAGCACCGGAGGAGTCGAGAATCTCGACCGACACCGGACCGGTCGTGTCGGACTTCAGATAGTAGTCGATCGCGGCGCCGTTGCCCGGATTGGACGCCTGCGGCTCATCCTTCTGCAACGGCGTGCCGTTATCGCCACCCTGCGGCAAATACACGAAATCGGACGGCTTGAACAGGTAAGCGTCGCTCGCGACGACCGCCGGCGTCAGCTGCCGCAACGGGCTGATGTCGTCGATCACCCAGATGCCGCGGCCGTGCGTGGCGATGATGAGATCGTTTTCATAGAACTCGAAATCGCGCACCGACGTCACCGGCAGGTTGAGCTGGAGCCGCTGCCAGCTGTCGCCGTCGTCGAGCGATACGAAGGCACCGCGCTCCGTTCCCGCGACGAGCAGTCCGCGCCGTTTCGGGTCTTCCTTCACGACGTGCACGTAGACGCCGCCCGGTAAGCCGGCGGTAATCTTCGTCCACGTCTTGCCCATGTCGCGCGTGCGATAGATGTACGGTTCGAAGTCCTGGAGCTGGTGACGGTCCACGCTCGCGTAGGCGATGTTCGTTTCGAAGTGCGACGCCTCGATGCCCGTGACCCGGCTCCATGGCGTGATCGCGGTCGGCGTCACGTTTTGCCAGCTCTTTCCGTCGTCCGGCGTCACGTGAATCAGCCCGTCGTCAGTGCCGACCCAGATGAGCGGCGCCTGCATCGGCGACGGAGACACCGCGTACACGACGCCACGGTTGCCGTTGCGGTCTGTGTGTTCCTTCGCCGCCGCATCGAGATTCGGCGGGGCGCCGGGATCGGGCCGAGTGAGATCGCCGCTGATCTTCGACCACGTCTGCCCACTGTCGGGAGACTTATATACGAACTGACTGGCGTAATAGAGCGCCTTCGTGTCGGCCTTCGAGAGCACGAGCGGCTGCGTCCAATCGGCGCGATCGACGCCCTGCTGCAGCGGAACCGGCGTGCTCGGCGCGGTCTGGTTCGTCGCCAGATTTTGTCGTTGTCCCGAGCCACCGAAGATGATGCCGGGATTGTTCGGATCGCCCGCCGTCATGCCGCTCTCGCCACCAGCGGCGACCGGCTCCCAATCGCGCATCGAGATCTCGGCGAATTTGCCGCGCGACCGCACCGCGACCGCGCCCGAGTCTTGTTGCGCGCCGGTGACCCAATACGGAAAACGATAATCCACCGAGCAGTGATAGAGCTGCGCCGTCGGCTGATTCAGCCACGAGCTCCACGTCACCTCGCGCGGATCGTCGGCCTTTGCGTTGCGCGTGATGATCGCGCCCTGGTCGCTTGCCACGATCATCGTGTTCGTGTCGTCGGGCGATATCCACGCCTGATGGTAGTCGTCGCCGCCGGGGGATCCGCGCACCGGGACCCACGTCTTGCCTCCGTCCATCGTGCGACTCACCGAAACGTTCGGCACGTAGACGATGTCCGCGTTCTTCGGATCGACGGCGAGCTTCTCGAAGTACCAACCACGTCCCGAGAGGGCCCCGTCATTCGACATCCGCGTCCACGTCGCTCCGGCGTCGTCCGAGCGGAAAAACCCGCCCTGTACCGGAGGCGCCGCCGCCCCGCCTCGACCTCCGCCGCGACCGCCCGCTGCCGGATCGCCCGCCGGCGGTTGCGGTGCATTCGGATCGGGAACGAGACAATCCACGACCGCGTAGACTCGTCGCGGATTGCTCGGCGCGACGGCGATTCCGGTGCGGCCAATCCCTTCCTTCGGCAGACCGGTCGTGAGCTGCTTCCAGGTCGTGCCACCGTCGATCGATTTGAAAATCCCGCCGCCCGGGCCGTTGGTCGGCGAGTAGGTGTACCACGGTGGCCGCCGCGTATTCCATAAGCCGGCATAGACGACTTGTGGATTGGTCGGATCGATCACGACCTCCACGGCTCCCACATTCTCATCTTTATACAGGACTTTCTGCCACGTCTTGCCGCCGTCGCGCGAGCGAAAGACGCCACGGTCCGGACCCGCCGCGTACAACTTCCCGATCGCCGCGACGAAGACGACGTCCGGATTGCGCGGATGGACGGCGATCTTTCCGATGTGATGCGTCTCGTCGAGCCCGAGGTGCGTCCAGGTTTTTCCGGCGTCGATGGACTTATAGACGCCATTGCCATATCCGACAGAATCGCGCAGCGTCGATTCGCCGCTGCCCACGTATACGGTGTTCGGCGCCGACGGCGCCACGGTCAGCGCACCGATCGACGCGACCGGCTGCGAATCGAAGACGGGCGTCCAGACGCGTCCGGCATCGATCGTCTTCCACACGCCGCCGTTCACGGCGCCGAAGTAGAACTCGTTCGGGCGGCCCGGCACTCCGCACACCGCATCGACACGTCCGCCGCGGAAGGGACCGAGCATTCGCCACCGGAGACCGGGCGAGAGGCTCGCCACCTGCTGCGCGTGCGTCGGCGTCGCCCAGATCTCGGACTGCCGGCTCGCCGAGAGAAGCGCGCCGCCAATGCTCGGGGCGACCGCGGTGAGCGCGCCAAGCCGCGCCGTGTGCAGCATGAAGTCGCGTCGAGACAGTTCCTCGTTCGCCACGGTTCGAGTCTCCGATTTCAGGTCGCCCTCAGCTTACCGGCGCCAGAGGCGTCGTCAAGCAGGCGCGAGAAAAAACTACGCGGGGCGAGGGCGCGCATGCGCGCCCTCGCCCCGCGTAGTTGGAACCGGTGGGGACTAGTGAAGCTTGAACATGATGCCGAGGCTGAGCGTCGCGGCGCCAGCGCCGGCGTCAGCGTACGCCGCCATCGTCGGGCTGAAGAAGTAACGGGCGCCCGCGCGGCCGATGAAGTAGATCGCGCTGCTCGAGCAACCGTTGAGCCCTGAGCCGCTGTAGTCGCAGGTGATGTACTGGTAGCCGAGGCCGAGGCCGACGAACGGATCGAATTTCGGCTCGTCGAGCTTGAAGTGATAGTTCGCGGTGACGCCGATCGGGATGTACTTGTAGCTGAAGAACGGATTCGACCACGAGTAATACTCGGCGCCGACCTGAATGCCGAGCATTCCGTTGCCCATGTCCGGCAGAGGCTTGATCGCGTGCTCGAAACGGCCGCCGAACGACGCACTCGCGCTACCGAGATTCCCGAGACCGACCGTGGGGCCGATGTCAGTGTAGCCGGTAGTGAAGTAGGCAGGCTTGGCCTGAGCGGCGGCGGTCTGGGCTGCCATCGCGAGGCAGGCGATCGCCACCACCATCTTCGAGAGATGCCGATCTAGCTGACTACGCATTGATACTCTCCTGGAGGTGAGAAGGGGGGAGTCCCGATCTGCGGCGAATCAAAACCCGGGTTGGGGAAATGAGGGTCACCCGGGAACAGGCCCGCCTCTGGCCGCGAAGATAAACAAACCGTGAGCCGGGCACCAGACGCAATGACGTTACATGAGGCGATTTGCAAACCCGCAAACTGATCGGTAGCCTATAGCGGCCCATGGCGACTGGTAACCAGCATTGCGCAGACGCCGGCCAAAAACCGTCATGGTGATTGGGGGGGAATCAGTGCCGGACGAGCAGTACGGAGAGGACCTCGCGGGGATCGTCGCCGATCCCCGGACGCTCGACGAGTTGTTCAGCGCGACATACGAGGAACTGCGCCGCCTGGCCGCGGCCGTGCGACGCGACGATCCGAGCGCGACGCTCAGCCCCACCGCCCTCGTCAATGAAGCGTGGCTCAAGCTTCGCTCGTCGCCCGGGATCGTTGTTACGTCGCCCCTGCATTTCAAACGCATCGCGGCTCGGGCGATGCGACAGGTTCTGATCGAGGCCGCTCGCCGTCGTCGCGCGGAAAAGCGGGGAGGCGACGCCGCGCTGGTCACGTTCGACGAGTCCCTCCAGGCCGCCGCGACGACCTCGGACGACCTCCTCGCTCTCGACGAGGCGCTCAAGGAGCTGGCCCGCATCGAGCCGCGCCAAGCCACTCTGGTCGAAAGCCGATTCTTCGGCGGTCTCGATGTCGCCGAGACTGCCGCGTTGCTGGAAATCTCGGAATCCACCGTCCTCCGCGATTGGCGCGCCGCGAAAGCATGGCTGGCGCGCGAGCTTCGCGGCGGGGCCCTTCCCCCCGACGCGATTCGCTCCTGACCTTCGCTACTCCACGATGCCGTGATGGACGCGACACGCTGGGCCCGAGTGCAGACGCTCTTCCACGCCGCGGCGGAAATTCCACCGACGGAGCAGCGCGCTTACCTCGAGTCCCAATGCGGCGACGACCCGTCGCTCGTCGGGGAAACGCTGTCGCTCCTCGTCGAGGACGCGCGTGGCGCGCCATTGCTCGATCAGGGTGTGGCGGCGGTCGCGAAGGAAATGTTCGGTTCTCTCACGCCCAGCGGCGCCCCGAACCAATCGTTCGGACCGTACCGCCTGACTCGCATGCTCGGCGAAGGCGGTATGGGAGTGGTCTATCTTGGCCAGCGCGACGACATCGGCGCTGTCGCCGCGATCAAGATTCTCCGGGACGCATGGTTGTCTCCGGCCCGACGCGAGCGGTTCGCCGCGGAACAACGCACGCTCGCGCAGCTCAATCATCCGCTGATCGCCCGCCTCTACGACGCCGGCACCCTTCCCGACGGGACACCCTGGTTCGTGATGGAGTACGTCGAGGGCGCGACGCTCACGTCCTATTGTCGGACGCACGCTCTCGACGTCCGTCAGCGTCTTACCCTGTTTCGCTCCGTCTGCGAGGCGGTGCAGCACGCCCACCGGCATCTCGTCGTGCACCGCGACCTCAAGCCGTCGAACATCCTCGTCACCGCCGACGGTGGAGTGAAGCTGCTCGACTTCGGCATCGCCAAACAGCTCGAGGGCGCGGGTCGTCCGGCCGACCAAACCCGCACGGCGCTGCGTCTGCTCACACCGGCCTACGCTGCCCCGGAGCAACTCACCGGCGGCCAGATCGGCATTCACACCGACGTCTACGCGCTCGGCGTCATCCTCTACGAATTGTTGACCGGCGCGCTGCCCTTCGATCACGATAGGCTCGACTCGGTCGAGGCGGCGAACGGCCGCGTGCCGGTGCGACCGTCGTTCGCCGCGAAGGAACGGACAGCTCCTTCCGCGACGGAGGACAACGCGCGCCGGCTGTCATCCGGCGAGTGGGCCGACCTCGACGTGCTGTGTCTTCGCGCCATGCACGACGACCCGACACGCCGCTACGCGACAGTCGACGCGCTCATTCGCGATGTCGATCACTACCTGACCGGTGAGCCGCTCGAAGCCCGACCTGACAGTCTGCGCTATCGCATTGGAAAATTCGTTCGCCGCAATCGCCAGGCTGTCGCGGCGGCGGCGACCCTGGCCGCGCTCATCGTCAGCCTGGTCGTCTATTACACGGTTAGCCTCGCGCGCGCGCGCAACGAAGCGCTCGCTGTATCAGAGCGGGCGCAGCGAATTCAGCGCTTCACGCTCAATCTGTTCGATGGTGGCGACAAGGTCGCCGGCCCGGCGGAAAGTCTCCGCGTCCTCACACTGGTCGATCGCGGGCTCCAGGAAGCACGCGCCCTCGCATCGGAGCCGGCGGTCGAAGCGGAGCTTGATGTAACGCTCGGAGGCATCTACCAGCAGCTCGGGAATCTTGCGCGGGCCGACTCGCTGCTGACCGCGTCGCTCGAAACGAGACGCCGTCTGTTCGGCGCCGACCATCCGGATGTAGCCGCAAGCCTCGTCGCGCTCAGCGTGCTTCGCGATGAACAGGCCAAGTTCCCGGAAGCGGAGCGCCTGGCCCGCGATGGCCTCGCGATGACCAAACGCACGCTGCCGGCAAATAGCCCGGCGATCGGTAAAGCGGCGATCGCGTTGGGCAACGCGTTGCAGGCGAGCGGCCAGTACGACAAGGCGATTCCGGTGCTCGACGAGGCCGTGGCGGTTTACGCGAAAGCAGGCGTGTCCGCCGAGCTCGCGGGAGGCTTGAGCGCATTGGCCGACGCCCATTTCTACATGGGCCATTACGACGTTTCCGATTCTCTGAATCGGCGCGTATTGCCTGTGTATCGTGAGATCTACGGCGAGCGGCACCCGCGCGTGGCCGATGCGCTGCTCAACCTCGCCGCGACCGCCTTCGACCGCGGTAACAATGCGGACGCGGAGCGTCTCGACCGCCAGGCACTGGACATAACGACGTCGTTCAACGGGCCCGACTCGTATCAAGCCGCGGATGTCATGACCATTCTCGGGCGCGTGCTCGTGCGGGAGAAGCGCCTCGATGAATCGGCGTCGCTGCTCCAACAGGCGCTCGCCATTCGTGAGCGCGTTTACGGCAAGATGCATCCGTCGGTCGCGTCCACGCTCAATGAGCTCGGAAACGTCGCCGTTCGACGCAACCAGCTCGATGAGGCCGAGCGCAATTTCCGCCGCATGCTCGACATCTACCACGCGGCCTACGGCGAAAAGCATTTCCTAATCGGCACGGCGACCTCCAACCTTGGCGGCGTCTACCACGCACGCCACCAATACGCGACCGCCGAGACGTTGTTCAGAGAAGCCGTGCGGATGTTCGTCGCTACGCAGGGAGAGAACCACGTCAACACCGCCATCGCGCGCGCCAAGCTCGGACGCACGCTCCTCGCCGAGCACCGCTTTCGCGACGCGGTAGCGGAATCGGCCGCCGCCCACGACTTGCTGGCCAAGCAGGCGAAGTCGAGCACTTTTCTCGAGATGGCGCGGCAAGACTTGATTGCCGAATACGACTCGCTGAGCGACGCCGCGAACTCCGCGCGAATTCGCGCCGAGGTCGCGAGCGCGGCTCCCGCGGGCCGTCGTTAACGCGAGTCGTTCATTTCGCCAATGCGCGGTTCGTGTAACTCGGGTCGTCGGTTACTTCTCGCTCGAGGAACGGCGCCAGCCATTCGGGAATCGTGACTTTCTGGTCGGCGTGAGTCAGTTCCAGCTCGGCGAGCCAGAGCGACGGCCGGTCCAGGAACTCGTCGATCTCCCAAACAAGGCCGCTGTCGTCCACGAGATAGCGGCGTTTGTGCACGCGACGGCCGACGGTAAGTGGCCAGACAGCCTGGAAGAACTCCTCTGGCGCCTCCTCCTCGATCTCGATGCGCTGAATGCCCGCGCCCATCTTGATCGTTCGGTAGTAACGTACGTCGTTCGCGCCACGGGCTCGGCGAACGCGCTCCCGGATGCGCTCGCCGGGGATGTAGCCTTGATCGATCTCGACCGAAGGCGCGCCGACCGTCCGCGGCGGTCGCCCGCGAAGCAAATACTTACGCTCGATCTCGAAAGAAAGCTCGGACATCACTGGAGTGTAGCAACGTGCGGAAGCGGGCTCGGCGGATGCGCCGATCCCATCATCGACTCGGCACTCTGCTTGCGCAGATCATTCGTTTGATCTCATGACCACTCGCGTTCCTCTTCTTCCTGCCGCGGCCCCGCCTGGTGACGCCGCGCTCGACAGCCTGCACGCTCACATCGACGCCCTCGAGCGGACGTCGGGCGTCCACACTATCGCCGTCGCCGTTCACGACACCGAGACCGGTGTGAGCTTCCGGCGACACGCCGACCGTTGGCTGCATGCGGCGAGCACGATCAAGGTCGCGATACTCCTCGGCGTTTACGCGTCGATCCATCGCGGATGGCTGCTGCCGCACTCGCGGCTTCATGTCCGCAATCGGTTCGCCAGCGCGGTCGACGGATATCCATTCCGCGTCGCGGCCGATCGCGATGCCGACTCCGAGGTGCATCGCTCGATCGGCAAGATGATGCGAGTCGCTGATCTCGCCGTGCACATGATCACGACGAGTAGCAATCTCGCGACAAATCTCCTGCTCGACCTCGTCGGCCTGGAGACGGTGCAGCGCGCGCTCGACGACTTGTACGTCGACGGAATCGACGTTCGCCGCGGAGTCGAAGACGAGCGCGCGTTCGAGGCGGGAATCAACAATCGCGTCACCGCCGACGGGCTCGTGCAACTGCTGCGGCTCATCGCGGAGGAGCGCGCCTTCTCGCCGGAGCTGTCGCGCGAGATGCTCGGGATCCTCCACGCGCAGGAGTTCCGCAGCGGCATTCCCGCGCGGCTGCCAGCAGCCGTGCGGGTTGCGAACAAAACAGGAGACATCTCGACCGTCGCGCACGATGCCGGCGTCGTCTATCCGCCGCATCGCAAGCCGTACGTCGTCGCGATTCTCACGGAATGGGCGCCCGAGGCGTCCGGTCGCTCGGCGACGATCGCCGACATCTCGCGCGCGATTTACGAGCTCCTGACCGCGCGCCCAAGTGTCGGGGGGGGGGGGAATCATGGGTGAGGCCTATCGATTCCCGCTGCGTGTCGTCGACGGGCTGCGGCTCGAGCGTTCACTGCGGGAGGTGCTGCTGCCGGGCCGCGTGCTGTACGACGACGCCGGCCACGCACATACGCTGCCTCGATACTTCTATGAGGTTCCGTCGTGGGAGCACGCGATGAACATCCAGCTGTCGCAGAGTTTCGCGCTCTGGGAGCTGATCCAGACCGACGTGCGCGAAGCGGGACCTCTGCGCGGTTTCCCACGTTATGTCCCATGCAGTATCACCATGCTCGCGCTCTGTCTCGAGCGCTTTCGCGACGCCGTGGGCACCTTCGTCCACATCGCGGCGAATGGGGGATATCGGTCGCCGCGACACGCGGTGAACACGGGAACGACGGCGCACAGCTGGGGGACCGCGGTCAACATCTATCGGATCGGCGACGTGCAGCTCGACGATCGCGAGGCAATCGAGCGCTACGCCGCGTTGGCGCGACAGACGTTGCCCGGTGTGTGGACGCGTCCGTTCGGCTCGGCCCGCGGGCAGACCGACGACCAGCTCCATCTCGATTTCGGCTACGTCGTCTCGGTGCCGCACGACGCGCCGGCGGACAGTCTCGGCTTCGAGGCGGAGCGACGCGCCTCATGACGACCCGCGACGAGCGCAAGGTGAAGGGAGGCGTCGAGCGGCGCGCGGCATCGACCGCGGCCCTCGCCGCCATCGGCCTCGAGGCCGAGTTCACCATGTTGCTCGACGGCGAACAGGTAAAGCCGGAGGACGTTTTCGGAAGCCCGCGGAAACTGGTGCGCGGCCCGATGATGCACCGGACGGGTCGCTCCTATCATCTGCCGACCGGCGGCGCGATGTACTTCGACACGGGAGTGATCGAGCTCGCGACTCCCGTCATCGAGATCGACCGCGGCTGCGCGGCGCGCGCCGGACGATCGCTCTGGGAGAGCATTCGTTTCGTCCGCCGCGAGCTCGACGCGTGGGAAGACCGGGAAGGACACACGGTGCATCTGGCCGGATTCAGCACGCACTACAACGTGTCTTTGGAACCGAAGATCGAGCGCCGCGAGAGCCGATCGGCCAACAAGCTGGCGATGCTCCTCCTGCACATCATTCCCTTCCCCGTGATGCTGCTCGCCGCCAACCGGCGCTCGACGGGAATCGGCGTTCGTCCGCGCCCGAATCGTATCGAGGTGACGGCGGACTTTACTCCCGACGCATCACTGATGATCGCGGCGGCAACGTTCATCGTCGCCGTGGTGCGGGAGGTCATGACCTGGCCGTCGTACGAGCTCGACGCGCTCGAGTCGACCGACATCCCGGTCGTGCGCGACTTCGTACCGGAGCCCCACAGCTCCCGTCGGGGCTGGGTGGCGCGCTTTACTTCGTTCGTCGAAAACCCGTTTGTCTGCGACGTGAACGAGGCGACCTGGCAGACTCGATCCACCGACCGCCGTCTCTCGTTGCGTGAGATCGCGAAGCGTGTCACGGACCATTTCTGGCCGTCGATCGCCCGCGTCGGCGATCCGCGATCGCTCCGGCTCATCGAATCGGTCGTGCGCGGAACGACGCCGTCGCTCCTCGAGCTCGACGACCGTCCGCCCGCGTACGAGCGTGTCGGCTCGCTCTGCACGTGGGCGAACCTCTTTCCCGTGCGGGCGCTTCCGCGTTCGCGCTACGAGCGCGTGTTCATTCGCGCCATCTCCGGCCACAAACTGCGCCTCGGCCGAGAGAGCTACACGCCGACCGGGATGCGCGGCTGGGCGCACGTCGTGTTCGAGCGGGATCGCGACCACTCGAGACACGTCTTCTCGCTCGACTACCTGCTCCGCCATCTCGACCGCTGGGAGCTCGGCCCGCGCGCCGAGCGCCGCCTTCGACGGTCGCTGCGCAACCGACTTTCGCGCCGGAACGGGTCGACAGACGCCGGGCACGTCGCCCCCCACTAGCGCCGCGTGACCGCGACCGCCGGCCGCGGGGTCATTTCATCGCACGTCGTGCCCAAATCGCTTAATTGGGGTCAGACCCCATTTCGCTGGGTGGGGTCAGACCCTTAGGCTGGGATCGGGGTCAGACCCGTTCCGTTTCTCCAACTCCGACTCCATGTGGCACTCACTCTTCGTTCCCGGCATCGGCTTCGGCGAGAAGATCGTTCGCACGCTGGTCGTGTACGTGTTCCTGCTGATCGGCCTGCGGCTCTCGGGAAAGCGCGAGCTATCGCAGCTCAACCCGTTCGACCTCGTCGTGCTCCTGCTGCTGTCCAACACGGTGCAGAACGCGATCATCGGCAATGACGATTCGCTCGTCGGCGGCATCGCGGGGGCCGCGGCGTTGCTGGTCATGAACGCGGTGCTGGTCCGGGTGCTCTACCATTACGGGAAGCTCGAGACGATCGAGGGCAAACCCGACACGCTCGTCCGAAATGGTCGGCTGCTGCGCCACCACCTCGAGCGCGAGCTGATCACGGTGTCCGAGCTGGAGTCCGCGGCACGGCGACAGGGAATCGCGTCGCTGGCGCACGTGAAGGAATGCCGGCTCGAGACCGGCGGTGCGCTCACCTTCATTCAGAAAGAGCCGACGGATGAAGAGATCCGCCATCACGAGATGGTCGGGCTCATCGCGCAGCTCGACGCGCGTCAGCGTTCGATAACCGAGCAGCTCGCGTCGCTGGAGCGGAAGATCGCCGGAACAAGCGGAACCACGCCCTGAGCGCTCAACGCCATCGACAGGTCGTTCACCACCGACATCCGGAACGACGCCTCGAGCGCGTCCCCCAGCTCGTGGTTCCACGGCGCCAAGCCGATGACGCTGTTCACCCAATCGTAGCGCATGCTCGCCGGGTAGAACCTCGCCCGCCGCATCAACGCGCCGCGCGCGCGGGCATCCACCGCCAGCGCGAGGAGATGGCGTCGCGCTTTCGCCTCGTTCGAGCTGCCGAGTGAACACACAACCGGCTGCGGCGACGCTGGAAGCGTAGCGCGATTCGGACGCGTCCCCCCTCCCCCGAAGCGCCAGGCAACGGGCGTCTCGAGAACGCGGCGGACGAGAATCGTCGGGTCGAGCGTTTCGGGATCGGCCCACGCTGCGGCGAACGTAGCGCGCGCGGTGTCCGACACGTACGTCATCTGGTCGAGCGCGTCGAGCAGCGACGTGACGCCGACCGTCCCTACCGCGGCCGGGGCGCCAGCCGCGTAGCCGGCGAGCAGCGGATCCTCGACAGCGGTGAGGAACCCGTTCGACCGTCCCTGCAACGCCAACATCGACGCGACGAACCAATCCGCGCTGCGCGCGAAGAGCTCGACGGGACGCTCGCTGGGCGGCGACGACGGGAGGCCGGTTAACGAGCGGACGACGCGCGCTTCACCCAGTCCGCGCACCGACGCCGCCAACGGACCGCGGCGATCGCGCACCGCGCGGTCCGTGCTATAGCCGCCACCGTCCGCGTAGAGCCTGCGCGCGGTCTGCCAATCGAGATCGTGCGACAGCTCGTGGGCCAGCGTGCCGGAAGACGTGAACACCGACAGCTGAA
>Ga0207661_10002508_pt1 | contig 12631 bp, 12 predicted proteins | sample KBSC713LmetaG_FD_184337 | JGI IMG/M metagenome (GOLD analysis project Ga0207661, IMG submission 184337) | Corn rhizosphere microbial communities from Kellogg Biological Station, Michigan, USA - KBS C7.1-3L metaG (SPAdes) (version 2) | ecosystem: Host-associated > Plants > Roots > Rhizosphere ... | reverse complement strand
ACGCTCGCCACCTTCCCCGATACCACCGAGCAGGGCCCGTCTGGCCGGCACCTGGTCGCGTACCACCCGTGACAGTTCGCACCGCACCGACCCGCCGCCGCCGTGTCACCATGGCGGCGGCGGTTCTTGTGCGGGCTCCTGGAGCGCCGTAGGTTACCGCCAGGTAACTAGGAGGTTCGTGGCATGGCTGACTACGACGTCGTGGTGATCGGCTCCGGCTTCGGCGGGAGCGTGGCCGCGCTGCGGCTGGCCGAGAAGGGGTACCGGGTGGCGGTGCTGGAGGCCGGCCGCCGGTTCGCCGACGACGAGTTCCCGAAGACCTCCTGGGACACCAAGCGGTTCCTGTGGGCGCCGGCCCTCGGGTGGTACGGACTGCAGCGGATCAGCCTGCTGCGCAACGTACTCGTGCTGTCCGGTGCCGGGGTCGGCGGCGGTTCCCTCGTGTACGCCAACACGCTGTACCGGCCGCCCGCCGCGTTCTACGACGATCCACAGTGGAGGGACGTCACCGACTGGGCCGACGAGCTGAGGCCGTGGTACGACGTGGCCGAGCGGATGCTGGGCGTCGTCGGGTACGCGCGGGACACGCCGGCGGACGTCGCGATGCGGCGGGTCGCCGAGCGGATGGGCGTCGGGGACACCTTCCACCCCACCCCGGTAGGCGTCTACTTTGGACAGTCCGGAGTGGACCCGTTCTTCGGTGGCGCCGGTCCCGAGCGCAACGGTTGCCTGCACTGCGGCGCCTGCATGACCGGGTGCCGGTACAACGCGAAGAACACCCTGGTGAAGAACTACCTGTACCTGGCGGAGAAGCTCGGCGTCGAGATCCGTCCACTCACGACAGTGGTGGACGTGCGGCCGGAGCCGGGCGGCGGGTACCGGGTGGGCACCCGGCGTACCGGCGGCCGCCGCAAGGGCCGCGTCACCGCCGAGCACGTCGTGTTCGCGGCCGGGGCGCTGGGTACCCAGCGGCTGCTGCACCGCCTCAAGGCGGCCGGCGCGCTGCCCGGCCTGTCCGACCGGCTGGGCGCGTTGACCCGTACCAACTCCGAGTCGATCCTCGGCGCCAAGGCGCTGTCCACCGACGTGGACTACACCGAGGGCGTCGCCATCACCAGCTCGTTCCACCCCGACGAGCACACCCACGTCGAGCCCGTCCGGTACGGTCGCGGGTCGGGCGCCATGGGCCTGCTGCAGACGGTACTGGTGGACGGCGACTCGTGGCGGGCGCTGCGCTGGTGGCCGGCGCTGCTGCGGGCGCCGCTGACCAACCTGCGCATGCTGTCCCTGCGCCGGTGGTCCGAGCGGACCGTCATCGCGCTGGTGATGCAGTCGCTGGACAACTCGCTCAACGTCCACTATGGACGGACGTGGTACGGCCGGCGCCGCCTCACCACCACCCAGGGCCACGGGGCGCCGAACCCGCGCTGGATCCCGGAGGGCAACCGGGCGGTGCGGCTGCTGGCCGAGGAGATGGGCGGCGTGGCCGGCGGTTCGTGGCCGGACGTGTTCAACATGCCGGTGACCGCGCACATCCTGGGTGGCGCGGTGATCGGCGCGACGCCGGCCGACGGCGTGGTCGACCCGTACCAGCGGGTCCACGGGTACCCGGGGCTGCACGTGCTGGACGGCGCGGCGGTCTGCGCGAACCTCGGCGTGAACCCGTCGCTGACCATCACCGCCCAGGCGGAGCGCGCCGTGTCGCTGTGGCCCAACCGCGGCGAGCCGGACCCGCGCCCGGCGCCCGGCGAGCCGTACCGGCGGCTCGACCCGGTGCCCCCGGCCAACCCGGCTGTACCGGCGGGCGCCCCCGCCGCGCTGCGCCCCGCGACGAGAACATCCGAGAGCGGGTAAAGGAATCCGGGTCCGCCACGCGTATACGGGGTGTGGAGCAGCTGGAGTTCGAGGAGTTCTACCGATCAGGTCAGGCCGTGTGCCTACGCGCGGTCCTGGCGAGCGTGGGGGATCGGGAGACGGCCGAGGATCTGGTCGCCGAGGCGTTCACCCGGGCCTGGATGTCCTGGTCGACGGTCAGCCGGCACCCGGCACCGTACGGCTGGATAGTCCGTACCGCGCTGAACGTCCGTACCTCGTGGTGGCGCCGGCGGCGGCGTGAGGTCGTCACCGACGGCGCCTACGAGGTCGTGGACTCGGCGAGCGGAGACGACGTTCTCGACCCCGTGCTGCTGACCGCCCTGCGCCGGCTGCCACGCCGGCAGCAGGAGGTGATCGTGTTCCGGGTCTTCCTCGACCTCGACACGAGGGCCACCGCGAAGGTCCTCGGGATCGCGGAGGGGACCGTGGCGGTCCACCTGGCGCGGGCTCTCGCCGCGCTGCGCCAACACCTTCTCACCCAAAGAGTCCTGGAGGTCGAGTCATGAGCGACAGCGACACGGTAGATGTCATCGATGCGTTGAACGGTTCACTTGGCGAGGTCAGCATGCACGCCACGGCCGACGAGATCGTGGCCGCGGGACGGACCCGCCGCCGGCGCCGCCGGCTGGCAAGCTTGGCGACGGGTGTCGCCGGCGTGTCCGCGCTCGCCCTCGCCATCACCTACGGCCACCCGTCGGCCGCGCCGGACACGTCGGCGGGCGGTGGCGCGGTCGCCGGGGTGCACATCCACGAGGCCGCCTACAGCGTGGACTCCCAGTCCGACGGCACGGTCCTGGTGAGATGGGACAAGTCGCAGTACGTCACGAACCGCGCCGGCCTGGAGGCTGCGCTGCACCAGGCCGGCTTCCGGGTGACCACGCGGATCGGCGAGTTCTGCACGGGACCGGGCGACGACCCGTCGCTGAACGCGGCCGGCATCGGACCGGGCGTCGACAAGGTGATGAAGGGTGAGCCGGCCGGCGACGGCAATCAGGTCACCTTCGTCTTCACCCCCTCGGCCATGCCCGCGGGCAAGCAGCTGTTCATCGGGTACCTGTCGGCCGACCAGCTCGCGGTGACCCACGGCCGGCCCGGCTCGGTCGAGCGCCTGGTGTCGGCGACCGGCCCACTGACCTGCACGACGACCGCGCCTCCCGCCGCCGGCCCGGCCGACGGCTCGGGCACTACGGACGAGGGCGCGCCCGCCAAGGGGGCGCGGAAGTAGGCACTGCCGGCTCGGGCGGCGCGGGCACCGGCCCGCGCCGCCCGACCGTGCCCGTCAGGAGAAGTCGCGTCAGGAGAAGGTCAGCGGGCAGCTGACGCCGTTGAAGGTGGCGTCGGTCGGTGCTGAGGGCGTGCCGCTGGCGCTGAAGCCGAACGAGGTGGCCGCGCCGGGCCCGATGGCTCCGGCGTAGGAGGGGCTGGTAAAGGTGATCGTCGGGCCGACCTGGTAGTAGCCGGCGCTGAACACGTTCTGGACGGACTGGCCCGGGCCGAAGCGCCACGTCGCGGGCCTGGATGCCACCCGGATCGGCGGCGCGCAGCGATGCGGTGGTGCTGTTGGGGCAGCGCGGCGGCGCTTGCCGGCGAGCCGGGTGGCACCGCGGTCGCGCCGAGCAGGGCGCAGGCGATGAGGGCAACCGCCGTGCGCAGGCGGCGAGCGGACAGGTATATGGCCCCATGCTGGCCGAACCCGTCCGCACGGACGGGCAATGTTGGACGTTGTTGGACCGGCCGAGACGGCCGGCTCGCTCAGTCCTCGTCGTCGGGCAGGAACTCGATGAGCCGGCTGGCGTTGCGCTGCGCGTAGTCCGAGTAGCAGTTGTTCATCAACACGTGCGTCTGCGCGGTCTCCGTGGACAGCTTCGCCAGCTTCGGCGCCCACGACTTGAGCTCCTTGTCGGAGTACTCGTAGCCGAACTTCTGGTAGATGTCCTTGCTCGTCCAGTTGTCGCTGTGGCCGTGGAACCGGACCACCGCCACGTCGCTGGTCGCCGCGAGTACCGGCGGGATCGACGACTTGTGCCCCTGCGGCATGTCGACCGCGACGAACGGCAGGTGGTGCTGGCGCAGGAAGTCCAGCGTCTCGGCCTGGTTGTCGCCCTGGAACCAGCTCTCGTGGCGCAGTTCGATGGCCACCCGCAGCGGGCTGCACCGCTTCTGGACCTCCAGCAGGTACTGCTTGTTGGAGCGGCGGATGGTGAACCACGGCGGGAACTGGAACAGCAGCACGCCGAGCTTGCCCGCGTCGACCAGCGGGTCGAGCGCGGACAGGAAGCGGGTCCACACGTCCTCGTAGGCCTGCGGCGAGAGGTCCTGCGGGTAGATGTTCTTCTTGTCGGTCTCCGGGCGCAGATCCTTGTACAGCTTGGCCGGCTGGGTCGGGTGCCCGGTCAACAGGCTGAACGCCTTGATGTTGAAGATGAAATGCGCGGGGGTACGCGACGCCCACAGCGCCGCCGTCGTCTCGGCCGGCGGCGAGTAGTAGGTCGCGTCGACCTCGACGAGCGGGAACTGCCGCGCGTAGTAGGCCAGTCGCTTCTCCGGCGTGTCGGCCGTCTGCGGGTACCAGCCGGAGGCGAGCAGGGTCTTGTCCGTCCAGGACGCGGTACCGACCAGGATCTTCCCCACGCACCTAAACTACGCTGGAGTGCATGTCTGTGCCTCGTCCCGTGCTGGTCGTCGACTTCGGCGCGCAGTACGCCCAGCTGATCGCCCGCCGGGTACGCGAGGCGCGGGTCTATTCGGAGATCGTGCCGCACTCGATGCCGGTCGCCGAGATGCTCGCCCGCCGGCCACTGGCGATCATCCTGTCCGGCGGCCCGTCCAGCGTGTACGAGCCGGGCGCGCCGCAGGTGGGCCCCGAACTGTTCGAGACGGGGGTACCGGTCTTCGGCATCTGCTACGGGTTCCAGGCGATGGCGCTCGCGCTGGGCGGCAACGTGGCGCACACCGGGCAGAGCGAGTTCGGCGGTACCAAGCTGTCGGTGCTGGAGGCCGGGCGGCTGTTCACCGGGCTGGACCAGATCCAGGAGGTCTGGATGAGCCACGGTGACTGCGTCACCGGCGCGCCCGAGGGCTTCACGGTCACCGCGCAGAGCCCGGGTACCCCGGTGGCCGCGTTCGAGGACCTGGCCGGGCGGCGGGCCGGGGTGCAGTTCCACCCGGAGGTCGCGCACACCCCGGCCGGGCAGCGGGTCCTCGAGCATTTCCTCTACGACGTGGCCGGCATCGAGCCGGACTGGACCAACGCCGGGATCATCGAGGAGCAGGTCGCCGCGATCCGCGCCCAGGTCGGCGACAAGCAGGTGATCTGCGGGCTGTCCGGCGGCGTCGACTCCGCGGTGGCCGCCGCGCTCGTACACCGGGCGGTCGGCGACCAGCTCACCTGCGTCTTCGTCGACCACGGCCTGCTGCGCGCGGGCGAGGCGGAGCAGGTCGAGCAGGACTATGTGGCGGCCACCGGCATCCGGCTGCGCGTGGTCGACGCCGCCGACCGGTTCCTCGACGCGCTGGCCGGCGTCACCGATCCGGAGCAGAAGCGCAAGATCATCGGTCGCGAGTTCATCCGCGCCTTCGAGGGCGCCGCCCGGGAGATCGCGACGCACGGGGACGTCGAGTTCCTGGTGCAGGGCACGCTGTACCCGGACGTGGTCGAGTCGGGCGGTGGCACCGGTACCGCGAACATCAAGTCGCACCACAACGTGGGCGGGCTGCCGGAGGATCTCCAGTTCGCCCTCGTCGAGCCGCTGCGCACCCTGTTCAAGGACGAGGTACGGGCGATCGGCGCCGAGCTCGGGCTGCCCGAGGCGATGGTCTGGCGGCACCCGTTCCCCGGCCCGGGCCTGGCCATCCGGATCATCGGCGAGGTCACCCGCGACCGGCTGGCCCTGCTGCGCGCCGCCGACCTGATCGCCCGCGAGGAGCTGACCGCCGCCGGGCTGGACCGCGACGTGTGGCAGTTCCCGGTGGTGCTGCTGGCCGACGTCCGCTCGGTCGGCGTACAGGGCGACGGGCGCACGTACGGCCACCCGGTGGTACTCCGGCCGGTCAGCAGCGAGGACGCGATGACCGCCGACTGGTCCCGGCTGCCGTACCCGGTGCTCGCCCGGATCTCCACCCGGATCACCAACGAGGTTCCCGAGGTGAACCGGGTGGTACTGGACGTGACGAGCAAGCCGCCGGGCACCATCGAGTGGGAGTGATCTACTCCTCGGGCATGAGCAGCCACAGCACGAAGTAGGCGAGAATGCCCAGCCCGCCGCTGATGAAGGAGAGGATGGCGTACCCGACGCGGACCGCCACCGGGTCCACGCCGAGGTACCGGGCGATTCCGCCGCAGACGCCACCGAGCATGCGGTCGGAGCGGGAGCGGCGCAGTTGCTTGTACATCGGCTGAGTCATGAGTCGATGGTGGCCGCCCGAGGACCCCTCCCACCTCGGTGAACGCCCCGATCCGTACCCGGACCGGACCCGGACGGTCGACCCCCAGGGGTTACTGTCAGGAACCCGACAGTTGTCCGAGCCGAGTCACATAATCCGGGCACAATGGCCATCTGTGACCCCCGCACTCGAGCCGCTGAGGCGGATCGCCGCCTATGCGATATGCCGGACTTCGGCGGGCGAGGTGCTGCTCGTGCGGGCGTCGTCCCGCTCCGGTACGCCCGGGACGTGGTCCCTGCCGGGCGGCGCGGTGGATCATGGCGAGCACCCCAACGACACGGTGGTCCGCGAAACGGCGGCCGAGACCGGCCTCTCCGTGGCCGTGGAGGCCCTCGTCGACGTGCACGCCGACATGCGTTCGCTGCCGCATCGCGGGGTCACCATCCACACCGACCGGCTGATCTACCAGGTCAGGGTGCGCGGCGGGGGGCTGATCGACCGGGTCGGCCAGCCCACCGACCTGGCCCGCTGGGTCGACCCGCGGGAGGCGGGTGAGTTGCCGCTGCGGCCGTTCACCGCGGCCGCGCTCGGGCTGCCGGCCGCCGCCACCGACCTGCGGCCGGACGAGCCGCCGGAGTTCCCGTCGTTCTACGCCTACCCCGGCCCGGACGGGCTGCACCGGGCCCAGCGGTTCGCCGCGTACGCGGTGGCCTGCGACCCGGCCGGCCGCATCCTGCTGACCCGGATCGCACCCGGGTACCCCGGGGAGGGCCGCTGGCACCTGCCCGGCGGCGGCACCGACTACGGCGAGCAGCCGGGCAGCGCGCTGATCCGCGAGCTGGCCGAGGAGACCGGGCAGCGGGGCCGCCTCATCGAGCTGCTCGGCGTGGCCAGCCACCGGGACGCCGCCTCGCTCGGACCCGAGGGGTACCCGATCGACTGGCACGGGGTGCGCGCCTTCTACCGGGTCGCGGTGGACCCGGCCACCCTGCCGACCGTGCACGACATCGGCGGCTCGACGTCCGAGGCGCGCTGGTTCACCGCCGACGAGGTCGACTCGCTGGAGCTGACCGAGATCACGGCCGAGGCCCTGAGCCGGATCGCGGGACGTTAAGGTTCACCGGGCTCCGCTAACCTCGGGTCCGTGAAGCAGCGGCGACGCGTCGCCGCGTACGGAATCAGCCGCGACGCCGAAGGTCGGGTGCTGCTCGTACGCGCGTCGGACCAGGATGACGCACCCGGTTCGTGGGGCCTGCCGGGTGGCGGGGTGCGGCACGCCGAGGCACCCCGGGACGCGGCCGTCCGCGAGTACCGCGAGGAGACCGGGCTCGACGTCGAGCTGACCGGGCTGCGCGGGTTGCTGAGCGACGTGGTGCCGCTGCCCGCGCGGGGCGTCGTCATGCACTGCGACCGGGTCCTGTACGACGCCGAGGTCGTCGGCGGGACGCTCCGGTACGAGGTGGACGGCACGTCGGACCATGTCGAGTGGATCGAGCCGGCCCGGCTGGCGGACCTGCCGCTGCTCGGCTACGCCCGGCGGGCGCTCGGCCTGCCGGACGGCGTGGTCGTCGAGCCGCCGAGCGACCCCGCCGTGATCGCCAGTGCGGTACGGGACGTCGATCCGGCCCGGACCCGGGTCCAGCGGTTCGCGGCCTACGGGCTGGTCACCGACCCGGCCGGCCGGCTGCTGCTGACCAGGATCTCCGCGGGGTACCCGGGGGCCGGCACCTGGCACCTGCCCGGCGGGGGTACCGACTTCGGCGAGCTGCCCGAGGACGGACTGCTGCGCGAGCTGACCGAGGAGACCGGGCAGCCGGGCCGGGTGACCGGGCTGCTCGACGTGACCGACTTCCACAATCCGTCAGCGATGGGCCCGGAGGGTCGGGCGATGGACTGGCACACGATCCGGGCGGTGTACCGGGTGGTGGTCGACGAGCCGACGGTACCCCGGGTGATCGAGGCGACCGGCGGCTCCACGGACCAGGTCGCCTGGTACCAGATGGTGGACCTGCCCGGAATCCGGCTGAACCAGTTCGCCCGCTCCGTGATCACGGAGCACCTTGACTGAACCCGGGTACCATGGCTGTTTGCCCCGGTTGTGATCTCGGAGACCCGCTTGGAGTTCGCGACTCGGACATCGCCAAACCGCGCCTTGTGTGCGATGGTGTATGCCGCATACCGGGGGGATTGACGTCACTGGAGGAGATCGTGCCGAGAACCCTGTGGGGTCGGCGCCGCACCATCGACAGCCCCCGTCCGGCCGGCCGCTGGGCTGGCCGGCTGCGTCGCAGCGGCTCGTTGGCGCGCCAGGTGCTCTTGGTCCGGGTCGGGCGCCGGCGGCGTCAGCCCGGTACCGCGATCCTCGACCTTCCGGCCGGCCGGGCGAGCTGGTCGACCGCCGATCTCGCGAGCGACAAGGCGACCGGCCGGATGCCGCGCCCGGGTGACGGGGCACGCCCCGGGGGCAAGCTCCGCCCGCGGATCCTGGTGCGGCCCCGGCGGCCCGCCGTCGCCCCGTTCGACGTGCCGTACCCGGCGGCGACCCAGGGCGCGCTCGCGGGTACCGATGACGACGCGGCCCCGGCGCCCCGGCCGATCCCGCTGCTTCCCGGCGAGCCCACGCTCGTCCGCCGGGCATGGTTCCTGCTCGTCAACGGCTGCACCCTGGCCAGCCTCGGCCTGGGCGTGTTCGCGATCTTCCTGAGCATGCACGGCGGGCTCCGCTGGGCGGCGCTGTGCCTGGTCGGCTGCGTCAGCTGCGACGGGCTCGACGGCGCGCTGGCCCGCCGGCTCGGGGTGGCCAGCCCGTTCGGCGCCCAGCTCGACTCGATGGCGGACATGTGCTCCTTCGGCGTCGCCGCCCCGGTCGTGGTGTACGCCGGGCTGCACGGCTCGGCCTCACCGGCCCTGGTCGGCGCCGCCTGCGGGCTGGTCGCCATCTGCGCGGCGATCCGCCTGGCCCGGTTCAACGTCTCGCCCAAGGACGGCCGGTACTTCTGCGGGGTACCGACGACCACGGTCGCCGCCGTGCTCGGCGTGGCCATGCTGATCGGCCTGCGGCCGTCCGGTACGGTCGCGGTCGCCGCGCTCGCGGTGCTCGCGCTGGCCATGGTCTCCGGCTTCCCGTACGCGAAGCTGGGCCGGGTGGCGAAGCTCCCGCCGTGGCTGTGGCTGGCCCCGGCGATCGGGGCGATGCTGGACTACCGCATCACGTTCGCGGCCCTGGTCGCCCTGTACCTGGCCAGCGGCCCCCTGCTCTGGCTGCGGTACCGCCGCCCCGCCAGTTGACGCTGCGCTAGCTGGGGTCCCGCCACCGGGCGATCGGGGTGGCGCCGCCGGCGACCTTGTCGCCCGGCGCGACCAACGGGTCGGCCGCGTCCGCCGGGAGGTAGACGTCGGTACGCGAGCCGAACCGGATCAGTCCGAACCGCTCGCCCCGGGCCAGGAGCGCGCCGACCGGCGCCCGCTGCACGATGCGACGCGCCAGCAGCCCGGTGCGCTGGGCCACCACCACCCGGCCGCGCTCCGTGTCCAGCACCGTGTACCCGGCGACGTTGTGCTCGGCGGCCGCGCGCATGGCCGGCGCGTACCCGCCGTCCTCCACGATGTACTCGACGACCCGGCCCGCCACCGGCGCCCGGTTCACGTGCACGTCGAGTACCGACAGGAACACCGCGATGCGCAGGTACTCGGCGGGCTGCCCGAACCGCGGATCGGTCAGCCGCTCGACCGACAGCACCTGACCGTCGCTGGCCGCGACCACGAGCGACTCGTCCTCGGGCGTATCCCGTTGCGGGTCGCGGAAGAACGCCGCGACCGGTGCCGCCGCGAGCGCCGGTACCAACCAGAGGCGCCGGCGCTTGCCGGTGAGCGCCGCCTGGTGCAGGCTCCGCGAGCGTCGCCTGCCGGTGAGCGCTGCCTGGGGCAGGCTCCGCGAGCGTCGCCTGCCGGTGAGCGCTGCCTGGGGCAGGCTCCGCGAGCGTCGCCTGCTGCGGATCAGCATCGCGGCGGCCAGGCCCAGCGCGATGCCGGCCGCGGCGACCCCGTTGGAGTCGATGTGCATCCGCCCGGCCAGCGCTACGCTCGACGGCCGCCGCGCCGGCAGCAGGCGCCCCGCGATGGCGGTCTGCGGCGGGGTGAACCGCAGCCGGTGTACCCGCAGCGGCGGCACGTTGCGCAGCACCAGATCGGAGCCGACTCCGCAGAAGTCGGCCTGTCGGCCCAGCTCCTGAGCGGCACCGTCGAGGGCGGCCGGTACGGCGACCGACAGCACCGCCCCCTCGGCCAGGTGCTTGCCGACCTCGTCCAGGTAGCCGCGGGCCGCCTCCGCGTCGCCGCTGAGCACCTCGGCCAGTACGGCGACGTCCACGGGCTCCACGTCGGACAGGGCGTCCACGATCCGTACCCGCTGGCCGACCCACGGGCCGGCGGCGGCGAGATGCTCGCGTAGCTGCTCGGCGGCGCCGGCCAGCGGTACCAGGGTCAGCGTGTCACCGGGCAGCAGCGCGGCGAGCGCGGCGGCCAGCACCGGCGAGTCCGCGGTGATCGCGAGCAACAGCCCGTTCTTGGGCCCGATGTGCCGGGTCAGCTCACTGGTCAGCGCCTCTCCCGCGCGCTGACCCACGAGAATCTCGCCGAGCAGCGGTACCGGACGGCGCGGCGGCTGGGACATGCCGCCAGCATAAGGCGGCCGCGGAGCTGCCGTGCAGCCTGTCGGAACGGCGCCCGTCGGCGTTTTGCAGCCGTGGCGTTTACCCGGTCACCGGCGCTCGCGGTTCTGGTCGGCGTCCCGGCCGCGCAGCGCGCCGAGCAGTCCCAGGCCGCCGAGGAGGATCAGCGCGACCGCGACCGCCCAGGCGAGCGTGCCGAGTCCGATGTGGACGGTGCGGCCGAGCAGTCCCCACGCGCCGACCAGAACGAAGATCACGCCGAAGACCAGCGACGTCGCGTCGGTGCGGTGCCGGTTCATCGGCGTACCTCCAGATCACCGAGGTTGAGCGTGATGTCGATCGCCAGCGTGCCGCCGCCCGGACCGTCGGCGCCGTCGTCGCTGACGTCCCGTCCTTGCGTCCCGAGCCCGCCCCACCTGGCGTTGAACACCTTCGCGTCGCCCGCGTTCAGCTTGGCGTGCACGCTCGTGTCGACGTTGGGTGGCAGCAGGATGGTCAGGTCACCGGCGTTCATGGTGATGGTGACCTGCTTCGGTTCGGTGGCCTTGCTGAAGTCGACGTTGCGCAAATCCAGCTTGAAGTCGCCGAAGTTCTGGTGGTAGCTGTCCTCGACGCCGGCCACCGTGGTCGGGGTCAGGGTGACGTCGCCGCCGCCCTGGAACCTGCCCGGGTGCGACCCCGCGCCAGCCGCCACCATCAGGCACAGCACCAGGCCGATGGGGATCAGCCAGCGGGCCCGGCCGAACCAGGCGCCGATCAGCAGCCCGCAGCCGACCGCGGCGAGCACCGCGCCGACGTAGGTGTTGAACGGTACGCGCGCGCCCGCGACGTCGATGACGACCAGCACACCCACCGCCAGCAGGCCGAGGGACAGCGTCAACCGGCCCAGCCGGGAACGCTTCCGCACGGGTACCGGCCCGGGCTGCGGTAGGGGCGGCGCCACCGGTGGCGCCTCGTAGGAGAGCCCGGGGTAGGGGTACCGGCTGGCGGGCGCGTACGGACCGTGCGGCGCGAAGGGCGGACGGTACCCGGTGGACGGCTGGCCGGTGGGTACCGCGCCGGGCGGCGGGGCGGCCCAGGTGGGCGGCGGGGGCGGCACGCTGGTACCGGCGCCGGGCGCGGGGCCGGTGGGTGGCGCGGTACCCGGACCGCGCCCGCCGCGGCTGACCAGGATGACCGCGCCGAGGATCACGGCGAGCAGGATCGCGGCCGAGTGCAGGCCGTTGTACACCACCGTGCCGAGCGCGCCGGCGGCGATCACCCCGACGATGATCACGAGTACCGGCGAGGTGCTGGACCGGCCGCGGCCGAGCAGCGACTCGACGGGCGAGCCGGTGTCGCCCTCGGCGGGGATGCACAGCCAGCCGATCACGTAGGCCAGCAGGCCCGCGCCGCCGGCGAGGGTGAACACGGCGAACAGCACCCGCCACAGCACCGGGTCGGTGTTGGTGGCCCGCCCGATGGCGGCACACACCCCGGCCGCCATCCTGCCGTGCTGGGGTCGGACGAGCCCGTACCGTGTGGCCCAGCCCCCCGTACCGGCCGGGGGTGGCGGGAAGCCGCCGGGCGGCGGGAAGCCCGCGCTGGGCGGCTGGTACCCGCCGGCCGGCTCGTACCCGCCACCGGCGGGCGGCGGGAAGCTGGCGGTCGGGCTGTCGACCGGCTCGGCCTCGATCGGCCGGGTCGGGCCGTCGACCGGCTCG
>Ga0207661_10002507_pt1 | contig 12644 bp, 9 predicted proteins | sample KBSC713LmetaG_FD_184337 | JGI IMG/M metagenome (GOLD analysis project Ga0207661, IMG submission 184337) | Corn rhizosphere microbial communities from Kellogg Biological Station, Michigan, USA - KBS C7.1-3L metaG (SPAdes) (version 2) | ecosystem: Host-associated > Plants > Roots > Rhizosphere ... | reverse complement strand
CGTCCTCGAACGTGTACATCTCCTTCTGCACGATGTCGGTCGAGGCGCCGACGCCGCGCGCGAACAGCTCGGTCGCCTCGAACGCCGGCGTCTCGATGCGCCGGTAGCCGGCCGCGCCGAGGATCCTGCTGGCGGCGTCCTCGACCGTCCGGCGGCGGGCCGCGTCGTCGGGCAGCACGTCATGCGTCCCCCGGGGGGCTTTCAGGTCGGCGCTCATCGGCGGGCCGGAGGCTACCGGGCGAGCGCCTGGAGGAAGGGATTCGACGCGCGCTCGGCGCCGAGCGTCGTGATCCCCATGTGGCCGGGGTAGACGGTCGCCTCGTCGGGATATGCGTCGAGCAGCTCTTGGATCGACTGCAGCAGGCGCATGTGGTCCCCGCCGGGCAGGTCGGTGCGGCCGATCGACTGCTGGAACAGCACGTCGCCGGAGAACAGCGCGACGCCGTCCTCGTCCGCGATCGCGTAGGTGACGTGGCCGGGGCTGTGGCCGGGCGTGAAGCGCACGTCGAAGTCGATCCCCGCGAGCGTGAGGCGCTCGCCGCCGCTGACGAGGTGGTCGGCCTCGTAGGACTCGAACGGGCCGAAGCCGGGCCACGGGACGTATCTCATGATGTCCGCGAGCACCGGGCGCTCCAGCTCCGGGCAGTAGACCGGCGCGCCGGTCGCCTTCGCGACGGGCGCGACGGCGCCGACGTGGTCGAAGTGCGTGTGCGTGAGCAGGATCGCGTCGAGCGTCACGCCCCACTGCTCGATCGCCTGCAGGAGACGCGGCGCCTCCTCGCCCGGGTCGACGATCACGGCCCGCTCGCTCCCTTCGCGGCGGACCAGGAAGCAGTTCTCCTGCACCGGCCCGACGGTGAGCATGCCGACCTCGATCATCTCGACGCGGCGTCGCGCTTCGCCGCCTGCTCGCGCAGTCTTCTCGCCTGGCGGCGGCGGTAGATGAAGAGGTCGGTGTAGTAACCCATCGGGACGTAGACCGCGAGCATGAAGACGGCGATCCCGATCTTCGGGCCGAGCTGCTGGTGGCGGAAGAAGAACAGCAGCAGCACGAGGAACAGGCCGGCCGCGATCAGCGCACGGTTGAGCGCGCCGCGCCACGTGGGGGGCTGGTCGAGCCGTGCGGCGCGCAGCTCGCGCGCGCTCGGCTTGCGCTCGCCGTCGGTCGGTCTGCGGCCGGTGCGCCCGCGCGCCTCGACCTGTCCGGCGGCGTTGCCGCGGTGCTTCGTCTGCCGCTTCTTCTTCGTCTGCGCCATCGCGCTTTGCAGCTTAGATGGTCGCCGTGCGCGTCACCGCGCTGCGGCGAGGGCGCTCTCGAAGCTGGCGCGCGCGTCTCTGATCGTCTGCGAGTCGGCGATCAGCTGTCTCACCGCTCGGCCCGCGGCGGCCGCGTCGGACGCGCTCGCGGCGGCGGCGATGTCGGCGAGGGCCTGCGTGCCGCTGCGGAGCGCGTCGTGCAGCGCCTGGCGCTTCGCGTCCAGGTCGCTCGGGACGTCGAGCGCCTGGAGTCTCGCGACGTCGGCTCTGCCGCGCGCGGTGAGCCGATCGAACGCGGCGGCGAGCTGGGTGTCCGTCTCTCTGCTCGCGTTCCCGATCTCCGTGCCGATCGCGGTGCCGAGCGCTCTGATCTCGGCTCTGATCGGCGCGTAGGCGGCGCGCGCGCGGGCGGCGGACGGCTGGTCGGAGCCGCCGCCTCCGCAGCCGGCCACGGCGATGGCGGCGGCTGCCGCCAGCGCGGCGGCCGTGAGCGGTCGTCCGATCGTCATCGTTCGCACCCTACGGAGCGGTCCCGACGGGTTCCGAGCGCGCGAGCACGCGCTCGATCAGGTGCGCGTCGGGGTCGAAGCCGGGGATCGGCAGGTCGGCCGGGAAGCCCTCGAACGCTGCCTCCGGCGCGAGGCCGACGAGCTCGGCGGCGGCCGGCTCCGCGTGGCGCGCGATCGCCTGCACCACCTCGCGCAGCGGGGTGCGGTCGGGCCGCTCGACGTTCATCGAGAGCTGGATCTCCTGCTGCTTGTCGAGCCACAGGCCGATCGCGCGCAGGCCGGGAAGTCCCTCGGGGCCGCCCTCGCGGATGCGCGCGGCGATCTCCCGCGCGGTGTCCAGCGTCGCCGGCGGGCGCAGCGTCACGTTGAAGGCGACGAGCGGCGGGCGGGCGGCGCACAGCGTCGCGCCGGCGGTCGGGTGCGCGCGCGGCGGGCCGAAGTCGGCGGCCAGATCGCCGGCGTCGAGGCACCGCGCCAGCTCTTGCGGGCCGCCGCGGCGCAGCTCCGCGCGCGTGCGCCCCTGCGCGAGCGCGCCGTACATCAGGACCGGGAGGTCGAGGTGGCGCGCGAGCAGGTCCGCGGCCACGAGCGCCTCCGCGCAGGCGGCGCCGCGGTCTTGCTCGCTCAGGTGCACGATCGGCGCGACGTCGAGCGCGCCGACGTGAGGGTGGACGCCCTCGTGCGCGCGCAGGTCGATCCGCTCGACCGCGACGCGGGCGCCCGCGAGCAGCGCCGGCGCGAGCTGGCCGGGCGCGCCGGCGAGCGTGAAGACGCTGCGGTTGTGGTCGGCGTCGCGGTGGGTGGCGAGCAGGCGGACGGCGCCGCTCCCACCGCCGGTGAGGGCATGGCCGAGCGCGTCGATCGTCGCGTCGTCGCGCCCCTCGGAGAAGTTCGGGACCGCGAGGAGGGTGGTCACAGCGCCCAGCGGCCGGCGTCGAGCACGCGCGTGCCGCCGACGTCGAGCGTCGGCTCGACGACCACCACGTCGAGGTGGATCGGCACCGAGATCGTCCCGCCGATGCCGGCGCTCGCCCCGAACGCGACGTGGACGGTGCCGAGGATCTTCTCGTCCTCCAGCACGTTGCCGGTGAGGATCGCGGCGTCGTTCGTCCCGACGCCCAGCTCGGCGACGTTCGTGCCGTTCGGGCCGTGCGCCTGGAGGCGTTGCAGGAAGTCGGGGCCGAGCGGGCCGTTGGCGGCGGTCAGGTGGCCGTCCTCGACGGTCAGCAGGACCGGCTCGGGCGAGATGCCGAGCGGCGCGAGGCTGGTCGCAGCGAGCGTGCCGTGGGCGCTGAGCGGCGCGATGAAGCCCTCGCCGGCGGGCAGGTTGCCGAAGGAGTTGCCGGTCGCGATCTCGCCGTAGTCGGCGAGCCCTCTGCGCGCGCTCAGGTCGAGCGTGAGGTCGGAGCCGTGCGCGCAGGTGACGTGGGCGGCGTCGGCCCGGTCGAGCAGCTCGGTGATCTGGAGCGTGCGGGCCTTCAGCGCGTCGAAGTCGATCGCCATCATGCGCGCGAGCATGTCGGCGGTGACGCCGGGGAGCGTGGCGCCGCGGGCGCCCGCGTTCGTGGCGGCGCGACGCGCCTCGGTGTGCGACAGCGAGCGGCTCGTCGGGATCACGTAGACGTCGCAGGCGGCGAGCGCGGCGGCGACCGGCGGCGGCGGCTCGGTCCCGTCGTTCGCGCGCGGGTCCATGAGGGTCAGGACCGCGTCGGCGCCGTAGCGGGCGGCGGTGTCGCGCAGGGCCTCGGCGAGCGCGCGCGAGTCGCCGGCGCAGTCGCCGATCACGAGCACGTGCTCGCCGCCTCTGACGTCGAGGCAGCGGCCGATCACGGTCTCGAGCGCGCGGTCGAGCAGCTCCTGCGGCGGCGAGGCGGCGGTCACGCGCGGGACGCTACCTGGTCACCGCCCGGGTGGGCGCGACGACGCCGCCGACCGGCCGATCCCGCCCGAGCTGGACCGATAGACTCTCGGCCTCCCCGCCGGAGTAGCTCAGTCGGTTAGAGCAGCGGAATCATAATCCGCGTGTCGGGGGTTCGAGTCCCTCCTCCGGCATCGTATTTCCCCCGCCGGCATTGCCGGCCGTGTGGACACCTCGCCTTTCGTCGTCGACGCGATCGACGAGCGTGCAGCGGCCTTCTCGCGGAGGTGGGCTTCGTCGACGTGGCCGACCGCCGACGACTTTGGCGTCAGCCCGTCGCGTAGTCGAACTGGGGGAGCGGCGCGACCACCCGCTTCGCGGCGGCCTCCTCGCTACCCTAATTGTCGTAGCTTTTGTATGACGTGAATTAGTCTCACTGATCCTCTGCGGCCGCGCGATGACATTCGGGGCAGGAACTGCACAGCTTTGTGCAGGTTCTGCATTAGAGTCAGGCTCGTTTTTCACCGTGCCATCCCCTGGGTCGGCCGAGCCCGGTGAGTGTCGCCACCGCCTCGGCGTCGGTGCACGACCCATGGTGAACTCCCAAGGAAGGGATTCGAGACGCCGCCAACGCTTGAGAAGACCGCGTCGCGCTCTCCCGATCGACCGTCGATCGCGAGGGCGGCGCATCCGGGGCCGCACCGCCGTCGCGCGCGCGTGCACAGCGCCGCGCGCGTCCACGCGCGCGGCAAGTTCCTCTACGCCGGGGACGAGAAGCTGTACGTGCGCGGCGTCACCTACGGCACCTTCGCGGACCGCGGCGACGGCGACGGGCCCTTCCCCCACCCCGAGCGCGTCGCCGCCGACTTCGCCGCGATGGCGGCCAACGGGGTCAACACGCTGCGCACGTACACGCCGCCGCCCGGCTGGCTGCTCGACCTCGCTGCCAGGCACGGGCTGCGCGTGCTCGTCGGGATCGCATGGGAGCAGCACGTCGCCTTCCTCGCCGAGCGCGCGCGCCGCCGCGCGATCGTCGAGACCGTGCGCCAGGCGGTCCGCGGCTGCGCCGGGCACGAGGCCGTGCTCGGCTACGTCGTCGGCAACGAGATCCCGCCGAGCATCGTGCGCTGGCACGGCCGCCAGCGCGTCGAGCGCTTCATCGAGCGGCTCTATCGCGCGGCGAAGGCCGAGGACCCGCAGGCGCTCGTCACCTACGCCAGCTTCCCCTCGACCGAGTACCTGCACCTGCCGTTCCTCGACGCCGTCTGCTTCAACGTCTTCCTGGAGCAGGGCGACGCGCTCGCGCGCTACCTCGCACGGCTGCACACGCTCACCGGCGACCGGCCGCTGCTCGTCGGCGAGCTGGGCCTCGACAGCCGCCGCAACGGCGCCGCCGCGCAGGCCGCCGCGCTCGCCGAGCAGGTGCGCGTCGCGTTCGCCGGCGGCTGTGCCGGCTGCTGCGTGTTCGCCTGGACCGACGAGTGGCACCGCGGCGGGCTGCCCGTCGAGGACTGGGACTTCGGCGTCGTCGACCGCGAGCGCCGGCCGAAGCCGGCGCTCGCCGCGCTGCGCACCGCGTTCGCGCAGGTGCCGTTCGCGCCGCGCGAGCGCTGGCCGACGGCGTCGGTCGTCGTCTGCACCTACAACGGCGCCGCCACGATCGACGCCTGCATCGAAGCGCTGCGCGGGCTCGACTACCCCGACCCCGAGCTGATCGTCGTCGACGACGGCTCGACCGACGGCGCCGGCGAGCGTGCCGCCGCGCACGGCGTGCGCGTGATCCGCACGGAGAACCGCGGGCTCTCCGCCGCGCGCAACAGCGGCGTCGCCGCCGCCTCCGGCGAGCTGGTCGCGTTCTGCGACGACGACTGCGTGCCGGACCCGCACTGGCTGCGCCACCTCGCCGCTTCCATGCTCGACGGCGACGTCGCCGGCGTCGGCGGCCCGAACGTCCCGCCGGCGGACGCCGTGACGGCCGACGCCGTCGGCCACGCGCCCGGCGGGCCGATGCACGTGCTCGTCTCGGCGACCGAGGCCGAGCACATCCCCGGCTGCAACATGGCCTTCCGCAGAGCGGCGTTGGAGCGGGTCGGCGGCTTCGACGCGCGCTTCCGCGTGGCGGGCGACGACGTCGACCTGTGCTGGCGCCTGCAGGACGCCGGCGGCACGCTCGGCTTCAGCCCGGCCGCGCTCGTGTGGCATCGCGCGCGCGGCTCGGCGCGCGCCTACCTGCGCCAGCAGGCCGGCTACGGCCGCGCCGAGGCGCTGCTGGAGCGCAAGTGGCCCGAGCGCTACAACGGCCACGGCCACGTCAGCTGGAGTGGGACCGTCTACGGCGGCAAGGTGCGGCGCGCGCTCGGGCGCCGCCGCTGGCACGTCTACCACGGCCACGCCGCCGGCGGGCTGTTCCAGTCCGTCTACGGCCGCCGCGGCGAGCGCTCCGCCTTCCCGCTCGCGCCGGAGTGGCACCTCGTGCTGCTCGGCCTCGCGGCGGCCGCGCTGCTGGGAGTCCCGCTCGCGCTCGCGCTGCTCGCCGCCGGCCTGCTGGCGGTCGCGGCGCAGGCGGCGATGTGGACGTTCGCCGTCGTGCTGGCGCCAGAGCAGCCGCGGCGCCGGCGCGCGCGGGTGCGGATCGTCGTCTTCGCGCTCTGCCTGCTGCAGCCCCCCGCGCGCCTGTGGGGCCGGCTCGGGCACGGCCTCACGCCGTGGCGCCGGCGCGGCCCGCGCGTGCTGGCGCTGCCGCGGCGCCGCGGCGCGCGGGTCTGGAGCGAGCGGTGGCACTCGGCCGAGCAGTGGGTCGAGCGGCTGCGCGCGCAGCTCGCGGACCACACGACGCACGTCGCGCGTGGCGAGGAGTTCGACACGTGGGACCTCGAGCTGCGTGTCGGCGCGCTCGCGTCCGGGCGCATACGCGTCGCGGTCGAGGAGCACGGCCAGGGCCGCCAGCTCGTGCGCCTGCGGGCATGGCCGCGCGTCTCCGCGCACGCCGCCGCGGCCGGCGCGGCGCTCGTCGCGCTCGCGCTGTCGGCCGCGCTGCGGCACGCGCTCGTCGCCGCGTGCCTGCTCGGCCTCGCGGCCGCGTGGCTGCTCGGCGGGATGGCGCTGCAGGCGGCCGCCGCGGTCGTGCTGCCGGCGCGCGCGGCGGCGGCGCTGGAGGAGGAGGCGTGAGGCTGCCGTTCTCGCGGCGCGCCGACGGACGCGGCGGCTGGGCGCTGTGGAGCGTGCTGCCGCGCACGCTGCCCTACCTGAAGCCGTACTGGAAGCTCGGCGCGCTCTCGTTCGTGCTGATGATCGTCGCCTCGGCGGCGACGATGGCCCAGCCGTGGCCGCTGGCGATGATGCTCGACGTCGTCGGCGGGCACAAGCCGAAGGCCGGCTTCCTGCTGCTCGGCCAGACCGACAAGTTCACGATCCTCGCGATCGCGACCGCGCTCGGCTTCCTGACGGTGGTCGTCTCGCACGGCCTCACCGTCGTCAACAGCTACCTCGACTCGAAGCTCGAGCAGCACATGATCCTCGACCTGCGCAGCGACCTGTTCGCGCACGCGCAGCGCCTCTCGCTCGCGTTCCACGACGAGCGCCAGACGGGCGAGCTGATGGGACGCATCAACTACGCCGCCGCCTCGCTCGGGCTGATCGTGATGGCGATCCCGCCGCTCGCGCAGGCGGCGCTGACGCTCGGCGGGATGGCGGCGATCGCCGCCCTGATCGACCTCAAGGTCACGCTCCTCTCGCTCAGCGTGATGCCGCTCATGTACTGGTCGCTGACGCTCTACGGCGCGCGCATCGTGCCGCGCCTGGAGCGCGTGCAGGGGCTGGAGTGGCAGTCGCTGTCGATCGTCAACCAGTCGATGGCGATGCTGCGCGTGATCGTGCCGTTCGGCCGCGAGCGCCACGAGCACCGCCGCTTCCGCGAGCAGGGCGAGACGGCGGCCCGCGAGCGGGTGCAGCTGACCGTGCGCCAGACGCTCTTCAACCTCGGCGTGACGTCGTGCACCGCGCTCGGCACCTCGCTCGTCTTCTACTTCGGCTTCCGCGAGTACTTCGGCGGCAAGCTCTCGACGGGCGAGCTGGTCGTGCTGCTGTCCTACATCTCCGCCGTCTACTCGCCGATGGAGCAGATCAGCACGACGATCGGCGGCCTGCACCAGCAGCTCGTGCAGCTGAAGGCCTCGTTCGAGCTGCTCGATACCGAGCCCGAGGTGCAGGAGGCGCCCGACGCGATCGAGCTGCGCGACGCGCGCGGCGAGGTCGAGCTGGAGCGCGTGCGGTTCGCCTACAGAGGCCGCGTGCCCGTGCTGCGCGACGTCTCGCTGCACGTGCCGGCCGGCTCGCGCGTGGCGATCGTCGGCCCGACCGGCGCCGGCAAGACGACGCTGCTGAGCCTGCTCGTGCGCTTCTACGACCCGCAGCAGGGGCGCGTGCTGATCGACGGCGTCGACATCCGGCGCCTCACGCTCGCCTCGCTGCGCGCGCAGATCGCGCTCGTGCTGCAGGAGCCGATGCTGTTCGCCGGCTCGGTCGCGGAGAACATCAGGTACGGCCGCCTCGACGCGAGCATGGACGAGGTGATCGCGGCCGCGAAGGCCGCGAACGCGCACGACTTCGTCAGCCGCCTGCCGCACGGCTACGAGACGCTGCTCGGCGAGCGCGGCGCCGGCCTCTCCGGCGGCGAGCGCCAGCGCGTATCGGTCGCGCGGGCGTTCCTGAAGGACGCGCCGATCCTCGTGCTCGACGAGCCGACCTCGTCGATCGACTCGAAGACGGAGGCCGCGATCCTGGACTCGCTCGATCGCCTCGCCGTCGGGCGCACGACCTTCACGATCGCGCACCGCCTCTCGACGATCCGCGAGGCGGACCTGATCGTCGTGCTCGACCACGGGGCGATCGTCGAACGCGGCACCGACGAGGAGCTGCTGCGCAAGGGCGGCCTCTACAGCCAGCTGCACGCGGCGCAGGCGCACGAGCGGCGGGGCGGCGGGGTGCCCGCATGAGCGGCGCGCCGAAGATCGTGGTGCTCGGAATGCTGACGAAGATCCCCGTCGCGGGGGTCGTCTGGCAGACGCTCCACTACCTGCTCGGGCTGCGCCGGCTGGGGCTCGACCCGTACTACGTCGAGGCGCACGCGCGCTCCCCCTCGATGCTCACGCCGACGCCCGAGACCGACGGCGCCGCGGCCGCCGCCGCCTGCATCGACCGCGTCATGCGGCGCGTCGACCTCGGCGGCAGCTGGGCCTACCAGGCGCTGCACGCCGCCGGCCGCTGCTACGGCATGAGCGAGCGCGAGCTGCTCGTGCTCTACGACTCCGCCGAGCTGATCGTGAACCTGCACGGCGGGACCGCCCCGCGCGCGGAGCACAGCCGCAGCGGCCGGCTCGTGTACCTGGAGACCGACCCGGTGCAGCTGCAGGCCGAGCTGGCGCAGGAGGTGCCGGAGACGCTCGACTTCCTCGAGCAGCACTGCGCCTTCTTCACGTTCGGCGAGAACTGGGGCGCGGCCGACTGCGGCCTGGCGCCGACCGCACGCTTCCACTTCCACCCCACGCGCCAGCCGGTCGTGCTCGACTGCTGGCCGCTGGCCGAGCACGTGCGCCCCGTCTTCACGACCGTCGGCAACTGGCGCCAGCGCTGGCGCGACGTGACGCTCGACGGGCGCACCTACTCGTGGAGCAAGCACGCCGAGTTCGCGCGCTTCCTCGACCTGCCGGCGCGCACCGGCCGCGCGTTCGAGCTGGCGCTCGCGTCCTATGACGCCGGCGACCGCGCGCTGCTCGAGCGCCACGGCTGGCGGGTGACGGACGCCGCCGCGATCTCCGGCGACGTGGACGCCTACCGCCGCTACGTGAGCGAGTCGCGCGGCGAGCTGACCGTCGCGAAGGAGCAGAACGTCGTGCTGCGCTCGGGCTGGTTCAGCGACCGCAGCGCCACCTACCTGGGCGCCGGCCGGCCGGTGATCACGCAGGAGACCGGCTTCTCGAACGTGCTGCCCACCGGCACCGGCCTGCACGCGTTCGGGACGCTCGACGAGGCGGCGGCCGCGGTCGATGCCGTCTGCGCCGACGAGCGGGCCGCGAGCGCAGACGCGCGTGCGATCGCGCGCGAGTGGTTCGACAGCGACGTCGTGCTGGGCGAGCTGCTGGAGCGCTGCGGCGTCGCGACGCGCGGCCGCGGCGGCGCCGGGCGCGCGCGGCGCGGAGGGGCGCTCGCCGACGAGCTGCCGCTGACGGTCGCGCGACGGCGGCCGCTGCGGCTGGCGCACGACGCGGACGCGCGCATCGCCGGCGCGCCGGTGCCGTTCCCGCCCGGCCCGGCGAGCGACGCGAGCGGCGGCGCGCGGCCGGCGGCGAGCGTCGTCGTCGTCTCGCACGAGCGGCTCGCGCTCACGCGGCTGTGCGTCGAGAGCGTGCTCGCCAACAGCGGGCGGGCGCCGTTCGAGCTGATCGTCGTCGACAACGGCTCGCGGGACGGCACGCGCGCCTACCTGCGCACGCTCGCGCGGCGCTTCGGCAACGTCGTGCTCGTCCTCGGCGACGAGAACCGCGGCTTCGCCGCCGCCGCCAACCGCGGGCTCGCGCTCGCGCACGGCGAGCTGCTGGTGCTGCTCAACAACGACGCGATCGTCGCGCCCCAGTGGCTGGAGCGCCTCGCGGCGCACGCCGCCGTGCCCGAGGTCGGGCTCGTCGGCCCGGTCACCAACCGCATCGGCAACGAGGCCGAGGTCGCGGTCGGCTACGAGACGTACGGCAGCTTCCTCGCCGAGGCGGCCCGCCGCGCGCGCGAGCGCGACGGCGAGCGCTTCGAGCTGCCGATGCCGGCGATGTTCTGCCTCGCGCTGCGCCGCGACGTGCACGACCGGCTCGGCCCGCTCGACGAGGAGTACGGGCTGGGCCTGCTGGAGGACGACGACTACGCCGAGCGCGCGCGGCGCGCCGGCTACCGGCTCGTGTGCGCGGAGGACGTGCTCGTCCACCACTTCGGCGAGGGCTCGTTCGGCGAGCTGTACGCCGACGGCTCGCACGGCGAGCTGCTGGCCGCCAACCGCGCCCGCTTCGAGCGCAAGTGGGGCGTCGCCTGGCGCCCGTACGAGCGCCGCCAGCCGGATGCGTACGAGCGCCTGCGCACGCGCGTGCGCGAGGTCGTCGCCGAGCTGCCGGCCGACAGCGCGGTGATCGTCGCCAGCCGCGGCGACGAGGAGATCCTGCGCTTCCCCGGCCGCCGCGGCCTGCACTTCCCGCAGACGAGCGAGGGCGTCTACGCCGGCTGCTACCCGGCCGACGGCGCCGAGGTGGTCGCGCAGCTGGAGCGGCTGCGGGCGCAGGGCGCGCGCTGGTTCCTGCTGCCGCGGACGAGCCTGTGGTGGCTCGACCACTACCGCGAGCTGCGCGCGCACCTGAGCGCGCGCTACCGCGAGGTCGTCCGCGACGAGGCGTGCGTCGTCTTCTCGCTGGAGGAGGCGGCGTGAGCGCGGCCGCGATGGAGCGCGTGCGCGAGCGGATCGCGACGACCGCCCCCGGCGACGCGCGCCTGCGCGTGCTGCTGGTGCTCGCCCACGAGCTGCTGCGCGAGCGCGCGGCGCGCGACGCGGCCGCGGCCGCCGCGCCGCCCGTCGAGCCGGGGACCGCCGCCGACGGCGGCGCGCCGGTCGAGAGCTACGGCGCGCTGGTCGAGCGCATCCACGCGGTCGCGCACGCGGCGCTGCCGCCGCAGGCGCGCGTGCTCGTCGTCAGCCGCGGCGACGAGGCGCTGCTGCCGCCCGGCCTCGCAGCCAGCCACTTCCCCCAAGGGGCCGGCGGCGTGTACGCCGGCCACCACCCCGCCGACAGCGGCGCCGCGATCGCGCAGCTGGAGCGGTGCCGTGCTGACGGCGCCGAGTTCCTGCTGCTGCCGGCGACCGGCTTCTGGTGGCTCGACTACTACGGCGGGCTGCTGCAGCACCTGATGGGACGCGGTCGCGTGCTCCACCACGACGGTCACTGCGTCATCTTCGACCTGCGCGAGCCCGCGCCAGGAGGACCGCAATGAGCAGCAGACCCACCGTGCTCTTCATCTGCCACAACCACCCGTCCGTGCGGCCCGGCGGCGCGGAGGCCTACGCGCTGGAGCTGCACCGCCACCTGGCCGCCGCGGGCGGCGTGCGCTCGGTCTTCCTCGCGAAGGGCGGTCCGCCGTTGGCGCCCGCCGGGCGCGTGCACCTCGGCACGTGCGTCGCGCCGGTCGACGAACGCCCCGACGAGTACTTCTTCTTCACCGACGACTGGAACGCCGCGTACGACTGGACGTTCGGCACGATCCGCGAGGACAAGCGCCTCTACACGAAGCACATGCGCGCGTTCCTGCGCGCGATCAGACCGGACGTCGTGCACTTCCAGCACACGATGTTCTTCGGCTACGACATCCTGCGCGAGGTCAAGAACAGCTGCCCCGACGCGGCGATCGTCTACACGCTGCACGAGTTCATGCCGATCTGCCACCGCCAGGGGCAGATGCTGCGCGCGACCGACGACACGCCCTGCATGCAGGAGTCGCCGCGGCGCTGCAACGAGTGCTTCCCGGAGATCGACCAGGAGACGTTCTTCCTGCGCAAGCGCTTCGTGCAGTCGCACCTGTCGGTCGTCGACCGCTTCGTCGCGCCGAGCAGATTCCTCGGCGATCGCTACATCGATTGGGGCCTGCCGGCGGAGAAAGTGACCGTCGAGGAGTACGGCCGCACCCCGCCGGCCGGCGAGGCGGCGCTCCAGCCGCGCAGACACCGCGACCGCTTCGGCTTCTTCGGCCAGCTGACGCCGTTCAAGGGCCTGCAGGTGGTGCTGGAGGCGATCATCGAGCTGCACGGCGCAAGCGCGAGAGCGGACCCGCTGCTGGCAGCGCTCGAACGCGCGGCCGGGCCGCAGTCCGCCGCTGCGGGCGACGACGACGCGCCGAGCCCGCACGTGCGCATCCACGGCGCCAACCTCGACCTGCAGCCCGGGCAGTTCCAGAACGGCATCGCCGAGCTGCTCGAACGCGGCGGCGACCACGTC
>Ga0207661_10002502_pt1 | contig 12648 bp, 9 predicted proteins | sample KBSC713LmetaG_FD_184337 | JGI IMG/M metagenome (GOLD analysis project Ga0207661, IMG submission 184337) | Corn rhizosphere microbial communities from Kellogg Biological Station, Michigan, USA - KBS C7.1-3L metaG (SPAdes) (version 2) | ecosystem: Host-associated > Plants > Roots > Rhizosphere ... | reverse complement strand
AGCGCGGGGTTAACCCCATTTTAACGGCGACCCTGAGTAGCGCAGACCCGTGGCGAGCTTGGACCGCCGAATCGATCGAACGCGGGCCGGGGTATATTTGATCGGACTGCGGGGACTACCCCTTTTCGAGCCGTGAGCCATCCTCGCTTTAGCCCATTCACGATTCTGGTGCGATTCACTCGCCCTCCGTTTATCGCGCCTGGCGCCCCTCCCGCGGTCGGAGCTTCGATGCCCAATCTGACGCTCGGGCACGGGCCATGACGTCGGCGCCCGCACTGGCCAAAGAGCCGAGATTCGGAAAATTCTTCGCTCTGCTCGAGGATCTCCGGCGTCGCGAAGACCAACTCGCACTGTCCCTTAGTCTCTTTATCGGCGCGATCGTCGGGCTCGTGGTCGTCGCGTTCATTCTCCTGACCGGGCGGCTTGCGGCACATATGTACCCGCCAAACGGGGCTGGATGGCGACGAATTGTCGTCCCGACGCTTGGCTCGCTCGTCACCGGGTATCTCCTGTTTCGCTTCTTCCCCGAAGCACGCGGGAGCGGAATCCCGCAAACGCGCGCCGCGATGTTCATTCACGAGGGGCGAATCAGTTTCCGAACCGTGCTTGGAAAGTTCGCGTGTTGCGCGACGTCGCTCGCGAGTGGAATTGCCCTCGGGCGAGAGGGACCGTCCGTCCACATCGGCTCCGGCATCGCATCCGTCATCGGTCGACGGCTCGGCCTCAGCACTCGGCAGGTTCGCTGGCTCATACCGGTCGGCGCGTCCGCCGCGCTTGCCGCCGCGTTCAACACGCCCATCGCCGCCGTGATCTTCTCGCTCGAGGAGATCATGGGTGATCTGCACGCGCCTATCCTTGGCTCGGTCGTACTCAGCTCTACGACATCCTGGATGGTTCTCCATCTCGTGCTCGGCGACGAGCCGCTTTTTCATGTCGCGGGCTACCATCTCGTCGACCCGGCGGAATTGCTCGTGTACGTCGTATTGGGTCTCGTTGGTGGACTCGGCTCAGTTGGTTTCGTTCGCCTCCTGCTCGAGCTCCGAAAGGCGTTCGCCCGACTACCGCGCCGTACCGCGTGGCTCTACCCCGTGGCGGGCGGACTCTGTGTCGGGGCGCTCGGCTATTTCGTTCCCGCGGTGCTCGGCGTCGGCTACGATCAGGTCGAACGCGTTCTGAACGGCGACATGCTCCTCGCCGCGGTCATCGTCCTGGCGGTGCTCAAGATCGTCGCGACGGCGGTGTGCTACGCATCCGGTAACGCCGGAGGAATCTTTGGGCCGAGTCTCTTCATTGGCGCGATGATGGGCGGCGCGGTTGGGCATGTGGCCCACCAACTTTTTCCCAATTCGACGGCCGGGGCGGGCGCCTACGCGCTCGTCGGAATGGGAACGGCGTTCGCCGGAATCATTCGCACGCCGCTGACTTCGGTGCTGATGATCTTCGAGGTCACGAGGAATTACACGATCATCGTGCCTCTGATGATCTCGAACCTGATTGCGTTCTACATCTCTCAGCGCCTTCAGCATGAGCCGATCTACGAAGCGCTCGCGCGCCAGGATGGTCTCCACCTCCCAACCGGCGCCTTTCGTCAGCTGGCGCGACAACGCCGAGTGAGCGCCGCGCAGAAACCGTCTCCTGAGCCGCTCGCGGCCGAGACGACGCTCGAAGATGCCCAACAGCGCACGCTCGAGAGCGATTTCGGTTCGTGGCCCGTTGTCGACGGGCGCGGCCTCGTAGGAATGGTGCGTCGAGCCGACATCGTCTCCGCGGTCGCGGAAGGTCGTGGAAGGTCGGTGGTGCGTGATCTCGTCGATGCGGCTGGTGAAGAAGGACTCGACGATGACGCTGTCCCGCACGTGCACCCGGATCATCCACTTGGCCTCGCGTTGACGCGAATGGGCGAATCGCGCCACACGGTTCTTCCAGTCGTGAGTCGGGCAAACGTTCGCGCGTTGCTCGGTGTCGTGACGCTTTCAGACGTCTTGAGCGCGTACGGCGTCGACAGCGCTGGCGACGCCCGCCGGCGTTCTGAGGTTCCACGATGAATGAGGATGCCGGGTCGACCGCGCTGATACCCACCGCGAGTGCTGCGACGTTCGTCGCAACGTTTGCAGTGATGCTGGCGGCAATCGCCGCGCTGCTTCTGCTGGACCTGTTCCTCGCGCGCATCGATCGCCGCGAGTCGGTCGCGCATGCTGCGAACCTGTTTGCAGATGGCCAGTCGCTCCTCGCGAGCCATCAGCCAGCGGTAGCAGAGCAGCGATTTACATCCGCGGTGTCCATTGATCACTCGAGCGTGACGTATGCACTCGCCCTCGCTCAGGCCCGGCTCGACCAGGGGAAGATCGCAGAGGCCGAGGGAACGCTCCGCGACTTGGTCGAGCGCGCGGAGAATGACGGGGCCGTGAATCTCGTGATGGCCAGAACGCTGCTTCACTCCGGGCGCACCGAAGAAGCAAAGGCCTACTACCATCGCGCGATCTTTGGTCGATGGGGTGCGGACTCGGTCTCACGCCGGCAGGAAGCGCGCTTCGAGCTCATCGATCTCCTCGCGCGCCAGGGCTCGCAGCGCGAGCTCTTGGCAGAGATTCTGCCCTTGGACGGCACCTCTCCGGATAGCGTCGCTTTGCGTGCGCGACTGGCGGCGCTCTTCATCGTTGCAGGTTCTCCCGCTCGCGCGGTGGCGGCTTTTCGCGATGTCCTACGCCAGGATCCTACGAGTGCCGACGCCTACGATGGCATCGGCCAGGGCGAGTTAGCTCTGGGAAATTTCCGCCGAGCTCGCGCGGATTTCGCGGAAGCACTTCGCCTTCAACCAGGCGATACTGCAGTTAAAGCGCGACTCGCGACCACAGATTCTGTGATCACACTCGACCCCGCGGCGCGCGGCATCGGCTCCGCAGAACGATTGTCGCGAAGCCGGAAACTGCTCGAGCGAACGTTGGCGGCGGCCGTTCAGTGTGGCCAGGCGGCCGCGCCGCTCGCCGGAACTGCGCGCGCCTTGCTCGGCGCGACGGTCGCCGCCACTCAGCGCGAAGCGATGACCGATTCGTTGGTCGAGACGGCGACATCGCTCTGGGCTGCGCGCCCGTCGTCGTGCAAGACGACCGACGTCCCCCTGCGTCTACTCCAGGGTCGCCTTTCCCAATAGCTGCGGGCTGGCGGAACCGGGTGCCGCGTCCTAGTGTGGGGTGGACCCCTTTTCTGCCAGGAACTTAAGAATGCGGGACGATAGACAGTCATTCTTCGAACAGCTTCGCGAGGTGGCGCTCGTGACGCCGTCAGACATTGTGGACGAATGGACGGCCATTGCCCGTCGGAGCGAACCGTGGAGGTCGATGCCGCTCGACGACTTGGTGGGAGAGCTGCCCGCGGTATTGACCGCCCTCTTCCGCGAGGAGCCCTGGAGCGAGCACCAGAACCCCAACCTCCTCGAGCTTCGCGCACGGAGCCACGGCTCGTTTCGTCGTCGACAAGGCATAGCGGCGCCGGCATTGACCGAGGAGTCGGTCATGCTCACCGCTGCGTTGCGAGCGGTGCTCGAATTCCTTGGCGCGTCCGAGTCGACGAGCCATGACGTCGTCGCGCTCATTGAGCGGGACCTGGGCCTCGTTACTCGCTCCGCCAACGCCGGCTACTTCGACGGACCCTCGTCGCCTCGGTTGTGAAGTGACCGCAGCGTGAGCGCAGCAAACCAGGCCGCCGCCGCTTGCTGATGCAGACTGCGTTTCTTTGATTTTGGAATGGCTACTTCACGTCGACGACCGGAAAAGGCTGTGACGCAGCGGGAGGACGCGGACATTGCCGCGTCGGTCGACGCGTTCCGTCGCATTCTTCGCGAGATCCGTCTCATGGCACGGAAAGGCGAGCTTTCAACGGGGCTGAGCGCCGCACAAACGTTCGTCCTATCCGTGCTGACCGAGCGGCCGGGGGCGGCGGTGAATGATCTCGCGGAGGCGACGCTCACAGATCGGAGTTCAGTGGCGAGTGTTGTCGACCGGCTCGTCGCCCAAGGCTACGTCGTTCGCGAGCAATCGTCGAGCGATCGGCGACGCGCGTCAGTGTCGATCACGGTCGCCGGACGAAAGGCCATGAAGAATGCCGCATCGCCGCCACCAACCGTTGCCTTGATCCGGGCGATAGAGTCCCTCGATCGGAGCGAGAAGCGGTCGCTCGCCACCGGGCTGACGGCGCTCGCGCGAGCGATGGGCGTCGATCACGAACCAGCGGGGATGCTCTTCGAGGATTCCGTCCACGGTGCGAACGCTCGTCGTCGAACGTAGCACGGCGTATCCTCACTGTGGTGAACATCCCCTCGACGCCAAAAATCAATCGACAACCAGCGACGGCCTGGCTCGCGGATGTTCGACAGGATGTCGGGCACGCATGGCGTGGACTGCGACGATCGCCCGGTCTCGCGGTGGCCGTCACGGCCGTCCTCGCGCTCGGACTCGGCGCCAACGGCGCCCTCTTCTCGCTGCTCGACCGAGTCTTTCTCGCGACCCCCGCGGGTGTCGATGCACCAAGAGAAATTCGACGCTTTTACTACATTCAGCCGCGGTCGCCATTCCGCGCATTCGGTCCGGCGAACGGCGTCAACGAACCGGTAGACTATCCTGAGTTTGCGGCAATCCGCGCCTCGTCGCCGAACGTCGAATTCGCCGCGTACAACCGCCCTGATTCTGTCGACACGCGGATCGGCGATGCGGTTGTGCCTGCGATGGCGTCCTACGTCACGCAGAGCTACTTCACGACGCTGCGCGTCCGACCGGCACATGGCCGCTTTTTCACGCGTGACGAAGATCGGATCGACGTCGCCGCCACTGCCGCCGTGATCAGCGACGCATTCTGGCAACGCGCTTTCGCGAGAGACTCCGCGGTTCTCGGAAGACAGATTCACATTCGCGACCGAACCTACTCCGTCGTCGGAATCACGCCGCGCGGATTCGATGGCATCGACCTCGACCGCAACGACATCTGGCTCCCACTCGGCGCGCTTCCTCCACCGCCGTTCTGGGGCAGGCCACTGTCCCTCGGCGGGTTTCATGTGCTTCGCGTATTCGCGCGCATTTCATCAAACATCTCTGAAACGAGAGTGACCGCCGCGGCAACCGCGGCGTATCGGCATGCGCAGGAGACCGCGCAGTCACGCGATTCGACGTCGACGATTCTGACAGGCCCGATCGTCGCCGCACTCGGGCCGTTGGACCGCCGGCAAGAGGTCTCCGTATCCCTTCGACTCGCGGGCGTGTCGATGATCTTGCTCGCGATCGCGATCGCGAACGTTGCGAACCTCATGCTTGTCCGGGGGATGCGTCGGCGCCGAGAGATCGCGATTCGTCGAGCACTGGGCGTTTCGACTACACGACTGTGCACGCAGTTGATCACCGAAAGCCTCGTCCTCTCGACGCTTGGAGGCGCGTCCGCGGTGATCGTCGGCCAGTGGGGATCTTCTCTGCTAGTTGCGCTTCTCCTACCAGAGATCCATTGGGCAAGCAACTCCCACGTTGGATCGCTGATCGTGTTCACCGCGGTCGCGAGCAGTGTCGTCGGGACACTCGCCGGGACAGCGCCAGCGCTCTATGCAAGCGGACTCGATGTCGCGAGCGCGCTCAAAGGCTCTGCGGCGTCTCGATCTCACAGTCGAGCGTTGACTCGAAGTGCATTGACGATCGGACAAGTCACGCTGTCGACGGTGTTGCTCGTTGGAGCCGGCCTTTTCGTTCGAAGTCTCCACAACGTTCGAACGATCAACCTCGGCTTCGATGCGACTGGACTCGTCTCGCTGCGCGCCAACTATCTCGACCTTGGCCGCAGTCGAGAGGTTTTCAGCACATTCGGAAACATCGAGAGCGACCTGTTGCATCTTCCGGGCGTTCGACGCGTCGCACTGACGTCACAAGCACCGATGCAAGGAAGCCAGTCGACACGACTTTTTCTTCCCGGACGCGATTCGGTTCCAACCGTCAACGGCATTCCGCCGCTCGCGGTGTTCGTATCGCCCGAGTACTTCAGCACCGTGGGTGTCCCACTCGTCGCAGGCCGAGTGTTCGAGTCGACCGATCGAGCGGGTTCGACACCGGTCGCCGTCGTCGGCCGAACGATGGCAAAGCTCATTTGGCCCGGCGAGAATCCGATCGGTAAGTGCATTATCGCATTCTCCAGAACTGCACCCTGCACGAGCATTGTCGGCGTCGTCGACGACATGCACACGGACGACATCATCGAGCAGCGGCCTTTCATGCAGCTGTATTTACCATTCGCGCAAAATCGGCCGCTCGATTCTCTCCGCTTTGGCGCGCGAGGACTCGGACGCGTTCTGCTCATCCGGGTCCAATCGGGAAGTGAAGGCGCAATCATGGACGCCGCGCTGCGAATCGCGCGCGAGCGGCTTCCCGGAGCCGAAAGCGTGAGCGCGACCGACATGACACGGGTCCTCGAACCAAAGCTCCGTCCGTGGCGGCTCGGCGCCACGCTGTTTACGGCACTCGGCGTCCTCGCCGCGATCGTCGCGACGCTCGGCGTGTACAGCGTCGTCGCGTACGCGACGAGCCAACGCGCTCATGAGATGAGTATCCGCATGGCACTTGGCGCCCGTGCGCAGGACATCCTCATGATGATCACCGGCGAAGGCCTCCGCGTGCTGGGAATCAGCATGACGATCGGAATCATCGCCGCGTTGACGCTCGAGCGCGCGGTTGCGTCGCTCCTCTACGGGGTATCCGCACTAGATCCCGTCGTCCTCGCGTCTGTAACGGTGCTGCTCGCGGTGATGAGTTTCGCGGCGATGGTAGCACCGGCGATACGGGCTAGCCGCAATGACCCCAGCTCAACGCTTCGCGCTGAATAGGAGAAAGGCCAGTGCGCCAGTGGCTTTATTGATCGGCCGACGACAAACCGATCATCATGCGTCGCGCAAGGCAATCATCGGGTCCACTTTCGTCGCGCGACGGGCCGGGACGTAACTCGCGAGAACGGCAACGGAAAACAAAAGGAGAGGGACGATGAGAAACACCGTCGGATCATGCGGGCGCACTCCATAGAGCAAACTTGCCATCACCGACGCCGACGATACAGAAAAGACCAATCCGAAGACGACACCCGCGGCGGCGAGCACTGCCCCTCTCTGTAAGAACATTCTCAAAATGTCTTCCCGCCGCGCGCCCAGCGCCATACGGATACCGATCTCACCCGACCGTTGACCGACCATATACGACAACAAGCCGTAAATCCCGATGGAGGCCAGAAGCGCCGCCACACCGGCGAATCCGCCTACCAGATCCGCAGAAAAGCGGTGCGAAGCCAATGACCGATCAAGGACGTCGTTCATCGAAGCGACACCAAATACCGGCAAGCTCGGATCGATGCTCTGTATTCTCTCCCGGATCTGCGGTTCGAGCACAGCCGCGGTCAGAGACGTCCGCGCGACCACGCTCAGTCGCTTGTTGGAGTCTTGATAGCTCGAAACGTAGATGTGGGGAACGCCATCGATGTCGAGGCCGTCGCTCTTGATGTCCTTCACGATTCCCACGATAGTCGTCCACGGCTTCGTGGCGTCTCGTGCGAACCGCACGCGCCGGCCCAGCGGATCGCGGTTCGGCCAATACTTCCGAGCGGTGCTTTCATCGACGACCGCCACCAGCGGCTTGCCGTCGTCGTCGTCCTCAGTGAATGCGCGGCCGCGGAGAAGTGAAGCCTGCAACGCCTTGAAATAATCCGGGCTTATTCGAATTCGCTCGGCCCGCAGATCCTGCAACGACTCGTCGGGTCGGTCTTCGATCGCAAAGCCTTCGTTCGCGATACCGCCGACCGCGTTGGGGTTGGTGTTGGTGCTTGGGAGAGCGGAGGTGATTGCGGCGACTTCCACTCCCGGAATCTGCTTCATGCGCCGCAGCAGCTCACGCTCAAAGATGGCTCGGCGAGGAACATCGAGATACGGATCCGCAGCTCGATCGTTCGGATTCGGAAGCTGAATGTTCGCCGTGATGACGTGCGCCGGATTAAAGCCCGGATTTTCCTGCAGGAGATTCCGCAACGTTCGCAGCAGCAGGCCGGCTCCGACCATGAGCATGACCGCTAGTGCCAGCTCAGAGACGATGAGAACATCCCGCAGGTGGCCGGTCTTCTTGCTGTGGCCCGACCCTCGACCGCCTTCGCGAATAGCGGAGGAAAGAGTGACTCTTGCCGAGTAGAACGCGGGGGCGAGTCCAAACACCAAACCGGTGAGCATGGAAATCACCAGAGCGAACACCAGCACCACCCAGTCGATTCGTACTTCGTTGAGCCGGGGAAGGTTCGATGGCACGAAGCGCAGAATAGAACCCAGCGTACCCACTGCGGTTGCGATTCCCGCGGCACCGCCGACGAGCGATAGCAGCATGGACTCAGTTGCCATTTGGCGCACCAGACGACCGCGACTCGCTCCTAGCGATAACCGCATCGCCATCTCTTGTCGTCGCCCCGAAGCGCGCGCCAACAGGAGATTAGCAATGTTTAATGACACGATGAAGACGATCAGAATCACCGCTCCCAGCAGCACAAGCAGCATGGGCCGAACGTTCCCCACCAGCGTTTCTTGCAGCGATTGAATCTCAATTGTCCATTTCGTCTGCGCCGGGTAATCGCCGGGAAAGTCGTGGCGGAGTTCGGCAGCCATGGCAGTGAGTCGCGCCTGGGCCTGAGCCAGAGTCACGCCAGGCTTCAGTCGTCCGATTGCATTGACGAACACGCGCGTACCACGCATCGGCTCCGGGAACGGCGGTCCGATCAATCCGCCGGCGCCGAACACCTCCACGTCGCCGGAAATGGTCGGTCCCGGATGGCGAAATCCGGGCGGCAAGACGCCAATGATCGTATGTGGGTCATTGTCGACCCGCAGGATGCGGCCGACGATGTTCGGATCGGCACCGAAGGCGCGATGCCATAGGCCGTCGCTGATCACAGCCTCTGAAGCGAAACCAGGCGTAAAGTCCTGCGGACCAAACAATCGTCCGACTTGCGGGGTCACACCCAGCAAGGAGAAGTAGCTGAAACTGCCATTGGCCGCCTCGACACGTTCCGGCGGTCCGTCGCCAATTACATCCTCGCTCCCCTCGAAGATCGGGGTGACATCGTCAAATACGCCCGCTCGTTTCTTCAGGTCCTCCAGCTCGGGCTCGGAGAACCGAACGTCCCGCAGTCCGACGCCTGGCTCGTTAAAGAAGACTCGTACCAAACGATCGGGATCGCGATATGGCAGAGAACGCAGGAGCACGGCATCCACGATGCTGAAAATGGCCGTATTAGCTCCCACGCCCAGGGCAAGCGTCAGAACGGCCACGATCGTGAGCGTTGGCTTCTTGACCAGCATGCGCCAACCGTAGCGCACGTCTTGGCCCAGCTCCGATAAGAATTGGATCATTCAACTCTCCTAATACGGTAGCGTGAGCGCCACGAGTCGGTCGCGCCTACGCCCCGACTGGATCCGGGTGTACCGAGGTCCGAGGGGAATGACTTCTCTCCGTGTGCGCCACAGCTGGGTCTCTTGCGGGGAGGACTGCGAGGAGTAGAAGCCCGATAGCGCCAACGATGACGATGTCCTGAGGACTATCCCTCCGCTGCGCTCCGCGCGACCACGCTTCGATCGACATGACCAGCATCGTCGACGCATGCGCGAGCGTCGACCAACCCCCAAACGCGATCAGCGATCGATGCCTCGCCGGATGCTTCACCGCCAGCAACAGGAAGACCCCGAGCACCGCGTTCACGCTCATGAACATCGGGAACGCATCCTGATGCTTCTGCAGCCAATTGGCCTGGCGCAGGCTATCGAACAGCGGATAGGTCCAACCCAGATACAACAAGCCAACTACGACCAACACGGCCCGGACTGCGCGCTGTCGATTCATACAGTCCTCCAGTTTTGGACATCGTGCGGCTCGCGACTTGGCGAGACAGTTCACTCGCGCGAGCGGACAGCAGGCTAGTCGCCGCTCAACAGTCCAACAATGGTTGTGGGACTGACGATGGCGTCACGCTGATTGGGTGAGCTCTTCGCGTGACAAACGACACCCGTTGCCGCGGTCGGATCGCAGGAGCATGATACGGCATGACAGCGCGCGGAACGCGAAGCATCGGAATCGTCGCACTCACGCTCGTAGTCGGCACGCTATTGACGGTGCAAATGGTGCTGACGCAAGTGCATACTGGGCGATCGGTCGACGTCGCACCAACGGTCGTTACCGCGTTGCTTTTCTGGGGGCTGTGGGCGCTGCTGACTCCCGCGATCTTGTCAGCGACGCGCCGTTGGCCGCTCGCGACAAGGCCCAGCGCTCGACCGATTCTCCTCCACGCCTCCCTCTCGATCGTTCTCGCTGTCATTCAAACCACGCTCGCGCTCGGCCTCAGGTCATTCGCGTTGTATCTGTCTGGATCGGTCGGGGCGCGCGCGGCACTGAACGCGATTGCGAGTCCGTCAGCGTTGGCCTGGGGTTCGTTTGCAGGAGTGTTCTTCTACTGGATCGTCGCCGCGGTGGATTCGGCGCTCGAGTTCCGAGGTCGTTACGCCGCCTTGGAGTCAGAGCTCAACCGGTCGAAGCTCGATGCATTGCGATCACAGCTCCGTCCCCACTTTCTTTTCAATACGCTCAACGCCATATCTGGTCTCGTGCCGCAGGGTGACAACGCACACCGGATGCTGTTGCGACTCTCGTCGCTTCTCCGGCGGAGTCTGGACGAAGAGTCGCACGAGGTTCCGCTGCAGACGGAGTTGAGCTTCCTCAACGACTATCTCGACATCCAGCGTCTGCGCTTCAAAGACCAATTGGTCGTCGATGTCGACATGGAGCCAATCGCGTTGGCCGCGCGCGTACCGGTGTTCCTCTTGCAGCCGTTGCTCGAGAACGCGATCGAGTACGGCGAATCCGACGATGGCCACACGACGATTCGGCTCTCCGCTCGCCGGGAGGGAGATCAACTCGTCGTCCGTGTCGACGACGATGGGCCAGGCGTCGCACGCCTGAATCCCGTCCACGAAGGCGTCGGACTTGGAAATAGCCGCGCGCGACTGCAGCATCTCTACGGTTCACGAGCGACGGTCGAGCTGTCGTCGCGGCGCGACGGTGCGTCGCTGCGAGGCACGCGCGTCGTGATTCGCTTGCCCTGGGCCGAGTCACCGTGAATGTGCTCGTCGTCGACGACGAGCCGCTGGCGCGGCAGGTGCTCCGCCGCGCGCTCGACGGTCTGCCGGGCATCGTGTGCGTCGGCGAGTGCGCCCGTCGGGACGAGGCGGTTGCGACGATTCTCGAGCGCAAGCCGGACGTCGTCTTGCTGGATGTGCAGCTCGGCCGCACGACGGCATTCGAGATCATTGAAGACATCGGCGTTGACGAAATGCCGCTGGTCATCTTCGTGACGGCGTATGACCGCCACGCGCTCAAGGCGTTCGAGGTGCATGCGCTCGACTACGTACTCAAACCCGTCGATCCCGATCGCCTGCGCGAGGCGCTCGACCGCGCCGCCTCTGTGTTGTCGTTGCAGCGCGGGGCCTCACTGGGCGATCGGCTAGAACGGCTGTTGGCGAATTTGCCGACTGACGTGACGCCCCGTGTGACGCCCGTTCCGGCGCGACGCCTCACGGTGCGCGATGGAGAGGGACTGCGCTTGCTCGATGCCCACCAGGTCGAATGGATCGAAAGCGCTGGTAATTACGTGCACGTCCATAGCGGCGGTCGCACCTATGTGATCCGGAGTACGATGGATCGCGTCGCGACTCGTCTGGCGGCGGACATGTTCTTGAGGGTACGGCGGACAGCGCTCATCAATACGGGCTTTGTGTCGAAGATCGAGCGGTACGGAAAGGGCACTTACGTGGTGCATCTCCGCAGCGGTGCACGCGTGATCACGGGCCGCTTCTATCAGCCTGGCCTGCGTCGGCTGCTGGAACTCTGATTGTGCTCGAGACGCAGTCACGGCTTCTGCTTTCCGCGCCAGCGGTCGCGTTCCAACAGCAGTTCGTGGAACGAACTAAAATATGGAGATTTCATATTCCAGTTCTACTAATGAACTAACATGCGCCGAATTCCTTCTCTCAGCCGCTGAATGCGACCATTACAGTCATCGCGATTCGACAAGGGAGCGGCCCGGATACAGTCAGGAGCGGTAACCCGGTCTACGTCAACGGAGACCCTGGAAAGTATGACCTTGTCGTCGGCGCCTCGGGTTACGCTGATTGGTCGCAGAGCAACATCACCGTGGTATGGGATTCGAGTAACTGCGATCCAATACCTGTTCAACTCGTGGCGAAGCTGAAACCTATCGTTAGGCCTCAACCCGATTGAGAAGTCCGGGCCCCGCGCAGTTTCGAAGCGAGCGTCGGCCCCTAGTGCATTCTGCTGAACATGATTCGAACACGGAGATCTCTCCGGAACGATCGAAGAGGTCTCGGCGGACACGGGATTCTATCTGTCGATTCCGTCGGAGTTCACGAAGATCGTTGCCTCCGTTTGGGATCACTCTCGCAGCAACGACCAGCACGCCGAACTGATTTCCGGCCTACAAACGCTGAACAGGGTTTCCGGCGCGGACGTTGTCTCGCGTCCCGGACGGTGGGACAGCGCAACGGCCGGCGGGTCGACAACGTTTCGAGCTAGCAATCCTCTGCTCGCTTCC
>Ga0207661_10002501_pt1 | contig 12657 bp, 17 predicted proteins | sample KBSC713LmetaG_FD_184337 | JGI IMG/M metagenome (GOLD analysis project Ga0207661, IMG submission 184337) | Corn rhizosphere microbial communities from Kellogg Biological Station, Michigan, USA - KBS C7.1-3L metaG (SPAdes) (version 2) | ecosystem: Host-associated > Plants > Roots > Rhizosphere ... | reverse complement strand
TTATAGGCCAGCACCGAGAGGGCCATCTCGGCGGCTACTTTTGGAAGCGTTTTGGTGAGGAAGTGTGTCGCGCCCATGCGAGCCTTCATCGTGCCGAACGGATGCTCGACCGTCTCGCGACGCTGGCTCATGGCTTTTGGGTTTGCATCGAGGCGCTGCTGCACGACCTCGAGCAACTGCTCATGCTCCCACCGCGTAATCCGCCGCACAGACAGGTCCGCTTTTGCGCCAGGAGCTGCCCTCCCCGTGGAGTGGGCCCCCTCGGGCCGGACAGGGGATGAACTTAAGATTTGACCGGTATGCCGGGCTTTCGAAGGACGAAAGCCCATGGCCAAGCATCGTACGCACAGCATCGACTTCAAGCGCCAGGTCGCTCAGGAGTTTCTCGCCGGAGAGACGCTGCATGGGCTGTCAAAGCGCCACGATATCAGCCGAAACTTGATCCGAGTGTGGATTCAGAAGTATCAAGCCGGTGCGCTCGACGAGGATGTTGAAGCCGCCGACTTGCTCCAGCAATACGATGCCCGGATCGCAGCTCTGGAACGACTCGTGGGCAAGCAGGAGCTGGAATTGGAGTTTTTAAAGAGGGCTCAAAAAAGCCCACCCCGGCCGAGAAGCGGGAGTACGTCAGTCATAGTCGGCCCCCAGGCCTCAGCATCGCAGAAGGCCGGCTGATGGGGATTTCGCGCTCCGCATATTACGAACGGCCCGTTCCTGCACACGACGACACTGCGATCGTCGAGGCCATCGCCACGATTTGCGAAGAATTCGAGAACTATGGGTGGCGGCGCGTTCGCGCCGAGCTGCGCCACAGGGGCATGATCGTCAACCACAAGAAGATTCGGCGGCTCATGCGCGAACACGACCTTCAGCCATGCCGGCGCCGCCGCCATGTCGCCACCACAGACAGCGATCACGAGGATCCGATCTATCCCAATCGAGCCAAGACTTGGTCGTCGACGGCCCGAACCGGCTCTGGATCTCCGACATCACCTATGTCGCTGTCGTGGGCGGCTTCGCCTATGTCGCGGTAATCCTCGACGCCTGGTCGCGCCGCGCCGTCGGCTATGCGATCGGCCGCTCGATCGACGTTCGCTTGACGCTTGCCACATTGAACACCGCGGCCGAAAGCCGCAAGCCGCCACCCGGATGCGTTCATCACTCCGATCGCGGCTCGCAATATGCCGCGTTGACGTATCGCCAGGCCTCGCTTAGCCACGGGTTCGTCGGTTCAATGGGCCGGCGCGGCAATCCTTATGACAACGCGATGGCCGAAAGCTTCATGAAAACCATGAAGGTCGAGGCGGTCTATCCAATGGCTTACGAAGTGTTTGAAGACGTAGTCGAGGATCTTCCACAGTTTATCGAGGAGATGTACAACAAACGCCGATTGCATTCGGCTCTCGGCTATCTCAGCCCGCAACAATTCGAGGACCAAAACACCCGGCAGACGGTCAAATCAGCCGCCTGACCCTGTCCGGCCCGAGGGCCCACTCCACCGCCAGGTCGAATTTTGACCCCGTGCGCACGCGGGTGAGGCGCAGCTTCGGATCTTGAAGTCGCCCTAATTCGTGTCCATATCGGACCCATCGACACTTGGCCGAACGACTGGGCCGCTTTCGCCTTGTACTGACAGGCGCACACGTTTCAGACTCCTTCTCCAAATCGATCGAGCCGACGAAGGTGCCGGTTTCTCGGCGCTTCGTGTACGTTGTCAGTGAAAGGACACCTCTGTGAATAAGGGAATTGTGAAGTGGCTTAACAGCCAAAAAGGTTTTGGCTTCAGTCAGCCCGCCAATGGCGGCAATGACGTCTTTGTTCATATCAGTGCGGTTGAACACGCAGGCATGAGCACTCTCAATGAGGGACAAAATATTCATTTCGATGTCATTGCAGACCGCCGCAACGGCAAATCGGCCGCCGAAAATCTGCGCGCAGCGTAAGCATTGCACGAAGAGCCGTACTACTTGACCACGGATGTATTGGCAGAGATTGTAGGTTGGGAATCCCGCGGCCGATCCGTCGGCGGGCGGGATTTCTGTTTGAGCCTATCGCAAAAGCGAAAGTCGAGCATATTGCAAGTGAGACAACCCCTAACGACTGCGGCTGCAGTAAAACTGGAGCGCGATCGCAAAAGCACGCAAACCGTGCTCGCCTGCGAGGCTGAGATTTCAGCCACCCAGATCGACATCGGCCGGCCTCGGATATCATGCTGAGGATTGGACATGGTTCGGGCCTGTCGGCGCCGGACGCCCGGCATTGGACGCGCATTTTGGGTCGTTACAGCACGACAAATCGCATGCGCAGCATTGTCGAGTTGGCAATCACGGCCTTGCCGCTCGTGATGTTGTGGATCGCGGCTTGGTTCACCTTCTCCATCGGCCATCCCTGGGCTTCATTGCTCATCGCGGTTCCTGCTGCTGGCTTTCTCCTGCGCCTCTTCATAATACAGCACGACTGCGGCCACGGAACATTTTTCGCGCACCGTCTGGCGAACGACTGGGTCGGCCGCGTCATTGGCGTACTCACGCTGACGCCCTATGACTGTTGGCGCCGCACGCATGCGATCCATCATGCAACCACTGGCAATCTCGACCGCCGCGGCATCGGAGATATTGATACGCTGACAGTGCGCGAATACCAGACCCGTTCCTGGTGGGGCCGGCTGAAATACCGTCTTTATCGTCACCCGCTGATCATGTTCGGCGTGGGTCCAGCCTATCTGTTTCTCTTCCAACACCGGCTCCCGATCGGCCTCATGCATAAGGGTTGGCAGCCATGGGCCAGTACAATGGCAACCAATGTTGCGATTGTCGTCGTCGTTGCTGCGCTCTCCTGGTTCATCGGCATCAAGGCGTTCCTGCTCGTGCACCTTCCGATCATACTGCTCGCCGCCACGGCTGGCGTGTGGCTGTTCTATGTGCAACACCAATTCGAGCGAACAACGTGGGAGCGCGACGACCGCTGGAATCTGCATGAAGCAGCCCTATACGGCAGCTCGCATTACGATCTGCCGCCGCTGCTAAGCTGGTTCACAGCCAATATTGGTATCCACCACGTGCACCATCTCTGCAGTCGCATTCCCTATTACCGGCTTCCGCGCGTGCTGCGCGACTACCCTGAGCTGGGCGAAGCTGGTCACGTAACACTCCTGCAAAGCTTTCGATTTGTACGGCTTGTATTGTGGGATGAGGCACAGCGCCGCTTGGTATCGTTCCGGGAAATTGGAGCCCAGAACTTTCAGAAGGCGGTGCCAAATCTCGCCGCACCATAGAAAAACGGTCGCCAGTTCCTCGAAATCACGACTAAAGGTCATAGGGCGCCCCATTATGGCAGCCGGGCAGGTAGTTTGAATCAGCTCATAGCTGATTCGGAATCCCTTTTCGGTTGAACGGCCCGCCAACGGCGATCATGTTTCGCAACAACCCTTTCTTCATCAGGAGCAGTGCTCTGGCGAGACCGACTGAGACCCCTGCTGACATTGATCAGCGGGCAACGTCCACCTCCAATTCAGAAGTCGAAAATGCGCGGCGATCAAGAATCAAAGCAGTCACCGTCTCAATGTTGAACCTCTTTCAAACAGATGACGACGCCCGTCGGCTCGGGCTGATGCGTGGTCAGCTTCGTAAAGTTCGCATCGCTCCAATCGGCAATGCTTATCATCTCTCCGTCCTGAGCTTCCATTCCAGGAACCTCGAGCAGCTCCAACACGTGGAGTCCCCTGGCGTCGAGAAAGAGGTATGATGCCCAAACAGTTCGCAGAATTGCGCGACTGCCGGATGATCCTCGGCAAGCACCTGTGCTCCGAACTGAGACAGGGTCCGGCTTATCTGGGCTTGGTTTAATTTCATGACCTATCCTGATGTTTGGCATCTGAACGCGCCTCCCGCATTCGCTAATGTGGCGCTGCGTCAGCTCTTGCCGCTTGTTTTAAGCCAATAACCTCCAGCAAAGCTGGAGGTTTGATTGGGAACCGCCAAAGGCGGTTTTAAGGGATGTTAGGATGATTATTTGGATTTTGGGGCGGCTGAGATCTTCAGCTCAAGCTGATCCAGTTCTTGGTCGGCTAGTTCTTGGTTTCTGATATAGGCTCGGATCGTTTTCTCATCCCGACCTACGGTGGTGACAAAATATCCGCGGGCCCAGAATTTGTGGCCGAGGAAATTCCGCATCTTGCGTCCGACGTTCTGCGCGATCCAGATCGAACTCTTTCCTTTCATATATCCGATGATCTGTGCCACCGAATATTTGGGAGGTATCGAGATCAACATATGGACATGATCAGGCATCAGATACCCCTCCTCGATCCGGCATTCCTTGCGGCGTGCGAGATCGTGAAACACCTGGCCCAGATGCCGCTTGATCTTCCCGAACAGCACCTTCTTGCGCCACTTCGGCGTAAACACGACGTGATACTTGCACTCCCAGGTCACGTGGTTAAGATGATTGAACTCTGCTTCCATCATGGTCTCCTTGAGGGTTCTTGGCGGTTCCCCAAGGAGACTTCATGACTCTAATCCCGCAGCTGTCGAACTTCCTGTTTTCGCCCCGCCATAGGCGGGGGCTTAGCAGGTTTGGTTAGACCGTCGTTTTGCAGATCGCCGGCCTTCAGAAGCGTGAAGCGGCTGCTTTGCCACGTTCGGTCACCCGATAGGACACCTCGCTGATGTTTATCACGAAGGCCTTCAACCAGCCCAGCTCGACCAGGCGCTGATATTTGTCGCGATCGACCTCGCCTATCATGTGTTTGTGACCGCCGACGGCGACAATGTGCTTGATCAGTTTTAAATCATCAGGCTGCGCCATAATCAAAGCTCCGCCGTCGTCACCAGAGGCATGCCGAGTCAGGGGGCAACGCGACTCAACTGCCACCCGCGCGGCATCAGCTCAAATTCTCCGCGATCTCCTCAAGCGAGGTATCAAACCGCTAGCCGAGAACAACGCTCTTGCCGAGCGCGTGTTTTCCGAGATTGTCCTCGTTGATCGAACGCGATCGAGATCTGTGGATCGAATAGCCGAGCTTGCGTGCCCGAGCCCGCAGGGTACTTTCGTTCGTCAGGTGCATGAGAGCCTCCTTCGCTACGTGGAGGCCAAGCGAAGCCTCAATTGCAGTCGCTTCGTCACCCGGCCGGAGCTTTGCCGCCTTGGCAAAAACCCGATTTCCGATCGGGCCTGAGCAGAACACTATCATGCGCGCGGCGCGCACGATAGCTTGCCGCTCCCACAATTGAGTAACGATTGTTCGGGCAGAAGGTCAGCACTGAACGATGCAAGCTTCTCACTTTGGCAGCCGAGCCGCGAGAAGGTATCCGCAAAGGGAACAGCGAGTTGAAGTCGTGGGTCGACGAATGGGTGACCACCAACCTCAAAAATGGAAAACTAAATGCGATCTATAAGAAGTACTTTGACCAATCGCTACCTGAGTAATTGGCAGGACTGAAGATCATGATGGGACACCGGCAAGTCGAACAGGCTGCGTTGTTCTATGAGTTCTCGCTCGAGAAGCATATTCAGGCCGATCACCTGGCGGGCGGGCTAACCCTTCGGCCTTCGTCAATAAGCTACAGCGGACGGGACCGCTAACCCGCCCGCGCACTGCCATATCAATACCGCGACGAACGGCGCACATGGCGCCTAACCGGCGGCGTGACCACCGACCGATCGAAATTGCGGGCGTAAGCAAACGCATTCGCGGCCGGGTAGTTATGCGACCCGACACCGAGGCTTTGGTAGAACGCTGCCGCTCCCGGTTCTTGCACCGCCTGTTGCGCCAGCACCGGCGACGTGATTGCGGCGGACAGAAGTGCGGCGATGCTGAGAAGCTTAAGCTTGGTCATTGTCGATCTCCCTTTTGAGCTGATTAAGAGAACAACTGCGAACTTCGCGTCGCGAAGTTGCTTGCCCTTTCACTCCGGCAGGTAGAAGCCGGACGCGCTCATTCAATGAGATGTCGATTGTCATATGAAAACATGATCGTGATCACGCAAGAATTGGCGCGACATGAATCAGCACCGCAGCCTCATGCGTCGCCGGTCAACACAAAATGCTTCGCTGTTGCGTGCTGCGCATGGCGTGCGCGCTCTCCAATTTTGCGAAAATAGAGAATGATCTTCCGGTCGATCGCGCGATCAGCGAGGCGTGATCAAGCGTGCCAAGGGCGCAACTTCGACATCGATCGGCCGATCACGTTTTGCTGAGCCCGAGACAAGACGCTTAACAAAAATGCCAGGCCTCATCCCAAGCCGACTGCGACAGCGCAGACGGCGAGTGACGCGCTCGAGGACTTCGTCGAGCAGTGCTGCGTTGGACCCAGCACCACATGTACTGAAGCGGACAAAACGACCGGGAGACAAGAAATCTTGTGTCGCAGTCGAGTGAAAAGCGTCGTTTGGAAGTCGGCCAGCCACTTCCGGTCTACTCCGATAAGCGGACCATTTCACAGGCCTCCCGCACTTCGCATTAGGGCCAGGTCCGGACATCGCGGCTCAGGCCTGCTCACTTCGGGCCGACCAAAAACCTGGGAGGCCAGGACATCGTCTTTGCGTGGGTCATTGGCACTGGTCACGCGAGCCCGCTGTCGTGAGGTTCATCCTTTGACGCCACCGAGGGCCAGGCCGGCGGTCATGCGGCGGCGGAACGCGTAATAGATGGCGATCGGCGGCAGTGCATAGACGATGGCGGTCGCCATCATGTAGTTCCAAGGCGATTCGTCGCTGTTGAGGAACTGCGCCAACGCCACCGGCACGGTCATGCTCCGCTTCGAGGACAGCAGCAGGAACTGGTACAGATACTCGTTCCACGCAAGCAGCAGCGCGTAGGTGCCGACCGCGACCAGCGCCGGCGCCATGAGCGGCAGGTAGATATGGAAATAGACCTGGAGCGGCGAAGCGCCATCGATGCGTGCCGCCTCGTCGAGCTCGATGGGAATGCTGACGGCATATTGCTGGAAGATGAAGATCGCGTAGGGCGTGGCGAAAGTCACCTCGGCTGCGATCACGGACCAGACATTGTTCGACAGCCCGTAGATGTGCATGATCCGATAGAACGGGATCGCGAGAAAAGACGCCGGGATCAAGTAGGTGAGCAACGCCGCGTTGCTCACCAGCCAGCCGTAGCGAACCCGCATCCGACCGATCGAGAAGCTCGCGAACGAGCCGATCACGAGCGTAAGCACCACCGTGGCCACGCCGATATAGAGGCTGTTGCCGAACTGCTCCCAAAAATACTCGAGATACCAGTAGCCTTGGGTCACTACGATCCAGAAGCTTTCGAGCGACGGTTTCGCTGGCCAGATGTCGTTGGTGAACACGTCACCGTGCGGCTCGAGCGCCACGATGACGATGTTGTAGATCGGCACGAGCGTCCAGATCAGGACCGCAAAGCCGACCGCCAAGGCCGCGGCCTCGGCCAGGTTTCGCCGCAGCCGGTAGTTCGGGCGGCGCCGCCTGGCGCTCCCGACGGCGGTCACAGCTGCACCTCGGTAGTGCGCAGTTTGCGCATCAGCACGATGACCAGCGGGATCATCAGCGGCAGCGCCGACATTACCGCCGCCATGCCGAGATCGGGCCGCGCGATCTCGAAGGCATTGCGTATACCCAACGTCGCCAGCACATGGGTCGACAAGGCGGGACCGCCGCCGGACACGAAATAGACGGCGTTGAAGTCACCGATCGTGAAGACCGTCGAGAGCAGTGTGCAGATGAGATAGAGGTTGGTCAGCAGCGGGAAGGTGACGTGCACGAACCGCTTGAGCCCGGTCGCGCCGTCCATCTCGGCCGCCTCGTAGAGCTCCTGGGGGATCGCCATCCGCCCGGCCAGGAGGATCACAGTCCAGAACGGCATCCACTTCCAGATATGCGAAAGGATGACCGCGCCCAAGGCCAGCCAGCGCGACGTCTCGAGCCAGCCCGGGCCGTCGATGCCGAAGACGTTCCACAGGAAATTGTTGAGCAGGCCCCACTGGCCGTTCAGCATCCAGTGGATCGAGATGAAAGCGGGGAGCGCCGGCATCGCCCAAGGCAGCACGAAGATCAGCAGCAGACCCTTCACCCACCAGCCGCGCCGCATGAACAGGCCTGACAGCAGCAGCGCTCCAAACATCTTCAGGTTCACGCCAATGACCACATAAAGCACGGTATTGACCACGGTGCGCTGATAGATCGGTTCGGACAACAGCTCGGCGTAGAGCGCCGGGTCATGGCCGAGCCACACCCCATAGACCACCGGATAGGCCACAAAGGCCAGGAACACCGCCGCATAGGGTATGATGAAGGCAACGGCCCAAACGAACTCCGAGCGTTGCAGGCCGCCGCGCCACGCGCGTTTGCGCTTCGACGGGACCGATAGTGCTCGGGTAGCTAATGCGGGATGGCTCGCCACGACTTGAGCATTGGCCATGGTCGCCTCTTTTGGTTAGGTCGCCACGACGGGGTATTTCGCCAGGATATCGCCGATCCTCTTGAGCGCTTTCTCGGCCGCTGCCTGCGGCGTCATCCCTTCCCGGATGATGTCGGCCGCGGCAATCCCCCAAATCTGCTAGGAGTCCGCCTCGGCGTATCCGGGATTGAAAATCGGATAGAGGGGCACAGTCGGCTCCAGCGCGCCCTGCCGCGCGTAGGCGGATGGTGCGGGTCCGTGGGGTCGAGCCAGAAGGGGTCGTTCTTGACCAGGTCGGGCATCGCTGGCAACGCCCGGCCCAGCCCACCTTTCAGGATCTGGTTCACCACAGCCGGCTGGATCCAATATTTCAGGAAATCCTTGGCGACCTCGACGTTCTTCGCGCCTTTCGCGACGAAAGCGCCGGCGACCGCAAGTTGTGACGCAATCGGCTGGCCGGCGTTGTCTAGCGGCATCCCCAACGTCAGGATGTCGTCATAGTCCTCCTTCTTCTGATACAGCGCGAGCTCGGTCGAGATCGTGCCGTCGAGATCCACGATGATCTGCTTGGCGTGGAACGCGTTGTTGTCGTCGGCGTCGTTCCAGCTCAGCGCGCCGGGTGGCACGTAACCCTCCTTAAAGGCCGTGGTGATGTAGCTCAGCGCTTTGATCGCCGCCTCCTTGACCTGCGGATCGTCGAGGTGCGGCGCGCCGTCCTTGGTCACGATGCGGTTGCCGCCATAGGCGATCAGGAAGTGATGGAACAAAGCGTTGCCGTCGGTCGGCCCCGCGGTGGTCAGCTGGAGTCCCAGTGCATAGACGCCGCGCATGCCCTTGTCACGGAGCCTCTTCTGCATCGGCTTGAAGAAGTCCCAGAAGGCATCCCAGGTCTTCGGCGCGTCCGACATTTTGTAGCCAGCCTTCTCCACGAGCGAGTTCCAAATGTGGAAAGGCGCCACGAATGTCGCTGTGGGGACGTAGTAGAAGCTGCGCGTCTTTGTGACGTTGTTGTAGTACTGGGATGCGAGGAGCGCCGTGGGGTGATAGTGCGACTTCTGGGTGTCCACGACGTCAGTCAGGTCCACCAGCTTGTCGTTCCAGGCATTCTGCGGGACGACCGTCAGGCCCGCATTGTAATTGGACATGACATCCGGCACGTCACCGCTGGTCAGCGCCGAGACGATCTTCTGCCGGATCGGCGCGAACGGGATGATACTAAGATCGATCTTGTTGCCGCTTATCTTCTCGTATTCCGCGACCATGGCGCGGAAGGATGCGTCCTCCTCCGGGATAAAGCCTTGGGTCCACCATACGCTTGCGGTCTTGGCGGCCGCATTGGCAATGAAGGGTCGTGCGATGGTTCCGATTGCGGCAAGACCGACGGACCCGCGGAGCACCGAGCGCCTGCTTAGTTTGCTCATGGCATCCTCCCTGCTCTTCCCTCAGCTGCGCGTATCGCTTCGCGCCTCGGCCGTTCGCCCGGGCTGCGTTTCCGCAGGACGACTGCCACGCGATGTTCGAGTTTTTGAGGATCGGAGACCGAAGAGAAAATGGTCTCAAGCGCTAGCCTGCCTACGGCACAATCGCTGCCCATTCGTTCTGCGAAGACATCGGCACGTCTCGCTCCAGAGCAGCTTGTTTCACTCTACACGATCTCCGTTTGGCAGGGAAGTCGACAGTGATGGTGCGCAGGGCCTCCAATCCACGCGTCTCGGAGGCCCCCGATGGAGTTGGTCAGATACTCAAACAAGAGGCCCTACGATCTCCGCAACGGGTCACGAGCGTCGATCCAGCCTCTTCTGCGCTATGTCCGGTCTTCCCCCTGAAAGCCGACATTTGGACGAAAGCCAGATTTCGTCGGTTTGGGCCACAAGCAGAAATTACCCTACAGTTTTTGTCTCAAGGCTACACCGTCACGGTCAGTCGCCGCTCAACGAAACGTAGAAATGCGGCCGGGCACGGCTTCGCGCTTCTGGTTAGTCAAAACAAAAGAACTTGCTGACCTAATACTCGGTAGTTAGGCCAGCACTTGCGATACAACATCGTCAGACGTAGTATTTTGGCATAATAGGGCATGGAGAGATTGATGATGAAGAGCATCGCAGTCGCCATCGCGTTCTTCTTTGCAATGCCTTCATTACCCTCGGTTGCACAACCGCGCTATGATTACGGACCCGGCGGCAATCCGTATCCGCGCACTTATCCCGGACCACCACGCGGCACTCCGTACTGGTCGGGCTATGTCGATGCCCCGGTTGGAGAGGCGATCCCTCCCTGCCACTGGATTACCCAGCGCTTCTGGGACGGGCAGGGCTGGCGGGAGCGCCGCGTGCGAATCTGCGGCGTCGATCAAGCTTGGCCTTCCAGCCCTTCTTTTTGATATCTTCCCGCGCCTGATCGTCGGTCTTGCCGATAACTATCGGCACCCACAGGGCCCAATAGGTCTTTGACGGATGATCTGTCTTTGACGACCTGCGATCTGCGCGAGGACGTAGCCTCTAACTCAGCCACCAGAGTGCAATCATCGTCCAGGGAAAATGACGCGTCTAGGGGAGACCCGTGATGACCGCTTTGGGTCAACAACAGACCTGCTCGACCCGAAATCCGACTTCCGCTCTTCCCCCGAGAGCGGGACTCGAGCGGGCATCGCGCAATGTCCGAAACGGGCAACAGCGGACCTCGCTTCTGGCGCGAGGCGGCCCTAAGCGCCGACCCCACGTAGCACGGCTAGACCTCGAGCGCGGATAGCACTTTCGACAGCACGCGCCTACGCATCAATCAGGACGCCCGGGTTGAGCATGCCTTCCGGATCCAATTCGCGCTTGGCTGCCCGCAATGCGGCGGCGAAAAGCTCTGGCCGCTGCCGGTCGTACCAGGGTCGGTGATCGCGACCGACGGCATGATGATGCGTGATGGTGCCGCCTGCCGCGATCAGCGCATCGCTTGCCGCGTTCTTGATGGCCTGCCACTGCTCGAGAAGCGCGCCGTGTCGACCGCGCGCGTGGAAAGTGAAATAGGGCGCAGGCCCGTCCGGGTAGACGTGGGTAAAGCGGCAGGTAACTTCACCCTTCATGCCAGTCGCTTCCAGAATCGCGCGTTCGGTTGTTATTTTGACCTCATCGTGAAAGCTTTCGAACCGATCCCAGGTGATGGCGGTCTCGAACGTATCGTTGATGAGGCCCGCAGGCGTCAGAAATTCGCGCGCATAGGGCATCCTAATAAAGGCGTTGCGCCAGATGCCGGCCGCGCCTTGGAGATGCGCATCATTGGCCTTCGCGGGCTCCTGCGTCCCCCAGTGGTCGGCGCAGCATTCAAGTGCGCGCGCGAACCAAGCGTCCAAAGGATGATCGCCGGATTCGAATGCGAGCACCATGATTGCAGCGGTGCCGTTGGCCGCACCTGTGTTGAAGGCTTCCTGCGGGTCCAGGATGCGGCAATTGGATGGATAGAGGCCGGCTTGCGCGACCGCACGTACAGCCCGCGCGGCATCGAAGAAAGAGGGAAAGCGAACCGATGCGCCAGCGCGGAACTTTGGACGGGGCTGCAATCGCATCCAGGCGCGCGAAATTACACCTAGGGTTCCTTCCGAGCCGATGAACATGCGGTCGGGACTCGGCCCGGCACCCGAACCCGGAAGTCGGCGCGTCTCCAGCACGCCGACTGGCGTCACGACGCGCAGGCTTTCGACGAAATCGTCGATATGGGTGTAAAGACTGGCGAAATGGCCGCCTGATCGCGTCGCAATCCATCCGCCCAGGGTCGAATATTCAAAACTCTGCGGAAAATGCCGTAATGTGAGGCCATGCGGCTTGAGCTGGTCTTCCAGAGACGGACCAAAGGCTCCGGCTTCGATCCACGCGGCGCGCGATACCGGATCCACCTCGATGACTCTGGAGAGATTGCGCAGATCGAGGCTGACGGCAGCCTTGTGCTTAATGCCGTCAACCCGCGGCTCGACGCCGCCACACACGCTCGATCCGCCTCCAAAAGGCGTCAGCGAAGCGCCGACAGAACCCGCCCAGTCCATGACAGCGGAAATCTCGGACTCGTTACGAGGATAGGCCACAACGTCGGGCGCACAATCGTAATCGCCAAGCATTGCTCTGACGTAATCTGGATAGGACTTGCCATAGGTGTGCGCGGCGCGATCATAGCGTTCGGTCGTGCAGAAGGGCGCAAGGGAAGCTGGCGGCAGGATGCGCGGCTCCCGCACGGTAAGCTCTTCAAGGTCCGGAACAGCGACAGCTTCGAATTCGTCAGTTCCAAATTTCATATGGTAGC
>Ga0207661_10002496_pt1 | contig 12664 bp, 13 predicted proteins | sample KBSC713LmetaG_FD_184337 | JGI IMG/M metagenome (GOLD analysis project Ga0207661, IMG submission 184337) | Corn rhizosphere microbial communities from Kellogg Biological Station, Michigan, USA - KBS C7.1-3L metaG (SPAdes) (version 2) | ecosystem: Host-associated > Plants > Roots > Rhizosphere ... | reverse complement strand
GCCGAAACGGTCCATCAGGCCGTCCTTGATCATCGCCGCCGCCCCCGCGCCGCCTTCTTCGGCCGGCTGGAAGATCACGACCGCATCGCCGGCGAAATTCCGCGTCTCGGCGAGATAGCGCGCCGCCCCCAGGAGCATCGCGGTGTGGCCGTCATGGCCGCAGGCGTGCATCTTGCCGGGGGTCCTGGAGGTGTAGGGCAGATTGGTCGCTTCCTCGATCGGCAGCGCGTCCATGTCGGCGCGCAGCCCGATCACCTTGATGTCGCCATGGCCGCCCTGCTTCTTGCCCTTGATGACGCCGACAACGCCGGTCTTGCCGAGGCCGGTGGCGACCTCGTCGCAGCCGAATTCCCGCAACCGGTCGGCGACAAATGCTGCAGTGCGGTGTACATCGTACAGCAGTTCCGGATGCTGATGGATGTCCCGGCGCCAGGCCTGGATGTCGGGTTGCAGGTCGGCGACGCGGTTGACGATGGGCATGTGAAATCTCGGTCTTGTCTGTTCTATGCTTTGCCCTCTCTAGCACGCAAAATGCGATCCACCCAACCCTTCCGCGAGGTGCTGTACAGGGAACGACAGCGGCGCTATGGCCTTTAAAAAGAGCAGTCCGGGCGAGGGTTTATGAAAAGGCTTGAAGGTGATTTCGACTATGTCGTCGTCGGCGCCGGCACGGCCGGCTGTATCGTCGCCAACCGCCTGTCGGCCGACCCGAACAAGCGCGTGCTGATCCTGGAGGCCGGCGGCAAGGACAACTGGATCTGGTTCCATATCCCCGTCGGCTATCTCTTTGCGATCGGCAATCCCCGCTCCGACTGGATGTTCAAGACCGAGGCCGAGCCCGGCCTCAATGGCCGCTCGCTGTCCTACCCCCGGGGCAAGGTGATCGGCGGCTGCTCCGCCATCAACGCCATGATCTCGATGCGCGGACAGGCGGCCGATTACGACCACTGGCGCCAGCTTGGGCTCACCGGCTGGGGCTATGACGACGTGCTGCCGGCGTTTCGCCGGCTGGAGGATCATTTCCTCGGGGAAAGCGAGCACCATGGCACAGGCGGTGGCTGGCGCATCGAGGCGCCGCGGCTGTCCTGGACCATCCTGGATGCGGTCGGCGAGGCCGCGCAGGAAATGGGGATCAGGAAGATCCCCGACTTCAATACCGGCAACAACGAGGGCGTCAGCTACTTCCACGTCAACCAGAAGCGCGGGCGGCGCTGGTCGTCGGCGCGCGGCTTTCTCAAGCCGGCCCTCAACCGGCCCAACCTGCGGCTCGAAACCAACGTGCTGGTCGACCGGCTCATCGTCGAGAATGGCCGCGCCGTCGGCATCCGCTTCATCCAGAACGGCGAAACCATCGAGGCCCGCGCCAGGGGCGAAGTCATCCTGTGCGCGGGCGCGATCGGCTCGGTGCAGGTGCTGCACCGCTCCGGTATTGGGCCGGCCGAATGGCTCGCCCCGCTCGGCATCGATGTCGTGCTCGACCGTCCCGGCGTCGGCCGCAATCTGCAGGACCATCTGCAGCAGCGCGCGATCTACCAGGTGTCCGGCGTGCGCACGCTGAACGAGACCTATTACTCGCTGCCGCGCCGCGCGCTGATGGGCCTCGACTACGCCTTCCGCCGCCGCGGTCCGCTGACCATGGCGCCGTCGCAGCTCGGCATCTTCACGCGCTCCGATCCGCGCCGCGAGCGCGCCAACATCCAGTTCCACGTCCAGCCGCTGTCGCTCGACAAGTTCGGCGATCCCCTGCACCGCTTCCCCGCCATCACCATCTCTGCCTGTAACCTGCAGCCGACCTCGCGCGGCACGGTGCGGCTGCGTTCCGCCGCGCCCGACGAGAAACCCTCGATCGCGCCGAATTATCTCGCGACCGACGACGACCGCGAGGTTGCGGCGGACGCGATCCGCACCACGCGGCGGCTGATGAAGCAGAAGGCGCTGGAGAAATATCATCCGGCCGAATTCTTGCCCGGCCCCTCCGTCGGCGACGACGACGCCTCGCTGGCGAAGGCCGCCGGCGACATCGGCACCACCATCTTCCATCCCGTCGGCACCGCGAAGATGGGCGCCGCCAGCGACGCCAATGCCGTGGTCGACGAGCGGCTGCGATTCCACAGCCTTGCCGGGCTTCGCGTGGTCGATGCCTCCGTGATGCCGACCATCACCTCGGGCAATACCAACACGCCGACCGCGATGATCGCGGAGAAAGGCGCCGGCATGATCCTGGAGGATGCGCGGTAAGGCGTAATGTCGTTTGATTGAATCGGTGGATGTCGAGGTTCACTTTACCTCGCCCCGCTCTTGTCCGCCGAAGCCCGCCTTCGGGCGAAGGCGGATGCGGGGAGAGGTCGAAATTCAAGCGCAGCTTGAATTTCGGGTGAGGGGAGCCTCCGCGAATCGATCTCTCACCATCTTTGCGGAGACAGCCCCTCACCCCGCCCTCTCCCCGCAAGAACGGGGAGAGGGAGCCGACCGAGCCCGCGGCTCCAATTCAATCTAATCTCATCATGCATTAGGCTGAGCCGCGATCACGCCCGCTTGCGAAACCGGAAGTCGCAGCATGCGCCGCCTTCCATGATGGTCTGGCTGCGCGACAGTTCGAACTCGCCGTTGAAGCCGGCCACCATCGCGAAGTCGCGGTTGCAGTGCATGCGATAGCCGAGATCGGTGAGACCCAATTCCCTGTAAAACTCGGCATAGCGGCAGCGCGTCACGTTGAAGTCGAGATGGTCGTCCGATTGATCGAGAATCTTGACCTCCAGGCTGCCGCCGCCGGCCCAGACCTCCTGCGCCACCTTGCGCAACGAGGCGATCGATTGCCCGTAGCTTTCGGCCCATCGCTCGCCGTCCTCCGCGGCGAGCTTGCGGATGGTCGCGTCAATGACCTCGCCCGCGGCCTCCTCGCCGAATTTTTCGCGCAAGGCCTGAATGAACGGGATCAGCACGCGCCCTTCGATCTTGCGGCGCTGCAAGTGGGAAATGGCAACTTCGTTCGCATCAACCATGGGAGCCTCGCCTGCGGGATGGCCGTCTCATGATCTCATGCGGCCAAAACGGCGGCGGATCAAACCGGATTTGCGTCCCTGGTCTGGCCCGAACCGGCCGGCTGCCGGGAGCCCCCTCGCCCCGGTCAAGTTCCCCCGGGAATGGCTGACGGCCCGGAAACCCACTGGCTGGCCCCTCCCCGGCACGGTAAGGTTCCCGCATGACGGTGACGGATATTGCAAGCAGGACCTACAACCATAGCTGGCGGCTGGACCCGATCGTCCGCAGCCTGCTCGATACGGATTTCTACAAACTGCTGATGGTGCAGATGATTCGGGAATTCTACCCGAGCCAGAAGGTCACCTTTTCCGTCATCAACCGCTCCCGCCATGTGCGCCTTGCCGAGATCATCGACGAAGGCGAATTGCGCGCGCAGCTCGATCATGCGCGCAGCATCCGCTTCGCCAAGAAGGAATTGATCTGGCTTGCCGGCAACACCTTCTACGGCAAGACCCAGATGTTCGCGCCCGACTTCAACAACTGGCTCGCCGAGTTTCGCCTGCCCGAATACGAGCTGCGCAAGGTCGACGGACAATACGAGCTGCATTTCCATGGGCCGTGGACCCACACCACGATGTGGGAGATTCCGGCGCTCGCCATCCTGAACGAGTTGCGTTCGCGCTCCGCGATGAAGGGACAGGGACGCTTCGCCCTCGATGTGCTCTATGCCCGCGCCAAGGCGAAACTCTGGAGCAAGGTCGAGCGGCTGCGCAAGCTCGACGGCTTGCGGCTTTCCGATTTCGGCACGCGGCGGCGCCACGGATTCCTGTGGCAGCGCTGGTGCGTCGAGGCGGTGAAGGAGGGCCTCGGCCCCTCGTTCACCGGCACCTCGAATGTCCTGCTCGCGATGGACAATGATCTCGAAGCGATCGGGACCAACGCACATGAGCTGCCGATGGTGGCCGCGGCCCTCGCCAACGACGACGAGGAACTGCGCTGGGCGCCCTACCGCATCCTCGATCAATGGGCCCACACCTATGGCGGCAACCTCCTGATCGCGCTGCCCGACGCCTTCGGCACCAAGGCCTTCCTGCGCGACGCGCCGGAATGGGTCGCGGACTGGACCGGCTTCCGCCCCGACAGTGCGCCGCCGATCGAGGCCGGCGAAGAGATCATCAAATGGTGGAAGCAGAAGGGCCGCAACCCGAAGGAAAAGCTGCTGGTGTTTTCCGACGCCATGGACGTCGGCTCGATCGAGGAGACCTATCACCGCTTCTCCGGCCGCGTGCGGCTGTCCTTCGGCTGGGGCACCAACCTCACCAATGATTTCGTCGGCTGCACGCCGGATGGATCGGTCGACCTCAACCCGATCTCGATCGTCTGCAAGGTGACCTCGGTCGACGGACGCCCCGCGGTGAAACTCTCGGACAATCCGGAAAAGGCGACGGGCAGCCCGTCCGAGATAGAGCGCTATCTGCGCGTGTTCGGCGATGCCGGCAGGGTTCGCACCGCCGTCACGGTGTGATCTGATTTAGGCGGCGGTATATCCTCCGTCGACCACGTGCGAGGCGCCGGTCATGAAGGAGGCCTTGTCCGAGCACATCCAGACCACGGCTTCGGCGATTTCTTCCGGGACGCCCAGACGCTTCACCGGCACCTTCGCCATGATCTCGTCGAAGCGTTCTTCCATCGTCTCCTTGGTCATCGGCGTCTTGATGTAACCGGGATTGACGCAATTCACCCGGATGCCGTCCTGGGCGTATTCAATCGCGGCGCTTTTGGTCAGGCCGACCACGCCGTGCTTGGCCGCGACGTAGTGAGCCGACGTGGCAAGGCCGATCAGACCTGCGATCGAGGCCGTGTTGACGATCGCTCCGCCGCCGCCCTGCGCCAGCATTTGCGTGATTTCATGTTTCAGGCACAGGAATACGCCCATCAGATTGATCGAAAGCATTTTCGCGACGGATGATCGCGCCAGTTCATGGGTTCGCTGACCGGGTGGGCCCACGGAACGCCCCGCAACGCCTGCATTGTTGAACGCGCAATCGATGCGTCCGAACGCCGAGACCGTGCGCGCCACCATGTTCGCCACGTCGGCTTCCTCCGCGACGTCGCCTGCGATCGCGATTCCCTGGCCGCCGGCCGCGTTGATCAGGGCCACAGTCGCTTCGATGCCTTCCTTTGAGAGGTCGGACACGGCGACGCGCGCCCCTTCCCGCGCCATGGCCACAGCCGTCGCCCGTCCGATGCCGGACGCGCCGCCTGTCACCAATGCAACCTTGCCGTCCAGGATGCCTGCCATGAGAGATTCCCTTGTGCCGCAATGGCCCATTGCGTGTGATCGAGTTCGGCATTCTGAGGGAAAATCGGTCGAGATCAAGTTCGGCGAATCGTGGCGACGCCACGATCATGTCGGCCGCGCGCCTCTTCGAGATCGACAGCGCCATTCGGGCAAGCCCGGCCTGATGATCATCGCTTCCATGATATGGAAAGACGCCATCCAGGAATCCGACGGAGCCTTCAGGACGCCTTGACGCTGATCCGGTCGAATTGCGCTTTCTGTTCGTCGCTCAGCGAGCCATAGAACTTCGAGAGCGCGGCCTGCGTCGTGTCCAGCGCCTTCAACATGGCCTGGAGGCGATCTTCCATCGCCGCAAGACGTCCGGTCGGCGTCAGGCTCTCGTCGGGCTGACATTTCGCCTGCAGTATCTTCGCCGATTCCGCGGTAGCTTCGTCCAACGCCTTCAGCTCCGCATCCTGGTCCGGGCTGAGATGCAGCGTGCGCTGGATCCGGTCGATCGGCAGACTGCTTTTGCTGCCTTCCTGTCCCTTGCAAAGGCGCACGAGGTCGGCGCCGCGCTGCGGCTTCGCCGCCTGCTCGCCCTGGTCGACCGCGATGAAGCGTTCGCGCTGCTCGTCGCTCAGCGATTGATAGAATTGGTCGAGCGCGGGACGCACCACCTCGACCGCTTTGAGCATCGCATCCACGCGCGCCCGCATCGCGGCGAGCCGGCCGGTCGGCGTGCTCGGCAGCTCGGTCGGACAAGCCTTCTGCATGATGTCGACGGCCTTCACCGACGCCGCCTTCAGCGCATCGAGCAGGTTCTGCTGCTTCTGATCCGGGCCGACCTGCTGCGCGATCTTCTGGATCGCGAAGTCCGTGACACCCTTGGCCTCGCCCGAACAAATGCGCTCGGCGCCGGCCGATGGCGAGGCCTTGCCGCCGCCCGAATTCGTTGCGCGATCATAGGCACGCTGCGAGGCCAGAGAGCCGGCATAGGCGTAGGCATCTTCCGCGGCATAATATTCCGGGGCGTAGCCGCCGTAGATGCCGGCGAAGACATCGTCATAGGCGTAGGGCCAGAACGTGTCATAGGCGTAAGGCGAGAAGGTGTAATCGACAAAGTCGTTGTAGGCATAAGGCCAGAACAGCGGGCCGACGAAGCCCAGCACGATGCCGGCGTGACGATGGTGATGACGATCGTGCAGGGCCGATTGCATGAAGCGGCCGCGGAATGTCCATTGCGCGGGCGCTTCGCCCCTCCTCTCCGTGCGTTGATCGGCAAACACCGGATTGCGGATGATCGGCGCGCGCCGCTGCTCGAGACGGCTTTGCTCGAGGCGGCCCTCATTGCCGCGCGGACCAACTCTGCCGACCGTCTCGTGGCCGGCCGACGCGGGCGCTTGCCGCCCGGCGGTATTGCTGCCCGGCAGCGGCTTCGCGCTCTCAAGTGCATGCCGACGGGAATCAGGCGCATTAGGCGATCCGGTGGCGCGCCGGTTGAGCTCGCGCGCCCCCGCATTCAGGTCGCCGCCGTGGCGCGGACCACCCGATGCAAATCCTCCTCGCTCCGGTCGGCCCCGTTCGCGGGCGATGTCCGGGACAGCGCGGTGCGGCGCGGCGTGGCCGCCGGAGAACCGTGGCCCGCCGCCATGCGGCACGGCCATGTTCCGCGCGGGCGCGGCGATATGGGGGGCGGCCATGCGCGGTGGTGGCGGGGCCATGCGAGGAGCCGCCATGTGTGGCGCCGGGGCGGCCATCCGGGGCGGCGCTGACATATGGGGCATGGCCGGCGCCGCACGCGGCATCGCCGGCCCCGGCCGTGCCATGGCGGCGGGTGGGCCGCCTCGGCCGCCATGGGGAGGATCGGCCACCACGGCAGTGGTTGAGACGGCAAGGATGGAAACCGCAGCCATCGCTGCGCGGCGCAAATTCAGCGACATCAGCAAGCTCCGCAACGAGACATTTAAATTGAAATGCGCGCGGGAGCGCTGCGTTCCGGCTCCCGATTGCGAGAAATCGCCGCGGATGGTGCCGGGCCGCCCGAATTCGGGCGGCCCGCCTTCCGCTCACGAAATCGTCATCAACCCTCGCCTTCAGGTGGAACACTCCAGTCCGGAATCGCGGGAATAAACACCGCCCTCTCCCGATCACGCCCTCGATACCCAATCAGGGGTCCCATGGAGAGAGCGCGATGAGCGACCACGATCACAACCACAATGACGACGAGCGCGGCCCCAGCCGCCGCAGGGTGCTGGAATGCATGACCTGGGCCGGCACCGGCGTACTCTGGACCATCACCGGCGGCGTGCCCCATTCGCTGGGCCTCGTCGATGCCGCGAATGCCGCGGAACCTGCCGGCATGACCTTCCTGCAGATCTCCGACAGCCATGTCGGCTTCGACAAGCCGGCCAATCCCAACGCGCTCGGCACGCTGGAAGAAGCGATCAACAAGATCAACGCGATGCCGAAGAAGCCGTCCTTCATGATCCACACCGGCGACATCACGCATCTGTCGAAGGCCGCCGAGTTCGACAATGCGGACCGCATCATCTCGCAGGCCAAGCTTGACGTTCATTACGTGCCCGGCGAGCACGACTTCCTCGACGAGGAGATCAAGTTCTACAAGGAGCGTTACGGCAAGGGCACCAGGGGCCCCGGCTACTACTCCTTCGACGCCAACGGCGTGCATTTCGTCGGCCTCGTCAACGTCGTCGACCTGAAGGCCGGCGGCCTCGGCAATCTCGGCGCCGAGCAGCTCGCTTGGCTCGCCGACGACCTGAAGGGCAAGTCGAAGTCGACGCCGGTCGTGGTGTTCGCCCACATCCCGCTCTGGACGGTCTATCCGGAATGGGGCTGGGGCACCGAGGACGGCGGACGTGCGCTGGAAATGCTGAAAGGCTTCGGCTCCGTGACCGTGCTCAACGGCCACATCCACCAGGTAATGCAGAAGGTCGAAGGCGCCGTCACGTTCCATACCGCGCGCTCAACCGCCTTCCCGCAGCCTGCGCCCGGCACTGCCCCCTCGCCCGGCCCGATGAAGGTCGAGGACGCGAAACTCCGCAGCATGCTCGGCATCGCCAGCGTCAACTTCAAGCAGAATGATCACAAGCTAGCGATCATCGACACGCCGCTCGCCGGCTAAGGGAATTACGAAATGACTGGAACTACTCTCCGCAGCCTTGGCCTCGTCATCGCTACGGCCATCCTCCTGCAGCTCGGCAGCGCCCGCGCGCATGCCGAGGAGGTCAAGGTGACGATCGACAACTTCACCTTCTCGCCGGCCGAGCTGAAGCTGAAGGTCGGCGACACCATCACCTGGACCAACCACGATGACATTCCGCACACCGTGGTCTCCGCGGGAAAATTCCGCTCCAAGACGATGGATACCGACAACACCTTCTCGTTCACCTTCACGTCCGCGGGTGACTACAAGTATTTTTGTTCGCTGCACCCGCACATGACCGGGATGATCAAGGTTGAGTAACGGCCAAATCCAAGGCATCACCATAGCGCCCGGCCAGTGGATTCCCGCCGGCCGGGCAGATCCACTTCCTGCCAAGGTCGGGCAAGCAGCGATGCCGGCGAATACCTCAGAGGACGATCCGGAACGGGCGCGGCGCTTTCGCGAGGCGGCGCTGCCGCATCTGGACGACGTCTACACGCTCGCGCGCTATCTCCTGCGCGATGCCTCCGACGCCGAGGACGCGGTGCAGGAATGTTACCTGCGCGCGCTGAAACATTTTCATACCTATCGCGGGCCGGCGATGAAGCCGTGGCTGTTCGCGATCCTGCGCAACGTCTGCCGCGCCGAATATGCCAGGCGCGCCAGCGCGCCGAAGACCGTCCTCGACGACACGCCGGAGGCGGCCGAGCAGACGCCGATGTGGCACGAGGAACAGCAGACGCCGGAAGCCGAGATGATCCGCGAGCGCGACGCTTCGGCGATCAGGCGGATGGTCGACGCGCTCGCCGAGCCCTTCAAGGAGACCTTCGTATTGCGCGAGATCAATAATCTTTCGTACCGCGAGATTGCGGATGCGGTCGGCGCCCCGGTCGGCACCGTGATGTCCCGTCTCGCGCGCGCCCGCGCCATGCTGCGCTCGGCGTGGCTGGCGGAACAGGAGCAAGCAAGATGACCTGCGACGACGCTGAAATCCTTCTTCACGCCCTGATCGACGGTGAGCTTGACGCCTCCCATGCCCGCGAGGTCGAAGCCCATATCGAGACTTGCCCGCGCTGCACCACCGAGCTTACCGCCTATCGCCGGATGCGCGAGGCGATGGCGAAGGCCGATCTGCGCTACACCGCGCCCGCCAGCCTGCGCCAGCGCATCGACGCCGCGCTGCCGAAGGCCGCGGCGACCCCATCTAACGTCACGCCGCTTGCGAGCCGCCGCTCCGTGCTGCGCGGCTTTGCGATGGGGTCAGTGGTATCGGCGCTGGCCGCCACCCTTCTCGTCGCCGTCGTGATCCGCCATGACGACCAGCAGATGATCGAATCCGAGATCGTCTCCGCGCATCTGCGTTCGCTGCAGCCCAACCACCTGATCGACGTGGTCTCGACCGACCAGCACACGGTAAAGCCCTGGTTCAACGGCAAGCTCGACGTGTCGCCGCCGGTGATCGACCTCACCGCGCAGGGCTTCACCCTGATCGGCGGCCGGCTCGACTATGTCGATGCCCGCGCCATCGGCGCCGTCGTCTACAAGCGCCGCGCGCATGTGATCAACCTGTTCGTGGCGCAGACCTCGAATGCCGCGAGAAAACCGGCGAAGATCGAGACCATCCAGGGCTTCAACATCCGCCGCTGGAGCGACCGCGGCCTGAACTACTGGGCCGTCAGCGACATCGGCTCGGACGAGCTCGCCGAATTCGGCGATAAGTTCGAGGCGGCGGTGCAGAACAGCAAGGAAGGTTAACTCTCCCCAGGATTGCCAGCCTTCCGGAGATGGAAATTGCGTCGGAGCGTTGCTATATTTTGGGCCATGCGCCGCGATGATGTCATTGCCAGATTGAAACAGACCGAACCCGCCTTGCGGGCCTTCGGCGTCGATGCCCTGTACCTATTCGGCTCGCATGCGCGCGACGAGGCTGGCCCCGATTCGGATATCGATGTGTTCATCGATCCGGTGCCCGACAAAGGGTTCGGTTTCGCTCTGTTTATGGATGCTTACGAAACGCTCCAGGAAGCCGTGGGAGAGAAACTCGACTACGGCACGCGAAAGGGGCTGCACCCGCTCTTGCGCGCCGACATCGAGCGCGAAGCCCTTCGGGTTTTTTGATGGCCTCTCGTTCCTTCCGAATCAGGCTGATCGATATTCGGGAGGAGATAGCGGGCATCCGCGACCTGACCAAGGATGCGACGGCTCAATCCTTCGGTGAAAGCTGGGCGATGAAGCGTGCGGTCGAGCACGCGCTGCTGATCGTCGCCGAAGCAGCCAAACATATTCCGGATCGCTTGAAGGAGAAGCGGCCCGAAGTCCCCTGGAAGAGAATTCACGGCCTCGGCAATATGCTGCGTCACGAGTACCGGAGAATTGATTCCGATATCTTGTGGTCGGTCGTGACCGAAAATCTCGATGACCTCGACAAGGCCATCGAAGCGCTGCTCGGAGAGCAACCGGAATAACGGACAACTCGCTATTTTGGCGCCTACGCCGACTTCCTGACCGCGTTGTCGACCAGCGTCTTGCCGAGCGACCAGATCGCGCCGGGCACCTTGTGGCTGCCGGCGATGACGGTGTCGAACGCCGTCTCGATCCATTTGCAGTCCTCGTCGGTGATGGTAAGCGGCGGCAGCAGCTTGATGGTATGGCTGCCGTGGCCGGCGACTTGCGTGAGGATCTTGTGATCCTTGAACAGCGGGACGGTGATGAGCTGGCAGAACAGGCCCTTGTTCGCCGTCTCCAGCACGTTCCAGGAGGCCTTCAGGCGCAACGATTTGGGCGGACCGAACTCGACGCCGATCATCAGCCCCTTGCCACGGACTTCTTTCAAAAGCTCATAACCCGGCACCATGCGCGTCAGCGCAAGCCGAAGCTCGGCGCCGCGCTTGGCGGCCTGCTCGACCAGCTTTTCCTGCTCGATCACTTCCAGCGTGGCGATGCCGGCCGCCATCGCGAGATCGTTCTTCGCAAAGGTCGAGCCGTGCACGACGGCGCGATCCATTTGATTGAAGATCTTGTCGAAGATGCTTTTCCGCGTCAGCAGCGCGCCGACCGGCACGTGCCCGCCGGAGAGCGCCTTTGCGAGCAGCACCATGTCGGGCTCGACATTCCAGTGCTCGATCGCGAGGAAGCGCCCGGTGCGTCCGATGCCGGTCTGGATCTCGTCGGCGATAAAGAGCGTGCCGTATTTCCTGCAGAGCGCGGCCGCGCCCGGCAGGAATTCGTCGGTGGGCATGTTGACACCCTTGCCCTGGATCGGCTCGACGATGAAGGCGGCCATTTGGCGCGACGACAGCGCCTGCTCGAGGGCCGCGAGGTCGTTGAAGGGAATCGCAGTGCATCCCGGCAGGAGCGGCTCGAAGCCGGAGCGGAAATTCACGTCATCCGTCAGCGACAGCGCGCCATAGGACAGGCCGTGGAAGGAATGCGCGCAATGCACGATGCCGGGCCGCCCCGTCGCGCCGCGCGCGAACTTGATCGCGGCCTCGACCGTCTCCGCGCCGGAATTGGCGAAAAACACCTTGTCCAGATATGGGACATATTTCAAAAGTCGCTCGGCGAGCACGCCCGCGAGCGTCGAGACGTCGAGTTGCACGAGATTGGGCAGGTCGGCGTCGAGCACGCTTTTCAGCGCCTCGCGCAGCGAGGGATGATTGCGGCCGATCGCAAAAACGCCAAATCCGCTCAGTAGGTCGAGATAGCGGACGTCATCGCGATCGTAGAGATATTGGCCTTGCCCCTTCTTGAACCCGACGTCATATCCGATTGTCTTGAGAACGCGCACCAGTTGCTCGTTCAGGTGGCGCGCATGCATGGAACTACGCTGCGCCTGCCGCTGCACAAACATCTCGGAAACGTCTAGATTCGAACTCAGCATCAGCTACATACTTCGGTTGATGGCCTTTTTCGTCAACTGAAAACGCCCAAGTGGCGTTTTGCCCTCTTTCGCACCATCAACGCAAGCACAGGTTTGAACCATGTTGCACTGCCCACGAAACATCGTGAAATCAGCCGTTTTTCTGTCGGTAGTATTACCGGCGACTTACGCAACCTCGGCCCTGGCGGCGGACCCGACCGGCGACTGGCGGGTCGCGGATGGTGTCGCCAACATCCGGGTCGCACAATGTAACGGCAGCATGTGGGGCGTGGTGGCCTGGGAGAAAGAGCCCGGCGGCCGCGACAGCAACAATCCCGATCCCGCAAAGCAAAGCAGGCCGACGATCGGCATGCCG
>Ga0207661_10002494_pt1 | contig 12665 bp, 11 predicted proteins | sample KBSC713LmetaG_FD_184337 | JGI IMG/M metagenome (GOLD analysis project Ga0207661, IMG submission 184337) | Corn rhizosphere microbial communities from Kellogg Biological Station, Michigan, USA - KBS C7.1-3L metaG (SPAdes) (version 2) | ecosystem: Host-associated > Plants > Roots > Rhizosphere ... | reverse complement strand
GGCCGGCGGGCCGTCAGCGCGCGCGGCCGTGCGGCCGCCCGCTGCGGCGTTGCCTCCGCCGCTCCCGCTTCGAGCCGCCGGACGCGACGGCGGGCACACCCGCGGCGGCGGGGGCCGGGGCGGGCGGCGCCGGCACGGGCAACTCGGGCTCCGGCGCGGGATCGGCACCCGAGAGGAGGCCCCCGACGGACTCCACGCCTGCGGGAAGCGGGTCGCCTTCTCGGTCTTTCCGTCGGGCCCACTCGGGGTCCCGCTCCATCAGGACCGTCAAGAGCGGCGTGGCGATGAAGATCGTCGAGACCGCACCGACCAGGATCCCGACCATGATCGCGAAGGCGAAGTCCTGCAGCGTCGCGCCACCGAAGAAGAAGAGCGACGCGATCGGGACGAGGGTGATGAACGTCGTCACCATCGACCGCCTCAGCACCTCCCAGACCGACACGTTCGCGATCGTCGCGATCGACGCGCGCGGCATCAGCTTCATGTTCTCGCGCACGCGGTCGAAGACGATGATCGTGTCGTAGATCGAGAAGCCGAGGATGGTGAGGATCGCGGCGACGGTCGAGGCCGTCACCTCGCGGCCGGACAGCGCGTACACGCCGAGGGTGATCAGGACGTCGTTCAGCAGCGTCCGCAGGATCGGGACGGCGAACCGCCAGCGGTACCGGAGCGTCACATACAGCGCGATCAGCGCGAACGAGACGATGATCGCGAGGATCGCGCCCTTCAGGATCTGTCGGCTGAAGCTGGCCGAGACGTTGCGGACTCCCTCGATCTGCGCGTCGAGCCGCTGCGTGAGCGCGGTCTCGAGCTGCTTCTGCTCGGGGTCGGTGAGCGACTCCGTGCGAACCTCGAACTCCTTGTACTGGTCGCCCGTGCCCTGGCCGCGGCCCTGGACGATGGCGTCGGCGCGTCCGATCGACGCCATCTCGCTGCGGACAGAAGACAGCGAGACGGGTGCCGGCGTCGCGAAGCGTGCCTGGGTGCCGCCCTTGAAGTCGATCCCGAGGTTGAGCCCCTGGACGATCAGCGCGATCACGCTGACGCCGATCGCGATCAGCGAGAGGATGAACCAGAGCCGCCGTCGCCCCACGACGTCGATCCGCTGCCACCGTGGGATCTCCGTCGCGGTCGCGCCCATGAAGCGCGGGTTGTCGAACCACTTGAACCCGGAGAGCACCGTCAGCATCGCGCGGGTTGCGACGACCGCGGTGAGCATCGAGATCGCCGTACCGATCAGGAGCATCAGCGCGAAGCCGCGGACGCTGGCCGTGGCGACGGCGAACAGCACCAGCGCCGTGATCGCCGTGACGGCGTTGGCGTCCACGATTGTGTGGAAGCCCTTCGTGTAGCCGGTCGAGATCGCCGCCCGGATCGAGCGGCCGGCGCGGACCTCTTCCTTGATGCGTTCGAAGATGACCACGTTGGCGTCGGCCGCCACCCCCAGAGTCAGGACGAGACCGGCGAAGCCCGGGAGGGTGAGCGTGACGTTGAAGAGCAGGATCGCCGCGTACAGCAGGGCCGCGTAGATCCCGAGGCCGAGCACTGCGACGACGCCGAGGAACCGGTAGAAGACGAGCAGGAAGATCGCGACGAGCAGCAGGCCGACCAGCGCCGCCGTCCTCGCCTCCTGCAGCGAGTCCTTCCCCAGCGTGGCGGAGACGGTCGTCTGGTCGAGCGTGCGGAACTCGACCGGCAGGGCGCCGGTCTGGAGCACGAGCGCGAGGTCCTTCGCCTCGCCGATCGAGGCGAGGCCCGAGATCTGCGCGCCGTTCGAGCCCGAGATGCCGCCCGGATACTGCTCGAAGTCGATCGACGGCCACGACTTGATCTCACGGTCGAGCACGATCGCGAAGTGCTGGAGGTAGTTCCGGTAGTCGCCCTGTCCCCCGCCGACCGTGTTGAAGAGGAGCTTCCCGCGGATCGCGATGTCCCGCGTGATCTTCTCGAACGTGTCCTGGCCCTTGCCGGTGAAGTCCATGAGCACGATCGGCTCGCCGGTCTGCGTGTCGAAATCCTGCCGGGTGCCCGAGAGCTTCAGGTCCTTCCCCGTCATCTCCGGGACGGTGGGCGGGGTGAAGCGGAGGAGGTAGAAGTAGTTGCGCGTCGGGGGCGACTCGCCGACGCCGGGGCAGACGACGTCGTTGGGGCCGCAGTGCACGACGACGGTCCGCGGCGGCACCGCGAGCAGCTTGTAGCCTGCCGGGAGCTTCCCCTTCCATTTCGAGAGCGCCGCGTCGCGCGTCTGCACCGGGCCGACGACGAGCTTCTTGCCCTTCGTGCGGAAGACGTAGTACGACTCCGGCGTCCCCTTGCTCGCCAGGGACTGCTGCCCCACGAGGAGGTCGTAGAGCTTCGGGGTCGCGATCGGCTGCTTCGTCCGCGCGTCGACCGATGGTGCGACGAGGTTCTTCTCGAGGTCGAACAGCTCGAGCTGCGCGGTCTTGCCGATGATCGCCGCCGCGGCGGCGGGGTCCTTCACGCCCGGCAGCTGGATCGAGATCTGGTCGGTCCCCTGCGTCCTGATCTCCGGCTCGGAGACGCCGAGCTTGTCGACGCGGTTCCGCATGATCTGCACCGACCGGTCAAGGTCGTCCTTGGTCAGCTTCCGGTCGCGCGGCGGGACGGCCTGCAACGTCACCTCCAGGCCGCCCTGGAGGTCGAGGCCGAGCGTCGGCTTCTGGTGGATCGGCGAGCCCGGAACGGCGAGGAGCGCCACCCCGACGAGGGCCGCGGCCACGAGGCCGACGACGAAGAATGCAGCTCGGCGGGTCATCGAGGGCCGCTTAGGTTACCGGCGTTCAAGCGGTGCAGGGCTTTCCGGATCGTCGTCCTTTACGAAAACTTCGGAGTCCCTCTCCGAACCTTCATCGAACAGCTCCTCCGGAGCGGGCTCGAGGGCGTCGTGGTGCCCGTCCTCCTCCTCGGTCGCCTCGTCCTCGTCCTCGTCGTCGTCCGGCTTCACGACCCCGGCGACCGCGCGACGCGCGATACGGACGTGCACGGCGTCGGCGATCTCGACGATGAGGTCGTCTTCCTCGTCGATCTCCTGGACGATCCCGTAGAGGCCGCCCACGGTGATGATCTCGTCCCCGGGATCCACGGCGGACAGCAGATCCTGCTGCTGGCGCTGTCGGGCGCGCTGCGGCCGGATCAGGAGCACCCACAGCAGGACGAGCATCGCGAGTAGCAGGATCAGCTGTGCCAAGGTTCCTCCTCGGGGCCGGCGGTCAGCGAGGCCAGCGCGTCCGCGCGATAAGCGGCGAACGTGCCGTGCGCGATCGCGTCCCGCGCACCGGCCGTCAGTCTCAGGGTGAACCACAGATTATGCAGTGTCAGCAGCCGAAGCCCGAGCAGCTCCTGCTGGTTGACCAGATGCCGGACGAACGCGCGGGAAAACCCCGCGCAGGCTGGGCAGCCGCAGCCCTCCTCGAGCGGCCGCGGATCGCGGGTGAACCGCGCGTTGCGGAGGTTGAGCCGGCCACGTGCCGTCAGCGCGGAGCCGGTCCGCGCCGTGCGGGTCGGGAGGACGCAGTCGAACATGTCGATCCCGCGTTCGATCACCTCGATGATCCCCCCCGCGTCACCCAGCCCCATGAAGTAGCGGGGCCGGTCGCCCGGGAGCATCGGCGCCGCCCACCCGACCGTCTCGAGCATCGCCTCGCGCGTCTCCCCCACCGCGAGACCGCCGAGCGCGTAGCCGTCGAAGGGGAGCGAGACGAGCTCCTCGATCGACCTCCCGCGCAGGTCGGGCTCGGTTCCGCCCTGGGCGATCCCGAAGCGCAGCTGACCCGCCGCGCGCGGCGCGCCGACCTGTCGCTCCGCCCAGAGCTGCGTGCGGCGCACCGCCTCCTCGTGGTCGCGGCGCGGCGCATCCGCAGGCGGACAGATGTCGAGGCACATCGCGATGTCGGAGCCGAGCTGCCGTTGGATCTCCGCGACACGCTCGGGGGTGAAGCGCTCCGCCTGCCCGTCGTAGACGGAGCGGAAGGTGACGCCGTCGTCGTCGACCCTCTCGAGCGTGTCGCGCAGCGAGAACACCTGGAAGCCTCCCGAGTCGGTCAGGATCGGACCATCCCAGCCCGTGAACGTGTGCAGCCCGCCGAGCTCGGCGATCACGTCCTCGCCCGGTCGGAAGTGCAGGTGGTACGTGTTGCCGAGCACGACGTCGGCGCCGAGCGAGCGCACCTCCGCGGGGTGGAGCGTCTTGACGGTGCCCTTGGTGCCGACCGGCATGAAGGCGGGGGTGCGGATCGGCCCGTGGGCGGTCTCCAAGACTCCGGCCCGCGCAGCGCCGTCCGTCGCCTCGATGGCGAAGCTCACGGCGCGATGATCCTCCGCTGCGCCCGTCGCCGTCGTCGGAGGCGCGTCACAGGACCAGCATCGCGTCGCCGAACGAGTAGAACCGGTACCGCTCCTCGACCGCGACGGCGTAGAGCCGGCGCGTCTCCTCCACCCCCGCGAACGCCATCACGAGCGCGAGCAGCGTGGTGCGCGGGAGGTGGAAATTCGTCAGCAGCGCGTCGACGCGACGGAACGCGAAGCCCGGCGTGATGTAGAGGTCCGTCCTCCCCTCGAGCGGCCCACCGCGGGCGAGCGTCTCCACGACCCGAGTGGACGTCGTGCCGACGGCGAGGACCTGCTCGGCACCGTCGATCCGGGCCCGGGCCTCGGGCTCGACGCGGTAGCGCTCCCCGTGGATCGTGTGCTCCTCGACCGTCTCCTCCGTGAGCGGCCGGAAGGTGTCGAGCCCGACGTGGAGCGTGACGGCGACATGGTCGACCTGCTCCAGGACGCCGGGGCTGAAGTGGAGGCCCGCCGTCGGCGCGGCGGCCGAGCCTGCGTCGTGCGCGTACACGGTCTGGTACCGCTCGGGATCCCCCTGCGGCTCGTGGATGTACGGCGGCAGCGGCACCTCGCCGTGCGGCTCGCCCGGGAGCCGCACGAGCCAGCGCCCCTCGCCGAGCTCGTCGACGAGCTCGGCGGGGGTCGCATCGAGCCCCGGACGCGTGGCGAGCCGTTCTCCGGCGCGGAGCCGGCGCGAAGGGCGCGCGAGCGCCTCCCACACGTCGTCCTCCCGCCGCTCGACCAGGAGCACCTCGACGTCGCCGCCGGTCGGGCGTCGCAGGAGCAGCCGGGCCGGGACGACGCGCGTGTCGTTGACGACCACGAGATGGCCGTCGAGCTCCTCGGGCAGGTCGCGGAAGGTCCGGTGGCGGATCTCCCCGCTCGCACGGTCGAAGACCAGCATCCGCGACGCGTCCCGCGGCTCGACCGGATGCTGAGCGACGAGGTCGCCGGGCAGGTCGTAGTCGAGCTCGTTTGATCTCATCCGGTCGCGAGCGTAGCCTTGCGTCCATGGACGAACAGGCACTGGAGAGGGCGCGGAAGCGAATCGCCGAGGCGCGGAGCGAGGGTGTGGCGGGTGCGCGGCTCGACGCCGCGCTGGAGCGGGCACGTGCGGAGATCATGCGGCTCACGCGCGTGGCGGACGACCTGGAGGCATCGCTGCCGAAGCAGGTCGCAACCGCCGTGCGCGACGGGATCGCGCGTGAGGTCGTTCCGGTCAGCCGGAGCCTCGCCGAGATCCGTGGCGGCGTGAACCAGGCGCTGCGCCGGCTCGAGCGGCTCGAGCAGGAGCTGATCGCGGAGCGGAACGCGAGGATCGACGACCTCGGCATCCTGGTCGATCTCGTCACCTCGGGCTGGAGCGGCGTGGACGCGCGGCTCCGTCGGCTCGAATCCGGGATCGAAGGCGTCGTCGTGCCGCTTCCCGAGCGGGATGACGTCGCGCGCCCCAGCGACAACGCAGCCGTCGCCTAGGCGGCGGGACGCTCAGCCGAACGCGATCGCGACCGCGCAGGCGGCCGCCCAGACGGCCACGGTCAGGAGGATCGGCAGGTCCGTGACGAGCACGGCCTCGGGCTCCTCGCCGACCCCTTCCGCCCGCAGCAGGCGGAGGTACCGGACGAGCCCGAAGCCGACGAGCGGCACGGTCGCGACGAGCAGGAGCGAGTCGTACGCGACGATGGTGTAGGCCGTGTAGACGACGACCGTGACGAGGGCCACGATCGTGAGCAGCCGATCGAGCACGTCCGCCGAGTAGCCGGCCAGCGCAGGCCGCGCGTCGACGTCGAGCCGGAGCTCGGCGCGGCGCTTCGCGAGCCCGAGGAACAGCGCGAGCAGGAACGTGCAGACGAGGAGCCAGGGCGAGATACGCACGTCGACCGCGATCGCGCCGGCTGCGGCGCGCAGGACGAACAGCACCGCGATCGCGAGCACGTCGACGAGCTCCACCGACTTCAGCCACAACGAGTACGCGCCCTGCAGCGCGAGGAACGAGACGAGACAGGCGAGCGAGGCGGCGCCGAGCACGGCGGCGATCGCGACGGCGACCAGCGCGAGCCCGGCTGCGGCGCACAGCGCGACGCCGGGCGAGACCCGCCCGGAGGCGACGGGACGCATCCGTTTTACGGGATGCAGCCGGTCGGCCGCCGCGTCGCGGACGTCGTTGACGAGGTATGCCGCGCTCGAGGCGGCGCAGTAGGCGACGAACGCCGCCACTGCCTCGAGCCAGCGTCCGCCGTCTCCGAGCTCCGCCGCGAACACGATCCCCGCGAAGAGCAGGAGGTTCTTGGTCCATTGCCGCGGCCTAAGCGCAACCACCACCGCGCTGGCCCGGGTCCGTCGGCGCGGAAGGTCGAAGGTGCGCGCGGACAGCGGTTCCGCCACGCCGTGACTCTATTCCGTCGCTGCGGAGGCTCCGCGGGAGAGCGTCTTGCACTCCGGACTTCGGCGCAGCCGGCAGTCCGCTTCAGGGATGTGCCCTTGCGCACGGCGAAAGCCGGGCGCAACGGAGTTTGCGGCGTCCGTTTCGCTCCTGCGGAACGGACGCTCGCAGGCGAATTAGACGGTCGTGCGGGCGGGCAGCACGAGGCGGAAGCGACTTCCGCGTCCGGGCTGCGTGTCGAGCTCGACCCGGCCTCCGAGCGCGCCAGCGAGCTCCCGAGCGATCGGCAGCCCGAGACCGGTCCCCTGCGTGTCCGTCGAGACAAAGGGGCTGAAGATCCGCTCGGCGTCGTCAGCGGCGATCCCGGGGCCGCTGTCAGAGACCTCGACGCGCACGGTGCCGTTGCGCGCCTCCAGCGCGAGCCCCACCGAGCCGCCGTCCGGCGTCCAGCGGAACGCGTTGTTGAGGAGGTTGGTGATCACCTGGAGCACCCGGTCGCCATCCGTGATCAGCGTCGGTGCGCCCTCTGCCCCGCTGACGGTGAACGCGATGTCCCGCCGCCGCGCCTCGTCGCCGAACGAGCCATAGGCGTGCTCCACGAGGCGGCCCATGTCGACCTCCTCGGTGTGGACGGTGAACCGGTGCGCGCGGAGCTTCGCGAGGTCGAGCACGTCGCCGACGAGCCGCTCGAGCCGCGTCGCCTCGTTTGCGACGACGTCGAGCGAGGCCGCCACGAGCTCAGGATCCTCGATCAGGCCGTCGCGCAGCGCGTCGACGTGACCCTTGATCGCGGTCAGCGGCGTCCGCAACTCGTGCGAGACGGACATGAGGAACTGGCGCTCGCGCTCCTCCGTCGCGGCGAGCCGCGCCGCCATCTGGTTGAACCGCTCGGACAGGTGCGACACCTCGCTCCCCCCGCGGCCGACGGGGACGTTCACCGTGTAGTTGCCCGAGGCGATCTCGTCGGACGCGCGCGCGAGCGCCTGGATGGGGCCGCTGATCCGCCGCGAGAGCCAGAGGCCGACGAGCCAGGCCAGGAGCGCGCCGATCGCGATCGCCGCCGCGAGCCTGCCGATCAGGGGCACCCACTGGTCGCGGACGACGTCGCCCCGCTTGGCGACGACGATCGCCCCGAGCGCCGGGCCTTCGGGCTCGAGCCGGAGCGGCTGCGAGACGGCGAGGTAGCTGCGGTTCTCGCCCGGCGGGCGGAACTCGAACTTCAGCTGCCCCTCCTTCCCGAAGACCGCGCGCGGCACCGCCGACTCCGGGAGGCGCTGGAGACCCGAGTCCTGCCCGGGAAACGCGGGCGCGCCGACGTAGAACAGCTGGTCGCCCGTCGCGAGCTCGAGCGCCTGAGGTGCGAAGTCGGGCGCCGGCGTGCCCTCCTCGGCCGCGCGCAGCGCCGCGTCGCCGTAGAGCTGGGCGATGCCGCGGGCCTCGCGGCCGAGCTCCTCGTAGGAGCTGTCCCGCGAGTACCCCTGGAACAGCCGCAGGGCGATCACCGAGGCAAGGACGCCGGCGATCACGATCCCGAGGAGGAAGAGGGCCGGCAGCCGAAAACGCAGCGAGCCGGGCATCACCCCGAAGCGTACGTCGTCGCGCGGATCGCCGAGCGGCCTCGTCGGCGGCGCGGCGAAGCGCGCAACCCCGCGTGCGCTCCCGCGCATCCCCGTGGGCACTCAGGCGGCGGGCGCCGTGGTGCGTTCTGTCGCGACCTTGTAGCCGACGCCCCACACGGTGACGATCGGCGAGGCGTCGCCGAGCTTGCGGCGGATCTGTCGCACGTGGACGTCGACGGTGCGCGTGTCGCCCGCGAACGTGTAGCCCCAGACGCGCTCGAGCAGCTGGTCGCGCGTCAGCACGATCCCACGGTGGTCGAGCAGCTCCCAGAGGAGGTCGAACTCCTTCGGTGCGAGCTGGATCTCCTCGTCGCCGACGAGCACCTCGCGGCGCCCGGAGTTGATCACGAGGTCGCCGTGCCGGAGCTCGTCACCCTCGTCGATGCGGCGGTCCGCGGTCGCCCGGCGCAGCACGCTCTTCACGCGGGCGACGAGCTCGCGCGGGTTGAACGGCTTGGTCAGGTAGTCGTCGGCGCCGACCTCGAGCCCGATGATCTTGTCCACGTCCTCGTCGCGCGCGGTCAGCATCAGGATCGGCACGTCGGAGCTCTTCCGGATCCGGCGGCAGATCTCGATCCCGTCCATGTCGGGCAGGTTCAGGTCGAGCACGATCAGCGACGGCATCTCGGCCGCGACGGCGTTCAACGCGCCCGCGCCGGTGCCGACCGCCCTGACGCCGTAGCCTGCGTTCTTGAGATACAGCGAGACGAAGGACGCGATCGACTGCTCGTCCTCGACGACGAGCACCGACTGTGCCTGGCTGGTCACGACGACCCCTTCGGGGTCGGCTGAGCGCCGAACGTGACCTTCTCGCCACCGGCCGGAACCGGGGACGCGGCGGCGTCGCCGACCGCAAAGGTGCCGGTCGAGCCGTTCACGTCGGGGCTCCCGTCGAGCACGACCGAGCCCTGGCCGCGGGCGGAGATCGAGAAGCCCTCGCCGCGGACGACGATCCGGTAGCGGCCGCCCGGGACGTAGAAGTTCACGTCCTTGCCGCGCATCCCGACGGTCTTGCCACGGGGGACGCCGTTCACCCGCGGGCTCCACTGGTCGAGCGGCGTGAGGTCGACGATCTGGATGTCCCCGCGCTCGAGCCGGCCGATCACGATGCCGGTGCCACGGATCGTCACCGTGCCGCGCGCGTCCTCGATCGAGAAGGTCTCGGCGATCGGTGCAGCGGCGCGGGCAGCGGGGACCGCGAAGGCGAGCACAGCCAGCAATGCGAACGCAAGGCGCATGGGTGACTGCAGTATCGGCACGACGCGTGGGTGCAGGATGAGACGTCCGTAAGGAAAGTGTAAGCCGCCCGGCGCGTGGGCCGCCCGTGCAAGATCCCCCGCACGTGGCTGACATTCTCGAGTTCGGCACCATCCTGCTCGTCGTCTCCGGCGGTCTCGTGCTGGCGATCGGCGTGCGCCTGCTCGCGAGCCGCCTCGGCATCCCGACGGCCGGTCTTCTCCTGGTCAGCGCAGCGCTCGCGTCCGACCTCGTCGACCGGCTCTCGACGATCCTGAGCTTCGAAGACGTCCAGCGAATCGCGACCCTCGCGCTCGTCGTGATCCTCTTCGAAGGCGGCTCGAAGATCGGGCTGCGCCGGTTCCGCGGCGCAGCCGCGCCGATCCTCGCGCTCGGCATCGTCGGCACGTTTGCGACGGCCGGCCTGCTCATGCTCGCGGCCCACTACGTCCTCGGCCTGTCCTGGACGGCGTCGAGCCTGATCGGCGCGGCGCTCGCGCCGACCGACCCGGCGGTGACGTTCTCGGTGCTGGCCGGCAAGGAGGTCGAGGGCCGCTCCGGGACGATCCTCGAGGGCGAGTCGGGCTTCAACGACCCCGTCGGGATCGCGCTGATGATCGGGATGATCGAGCTCGCCACGCACAGCGACGCCTCCGGGTGGTCGGTCCTCTGGGAGTTCCTCCGGGAGATGGGAGTCGGCCTCGCCGTGGGAGTCGCCGGGGCCGCTGCGATCGCGGCCGTGATCCGCTGGGCGCCGTTCCCCGACCGGATCCTCTACCCCGTCGCGATCATCCTCATGGTCGGCACGATCTACGGCGCCGCGACCGTGGCCCGGGGCTCCGGGTTCCTGGCGGTGTTCGTCGCCGGGATCCTCGTCGGCGACATCCGCTTCGAGGCGAGGCGCGCCGTGCGTGCGTTCAACGCCGCGCTCGGGGAGCTGGGCGAGCTCGCGGCGTTCGTCGCGCTCGGCCTGACCGTCGACCTCGCGTTCATCGGCGACGAGGGGCTCTGGTGGCGCGGGCTCCTGATCGCCGTGCTCCTCGGGTTCGTCGTGCGCCCGCTCGCCGTCGGCCCCCTGGTCTCCGCCATCGACCTGACGTGGGGCGAGCGGGGGTTCATCGTGTGGAGCGGGTTGAAGGGCGCAGTCCCGATCCTGCTCGCCTCGCTTGCGGTGGTCGCAGGTGCCGAGTACGCCCCGGAGACCTACGGCATCGTCTTCGTCGTCGTGCTCTTCTCCGTCGTCGTCCAGGGCTCGCTCGTCCCGACGGTGGCCCGCCGCCTCGGCGTGCCGCTCGAGGAAGAGACAACCCCGCCGTCGCCCGCTCAGTAGCCGTAGAAGCCGCGGCCGGACTTCCGGCCGAGGAGCCCCGCGTTCCGCATCGCAACGAGCCGGGGCGGCGGCGCCATGCGCGGCTCGCGAAGCTTCTCGTAGAGCGCCTCGGATGCGTGCACGTGGACGTCTATCCCGACCAGGTCGACGAGGGCGCAGGGCCCCATCGGCCAACCGGCGCCGTTCGTCATCGCCGCGTCGAGCGCCTCCGGTGCGACCCGCGCCTCGTCGAGGACGCGGACGCAGTCGTTCAGCAGGGGGATGAGGATGCGGTTGACGACGAAGCCCGGCGTGTCGTGGCAGGGGACGGCGGTCTTCCCGAGACGCTCGACGACGGCGAGCCCCGTGTCGACGGCGTCGTCGGAAGAGAGCTCCGCGCGCACGACCTCGACGAGCGGCATCAGGGGCGCCGGGTTGAAGAAGTGCATGCCGATCACGCGCTCGGGCGACGACGTCGCAGCGGCGAGCTCGGTGACGGAGAGGGCCGACGTGTTCGTCGCGAGCACCGCGTCGGGACGGCAGATCGTCTCCAGCTCCGCAAAGAGCGCCTGCTTCGGCTCGAGCGCCTCCACGATCGCCTCGATCACGAGGTCGCAGTCGGCGAGCGCCTCGAGCCCCGTCGTCGTCGTGAGGCGCGCGACGGCCTCGTCCCGCTCCTCCTCTGTGCGCTGCCCCTTCTCGACCTTGCGCGTCAGGAAGTGACCGATCCGAGCGGCGGCGGCCTCGCCGAGCTCCGGCGTCACCTCGCGCCCGACGACGTCGAAGCCTGCCTCGACCGCGACCTGCGCGATCCCGGCACCCATCGCGCCGAGCCCGACGACCCCGATCCGCTGCACCTCCACGGCGCAGGAATCTATCGCTCGGGGACCGATCGACGCGCGTTGCCGTCGCCCGGCGAAGGCGTTACGGTCTTCCATCCCCCAGGGCAGGAGGAGGGCAGGCACATGACAGATCCCGCAGGACCCGCGGATCAGCTCGAGAGCGGGCTGACCCGAGAGGAGCTCCTGAAGTGGGCCGCGGCGGCGGGCATCGGGTTGTCCACGCTCGGGACGCTCGCCGGGCGGGCGCATGGCGCGTCGCTCGACACCGTCAAGGCGGCGTGGGTCTACATCGGGCCGCCGGGCGACGGCGGCTGGACGTTCCAGCACGAGCTCGGCCGGCAGGCGGCGATCAAGGCACTCGGGTCGTCGCTCGACGCGACGAAGGTCGAGAGCGTCCCCGAGACGCCGGCGGTCGCGACGCGCGTGATCCGCCAGCTCGCGCAGCAGGGCAACGACATCATCTTCACGACCTCGTTCGGCTACATGGACCCGACGCTCGCGGTCGCGAAGCAGTTCCCCGACGTGAAGTTCGAGCACTGCTCGGGCTTCAAGAGCGCCCCGAACATGGGCAACTACTTCGGCGCGATGGAGCAGGCGCGGTACCTCTCCGGGATCGCGGCGGGGCTCAAGACGAAGACGAACAAGCTCGGCTTCGTCGCGGCGTTCCCGATCCCCGAGGTCGTGCGCGGCCTCAACTCGTTCACGCTCGGGGCACGGTCCGTCAATCCGAAGGCGACCGTCCGCGTGGTCTGGACGTCGACGTGGTTCGACCCGTCGAAGGAGCGGAGCGCGGCGGAGAGCCTCCTTGCCGTCGGCTGCGACGTCCTCGGACAGCACCAGGACTCGCCAGCGACAGGGCAGGGGGCGCAGGCGCAGGGCAAGTGGTGGGTCGGCTACGACTCGGACATGCACCGCTTCGCCCAGAAGGC
>Ga0207661_10002493_pt1 | contig 12673 bp, 5 predicted proteins | sample KBSC713LmetaG_FD_184337 | JGI IMG/M metagenome (GOLD analysis project Ga0207661, IMG submission 184337) | Corn rhizosphere microbial communities from Kellogg Biological Station, Michigan, USA - KBS C7.1-3L metaG (SPAdes) (version 2) | ecosystem: Host-associated > Plants > Roots > Rhizosphere ... | reverse complement strand
TCCAGGATGACGATCGGACGCCCAAAATGGGTGGCGAGCCTGGCAATCTGACCGTTCAGGAGCCGGCCCCGCGCAGCCCGGAAACGGTTCACTGTCAGCTCATCCATGTTTCCCCTTCGAGCCGTAAGCGTTAATTTTCATCGCGAAAAGCTCTTTGGCTATAAGCCTTTCCACAAAGAAACTGTTTTATAAATCAAATGGAATTAAATCACCAGCTCTAATATTTATTTCATGAAAAATTAAATAGCTGCTATCCTGTCCCAAGCTCAGGATATGGTGGCTCCACGCACGAATTGTGCGGCACGTCGCCATCTGATGATTCTGATCACCTGCGATTGGGGATCGCGCCTCTATTATGTCTCGAGCAAGTTGGATTGCCATGACGCTGGAACTTGGAATGGTCGGAGCGGCTAAAGAGATGGATTATTATCGTTGGGTCAGGCACGGCATCGAGCCGCTCCTGCCAAAGCGGTGTGCCAGCATCCTGGAGGTGGGGGCCGGAGCAGGGGCCACCTTGAAATGGCTGAAGACCCTTTACCCGGGAGCCGAAACGACCGCCGTTGAGATAAATCCGGACTTGCGAAAGGAATTGAACCGCAACGTCGACGTTCCAATCATTGGTCCGTTGGACCAGGTTATTTCGCAGCTTGAAACCTATGATCTGATCCTCTTGCTCGATGTCCTCGAGCATCTTCCCGATCCCACCGAATCTCTTCGGAGGCTCGCAAAGCTGCTAAATCCTGAAGGCCAGGTTATCGTTTCAGTTCCCAATGTCGCCCATTTGAGCGTCTCCATCCCGCTCCTGTTTCAACGTCGATTCGATTATCAGGACGCGGGCATTCTGGATCGGACCCACCTCAAGTTTTTCGTGGAAGACACGGCCGTCAAGCTCCTCAACGATGCGAGCTTGAACGTCACCAAGGGCCTCATCTCCGGGATTGAGGGACGAAAGGCAAAACTGCTCGATCTTCTCACCTTGGGTTTTTTGAGGCACTACGCGACAAAGCAATACATCATGCTCGGCCAGCTAAGCGATCGTGAGTTCGTCCAGCAAAGAATCGATTGGGCGCTCGCCAGGTGATGAACAAGTGATGAAATATCGCGGTGAAGATATCGCGACGATCACAGTGATGGCTCGGGCCCGCTAGAGCGCTTTTTGCCCCGCAGCAGCGCAAGACATCGATTGAATTTGGATGCGGGACGCCAGGCAGCTACGCTTTCCTCGGGGCCGAATTGCCGATCTGTTCGGGTTTTGGCAAAGGGTTTCTCGCGATTTTTCGCGTAGTTGTTGGGCAGGTGATAGATCCAGGACCAGGACGGAGTCGTCAGCGTCCGTGGATCGACGGGAGATACGTAGCGAGCGCCAAAACCTGGCGGCGGACTTTCGAAACACAGGCCCATTGCTGCGCGGCAAGCAACATCCCACTCCGATCGCACCGCCTTGCTGAGTTTTCGATCGAACGAGCGTGTCGCAACGTATTCGAGCGCGAGCTCTCTGTCCAAGATGAACATCGCGATGAACGGGTAATCCAGGTTGACGAAGCAATACCCGTCCATGTCGACGCGGGCTTTCGCGGTGAAATCGATCACGCCGATCTGATCCAGCAGATAGAGACGATTGTCGGCGTCGTTGTATTCGATGCGCTGAAAGGAGGGTATCAGCCGCTTTTCCTTCAGCATCTCTCGATAATGCACGAAATAGCGGAAATTGTCGAAGGAAAGCAGGATGTCGTCTTCGAGATAGATAAAGTGCGTGTAGGTCGAATCCGCGCCGAGAAACCTGTCGGTGATAAGGTGCTTGTGGCTCCACGGCAGGAGCCAGGGGTTGGCAAGGTCGGGGAAACTCTCGATCGAGAGAGTCTTTCTGGAAGTTGGGCGCAGCGGAAAAACGGTGAAAAGCGGTGCACACAGGTTCCTGATTTGCCCGAGGGCCTTGTCGTGGTCGACATTCGTCGTGACGACGACGTCCAGCGCTTCCACGGGGTATTCGCAAAGCGCTCGGATGACCTGAAAAAGGTACTGGAGACGCGACTCCCGGTAATGGAAATTCACCGTGGCAAGAATTCGTGACGGAGGTTCCATTATATCTGATGCAAACATGTTTTGCCGCCCTGGCACTTATGTGCGACAGTCTCTCCGGTAGATTTATTGATCCTGTCGTTTAATGAATTAAATCATAATAATTTCAGAGTTGTCCAGAAGCCATATCTGCGCTCGTGGAGGCGCCCCGTCCAGCGAGCTTGGTTAATGACGCGGGAACGGCCCGGCCTGGCAAGAACAGAGATGTCGGATACAGCTCTCCAAGTTGACTCGCACGCTGCTGAATTTGGCACCCGCCCGCCTTTCCCTGATGTGCCGGTGAATGACCGAGCTTGCGTCCGGGTAAGGAGATTGGCTGCAGCCTTCTTCGGTTTGGCTTTTCTCGGGTTGATATCCAGTCATGCGAATGCGTGCACGTTGAATGGTCCGCGTTATGGACTGGCGGCGGATACAGTGCGCTGGTCGTTGCAAGTGACTGATGGCGAGAGTTGCACTCGTGGAGTGCGTTGGAACACGGTGGTGCTGGATAAATTGACCGTCGTTGCTGCGCCTCAAACAGGTCGTGTAACCGTCGCAGGGCCTGGTTTTACCTACCAGGCCGCGAGCGGCTTTCAGGGTCAAGACCGCTTCTCGCTCCTTGTGGCCGGTGCAACCAGGAAAGGACTTGGAAGCTCGACGATTGAAGTCGTCGTCGACGTGTCGCGTGTTGGCGAACCTGGTCAACCCCGCCGCATGAACGCGCCGCCCCAACAGGCCACCCCGGCCCCGGCCGGCTCGCTCGGCGATGGACAAGGGGGTACTCCTGTTGTCAATCCATCGATCCGCAAAGTCTTTCCGAACGAGACAAACACGGGCGTGCCTGCCGGCACACCTCTCAAGGCGTCCGATGGCCTCGTGATCACCACTCCCGGTCTGGTCATCGACGGGCTGGATATCAACGGTGGCGTTGACATCCACGCCTCGAACGTGAGGCTCGAGAACTGCATTATTCGGGTGACCGCCCCTCATTCGAACTGGGTGATCTCGGTCCTTGGCGGCCTGACCGGAATTGTCATCAAGAACTGCGAAATCATCGGCCCGGGATCGCCTGCGACAACTCAAACTGCCGGCATCTACATCATCGGCAATTCGCAGGTGACGATCGACTCCTGCAACATCCATGAGGTCGGTCATGGCATCGACGTGTCCGGCGGACCGGTCACGATTCGGAATTCCTACATCCACGACCTTAATGCCAACGCCTCATCTCATTATGATGGAATTTATTATGGCGGTGGTTCGGGACCGAACTTCTCGCTCAATATCCAGAACAACACGATCATCAATTCGCACGGTCAGACCGCTGCGATATTCATCGAAAACTATTTCGGTGCCGTGAACAATGTCACGGTCGACAACAATTTGCTCGTCGGTGGTGGGTATACGGTTTACCTCGTTTCCAACACTCAATCCAATGGAGGCGGAGGCCAGGGAGGGCCGGTCTCCAATGTCTCCTATACCAACAACCACCTTGGCAAAGGATATTGGGGCTATACGGCCTTCGAAGGCCCGTACAATCCCGTCTATATCGGAAACGTCAACGATGGTGCTGCACTCGCTGCAGCCCTGTCAGGGTCGCCGTCTCCGCGGCCACGGTCACCCATGGCGCCGGCCACACGCTGACCTTCACGATCTACACAAGTTAGGTAAGCGGTACGCCCACCCATCTCGATGAGGGCGAGACCTGCGGCTTGAACAGTCAGCTTCGCCGTTGATGCGGCGGTGGCGGCTGCTCGACCGATCGTTTCGATATTTAATGCCAATAAAAACGTATATACTTTATCTAAATCGCAAAAAATATTGAATGACGATTATTAAGTCGGGCGGATTAATCTGGGCGCTGTCGATAGCTGCGGAGATGGCCGTGCCCGATCACGAGGACGACTATAATCGATTATTTGTGTGGCCTGGCGGTCACATCGTGAGATTTTTTGTTCTCGTCCGGAACGCTGCCAAAGAATCGTCGGCGCGTCTTACTCTTATTTGATCGGGGCGCGCTCATTGTTTTTCTTGTTTTCCTTGGTTTCCGAAAAACCCGGCCGGGGTCGAGAAATGACCTCGTGCAAGCCTTCATGCGGTCGCAAAAAAGCCGGCGCCGCGAATCAACACGGCCGCTGCGCATCGAGTGCGGCAGCACATCTAGTGGAGTTGGAAGTCTAAAGTCACTTTCCCGGTTCGGGAAGTTCACTCTGGTCGTTTGACGCACATTAGGAGATGACGTTGGCGAGGACATTTTGGTCAAATCACTCTTGGGCCGATCGGCTCGAGCATGCGCGTCGAATCCACGGTGATCGCCTCGCCGATATGCTGAACGACCTTGGCGCTCCAGGCGGCGCTACAGATGGCACACGAGGAATGACCGACGACGGGTCATCCGATACCACCTCTTCTCATGCCGACTCTGCCTGGACCCATGCAGCCGGCTCAGCTTTTATGTCTGATGCGCCGGTAGCCGGCGCCGGAATGAACGGCGCTGGCAGTTCTGCGTCGTCGATGCATGCGTTGGAAAAAGCACCATCGAGCGTCTCGAATGGCAACATGCCATCGTCGATCACGGTCGCAGATGGTGGTACCGCTGAGATCAGCGGTACCACGGCACAGCCGGTGTCATTCACGGGTACGACCGGCACGCTCATGATCGATCATTCGCTGGCCTATACCGGGCAGATCTCGGGACTAGCAGGCTCTGACGCCTTGGATCTTGCTGACCTGAGCTACGGACCCAATACAACGGCGACGTTTTCCGGCAATGCCAACGGCGGCACTCTCACGGTGGCCGACGGGGGCAAAGCGGCGCACATCGCACTGACTGGTGATTACCTGAATTCAGGCTGGACGTTGTCTAGCGACGGGCACGGCGGCACGCTTGTCGTCGATCCGCCGCTCAACGGCGCCCGTCCGGACGCGACGAACACGGGCGTGCCTGCCGGCACACCTCTCAAAGCGTCTGGCGGCCTCGTGATCACCACTCCCGGTCAGGTCATCAATGGGCTGGATATCACCGGCGGCGTTGATATCCACGCCTCCAACGTGACGCTGGAGAACTGCATCATCCGGGTTTCGGATGCCAATGCGAATTGGGTGGTCTCGGTTCTTGGTGGCCTGACCGGCATCACCATCAAGAATTGTGAGATCATCGGCCCGGGATCGGTTGCGACAACGCAAACCGCCGGCATCTACATCATTGGCGATTCGCAGGTGACGATCGATTCCACCAATATCCATGAAGTCGGTCATGGCATCGACGTGTCTGGCGGGCCGGTCACGATACAGAATTCCTACATCCACGACCTTAATGCCAACGCCTCATCTCATTATGATGGGATTTATTATGGTGGTGGTTCGTCGTCGAATTTCGCGCTCAACATCCAGAACAACACCATCATCAATTCGCACGACCAAACCTCGGCGATATTCACCGAAAACTATTTCGGCGGCATAAATAATGTCACGGTGAACAACAATCTGCTCGTCGGCGGTGGCTATACGGTTTACCTGGTCTCGAATACCCAATCCAATGGAGGCGGAGGCGCAGGCGGGCCGGTCTCCAATGTCTCCTATACGAACAACCATCTTGGTTCGGGATATTGGGGCACCACGGCCTTCGAAGGCCCGTACAATCCCGTCTATACCGGGAACGTCAACGATGGTGCTACACTCGCTGCGGCTCTGCCGGTGTCGCCGGTCATCACATCGGCTGCCGCGGCTGCGGGCACCTATGGCGTCGGCAACACGATTACCCTGACGCTCTACACCAGCGAGGCGGTGAACGTAAGCGGGACGCCCACACTCACCCTCAACGACGGCGGGACTGCGACCTACACCGGCAGCCCCGTCAGCAACGCGCTTACCTTCAAATATACAGTGGGAAGCGGTCAGAATACTTCCGCGCTGGCGGTCACTTCGATCAATGGCACGATTAAGGACTATGACGGCCACACGCTGAGCGCTTCAAACCTGTCGGCGAGCTTCGCGGGCGTCGTCGTGGGCTCGGGTTCGGGCTCGGGTACTTCTTCTCCCCCGGCTACGGTCGCTCCCCCGGTGATCAGCACCTTCTCGACGGACACCGGTGTCGCCGGCGACCATATCACCAGCGACAACACGCCGACCTTGACCGGCACCGCCGTGGCCGGCAGCACGGTCAATCTATTCGATGGTACGAAACAGGTCGGCACGGCCGTCGCAGACAGCACCGGCAAGTGGACGGTAACCACGTCGGCGTTGAGTGACGGCGCTCATAATCTGACGGCGACGGACACCGTGTCCGGACAGACCAGCGCGGCGTCGGCAGCCTATGCTGTCACCATCGACACCCATGCGCCGGCCGCGCCGGTCTTGGTCAGCGATTCCATCGTCAACACCAACCAGGTTCTGCTGTCGGGCACTGCCGAAGCGAACAGCACCATCACCGTCTATAATGGCACCGCTGTCGTGGGGACAGCGATCACGAACTCGACCGGGGCCTGGAGCGTAACCACGAGTGCGCTTTCGAGTGGGATGCAAGCTTTGACGGCGACGGCGACAGATGTCGCTGGCACGGTCAGTGCCATGTCGCAGCCGCTCGATCCGGTCATCCCCGGAGCAACGCAGGCACCGGCTGCACCGAAGATCACCTCTTTCTCGCCCGATACCGGCGTCGTCGGCGACCATATCACCAGCGACAACACGCCGACGTTGATCGGCACCGCGGTGGCGGGCAGCACGGTCAATGTATTCGATGGCGCAAAGCAGGTCGGCACCGCGACCGCGGACAGCACCGGTAAATGGACGGTGACCACGTCGACGCTGAGTGACGGCGCTCATAATCTGACAGCGACGGACACCGTGTCCGGGCAGACCAGCGCGGCATCGGCGGCTCTCGCTGTCACCATCGACACCCACGCGCCGGCTGCACCGATACTGGTCAGCGATTCCATCGTCAACACCAACCATGTCCTGCTGTCGGGAACGGCCGAAGCGAACAGCGCCATCACGGTTTATGACGGCACCACCGTCGTGGGGACGGGGACCACAAATTCGACCGGCGCCTGGAGTCTAACCACGAGTGCGCTTTCGAGTGGGAGTCAGGCCCTGACGGCGACGGCTACAGACGCCGCCGGCATGGTCAGTGCCATGTCCCAGGCGCTCGATCCGGTTATCCCGACGGGGACGGGCACAGGGGCGGGGTTGCCTGCGGGTGTGACGCTTAAGCCCATCGACGGCGGTGCAAACTACTACGCCTCCAACGGCTTCACCAACGCGGCCAATGCCGGCTGGGACAATCCGGACTTCATCCCGATCGGCCCCTGGATGGCGACGATGACCACACAGTCGCAAGCCAATACCTGGCTCCAGCTTGGCTGGAATACGGCGTTCAGAACCGACGGCGGAATGAACCTATCGCTGCTGGACTCCAATAAAATCTGGGCCATTCAGCAATGGGATGACTACGACGCTAGCGGCACCGGCGCCGAGACGGTTGGCTTGCTGACTTATGATGGAGCAACCAACTATGCGGACGCCGTCTCCACTCCGCTCAGCTCTACCCCGAACAGCGTCCAGGACGGGCGGTTCTGGTACGTCAACAATATCTGGAATTTCCTCGAATGGAACACCACGGGCACACCGGGGTCCGGTACCGCGACGGAATTTCTCAACGACCCGGTCACCACCCCGAATGGAACGCAGGCCCACATCAATACGTCGAGTGTTGATGAGTATTGGTTCGCCGGGGGCAAGAGCGGTTATGACAATACCCTGTACGCAGGCAAATTGCTCGATAATCTCTCGGCAAATATGACGCCCGACCAGGCTGCTCGCGGCAGCAACTACGGCGACATCATTACTGATGAGGAGGCGAATACAGGCGGCACGACACCGCTTTATGCGATCGTTGAGACGGGCGGCCCGTACACCACGAACACGTCGGCATCGTCTTACATCACTCCGCCGGAGCTGAACTGGGCCGTTTGGTCTTCACTCATCCATGGCGCAAGGGGTGTCATCTATTTCGACCACACCTTCGGCGGCCCCGCGCAGTCGAACAACAATATGTATTCGTCGTACTATCAGACGGTCCAGCCCGGACAGACTGTCTCGATGTCCACGCAGGTCCAACAAACCGATGCGTTGGTCGACCAGCTGGCGCCGGTCCTGAATTCCTCGACGGCTCTGGGCTATGTCTCGGTCAACACGCCGGGTTACCAGGATGGCGTCGTGATGTCGCGATTCAGCGGCATCGAGACCATGGCAAAGGACTACAACGGACAGTTCTACATCTTTGCCGATACCAGGGACTCAGAGACCCAAACCAACATCTCGGCGACATTCACGATCGCAGACAAGAATGCGACGAGCGTAACCGTCGTGAATGAGAATCGGACCATCGCGGTTACGAATGGTGTGTTTACCGACACCTTCGCGAACGGCGCGGCGGTGCACATCTATGAGGTGAATGATGGGCCGTCAGGGACGCCCACGCCACCGACGCCGCCCGCGGCGCCCGTCATTGCCTCGTTCTCGCCTGACAGCGGTGTTGTCGGCGACGGCATCACCAACGCAACTACGCTGGATATTCACGGCACTGCCGTGGCCGGCAGCACCGTGACGGTATATGACAATGGAACACAGGTCGGGACGGCGAAGGCAGACTCAACGACCGGTAGCTGGGACTACATTACGGCAGTCCTGACCAACGCCAAGCACGTGCTGACGGCGACTGACACCACTTCATCCGGGACCAGCGCGGCGTCCGCCGCTCTGACTGTAACGGTCGATACCGTGGCGCCCAACGCGCCGGTGATCTCGTCGTCGACGTCGGCCGGCAGCAGCGCGTACCTGCTCAAGGGAACCGCCGAGGCGGGCAGCACTGTCGACGTCTTCGATGGCACCAATCAGGTCGGCACGGTCAAGGCTGATGCCACCAGCGGCGCCTGGAGCGTCACGGTGTCGTCCCTGGCGGTCGGCACTCACAGTCTCACGGCGAAGGCGGTCGATGCCGCCGGCAATACCAGCACGGCCTCGACGGCAGTTTCGGCGGTGGTCTCCGGACCGACGCCGCCGGCGGCGCCGACCATCACGTCATTCTCGACCGACAGCGGAACGCTTGGCGATCATATCACCAACGATAACACGCCGACGCTGAGCGGCACCGCCGTGGCCAACAGCACGGTCACGGTGTTCGAGGGCACGACCCAGCTTGGCACGGCAACGGCGGACAGCAGCGGCCATTGGACAACGCTGCCAACGTCAGCGCTGAGCGACGGCACACACAACCTGACGGCGACAGACACGGATTCCTCCGGCCATACCAGCGCGCCCTCGGCCAACTTCTCCATCACCGTGGATACCCATGCCCCGGCGGCTCCGACTCTGGCGGCCTATTCGCAGGGTGGTTCGGCGATCGGCAGCGCGACGACCCTCAACGATCTTGTCCTGAAGGGGACTGCGGAAGCGAACAGCGCGATCCATGTCTTCGACGGCGGCAACCAGATCGGAACCGCCACTACCAACGGCTCCGGCGCCTGGAGCTACGACACCGGCAATCTGGTCAATGGCAGCCACAATTTCACTGCCACGGCGGTCGATGCCGCCGGGAATGCCAGCGGCGCTTCAGCGGTTCTGACGGAGACTGTGACGGCACCGACATCGCCGGCACCCACTGCGCATGCGCCGATTGAATTCACAAACGTCAGCCTGACCTGGTCGAATCACAGCTTCACGATCAAGGGCACAGCCGACGCCTACAGTCAGATCAAGCTCTACGACGGCACCGTGTCACTCGGCACGGTCAAGACATCGTCCGACGGGAGCTGGAGCTTCACCACAAAATCGCTGACAGACACACTTCATACGGTGACGGCCCAGGAGCTCGACAATAGCGGCCACGTCGTCGAGACCAGCTCTGGCGCGGTGCTCCTCCCCGGCAGCCATACCAGCACGCTGACGGGCACCGGGGGTGACGACTTCCTGTTCAGCAGCAGCAGCCAAATGAACGACACGTTCGTGTTTGCCTCGACGTTTGGTCATTCCACGATCGAAGGTTTCACCGTGGCCGGACCGGGACAGGACACCATCCAGTTCAGCAAGAGCGTGTTCGACAACTTCGCAAGCGTTCTTTCCCACGCGTCCCAGGTTGGACAGGACGTCGTCATTTCGTCCGGGAGCGATACGCTCACGATGAAGAATACGAAGATTGGCACACTTACCAGTCATGACTTCCATTTCGTATGAACGAGCAGATCGGCCATTGGAGTAATCGAACGCTGCCCTGGGGCAGCATCAAACGGGCGCATGGTGCAGGGGCGATGCCATGAGTGACTTCGGAAGGCGGGGAGAAGTCCCGCCGACTAGGACGAGAAACGTTGCTGAAATCGAGGTCTCGAGCTTCGCGGTATTCGTAGCCGCTGTCGGGCTTCTGGCAGAGCGGGCGCAACGCGAGTCGGAGCGCGCGGTCGAGATCATCCGGCGATGGCTGTTCTCGGACCGGGCTCCACAGGCAGACGTCTACGATGAGCCGCGGTCGGAGATCGCGACCTTCCTGGTGTCGTGTCGCCGGATATTCTGGGGGCTCGCGGCGTTCAGCGGGTTGAGCAACCTGTTGATGCTCACCGGCTCCTTCTTCATGCTTCAGGTCTACGATCGCGTGTTGCCCGGACGCAGCATCCCGACGCTTGTCGCCCTGCTGGTGTTGGCGACCGTACTTTACATGTTCCAGGGCGGGATCGACCTGGTCAGGAGCCGGATCAGCGCGCGGATCGGGCGCTACTTCGACGAGAAGCTCGGGCTTCGTGTGTTCGACGCGGTCGTCCGCCTTCCGTTGAAGACCCGCGGCGACGGTGATGGCCTGCAACCGCTCCGCGATCTCGATCACGTCCGTAGTTTCCTGTCGGGCGGCGGCCCCACCGCACTGTTCGACCTGCCGTGGATGCCGGTCTATCTCGGCATCTGCTTCCTCTTCCATTTCTGGATCGGCGTCACCGCGCTGGTCGGCGCGCTGGTGCTGGTTGTGATCACGATCATGACCGAGCTGCGAACTCAGGGGCCGGCGAAGGCGTCTTCACGCCTGTCTGTCTCGCGCACTGCGCTCGCGCTGGAAAGCCGGCGAAACGCCGAGGTCCTGCAGGCCATGGGCATGAGGCGCCAGGCTGCACTGCGCTGGCGTGATATCAACGGCAAGTATCTCGCCGCGCACGAACGGGCGAGCGACATTGCGAGCGGGCTTGGCGGCGCTTCGAAAGTGTTTCGTGCGATGCTGCAGTCGCTGGTGCTCGCTGTTGGCGCGGTGCTGGTCATCAATCAGGAATCGACGGCTGGCATCATCATTGCTGGCTCGATCCTGACGTCGCGCGCCCTTGCCCCTGTCGAGGTGGCGATCGCAAACTGGAAGAGCTTTGTTTCGGCGCGTCAATCCGGAAGCCGGCTGGATCAGCTCCTGAAAATCCTGCCGGCGGAAGAAGAGCCGCTGGCCCTGCCGGAGCCGACGCAGGTCCTCGCCGTCGAGCAGCTCCATGTCGGCGTGCCGAATTCGGACAAGCAGATCCTCAGCGATGTTTCGTTCGAGTTGCGAAGCGGTGAGGCGGTCGGGATCATCGGCCCGAGCGGATCGGGCAAATCGACGCTGGCGCGGGCGCTGGTCGGAGTCTGGCCGCGGCTTCGCGGCAGGATCAAGCTCGACAACGCGGCGCTCGATCATTGGTCGTCCAGTGCATTGGGCAAGCATATCGGCTATTTGCCGCAGGACGTCGAGCTGTTCGAAGGCAGTGTCGCCGCCAACATCGCACGGTTCGATCTGCAGGCGACTGCGCAAGGCGTGTTGCAGGCCGCGCGAGCTGCGGGCGCGCATGACCTCATCTTGTCTTTCCCCGACGCCTATTCCACGCGGATGGGTGAAGGAGGGATGGCTTTGTCCGCCGGCCAGCGGCAGCGCATCGGCCTCGCCCGGGCATTGTACGGCAACCCCTTCCTGGTGGTGCTGGACGAACCGACATCGAACGCCGATTCCGAAGGGGAGGATGCTCTGACCGCGGCGATCATGGGCGTGCGGGATCGTGGCGGCATTGCCGTGGTGATTGCTCATCGCCCGAAAGCGCTCGAAGGGGTAGACCACGTTTTGGTGATCGGGAACGGAAAGGTCCAGGCGTTCGGACCGAAAGACGTGGTGCTTCGCAAGGTGTTGCGGCCAGCGGCACAGACACCAACGCCGCTCCGGGTCGTCGCTGATAGCCAGGCAGGTGGGCGATGGACGGCGCGGTGACCCCGGCGTTGCAATCCATCCAGCGCTACATGGTGGTCGGCCTGATCCTGTTCGGCGTCGTCACCTTCGGTATCGGCGGCTGGGCCGCCACATCGCAATTGTCGGGCGCCGTGATTGCCCAAGGCGTTGTCGTGGTCGATTCCAGCGTCAAGAAGGTTCAACACCCGACCGGCGGCATCGTTGGCGAATTGCGCGTGCGTGAGGGTGACCGGGTCAATGCCGGTGACGTCCTGCTTCGGCTCGACGAGACCCAAACCCTCGCCAACGCAACGATCGTCACCAAGAGCCTCGACGAACTGCTCGCTCGCCAGGCGCGTCTCGAGGCCGAGCGCGACGGCGCCGACCAGATCGCATTTCCGA
>Ga0207661_10002489_pt1 | contig 12676 bp, 9 predicted proteins | sample KBSC713LmetaG_FD_184337 | JGI IMG/M metagenome (GOLD analysis project Ga0207661, IMG submission 184337) | Corn rhizosphere microbial communities from Kellogg Biological Station, Michigan, USA - KBS C7.1-3L metaG (SPAdes) (version 2) | ecosystem: Host-associated > Plants > Roots > Rhizosphere ... | reverse complement strand
GCGCTGCGGTGACGCGGTTCTGGCAGGCGCTGCGCCGGATCGAACCGGTGTTCCAGCTGTTCCGCTCGCGCTTCCGCGGCAAGTCCAGCCCGGTCCATTTCTTCTGGGGCGCGTTCGACCTGGCCGTGAGCCGCTTCGTGGGCCGACGCGCGCCGGCGCGCAAGGCGAAGATCGATCGCGACGCGTACGACGAGGAGGTGATCTCGCTCGGGTTCTGGCCGGGCGATCCCTGGACGGGCGCGACCGACGCGATGTTTTATTCGTACACCGTGCCGGAGCCGTCGGGCCTGGCGGCCTCGCCCATCCTGCCCGCCGCCGCGTCGTGGAACCCGACGCTGAAGGAGTTCATCCTCCCCTACGACGACGTCCGGCGCGCCGCCGATCCGGCCGCCGCGATCCTCGACTTCGCGCAGTCGACCTACGACGCGGGCGCGACGCTGGCCGGCTGGAACCGCGAAGCGCTCGCCTACCCGTGAACGGGCGGGAGAGCTACTCGGGGACCTTCACGCCGGCGGCGCGGAAGATCTTCGTCGCCAGCCAGCGCGGGCTGACGTGGTACTGGCCCGCAGCGACGAGCTTGCGGAGCGCCTCGACGCGCGAGGGAGCGTTGATCGTGCCGGCGGGGGCGCGGTCAGCCGAAAGCGGAGGACGGCGGGTGATGTGGCGGCCGGTGTAGCTCATACCTACAACCTCGGCGGGGGTGGCGTTTTCCTTTAGCGACATCCGCTCACCCACGCCGCCATGTGTGTGACTCACGTGCAAACCTCCGATTTCCCGAGGTCTTACGCCGCGGCCTCGGCCGCCAGCTCGCCCAGGTTGTCGCGCAGGCGGCGCGTGGCCTCGCCGTGGATCTGGCAAACGCGCGATTCGGTCACGCCCAGGACCGCGCCGATCTCCTTCAGGTTCAGGTTGTCGCAGTAGTACAGCGACAGGACCTGCTGCATCTTCTCGGGCAGCTCGCCGATGCCCGACACGAGGCGCTGCATCATCTCGCGGCGGGACGCGATCTCGAACGGATCGTCGGCGGACTGGTCGCCCGTGCGCTCCAGCAGGTCGGGGCCCGCGTCGTCGATGCCGACCACCGACGAGCCGGACAGCTTCTGCTGGCGCGCGTACAGCTCGTCGACGCCCACGCCCAGGCGCTTCGCGATCTCCTCGTGATCGGGCGTGCGACCCAGCTGCGCCTCGAGGCGGCGGGTGGCGTCGCGCAGCTCATTCGACAGGCGGCGCATGTCGCGCGACAGCGTGTCGCGCGAGCGCAGGTCGTCCAGCATCGCGCCGCGGATCCGGAACTCGGCGAACGCCTCGAAGCGATCGACGCGCTCCGGATCGAACCGTTCGGCGGCCTCCATCAGGCCGATGACGCCCGACGAGATCAGGTCGTCGATCTCGACGTGGGCCGGGAGGCGGCGGGCGAGCCGACGCGCGACCTTCTCGATGTAGGGAAAGAACTTAGCGGCGTACTCGTTGCGGCGCACGAGCAGGTCTCGCTTCGCGTCGCGCTTGGAAACTTTTTTGAGGGAACGGGTGGTCGTCTTGCGCTTCGTGGTCAGCTTCGTCAACGCCTTCGTGCTCGCCATGGCGCGTGTGCCACAGCACGCCGCATGCCAGTTTCATGGCGTCTCCCGAGCCGCGAAGATCGGGACTTTCCTTACAAGCGCACATTGGCGACCGTCAGCGGATTGGCGGTGGGCGCTTCGTGACGCCGTCATCGCGATGACGGTCTCCAGCTTCGTTCACCGACGGAGAATGTGCGCTGATATCGCTAGGCGACGTTCCTCCGGCGCAGCTTCTCGACAAGTGTGGTGCGATTCAAACGCAGCAACTCGGCGGCGCGGTTGCGGTTGCCGCCCGCGCGGCCAAGCGCTTCGGAAATCAGATGGTCCTCGAGCTCGCTGAGCAGCAAGCGGAGGTCGACGCCGTCGACGGGCAGACCGCGGGTCGCCCGCTCGAGATCGAGAAGCTGACCGTGCGTGTGGCAGATGTGTGACGGCAGGTCCTTCGCGAGCACCATGCGCGTCCGGGCGATCACCACTGCGCGCTCGACGAAGTTCTCCAGCTCGCGCACGTTGCCCGGCCAGTCGTAGTGCGACAGCCGCTGCATCACGTCCAGCGCGAATCCTGGCACCGACCGCCCCTCGCGCGCGTTCACCTCGCGGCGGAAGTGTTCGGCCAACGCCGGGATGTCCTCGCGGCGCGCGCGCAGCGGCGGGATCTCGATCGACACCACGTCCAGCCGGTAGAACAGGTCCTCGCGGAACTCCCCGTCGGCGATCATCCCGTCGAGGTCGCGGTGGGTGGCCGCGACGACCCGGACGTCGACGGGAATCGGCGAGCCGCCGCCCACCGGCGTCACCTCGCCGTCCTGCAGCGCCCGCAGCAGCTTCGCCTGCAGGCTGCGGGGCATCTCGCCGATCTCGTCGAGGAACAGCGTCCCACCGTGCGCCGCGACCATGCGCCCCGTCCGCGCCCGGCCGGCGTCGGTGAAGGCGCCGCGCACGTGCCCGAACAGCTCGGCCTCGGCGAGCGACTCCGGAATCGCCGCCATGTTCACCGCGACGAACGGACCGGTGCGCCGGCCGCTGGCACCGTGGATCAGCCGCGCGATGACTTCCTTGCCGGTGCCGGTCTCGCCCCGGATCAGCACGGCCGCGTCGGTGTCGGCGATCTGGTCGACCCGTTCCAGGACCGTGCGCATGGCGGGGTGATCGCCGATGATGGCGACACCGGGCGTCGATTGGCGCGCGGTGCGGCCCGCGGTGACGCGCGCGATCGCGTCGTTCAGCGCGGCCGTGTGGAAGGGCTTGGCGACCACGTCAGCGGCTCCCGCGCGCAACGCCTCGACCGCGCCGGCGACGGAACCGTGCGCGGTCAGCGCCAGCACCGTGACCGCCGGCCGGCACGCGCGCGCCTTCATGATCACCGCGGCGCCCTCGCCAGCGGGAAGGCCGAGGTCGACGATGACCAGCGCGAAAGGATTCCGGGCCAGCCGCGCGATCGCGCCAGCCGCGGTCGTGTTCGCGGCGGCGGCGAACCCCATCGAGCGGACGACCCCGATCACCACCGCGGCGATCTGCGGATCGTTGCCGACGACGAGAACTGCTCGGGGCATTTTCTACCTAGGGTCATCGGCCCCAGGGCCCGCCCCTTGAGCGGCACCCGCTGTTGCCAACCCCGCAACAGCGTTCAGGAAATTGCGGCTGGCTGGCGGGAAACCGAGCCCTTTCGGCCGCTTGCCGGCGCTCGCTGCCGTTTGCGATTGGTCGCGCTAGCCGGAAGGTGTCGACGCCGGAGAGGCGGGGATCTCGGCGCGCGGGTACGAACCGAGCACCTTCAGCGTCTCGCACGAGGCCCGCAGATCGGCGAGCGCCGCGGCGACCGGTGCGTCGCCTTCGTGCCCGTCGATGTCGACGAAGAACACGTACTCCCAAGGGCGGCGGCGCGAGGGCCGGCTCTCGATCTTGCTCATGTTGAGGCCGCGCTGCGCGAACGCGCCCAGCACGCGGTACAGGATGCCGGGCTCGTCGCGCGTCACCAGCAGCAACGACGTCTTGTCCTTCCCGGTCGCCGTCGCCTGCTCACGCCCGACGACGAGGAAGCGAGTCATGTTGTGCGGCAGGTCCTCGATGTTGCGGCGAAGGATCATCAGGTCATAAAGGCGCGCGGCGATCTCGGAGGCGACGGCGGCGCCGCGCGCGTCGTCGTGCGCCAGCCGCGCGCCGTCCGCCGTCGACCGCGCCTCGACGATCGTCGCCCGCGGCAGGTGCGTCGCCAGCCAGCGCCGGCACTGCCCGGCAGCGACGGGGATCGAGTAGACGCGCTCGACCTCGTTCAGCGCCAGGCCGGCGCGCGCGAGCAGGCACATGTGGATCTCGAGCGCGATCTCCGCGCTGATCTTGAGGTCGCTGTCGAGGAAGGTGTCGAAGGTGTGAATGATGCCGCCCTCGGTCGTGTTCTCGACGGGGACGACGCCGAAGTCGGCGCCGCCGCGCGCGACCTCCTCGAACACACCCGGGATCGTCCCGATCGGCGTCGCGCGCGCCGACAGGCCGAACTGCTGCTTCACGGCCATGTGCGAGAACGTGCCTTCCGGACCGAGGTAGGCGATGCGGACGCCCTTCTCCAGAGCGAGGCAGGCGCTGAAGACCTCCTGGAACACCGAGCGGATCGCCTCGGTCGGAAACGGGCCGGGGTTCGTCGCGGCCAGGCGATCGGCGATCTGGCGCTCGCGCGACGGGACGTAGAACGGAACGGCCAGGTCGCGCTTCAGCTCGGCGACGCGCCCGACCAGGCCGGCGCGCTTGTTGAGAAGGCCCAGGATCTCGTCGTCGGTGCCGTCGATCCGTCCGCGCAGCTCCGTCAGCTCTTCGTTGGGATCCTTCGAAGCTTTCGGGTCCTTGGCCATTTCCGCGGCAGCTTACTACTTCATCGGGACCCTGGGAGGGTCCCGTGCCCCCGCGATGAGCTTCGCGCGGCGAAGCCGCGCTGCGCGCGACGCGATACACTCGCGGCATGCGGCTGGCGACGCTGCGGGACGGGACCCGGGATGGGGCGTTGATCGTCGTGGGGCGCGACGGCGATCGGTTCGCGCGCGCCGCGGCTGTCGCGCCGACCTTGCAGGCCGCGCTGGACGATTGGGACCGTGCGGCGCCGGCGCTGACCGCGCTGGCGGCGAAGCTCGACGGAGGCGGCGCGGGCGAGCCCCTGGACGTCGCACGCCTGGGCCCGCCGCTGGCGCGCGCCTACGAATGGATCGACGCGTCGGCGTTCCTCGTGCACGTGCGCCGCGTGCGCGCCGCGCGCGGCGTCGCACCGCCCGTGACACTGGAGACCGATCCGCTCGTCTATCAGGGCGGGTCGGGCGTGCTGCTGGGTCCACGCGACGACATCCCCCTCGTCGATCCCGCCTGGGGCCTCGACTTCGAGAGCGAGGTCGCGGTGATCCTCGGCGACACGCCGCAAGGGACGCGCGTCGCCGACGCGCACGCGCACGTGCGGCTGGTGATGCTGGCCAACGACATCACGCTGCGCGGCCTGGTCGCCGACGAGCTGGCCAAGGGGTTCGGCTTCTTTCAGTCGAAGCCGGCGACCGCGTTCTCGCCGTTCGCGGTGACGCCCGACGAGCTGGGACCCGCGTGGCGCGACGGGCGTGTTCACCTTCGGGTGCGGACGACCTACAACGGCGCGCTCGCTGGCGATCCCGACGCGGGCGAGATGCACTTCTCGTTCTTCGACCTGATCGCGCACATCGCGCGCACCCGCGCGTTCGCGGCGGGGACCATCCTGGGCAGCGGGACGGTGTCGAACGCGGATCGCGCGCGTGGCGTGTCGTGCCTGGTCGAACGGCGCGCGCTGGAACAGATCGACGGCGGCCCCACGAAAACGACGACGCCGTACATGGCGGCGGGCGACACGATCGCGATCGAGCTGCGCGACGCGACCGGGCGCGACGTGTGCGGCCGCATCGAGCAACAGGTGGTGAAGACATGATCCTCTACGACTACTGGCGATCCAGCTCGGCGTGGCGCGTGCGCATCGCGCTGCACTGGAAGGGCGTCCCGTTCGAGCGGCGGGTGGTGAACCTGATCAAGGACGGCGGCGAGCAGCACGGCGCCGAATTCCAGGCGCTGAACCCGCTGCGGCAAGTGCCCGTGCTGGTGACCGACGACGGCCACGCCATCGCGCAGTCGATGGCGATCATCGGCTACCTCGAGGAACGCCACCCGACGCCCGCGCTGCTGCCCGCCGACCCGTGGCTGCGCGCGCGGGCGCGCCAGCTGGGGGAGATGGTCAACTCGGGTACGCAGCCGCTGCAGAACCTGACGGTGCTCGAGCGCGTGCAGGAGAGCGGCGGCGACCGCAACGAATGGGCGCGGCACTTCATCGCGCGCGGGCTGGCGGCGCTGGAGGCCGCCGCTCTGGAGACCGCCCGCACATTCCTCGTCGGCGACGCCGTCAGCATCGCGGACGCCTACCTGGTTCCGCAGCTTTACAACGCGCGCCGCTTCAACGTCGACCTCGCGCCGGTCCCGACGCTGGTGCGGATCGAGTCGGCGTGCGCGGCGCTGCCCGCGTTCAAGGCCGCGCACCCCGACGCGCAGTCGGACGCCGTGCCCGTCGCAACCTGAACGCTCACGCCGCGCGCGCGGCGAGCGATCACCACTTCTCGGCTTTGGGCTTCGGCGCCGCCGGCGCGGCCGGGGCGACCGGCGGGGGCGCCGTCGGCGCGGCCGCCGCGGGCTTGCCGACGGCCACCTTGCGCGCGCTCGCCGCAGGTGCCCCGTGCGCCGTCGGGCGCGTCTTCTTCGCTTCGACCTTGCTCGGCTCGAGCCGCACCGTCCTGTCGAAGTTCGCGCCCATCGGGACGTCGAGATCGACGGTGGCGTAACCGTCCTTGGCCAGACGCAGGCCGAGCGATCCGGACCCGCGCTCCAGCCGCTGCTCGAACGGCGTCGCCCCGATCACCACGCCGCGCTTCGAATCGGTGATCAACGCACCCGCCGGCTCGGACCCGAGGCGAACCAGGATCTGCGCCGGTGCCGGCGCCTCGCGGGGTGGTGCCGGGGCCGGCGCAGGCGGCGACGGGGCCGGCGCGGTGACGGCGACCGCCGCAGAGGGGCCGGCGGTCTTGCTGCCCGAGGTGGCAACGGCGACACCCACACCGATCGCGACGACGGCGGCGACGCTGGCGATGATCACGCCCCGCCGCCTTTTCCCGCGCACCCCGTCCGGCGTCTCGGCGATCGTGTTGAGCGTGCCGCCGACCTCGCCGGTCGCGGTGCGGAAGGTGGTCGGAACCTTCGCGGTCCCCGGCGCAGCGGTCGCCGACGCCACCGGCATGGTGCCGGTCGGCCGGGGCGGGAACGTGCTCGCCGACGACATCGAGCGCAGCGCCCCGCGCATCTCGGTCGCCGACTGGAACCGCTCGCCCGGCGTCTTCGCGAGCGCCTTCAGGATGACGACCTCGATCGACTCCGGGATCGACGCGTTCCGCGTGCGCGGCGACGGCGGCGGCTTCGTCAGGTGCGCGAGCACGACGTCGCCCCACCCCGCGCTCATGAACGGCGGCTCGCCGCAGAGCATCTCGAACAGGATGATGCCCATCGCGTACACGTCCGTGCGGTGATCGATCTCGTCGCTGACGCCGCGGCATTGCTCGGGCGACATGTACGGAGGCGTGCCCATCAGCGAACCCGCCTGCGTCTTCGCCATTCCGCCCGACATATCGGCGCGCAGCTTCGCGATGCCAAAGTCCAGGACCTTCACGCGCACGCCGTTGCTCGCCGAGTCGTCCGGGACGAGATAGAGATTGTCCGGCTTCAGGTCTCGGTGGACGATCCCCTTGCCGTGCGCGGCGGCGAGCGCCGCGGTCGTCTGCAGCATGACGTCCACCGCCTCGGGGACGCCCAGCGCGCCACGTGTCAGCCGGTGCGCGAGGCTCTCGCCCTCGAGGAACTCCATCATCAGGTACGGAATGCCCGACGGCAGGCGCCCGACGTCGATGATGTCGATGATGTTCGGGTGGCGGATCGCGTTCGCGGCGCGCGCTTCGTTCATGAAGCGCTCGACGAGGCCGACGTCCTCGGCGAACTCGCGCCGCAGCACCTTGATCGCGGCCTTGCGGCCCATGAACGGGTGCTCGGCGGCGTAAACGGCCCCCATCCCGCCCTCGCCCAGAAGCTCGGTGATCCGATAGTTATTTACAGTTTCGCCAATCATTGCGACGCGTGTGCGCACCCAATTGGAGCCGCGTTCGTCGTGTCGGTCAAGGTCCCTTACAAAGTTCCCGCAAAGAAGCATCGGCAGAAAAGTGCCGCGCCCGCAGGCAAGAACTCGCCAGGCCTGAACCCAACAAAAAACAGAACGGACCAGCTGCAGGCGGCCCACACCGACACACGTGGCGCCCCCACGCGCGACCACAAAAATGTCACGCGCGTATTCACCGCTCGCGGACGGGCTGTTATTCTGGCGGCCCCGTGAAGCTGACCACGCGCCGCCTGACCCCTCTCCTGATCGCGATCGCCGGCGTGACCTGGTGTCGCAGCGCGCGCGCGGACGGCGAGCCGGGCGGCGACGACAAGCGGCCGACGGCCGCGCTGGCCGCGTGCGCATCCGGTGACGTTCAGAAAGGGATCGCGATCCTCGGCGAGCTGTACGCCGAGACCCGAAACCCCGCCTACGTCTTCAACCAGGCCCGCTGCTACCAGAAGAACAACAAGCTGGAGCAGGCGCGCGCGAGCTTCACCGAGTACGTCCGCATCGGTACGAGCGAGCCGCCCGAGGACATCCAGCGCGCCCAGGGCTTCATCAAGGAGATCGATGACACGATGGAGCGCCAGCGGGTGGCCGCGGCGCCCACCGCCCCGGTCGTCACGACGACCCCGGGGCCGGACAGCGGCGCGGACCGCCGGCACACCCTGCGCGTCAGCAGCATCGTGCTCGCGGGCGTGGGCGTCGCGGCGATCGCGGCCGGCGTCGTGCTGAGCCTGAAGGTCAAGCAGACGAACGACGACATCAACCGGCAGTTCGCCGGGATGGACTACGTCGTCTACGACGCGCAGCTACAGCAGAAGTTCACCGACGGCGAGCGCTACGAGACGTGGCAATGGGTCGGTTACGGCCTGGGCGTCGCCGCGATGGCCGGCGCCGTCACGACCTTCATCCTGTCGGGCGGGCTGGAGTCCGCCGGCGGCGGGGCGCACGCGGTGAACGTCGCGCCGTCGCTGTCGCCGGACGGCGCGGGCGGCGTGGTTCGGGTGCGCTTCTGAGCTTCTCAAAAGGGGGACGCGTGTTGGATCAGTCACGGCGAAACTTCATCGTCGCGTTTGCGGCGACCCTCGCGCTGGCGTCCGGCGCGGCCTGCACGCTGAACCCGAGCGTCCCCAACGCGCGCGTCGTCTGCGATCCGGCCGCGCCGAAGTGTCCGTCGGGCACCTCCTGCGAGCGTATCCAGCAGGCGTCGGTCGCGATCGGCGTCTGCTGCCGGACGCCCAACTGCTCGGAGAACCTGACGCCCGATCAGATCGGCGGCATCGTCGACGCCGCGGTCGGCGGCGGCCTGCTGGACGGCGGCGTCGACGGATCGGTCACCTGCACCCCCGAGGCGTGCACGACGAATCCGGGCTGGCCTTGCGTCGAAGGCCGGATCGAGTGCGGCTCGGACAGCCGCGTCTGCAAGGACGGGCCGAAGGCGAAGGACGGCACCGCCTGCGGCACCGCCATGCTGTGCGTGAACGGCGTGTGCAGCAATTGCACCGCTGGCACCGCCTGCCAGACCAACAGCGATCAATGCCGCAACGGCACGATCGTCTGCGATCCGGTGGGCTGCATGAACGGCACCCCGAAGACCCCCGGCGAGACCTGCGGCACCGGTCAGGTGTGCAGCGCGGCCGGGACCTGCATCCCGTGCGCGACGGGCGCGCTCTGCTCGACGAACCCGGGCAACCCCTGCAAGAAGGGCGCGGTCGCCTGCTCGAGCGGCGCGCCGCTGTGCGCGGACGACGCGAACGTGCCCGACGGGCTGTCGTGCGGGATGGACAAGGTCTGCAAGGCCGGCGCGTGCACGACCTGCGCCGCGGGAACGGTCTGCACCACCAACCCGAGCAATCCCTGCAAGCTGGGCGTGGTCGCCTGCGGATCGGCCTCGGGCTGCGTCGACGGCGAGAGCGCAAGCGCCGGCATGGCGTGCGGCACGAACCAGGTGTGCAACGGCAACGGCCAGTGCGTGATGTGCGAGGCCGGCAAGGCCTGCACCACGAACCCCGGCTCGCCCTGCAAGACCGGCGTGATCGACTGCGCCTCGGGCGCGCCCAAGTGCGTCGACAGCGGCAGCACCGCCGCGGGGACCACCTGCGGCACGAACCAGGTCTGCAACGGCACGGGCACGTGCGTGTCGTGCACCGCCAACCAGGCGTGCACCACCAACCCGTCGGTCTGCCGCAACGGCGTCACGTCGTGCGTGACCGGCGCGTCGACCTGCATCGACGGCACGCCCAAACCGAACACGGCGACCTGCACGGGCGGGCAGATGTGCGACGGCAACGGCTTCTGCGGCGCGTGCGTGGCCAACCAGAGCTGCACCGGCAACCCGACCGCGTGCAAGCAGGGGAAGACGACCTGCAACGGCAGCGCGACCACCTGCACCGACGGCGCGAACACCGCCGCCGGGACCAGCTGCGGCGTCGGCATGGTGTGCGATGGCAACGGCACCTGCGCCGCGTGCGGCGCCGGCCAGCCCTGCACCACCAATGCGAACGCGTGCAAGAACGGCGTCACGTCCTGCGCGACCGGCGCGCAGACCTGCGTCGACGGCGGCAACAAGACCGGCGGCGCCAGCTGCGGCACCAACATGGTCTGCGACGGCAACGGCGCCTGCAGCACTTGCACGCCCAACGCGAACTGCTCGACGAACCCGACCGCGTGCAAGACCGGCATCGTGAGTTGCCAGACGGGCGCGCCCGTCTGCCTGGACTTCGGTAACCGATCGGCCGGGACCACCTGCGGCACGAACACGGTCTGCGACGGCAACGGCGCGTGCATCGCATGCACGGCGGGTCAGACCTGCACGGGTAACCCGAACCCGTGCTACAGCGGCGTCACGTCGTGCGCGACGGGCGCCGCCACCTGCGTCGACGGCACCGTCAAGCCCGCGGGCAGCGGCTGCGGCGCCAACATGGTCTGCAACGCCAACGGCCAGTGCACGCTGTGCACCGCCGGCATGGCCTGCTCGACGAACCCGCACGCGGCCTGCGTCAACGGGATCAGCGCGTGCACGACGGGCGTGCTGACCTGCCTCGACGACACCAACAAGGCCGCCGGGACGACGTGCGGCACCAACATGGTCTGCAGCGGCACGGGCACGTGCGTCGCCTGCACCGCGGGCAGCGGCTGCAGCGGCAACCCGTCGCCGTGCAAGAGCGGCACCGTCTCGTGCGCGACCGGCGCGCCCGCCTGCGTCGACGGGATGGGCAACGTCTCGGCGGGCACGTCGTGCGGTTCCAACCAGGTCTGCGACGGGAACGGGTTCTGCGGCACCTGCACGACCGGCCAGAGCTGCTCGGGCAATCCGGGCGTTTGCTACAACGGCGTCGCGTCGTGCTCGACCGGCACGTCGACCTGCACGAACGGGACGGCGAAGTCGGCCGGGACCAGCTGCGGCACCAACATGGTCTGCAACGGCTCCGGCACGTGCGTGTCGTGCACGGCCGGCCAGGCCTGCACCGGCAACCCGTCGACCTGCCGGAACGGCACGACGGCGTGCACGACCGGCGCGATGACCTGCGTCGACGGCAGCAGCAAGGCGCCGGGCGTCAGCTGCGGCACCAACATGGTCTGCAACGGCGGCATGTGCGTCGCCTGCACCGCCGGCCAGGCGTGCACGGGTAACCCGACCGCCTGCAAGACCGGCACGACCTCGTGCTCGAGCGGCGCCATGACCTGCGTCGACGGCGGCAACACGGCGGCGGGCGCCGCCTGCGGCATGAACCAGGTGTGCAACGGCTCGGGCAGCTGCGTGTCGTGCACCGCGGGCGCCGCCTGCACCACCAACGCGAGCGTCTGCAAGAACGGCACGACCTCGTGCTCGTCGGGCGCGCAGACCTGCGTCGACGGCGGCAACAAATCGGCCGGCACCAGCTGCGGCACCAACATGGTCTGTGACGGCGCGGGCGCCTGCGTCGCCTGCACCGCGGGCGGCGCGTGCACCGGCAACCCGAGCGTCTGCAAGAACGGCATCTACTCCTGCGGGATGGGGTCGATGACCTGCGCCGACGGCAGCAACAAGATGGGCGGCACCAGCTGCGGCACCAACCTCGTGTGCGACGGCAACGGCAATTGCGGCTCCTGCACGGCGGGCGGCAGCTGCACGACCAACCCCAACCCCTGCTTCACCGGCGTCACCACCTGCGGCACGGGGACGATGGTCTGCAACGACAACACGCAGAAGGCGGCGGGCACGGCCTGCGGGCCGAACATGGTGTGCAACAGCGCGGGCAGCTGCATCGCGTGCACCGCCGGCGCGTCGTGCACGACGAACCCCAGCATCTGCAAGGTCGGCATCACCTCGTGCAGCACGGGCGTCCAGACCTGCATCGACAGCGGCAGCAAGCCCGACCAGACCGGCTGCTCCGACGGCAACGCCTGCACCTACGGCGACGTCTGCAAGAACGGGTCGTGCGTCGGCAACGCCTACAGCTGCTTCCCCGGCCAGTGCCAGAGCAGCTCACGCTGCGACGGCGCCGGCGGCTGCATCACCTCGAACGTCGCGAACGGCACCACCTGCGGCTATCCCGACGACTGCACCTGCTGCTCGTGTGGGTCGTCGGGAACCTGCCAGTCCGGCGTCTGCCACTACAAGAGCTGCTGCAGCACGCAGGCGTGCTGCTGCCTCGCCGCGCCCCCGGCGAGCACGAGTGACCCGGACACCGCCGCGATCATCTGCAACCCGGTCTAGCGATCGCGGTAAGGCGATCCAGATCCGTCGAAGTAACGGGCGGACCCCTCACCCTAACCCTCTCCCCGCTTCGCGGGGCGAGGGGACCGGAGCGCGGATCGGGGCGAGGGGACCGGAGCGCGGATCGGGGCGAGGGACTTCTCTGCCTCGCGACTGAACTCAGGGGAGGCGTGGGTGGGGGAGCTGGGCGCGTTCGAGGTAGGTCGGGCCGTGGCCGATGCCCGT
>Ga0207661_10002479_pt1 | contig 12689 bp, 12 predicted proteins | sample KBSC713LmetaG_FD_184337 | JGI IMG/M metagenome (GOLD analysis project Ga0207661, IMG submission 184337) | Corn rhizosphere microbial communities from Kellogg Biological Station, Michigan, USA - KBS C7.1-3L metaG (SPAdes) (version 2) | ecosystem: Host-associated > Plants > Roots > Rhizosphere ... | reverse complement strand
GGGCATTCGGGACAAACCCATCGCACCGGCTTCGCCTTGGCAGAACGGCGTCGCCGAACGGCTGATCGGATCGATCCGGCGCGAGTGTGTGGACCACATCATTGTCTTGGGCGAAGCGCATCTGCGCGGGATTCTTAAATCCTATCCCAACTATTACAACAGCGCCAGAACACACCGATCATTGAACAAAGATGCGCCGGCCTCTCGCCGAATTCAGCGAACCGGGAGCATCAAGTCACACGCCATCTTGGGCGGACTTCATCATCACTACGTTCGGGTTTAGGTTTTCGGTACACACAAGGTAGTGGCTGCACATCTGCAGGAAGCGGCTTATAGCGACGAGCCGATCTGACTTGCAGCTTTGCGAAGGCCAGAGAATCTAGCTCTTACGCTTGGGCCACAGTGAATCCAGAAACGCGGCGCGTCCGTCCCAAATCGCACACGCGCGCGCTCCTGAAGGGCGAGGAGATGTCCACCATTTTGAAATCAAAATGCGCTCGACTATAGAATCCCAATAACGTTCATAATCGTGGTGACCGAGGGTGATGTCAAAACCCTTGCAGAGCTCATTTCGATTTTCCGCATCGAAGCATATGAAATAATCCGGGCGCTTCATCGCCAAAAGTCGGGTCGCCGTCGCTACGCCATGTCTCTTTTGGTCCGGATAGGCTCCGATATGACCTTCGATATACGCCAGGTACTCATCACGCCCGACCTTGCCTCTGGACGGAATGGTATCGAGCGCCTTCGAAAGACGCGCGCTGTTTGCGTTCAAAAGTTTCTTAAAAACTCCGGCGCCGAACATCGAGCCAATCCGCCAATCACTTCCACGCGGTGAATGACCTCCGTCACGCCGTCACCGACAGCGACCGGAGCCGATATCCTCCGAGCGTGAAAGTAAGGCGCCGCATCCCGCGCGATGACTGCGGCCGCCCGAAGGTGTTCGCCGCGTCTTCGAGCGTGCGTGCTGTTCTTTGCGAGTCGCAAAAATTCCCTCATGACGGAGTGCCACACGTCGGCCGGTGTCTCGCCACTCGCCTGCGCTTCCTGTTCCCTCGCTGCACTGGCTTTGTTCGGTACGTGCCGTCGTCGCCCGGCATCGGGCCGCTCACCGCCGCGCATTTTTTGATACTTTTTCAAAGAGCCTAGGATTTGCGACGCTGAACGCCACGGCAGAGATTGCTGTCGGCGAGCCGCTGATGCCGGTCTCTGCCGCCGACCTACCTGCTATCCTCCCCAGGCAGGCGCAATGCGAGACCGCCAGGTCGGGTGTGACCTGTGCCACTTGGCACTGGTTCCACCTTCAGGCCTTGATCCCAACATGAACTCGCCGACAGGTATCTCTGCCCTGGCGACCAGATGGAGGGCCCGTTCCGTGGCGAGATCGTCTCCCGAGCCTAGCGCGCAGGCCGCAAGTCCCATGGACGTCGCGACCGTGTACATCGTCTGGTACAGCACCCCGACATTCTTCAGCGTGACGGCGTAGGAGATCGATCGATACTTCCAGGCAAGCCGCCCGAAGCGCGATGTCAGCAAGATCATCACCGGCGGCGGCGCGGCAGCGCCGGAGGCGCGCTGCGCCCCCAAGAGGATGCCGGACACGTCGGCATCGTCCACCCCGCAGGGGACCAGCCCATGCTGATCCGCAGCATAGAGGTAAACGTCCCGCTTGAGGTCTTCCACCCTATTGGCGACGAGGTAAAGCTCGAGTTCATATGAACCGCCACCCGAAGGATAGGGTCGTTCGGAAACCTCATAGGGCATGCCGCCTTCGGCGATTGGCCCGTAGAGGCCCTTCACCCGCGCGCATCGGAACAGGAATTCGGCAAGCTGTTCGATCGAGAGTGGATCCGCTCCGAATTCGCGCGTCGAACGCCGCTGCTCGAGCGCCCGGGTGACGCTCATGTCGCGCCTGGCCACTGCTGCTTCGTCGGGAGTTGGCAGCTTCATCGCCGGTCCGGGCAGCGTGGCGATCGCCGCTAGCGGGGCGCGCGTATCGAGGAAGGGGTAGGTCGCGCCCATCGGCTGGTCGTGATGGCCGAAGCGGCTGCGCTGATGGAACAGCAGGTCGTGGAATTCAGCGAGCTCGGCCAGCTCCGGGTTTACCCCCACGGCCTGGGCGGTCTCCGCCTGCTGCAGCATGCCAGCCGAGTGCAGCAGCGCCACCATCCACGATGCCTCATCCGCGCCGGAGGCGCTGTCGATTTCGATGGCGAGGCGCGCCGCGTGCCTGCTGGTGAACACGATGCGATAGGCGCTGAGTGCGGATTCGAGTACCAGTCCTTTTTCCCCCGCACGGAAATAGGCGAAGCCGCTGAAGCGTGCGCCTTCGAGCAGGGGAAGAGGCGGCGGCCGCAGCCGCGCGGTGGTCGACACCGGCTCTAGCACGGCTATGGTGTCCGTGCCCCGGACGAGCTGCAATCGAAACAGGAAGGCCAGCTTGTCCATCAACCAGAGCAGCTCACCGGTGCGCACAGCGGTCGTGGCGGCCGCCGACGCTGCAATCAGGCTCCAGATTTCATCCGATCCAACCCAGCGGTTCTCGAGCGCCCCCAGCGCCTCGATCACTTCCGGCGCCATTCCGGGTAGGGTCGCCCCGCCCCAGGGATGCACCAGGAAACAGCCGCCTTCGGCGTCGCGTTCGACATGGACACGGTCCGCCAGCCGGATTTGCCAGTTGACGCCACAGCCCGGCCAATCCTCCGTTTCTGCGATCCAGTTCATCATCGCCTCCCCTCACACGAACATTGATACCGGGTTGAGATCGCGTTCGGGAGTCGGACCAGGACGCCAGCCCAGTAGCACGGGGACATCGAAGAGCCGTCCGGGAGCGAACCTGGCCCAGAAATGCCGCATGCCGGGTACCACGACCTTTGCCACCGGCAACCCGATATCCGGACGGGTCTGGTTGAGCACCAGCACCTCCAATCCCCTGGCCTCCAGCAGCGCACGAATGGCCGATGCCTCGGCCGCGTCGGAACGCCCAGCAGGGACCTCATAGTCCGAGGCGAAGCGCGGGCGGCGGTCCGGCACCGGCGCCAGATAGGGGCATGAGGCTAGGCTGCTCGTCCGCCACCAGCGCTTATGCGCAGCGTCGGGATAAGGATAATCGCCCGAGGGCAGGCGGTTCTCCGGGAGGACGGCGGGCAGCAGATGATTCATTTCACAAAGCGCGTGCTGGATGGCCGTGCGCGCATCGGGATGGGCGCCAAATCCGAACACGATGTCCTCGGGTCCGTCGAGGCATCGGCTCAGCGCCACAAAGCTGGGAACCGGAATATCGGCCGTGAGATCAAGGACCCAGACCTCCCTTTCCAGTGCGGCATATTCGGCCAGCAGTGCGTCGAAATAGGGCGAGCCGAAGCTGCGTAGATCCACCGCCGGCATGGACAGACGATTGTACCACCAGATGGCGACGCTATCCCGTTCGATCACTTCTAAGAGGCCACGGCGCACCGCGTCGGCTAATGTACTCCCGGCGGCGCAGCCATTGGATTCAGCCCAGCAGGAGGCAACCTCGGCTGACTGGGGATAGTGGTAATAGAGCAGCGCCGTCGGTAGCAGCTTGAACCGGCGCGAGGTCAGCGACCACAGTCCCGTCCACTCAATATCTTGGTCGCTATCGAAGAGATCCGGCACCAGGTCGAACGGCTCGCCCCGCGCGTTTATCGTGTCTCGATCGGCATATTGGCGGGGGCTGAACAACATGATGTCGTTGGGATGGATGGCGAGGTCGGCGGGAAGGCTCGACAGCGCCGCTGTCACCGAGGGTTCGTCGCCCTGATAGGTGCCGGAATAGCGCTCGACGGCTTCGCACATCGCGCCGGTCCGGGCTTCGTCCGCAGTAATGCCGACGCCTGACGCCTGGCTCATCAAGTGGTTCTTAAGCTCCGCGAGGCTGCGGGCGCCGCCGGCGAAGCCGAAATGGGCGGTATAGTAATGTCGGACCGAACCTTCGGTGCCGACAGGGGCCAACGCCGAGACGACGCCAGTGATGGGACTGACATACCGCATCAGCTCATCAACGGTGCGCCGCGGGACCGACTCGTCCTCGACCAGCTCCAGCGGCCGGCTCAATAGTTCGGACTGCATCAGGACATTGCCGCAGACGGGGCATTGCGGCCGCGCCTCGAGTGGGTGACGCGACACGTCGAGGTTGCCGAGGTCGATGACCGTCGTCCGCAGCAGTTCCGGGCCGCCGCCGGCCCAGTACTTGACCACTTCCATCGCGATCAGATGGCCGGCGAGCGCCCGGCTGAGCCCGGTCTGCGGCGGCGCTGACCTGTGGGCCCCGGATGGCGCGCGGGCCCGCGCATAAGTTTCGATCACCCGGTTGGTTCGCAGGCGGGTCAGCAGACATTCAAAGCACCCGGCGCCGCCGCCGGGGAAGAACGGACCGATCCATAGCTGGGCACCGACATTGGAGGCGATGACCCAAGGGCGCTTGGCCGACCAGTTCCGACGCGCCAGTTCGGCAATCGCATCTGAGAGATAATCATCGGTCAGTACGATCTGCACCTCACCCGCCTCGGGCTCCGCACCGGTGCGAACGGCGATGCCGTCATCGGCGAGCGCCGCCACGAGTTCGCCGCCGTGCACGTCCCCCATAGCGGTTACCACCAGTTTGAGGTGGCGTAGTCTTTCCCTGGCTTCCGCGGGCGCGAAATCCAGCGCATCCCAGAACGCATCCTGCGAATCGGCGGGACCCGTTTGCTCGATGATGAGCTGATGGTCTCTGAGGATGCCGAGTGCGTAATGGACGGTGGCGCGGCCATGGCGGTCTTCGAGGAGATCCGCGATCGCCTCCTCGCTGTGCCGGCCATCGAGGACCGGTGCGAGGTCGGCAAACACCCCGCCTTCAAGAATGTGGTTTTCCGCCCCCTTAAAAAGGTAAAGGGCTTCGTTCTCAACCGGTGACGCCTGGAATTTCGGTCGCAGCAAGAGGCCCATTTTATCCTCTGGTTGGAGTGCCCCGCTCGCGTGCCTAGTTTACCTGCATCTGGTGAACGGCAGTGGCGATGGCCCGAAATTCCGCCGCCGCATCAAAGCTGGCGATGTGGTTCGAGCGGCGCTTGAGCCGGTCGAAGGCGGTGCCTTCGAAGACCCCTTCGATGACGCCCGCGCCGGGTAGGATGACCGCAGCATCGGCGGGGAGACTGTGGAAGTCGGGAATATCGAGCCGGCGAAGGCCGTTGATTTCGCTGAGGGCAATGAGGTTGCGCGTGGTCACGTCGCCATCGGCGCCCCAGTCGGGGCAGTTGTTCAGCACCGGCGCCAGCGCGAGTTCCCGCGCCACGCCATCGAGCAGGGCGGTGGCCTCGAGCGAGGCGCGTAGGAAATTGAGGTAGTCCCAGGTGCTGCGCAGGATCGCGCGCACTGGCGTCCCCCCGGCTACGGCCAAAGGTCCGTCCCCGGCGACGAATTCGGCGGCGTGCCGGCCGAGGACGGCGTTGACCTCAAGATAGCCGCTTTCGAGTTCGGTGAGGAAATCCACTGCGCGCGCCAGCCGTCCGTCGACGAGCGGCCAGGCGGTTTTGGGATCCCAGTAGATCTGGCCGTCCTTGATGGAGAGGGTGCCGTTGGTGCGATCGCGATAGCCTTTCCACCTAGCAAAGGGTAGTTTGCGCACGCCCGGCGCCGACAGGCCCCCGAACTCCTGGAAGCTGCCATCCTCCACGACGACCCGGTGGCTGACAGCGGCCGTCGACAGCGCCGATTCCTCGCGGGCGTCGAGACCGAGCCTTGCCGCTGCCGACAAGTGGCGTGGGCGTTTCAGCCTTGGGTGCAGGATGCATTCGAGATCGATGAATACCGGGGACTTGCCGTTGACGCGCAGATTGTCCATCCAGAAATCGCGCGCCTCGACGAATTGCAGGAGCCGCAGTACCCCGCCATAGGTCCTGAAGAAATCGCCTGCATCGCTACGGGAGGTCGACTGCTGCTCGGGCACATATTCTTCCCAAGCATAGAAGAGGCGGCAGAGTATCTGCCTGACGGAAAACCGCAACTCTGCCTTGGCGTTGATCGCCTGCATGGCCTGTAGCAGGATCTCGGAGCACCTGAGGTCCTTGGGCTTGTAAACAACACGTTGCCCGCTGTCGAAGGCAAGAATGGCCACGGCGCGGCCGTCGCCATGGCGGTCCCCGCAATCGCAGGTGATTGAGACGAGGCGGCCCGGTGACACCCCCGCGAATAAGACCTGTCGGATCTCGGCGAAATCCGCCGCGAGTCGCGAAATGATCTCGAGCCCATTCTGGCGCCACTGCCTCAGCGCCGTGCCAATGACGAAGCTCAGCCCGCTGAAGCCCGCGAGACGCTGCACCCAGGCATCGCGGCCGATGTCCCATATGGGCTCGCCCTGCAAGGCCGCCTCGAGTTCGAGGACCGACCAGCAGGTGATCAGCACGCGGGTCGCCAGTTGCAAGGTCAGGTGCGCCAGCACCGAGGCGGTAAGGAAATGGTGCGGCGCGGCGAGTCGGTCCCAATCCAGCAGCAATTTGGCGGCAGGGACAAGCGCCTGGGCCATGGCCTGGCTCGGATCGTCATCCGAAATCTTTGCCGAGGGCGGTAGGAACCTGAGAAACACCTCCAGGTCTTCGGCCCATTCCGGCGGACGCTGGCCTTCCGCAGGGACGACTGGGCCGAAGGCGCGCAAAAGGTCACTGTACGGCAAGCCGATGGCGCGGCTCAGCGCGGCTCGGGCCTCTGCGGTTTCGGCGCTGGCCAGATCGAACCAGCTCCGCAGCGCCTTTTCACCGGCATGATCGGCATCGGGCGCCGGCGCGAAGGCATCAGACAGCCGTTCGCAGGGCGGGCAGCCCCGGGCTATGGCGTCGACAGTCGCCGCGCGCTCGCTCGCCTTCACGATCGGGGCCCTTCTGCCGGCACCGCATATATGCGCGGGGAGTAGATGCCTAGAATGGGAATCGAGGGGATGAACTCGGCGTCGGCCTCGCTGGGCGTCGACCGCAATTCCGAGCATCTGGTGGCCAGGACCTCGAACACGGTAGTGCCGACGGCCTTGCCGACCGCAGTTCCCATGCAGTCATGGGGGCCCGTTCCGAAGGCCAAGGATTGGCCTTCGCTCCGTCCCCATCTATATGTATCGGCGTCTTGAAAATGTCTGCTGTCGCGGTTGGCGGCGTGGACCACCAGGAACACCGTGCTGCCCGCCGGCAACCGCTGATCGTCGAGACCGACTTCGTCCTCAAGGACCCGCACGCACATGCGAATGGGTCCCCACAGTCTCAGCACCTCCTCCAGCGCCACCCGGGCGAGCGCCGGATCAGCGTGCAGCGTTTTGAAGACATCGGGGCGGCGACCGAGAAACCAGACGGCGTTGGCGACAGCGTTGGTCAGCGTATCCATGCCCGTGAATAGAAACAGGGCGAAGAAATTCAGCAGTTCCGACTCGTCGATCGTTCCGTCGCGGCGCAATTGCACCAGACGATTGCCGACGCCTCCGAGTGCCGTTTCCGAGCTGTCGCTTGAGCGCCGGCGGACGTAGTCCCGGAGTTCGTCCACGGCGGCCTCGGCGCTGGCGAGTTCCTCCGGCGGCTGATCGTAGCGCCCGAGCTGGCGATACATCGTGGCGGCGCAGCGGCCGACCGCATCGCGATCCTCTACGGCGATGTCGAGAAGGACGGACGAAACCAGCGGTGGAACGAGCGACGCCAGTTCCGAGGCCACCTCGCATCCTTCCGCGGAGAAGGCCCGGAGAAGCGCTTGGCTCTCGACGAGGTCGGCGACGTGCTGGCGCAGGCACCCAAAGGTGCTGCGCGAAAACAGCGATTGCCCGATCGTCCGCAAGCGCTTGTGCTTCGGCCCGTGCTCGTAGGGGAGCAAAGCGAGGAACAATTCATTGAGGTCCGGAGCCAGCGTCGCCGGATAAACCGCCGACAAGGCCGCACCCGCGTTTTTGAGCAACAGGTTGACGTCCCGGTGCCCGGCCACAAGCCACTGCTGCGGCCCGACCTCGACCAGCGGCAACTGATAGAAGGCGTCATAGGCTCCGCGCCACCCCGCCTCGCCGGTATTGCCTGCGAGGAAGGCGCGCGCCAGCGCCGATACGGCGGCCGCCTCGACGCCCGATATCTGGGACAATTACTCTTCCTCGACCTTGCGCGCTGACCAGCGTTGAACGGCGGGAGGCGCCGAGAGCGCTAGCGCGTGGCTGCCGGGACGCCCCAGGCGCTGGTCATTCGCCGCGCTTCCTGGCGCGCCGTCGGATCCTCGGCCAGCTTGGTGAGCACCGCCATTTGCCGCTCGAGCGTCTCGGGTGCCACGACATGGCAGGAGGCCGTGCAGGCCGAACAGGGGCAGGTTATGGTGCTGAGGCTGCTGGCACTGTCGGTTGCGACCTTTGCCGTATCCACCTTTGCAACACCTGACGGACGCTCCGGAATTTCAGGAATAGCGCGCCCACCCAGGTCTATTCCGGCGCCCGAAAGCACAGCCTCAGGGTTAGCGCGATAGTTTGCTGCGAGTTGAGGATCCGCCCATGCGCGAGCCATCAGGACTGCAAGTTTACGGGTTTCGTCCAAGGAGAAGTCATTCGACATCACATCCTCCATGTCGGCTATATTGTGTAACTACAGTTGACCTAATGCAACTTGAGACTGTATGAGACGCACCGTAACGACATCACACCCTCCAGTGTGGGCTATACCGTGTGACTACTAGTGCAACTTGAAACTGTATGAGACGCACCGCGACAAAGCGACACGGGGGTCATGCTTTCACGCGCGAAAACATAATGATCAACAGCATGAACCAAAAGGTGTGCATTACCTGCAAAGGGACACCCGACGCCAGACCTCGCTCTTTGAAACCGGGAGAGATGGAAGCAATTCTTCGGCGCGCCAGAAACGGGGAAACCACCAATGCGATTTCGGGTGAGGGCGGTCCCGCGCATCGTGGCAAAGGGATCATTTCCCGGATGCGTCTGATCGCAGCCTCACTTGCTGACACCCCGGAAGCCAGAGAGCTGAAAGAACTGTTAAAAAGAAACGGCGACGCTCAGCTAGGTCAAGGGCGGCTTCGCTATCGATGGTCGCCCGAATCGCAGGCATTAACTTGCAACGGGATATGAACAGGGGATGCGACCAGGCAAGATAGCTCGCCTGATCAATGAGAAATGCAACGTCGATTTCCCCGCCAGGATAATCTACGACAAGGCCCGGAAATTGGGGCTTGAGCGCGCTCGCATTGTTTCGCCACGGCGCTCGAGTGCAGCAGCAGACAAGGCGCTGAAGTTACCGCCGTTAACGACCGCCCTACACTTTCCCATCGGCACCCTCTTGGATCGCATCAACGCCGTCGTCCCGCGGCATCTATCGCGCGATCATCGGGACGATGTAATCGGCAAGATGGCGCTCGCGGTTTACGAAGGAAGACTGGACGAAGCAGATATTCCCCGTCGCGTCCGCGAGTTTGTAAATGCCGGATATCGGTGCGAACATAACAAGCATGGGCCGCTCTCTCTCTCGATGTGCCGCTCTATGATGGCAGTTCGCTGACATTGGCAGACAGGGTAACGCGAGGTCTCTGGCAATAGCTATTTGCGTGTGGGCCTCGGACAATATTCTGAGGCCCAGCCCCAGCGGGGCCTTCGCGGGTATTCTCTATTGATCTCGTCTCTCGGTTGCGCTTGTATGCCAGCGGGACGGGGGGAAATGCTCATGCGTAATTTGGGAATCGTGGTGCTATGCGCCACGCTGAGTGGCTGTGTGACGGCTGGCGAAACCGTTTCGTTCAGGGCTAGCAATCCGCAACAGCAGGCAATGATGCGAGATGGCCAGCCGGCTCTAGTGTCTCGTCAGAAAAGCTCGCTGGTGCTGGTTCGGCCGGCTTCTCGGCAACTTCAGGCCAACGGCCGCCCCGTGTTTGTCGTCGGCATCAACAACCTTGGCAGGCAGCCAGTCGACTTCGTGGTGGGCCAGGTCGAAGTTGTGCAGCACGTCGCCGGTTCCGACTTTGAGATGAAAGTAGTCACCTACGAGATGCTGGTCCAGGAGGAGAAGAACCGACAGGTGGCGGCCGCCATCCTCACTGGCGTCGCCGCGGCCGGCAACGCCTATAGCGCCTCGCGAGCTGGTTACGGCTCCTACACTACGCCTAGCGGGCGTACGGGGACATTCTACAGTCCGACAGCGAACGCCATCGCCCAGAACAACGCGGCCTTCCAAAACGAGGCCATGATCTCGGCTACGGTAGAGGCAGGTCAACGCAACATGGCCGTGCTCGAGCAGTCTGTCATCAAGGACAACACTTTGATGCCCGGCGAGTGGTACGGCGGGCAACTTCATATCGCCCCGCCGACCGACCAGGGCGGCGCCCAAAAGAATTACACCATCGTCATCACGGTTGGCCCCGATCGGCACGTGATCGACATCTCGCAGGGTCCAGCGGGAGCATGAGATCTTTCCTTACCGCTGTTGGTTTGACATTAGCTTTCTGCTGGCAAGAAACCGTCGCGGCCGAGATTAAGACGATCGCCGCTAAGGACGGTCGCGTCGCAATTACCATTACCGGTGAGATCACTCCTGGTGATGCAGATGCATTTTCGCGGGCCGTAAAACAGGCCAACGATGGCGGAAAGTTCGTCGCCAATATTCGCTTGAACTCGGAGGGCGGAAATCTTCTTGAGGGGGTAAAGCTGGCCGACGCCATTCGCTTTGGCAAAATGTCCACAAACGTTGGGAAAGTAGCCACTTGCGCATCGGCGTGTTTCCTGGTTTTCGCCGCGGGGTCCACGAAGTTTGTGAGTTACGGCGCTCGGATCGGCGTCCACGGAGCATCCGATAAATCCGGTCGTGAAACCGTGTCATCTGAGGCCGCCACTATATCGATGGCCAAGATAGCAAAGGAACTGGCCGTGCCTGCTGCGATAATTGGCCGAATGGTGGTTACTCCACCGACCGAGATGGTATGGCTCACACCGCAAGAACTGCAGTCAATGGGCGCCACGATGCTCGGAAAACCGGTTCAAACGATGCCGGAGCCGCCAATCGCCGGTATCGAGGCCGGGCAGCTTGCGCGCCAGACACCTCAACAGACTAGACCCAGTGATCCGCTTGATCTCACGCCGTCGGCACGCTCCGCAACAACGCTGAGTTGGGAAGGTTTCGTCGAAAAGGTCATAACAATTTCAGCACAACAGAATGGTGGCCGACCACAAACAGCCCGAACGTGTCAACCTGAAGCGAAAACGTGCGTGAACGCAGTGCTCTTGAAATTGGACGGTTCAGATGCGTTTATCAAGGTTACGCGCGACCTAAACGACAAAGTCGTCCGTAGAGAGTTCTGCACCTTGAATTCTCCCGGAGATATACGCCTATGCCTGGATTGGGACAACGCATGCACCGTGACATGCAGGATGCTCAAGGCAACTGGACAAAAGTGGCTGACGAGTGATCTGAATCCAATTCACCTGACTATGAATTGTAGGTCGAGCATGCACCTACCTTCTTGATCGCTATTCTATCCTTGTTGATTTCGACGTCCGTGAGCTCAGAGACGGTCGATGTCAAGTATCGCGGGATAATCGACCTCAGGCCGTTCGCCTGCTCCGACACGCTGCGCAGCAGCTTCATCCAACGCGTCTGTTACGACAAAGCGAAGAGCTACATGCTGATCAGCTTGTGGGGCAAATATTATCATTACTTCGAATTGCCCTCGGCTATCTTCGACGCTTTCATGACCGCCCCATCAATTGGGCAATTTTACAATCAGAAGATCAAGGGATCCGGGTCGGACGGGCCGTACGATTGCCGGACTGATCGGATCCCCAATTATTGAGGGATGAGGAACAAAAAACATGAGACGCCGATGCAGACTCGCGTGGCTGTCTCTATTCTTGACATTAGCATTTGCTTTGCCCGCGACGACCGAGATGGATGCACAAAGCTTCTTGCAAAACTATGATCTTGCCACGCCTGAAACTCGCCAGATATATGGACGCATTCTTGGTTCAACCGAAAACGGAATGTCTTGGGCAACGGCGCATTTTCCCACGACCACCAAGTTCAGATTTACTGTGTTCCTGAAAAGCTTGCGCTGGCCGACGAACAAATCGTCGGCATCCTAAAACGCTACGTTCAGACGCATCTTGAAAAACGCGGGTTGCCCTTGGGTTTGGTCTTACTGATTGCTATGCGAGAAACGTTCCCCTGTAAGTAAGGCTGAGAAGCCGATCCACGACGCGCAGTAGCCCGCCGCCGTTCCGTGCTTTGGCGGAATGCCGCCCAAAACGGCTTGATCTATCGCAAAGGTAAGTCGGGGGTCGAAACGCACGCTTCCCCGCATGAAGCGCGATCCATATCCGCCAGAAGAAGCCCGAGGTACTTCTGATGACGACGCCCGCACCAACGAGGCGAGGGCGCGTCGTTGAAGAATACATCAGCGGGCTGCGCGAAATTCTCCGCAAGCTCCGCAGGTGGTTCAATTGAAGTCGCCCCCATCGCTGAACTATCGCCCGAAGCCATCCGCTGCCTGGTCGAGATCGGATTGAAGACGAAGAAATGAGCGCCGCAGAGACCTCAGCCTACCTGCTTATTGCTGGCGGGCTGATCTGGGTCCTGATGGGAATTGTTGGTCTTGTGTGGCTATCCCGAAGCCGGAGAGAAGATGACCACTGAACAGGTCGAGATCGGGCTGGAGGCGAGGGGGAAGTAATGCCATTGCCGCTC
>Ga0207661_10002475_pt1 | contig 12693 bp, 12 predicted proteins | sample KBSC713LmetaG_FD_184337 | JGI IMG/M metagenome (GOLD analysis project Ga0207661, IMG submission 184337) | Corn rhizosphere microbial communities from Kellogg Biological Station, Michigan, USA - KBS C7.1-3L metaG (SPAdes) (version 2) | ecosystem: Host-associated > Plants > Roots > Rhizosphere ... | reverse complement strand
GGGCGCTCGACAAGATACAGCGGCGGAGACCGCCGCCGTGAGCGCCCTGCTTGAGATCAGGAATGTCAGCCGGTTGTTTGGTTCGGCTCGCGCCGTCGACGGCGTTTCCTTCGAGGTACAGCAAGGCGAATTGCTTGGCCTGATCGGGCCAAACGGCGCCGGCAAGAGCACCCTGTTCAACCTCGTGGCCGGTGTCCTGTCGCCTACATCAGGCGAAATCCTGCTCGACGGCCGTTCGGTGACCGGATGGAAGCCGCACGCTATCGCACGTGCCGGCGTCGCCCGGACCTTCCAGATCCCAAAACCCTATCGGCAACTTTCGGTTGTGGAAAATGTGATGATGAGCGCGTTTCTCCGTGAAAAATCGGTCAGCGGCGCGCGCTCGCTTGCGGAAATCACGCTCGCCGACGTCGGGCTTGACGCCTTTCGCCACACACCGGCGAGCGCATTGACGGTCGGACTGTTGAAGCGTCTCGAGGTCGCGCGCGCTCTCGCAACCAGGCCAAGGGTCGTTCTGTTCGACGAGATCATGGCCGGGCTCACGCCGACCGAGGTCAGCGCCATGACCGAGATGGTGGCCGGGCTGCCGGCGCGCGGCATCACGGTGATCTGGGTCGAGCACGTGCTCTACGCGATCATGAAGACGGCTACCCGCATGGTCGTGATCAATCGCGGTAGGCTGATCGCCGACGGCACCCCGGCATCGGTGTCGCGCGATCCTGCTGTGGTGAAGGCCTATCTTGGCGAGGAGATGCAACTTGCTTGAGGTCCGCAACCTCGATGCCTTCTACGGCAACATGCAAGTGCTGCATGACGTGAATCTTTCCGTCGGCGTGGGAGAAATCGTCGGCCTTGTCGGCGCCAATGCCGCCGGCAAGAGCTCGCTGATGTTCACGCTCGCCGGGGTTCGCACCACGCATCGGGGCGCCGTGCTGCTTGATGGTGTCGAGATCGGCGGGCTGCCTCCATGGGAGCGACCATCCAGGGGCCTCGTCCTGGTACCCGAGCGACGGCGGCTGTTTCCCTTCATGACCGTTCTCGAAAATCTCGAGGTCGGGGCCTACGCGTCGCAAGCACGGGCTGCGGCGGTACAATCGCTCGATGAAGTATTCAGATTGCTGCCCGTGCTCGCCGAGCGTCGCACCCAGGTCGCGGGGTCGATGAGCGGCGGCGAGCAGCAGATGCTTGCGATCGGCCGCGCCCTGATGGGGCGCCCGCGCGTGCTTCTGTTGGACGAGCCGACCGAGGGGCTTGCGCCGATCTATGTCAAGCTCCTGTTCGACCTGATCGTCGATCTGCGCCGCAAGGGTCTGACCATCCTGATCGTGGAGCAAAATGTCCATCACGTGCTACGCACCGCCGATCGCGCCTATGTGCTCGAGAACGGCCGCATCGTGATGAAGGGCCAAGGTACGGCACTTCTCAACGACGAGCGGCTCAAGACCGCATACCTGGGACTTTGATCATGATTACCGACATTCACTGTCATTATGTGCCCGATCAGTTCTTCCGGTTCGCGAGCGCACGGCCGGAATTCGCCATCAAGGTCAAGCGACGCGAAGGTGATGCGATTGACCTCGATATCCGTGGCATGCATTTCGGTCTGAACACGACGTTCTTCGAACTTGAGAAGCAGATCGAGCGGATGCGGCGCGACGGCGTCGAGCGTACCATCCTCTCGCTGGCGACGCCGTTCATCGACTACCATCTTGATGGCACGCTCGCAGTCGAGACCGCGGCCATTTTCAATGACGGTCTCGCCGCAGCGATCGCGCCTGATCGAACCCGCTTCGGTGGATGGGCGATGCTGCCGATGCAGGACCCCGATGCGGCTGCGCGCGAACTGCGCCGATGCGTCCGCGACCACGGTTTTGTCGGCGGACACATCGCCTCAAATGTTCGCGGCGTCTACCTGAACGATCCCAGATTTACCCCGATCTTCCAGGCGGCGGTCGAACTCGGCGTGCCCCTGTTCGTCCACCCCGCCGATCCCCTCGGCAAAGACAGGACACGGGAATATGAGCTGACGATCGTCGCGGGCTACCTGTTCGACAGCACGATCAACATCCTGAAGATGATCTGCTCAGGCTTTCTCGACCGTTGGCCGGCGCTGAAACTCGTCTGCGCCCATGGCGGCGCGTTCAGCCCCGCCCTGCGGGCGCGCATGCAGCGGGAAGTCGATACCAATCCGCAGCTGCAAAAGACGCTGACCCGGCCGGTCGGCGACTATCTGCGCCAGCTCTATGTCGACTCAATCTGCTTCGAGCCCGCCATGCTGCGTTATGTCGCCGAAGTGATTCCGCCAGAGCAGATCATGCTCGGAAGCGACGCGCCGTTTCCCCTCGGTGAGCCCCATCCGGTGACCTTTGTTCGCAATGCCCTGTCCGCGGCACAGGCCGAGCTTGTACTGAGCCGCAATTTCGAACGGCTGATCGGAGGTTGACATGGACATTCGCCGCATCTTCGTGTGCAAGGACGTCGTGTTCGCAGAAGCCGGACTGCTAGCCTTGAAGCCGGTCACGCGCGTCGGCGCCTGCGCGGTCATCGCCAATCCGCTGGCGGGCCAATCCTGCGACGATCTCTCCGAACTCGTCTCGTTCGGCGCCGACCTCGGCGAGAAGCTGGTCAAGGAAGCGCTCGCATTGTTGCCGGCGCCCGCAATCTCCTACGGCAAGGCTGCGATTGTCGGGACCTCGGGCGATATCGAGCATGCAGCGGCGATCATGCATCCGCGCATGGGCAAGCCGATGCGCGATGCCATCGGCGGCGGTCAGGCCATCATTCCTTCGAACGTGAAGATCGGCACGGTCGGCACCGTCATCGACGTGCCGCTCGGCCACAAGGACGACGTCTGGTCGTTCGATCAAATTGACACGCTGGGCATCATGGTCCCCAATGCGCCGCGTCCCGACGAGATCGTCGTGGTCGTCGCGCTGGCGGACGGTGGCCGGCCGAGACCGCGCATCGCGAAATCCGGTGCTGTGCCGCCGCGCGCGGCCATCTGAAGCTGCTGATCGGAGTGAACATGACCAGGAAGCCCGCGTACCAAGCCTCCCCGACCAATTCCAACATTCAGGAAATCCAGACGGAGCCCGAGCGCCGCGTCGACATGCCCTATGCGCCGGCGATGCGTGTCGAAAGCCCCTGCGGCCTTCTGTTCATTTCGGGCGCAACGCCCTCGCCGCTCTATCACAAGCATCCCCATGTGATCGCCGAGCACAATCACCCGAACAGCATCGAGGATCAGACCCGCCGCGCTATGGAGACGATCAAGAGCATCCTCGATCACCAGGGCCTGACCTGGACTGATATCGTGAAGGTGACGAAATATCTGACCGATATCCGCGATCAGGACGGCATGGTCGCGGTGCTCAAGGAGTATTTCGGTTCATGGACGCCGGCAAGCACCACGATCTGCATCAATCAGCTCTCGACCCCAGGCGCGCGCATCGAGCTCGACATGATCGCAGCCTTCCCGCCGGGGAAGTGACAAGCGGCAGCCTTTGAGACGGGTTGATTGAAAATCCTGCGGCTGGCGTCTGAACCGCTCCTCAAAGCAGCGGAGGAGGCTGAAGGGCAATAGTCCCGCGGGCGTCACCCTTCGCTATTGCCTCGACGTCATTTGGCGCCGAGGCCCGCCATCATTTCGATCACGGTGGCGACCGCCGCGGTGTCTTGATTGCCAAGTCCCGAGGCGACGGCGGCATTGAACAGCGGCACCGCGGCCGAAAACATCGGCGTCGGGCACGCCAGCGAATTGGCGAAGTCCGCGATCACCCGCATATCCTTGCGCCAGAGCTCGAGCGGCATGGTGCGGATCGGCAGATAAGTGTCGGAGATCAGCATCTCGCCGCGCACGTCGAGCGCGCGCGAGCCTGCCGCGCCGTCGCTCACCACCGCAAACATTTGCGCCGGATCGAGCCCGGCCTTGCGGGCCAGCGTGAAGGCTTCGCCGGCGACCACCGTGTGCACGGCGACCATGAGGTTGGCGACATATTTCATCTTGGAGCCGTTGCCGAAGGGACCAAGATAGTGCGGGGCGCGCGAGAAGCCTTGAAAGGCCGGCAGGCAGCGATCGTAATGCGTCCTCTCGCCGCTGCCATAGACCAGCACGTCGCGCACCTGTGCCTGGCTGCCGGACCCGGACAGCGGGCAATCGAGCATCGGGATTCCGGCTTCAGTGAGCTTGGCTTGCGCCGCCAGCTTGTCCTCGAGCGTGAAGGTGGAGGTCTCCGCGAGCACGCGATCCCCGCGGGGCAGCGTGCACAATTCCTCGACGACGCCGGACAGCGCCTTGGCTGATGGCAACGAGGTGATCAGGATATTCGCGGCCTTGCCGACATCAGTGACGGAGGCCACCGCCGTGCCGCCGAGCGCCTTGAAGGCGTCAACCGCGCGGGGGGAGATGTCGTAACCGGTCACGGTGAAGCCGGCGGCGACGAGGTTCTTGCTCATTGCCGATCCCATGATGCCGAGACCAATCATCCCGACATTTTTTTCATTCTGATTTGGCACGACAGCTCCGGTGTCTTTTACTTATGCTGGCTCGACCAGAAGGCGGGCAGCTCGGTGCAATCCTTGCGGCCCCAGCCCTCCTGACTCGCCTGATCGTAGATCGCGAGCGTCTTTTCGGCCAGCGGCAGGCCAAAGCCGAGCGTCTTGGCTTCCGCCACCATGGTGCGGAAATCCTTCCGGATGGAGTCGCAGTCGAACGTCGCCGAGCCGGGATCCTTCGATTGCAGCGCGAGTGCCACCGCCCCGCCACGCGCCTTCAACACGTTCGGCCCGCCCGACGTATCCGCGAACAATTCCATCAACCAGGCCGGGTCGAGGTCGAGGTGACGGCAGAGCGAATAGGCTTCGCCGAGGGCCTGCCAAAACACGCCGAGCGGCAGATTGATCGCGAGCTTCATGCTGGCGCCGGCGCCGATCGGGCCGACGAGATCGACGCGGCGGCAGATCTGGCCCAACAGCGGTTTTACGTGCGCGAAATCCTCCTTGGTACCGCCGGCGAGGCCCAGGAGCTTGCCCTGCAGTGCCGGACCGACGGTGCCGCCCACGGGACATTCCACCATGCTCGCGCCTTTAGCCGCGATTGTCTTCGCCAGCGCCACCTCGGTCTCCGGCTGCACGGTGCTCATCTCGATGAACGTTTTGCCGGCGACATTGCCCGACAGCAGGCCGTTGGCGCCTTCATAGACGTCGGCAATGGCCTTGGCGTCGGTCAGGATGGTGATGGCGACGTCGACGCGTGCGGCAAGATCGGCGGGGCTCGCCGCCCGCGCCGCGCCCGCCTTCAACAGGGGCTCCACCTTGTCCGCGTTGCGGTTCCAGACCGTGACCTCATGGCCGACCTCGACCAGCCGTTTGGCGATGGCCGCTCCCATGCGGCCCAACCCGGCGACGCCTACTTTCATACAGTGCTCCCTGTCGTTCGTTTCTTTTTGCTTTCCAAGGTCAGACGACCATGCCGCTTTCGGGATCGATCAGATGCATATGCGCCATGTTGGCGACCAGCCTGAGCTTCTGGCCGGCGACAGGCACCGAGGCCGATGAATCGACCCGTCCGCTGACGGCAGCGCCGCCGAGATTGAAGAACACCATGGCCTCCGTGCCCATCGGCTCGACCACATCGGGCGTGATCGTAAACTCGGAGAATGACCCGCGCGCCTCACCGCGCGGCTCGGTGATGTGTTCGGGACGCAGACCGAAGATCAGGGACTTGCCCGCCATCGGCTGATAGCGCTGCAAGCGGCTCTCGGGCACCGGAAACGAAACGCCATCTCCGAGCCGGACCGAGAGCGCGGAGGCGTTCTGCTCCAGCATGCACGGGATGAAATTCATCGCGGGCGAGCCCATGAAGCCGGCAACGAAGCGCGTCTTCGGCGCATGATAGACCTCATGCGGCGTTCCCATCTGCTCGATATGGCCGCGATTCATCACCACGATGTAGTCCGCGAGCGTCATCGCCTCGATCTGGTCGTGGGTGACATAGATCGTGGTGGTCTGGACCTGCTGGTGGATGCGCTTGATCTCGGTCCGCATCTGCACGCGCAGCTTAGCGTCGAGATTGGAAAGCGGCTCGTCAAACAGGAAGACTTTCGGATTGCGGACGATGGCGCGGCCCATCGCAACGCGCTGGCGCTGGCCGCCCGACAGGGCGCCCGGACGGCGGCCCAGTAGCTCGGCAATGTCGAGGATGCGCGCGGCATCCTCGACGCGCCGCTTGACCTGGGATTTCGCCATGCCGCGCAGCTTGAGCCCGAACGACATGTTCTGGGCGACCGTCATGTGGGGATAGAGCGCGTAGCTCTGGAACACCATGGCGATGTCACGGTTCTTCGGCGCGACATCGTTGATGACGCGGCCGCCGATCGAAATTTCGCCCGCACTCAAATCCTCGAGGCCCGCGATCATGCGTAGCGTCGTGGTCTTGCCGCAGCCGGACGGGCCGACCAGCGCCACGAACTTGCTATCGGGAATTTCCAGACTGATGCCGCAAACGGCCTCATAGTTTCCGTATCGTTTGACTACGTTCCGGAGCGCAACATCCGCCATACCCGATGTTCCATTCTCGCTATTATCGGCGGATCAGGCCGCATTCTTGCCAGTTTGGTCGCGGGCGCCCATCAGCGTATCGAAGAAGCCCTCCGCTTCAAGGGCCGCGACGGGACCGAGATCGACCGCCTCCTCCGGCGCCACCTGTTTCGGCAGCGCCCCGACGCGATGAAGGATCGCGGACGCGTTGCGCACGCCTTCGAGACTGGGGAACATCATGTCCCCCATATAGCGGGCGAACAACACCCAGGTCGGCCGCAACACATCCATATCGGTCTCGCCTGAATATTTGCGCAGCACATGGATGCCGAAGGCCGCGTCGCTGCGAAAGCGATGCACCGCCTGGCAGAAGGACTTCACGTAACGCAGCCCGATGTCGGGATGGCTCTTCATGTAGCTGCGGGTCGAAGCCGCGCAGCTGTTCTGGAAGGACACGTCGAGGCGGCCAAAATCCTCGACGATGTGGTAGCCACGCTTCGGCGCCTGAAACGTTTCCGGCGCGTGCATGATCGCGACATCGACATTGCTTTGATCGAGCAACAGGTCGAGCCGGGCGCCGTCATTGCCGACCACGACGATCTCGACGTCCTTCTCGATGTTCCAGCCCCAGCGGTCGAAGGCCATGATCATCGCGCATTCGTCGGCGTCGTTGCGGAAGGTCACGCCCCAGCGCTTGCCGCGGAGATCCTTACGCGTCTTGATCCCGGGACGCGCCGCGACCTGCTGGGCGCTACGCGAGATAGCGGAGGCCAGCACCACGGCATCGCCGCCATGACGGTTGTTGGCGAGCAACAGCTCGGCGCCGACCGCGTTGGTGAAGTGGGCCTCGCCCGCGATCACTGCTTTGAGCGAGTTGGGATGGCCGTGATAGAACACGAGCTCCGGCTCGAGGCCGTTCTCGCGGTAATAGCCGCCTTCGAGCGCAGCGAAGACGGGCGCGACGCCGGCTCCGCGATGCGCCATGGCAATCTTGATCTTGTCCAAGTTCGGTTTCCTCGACTTTCTTAATTCGAACTACTTCAGCCCGCTGAGGCCAAAACCGCGATTGATCGATCGCTGCAGGACCGCAAACAGCAGGAAGACCGGAACCGTGGCGAGCACCGCGATCACCATCTGCTCGGTCGGCGGATTGCCGTAATCCTCGCCGAACTGGACGAGGCCGAGCGGGAAGGTCCGCAAGGCATCACTCGACACCACCGTCAACGGCCAGAGATATTGGTCCCAACTGTCCCTGAACGAGAAGATCGCGAGCACCGACAGCGCCGGCCAGCATTGCGGCACGATGATCTGCAAGAGGATGCGGATCTCGCCGGCGCCATCGATGCGCGCCGCCTCGAGATAGTCCTTCGGGATCGTGATCATCGATTGCCGCATCAGGAACACGCCGAAAGCGTCGATCAGGAGCGGCGACACGATGCCCTGATAGGTATTGATCCACCCGAATTTGTGAATGACGAGGAAGGTCGGGACTAGCGTCACCTCGAGCGGCAGCATCAAGGTCGAGAGGATCAGGAGCAGCACGAATCCCGAGCCCGGAAAGCGGAACTTGGCGAGGCCATAGCCGGCGAGCGTGCAGAACACGACATTGCCGACCATCACCGCCAGCGAGACAATGCCGCTGTTGAGGAAGTACTGCCCGAACGGCGCGCGCGACCACGCATTCGGATAATTCTCGAAATGCCAGACGGACGGAATCCATTCGGTCCTGAGCTGGAACATCTTCTCGCCGGCCTGGAACGACATCACGGTCATCCACAGGATCGGGATGATGAAGCCGAAGGCGAGCGCAGCCAGCAGCATCAGCCCGATCGCCTTGCGCGTTCCCGGCCAATACTGGCGAAGCGCTGATGGCCGCGGCGTATCGATGTCGAGGGAGGCCATCAGGCGTAAATCCGTTCGCTTCGGGAGAACAGCCGCATCTGCAAGGTGGTGAAGACGAGCATGATCGCGAACAGCACGACCGAGATGGCCGCCGCCTGCCCCATCTTCAGATAGGAGAATCCGGTCTCGTAGATCAGCATCGACAAGACGCGCGTCGCGTTGCCGGGCCCGCCGCCGGTGATCAAATAAGGCATCAGGAATATGCGCGCACAGAGCAGCGCCGAGACCACGACGACGAAGAAGATCGTCGGCATCAACAGCGGCAGCGTGATGTGACAGAAGCGACGGATCGGGCCCGCGCCGTCGAGCTCGGCCGCCTCATAATAGTCATCCGGCAGCGCCAATAGCGCCGCCAGGAACACTACCATGAAATAGGGCGCAAACCGCCAGACCGTAACCATGATGATCGCAGGCATGGCGGTCGCCGAATTGGTCAGCCAATCGATGCGGCCAAAGCCCAGAGGTTGCAGGATCTGGTTCACCACGCCATAGGGGTGGAGGAGCAGACGCCAGACCAGGCAAACGGCGATGATCGGCATCAGGTTGGTCAGGAACATCACCATCATGCAATGACGCGCGCCGGGGATACCGGTGTTGATGGCGAGCGCAAGCCCGAGGCCCGATACGGTCAAGAGAACCGTAGAGCCCGCGATGTAATAGAACGTGTTCAGCAACGTCTCGCGGAAGATCGGGTCGGAGAGCAGCGTACGATAATTGTCGAGGCCGACGAATTGCGGCGAGGACACCATGTCATAGGAGGTGAAGCTGAGCTCGATCGCCCACAGCATCGGGCCATACTTGAAGACGGCAAAGAAGATCAACGTCGGCAGCACGAAGGCAAAGCCCCACAGGCTGACGCGCGAGTGATAGCCAAGGCGCCAGAACGGGCGCGCGGATGGCTCCGCGCCCGTTCCCTTCCCGCTCTCGTACTGCCCGATCGAAGCGAGCTCGGTCATGCCGCTTCAGGCCTTCTTGTAGGCCGCGGTGGCGCGATCGGTTTCGGCTGCGACCTCGTCGAGCGTGGTCTTGATGTCGGCCTTGGTCAGCATGATCTTCTGCACGCCGCGATGCACGGCATCGGCCAGCTCGTTGAACACCAGCGTGCGCGGCAGGAACACGCCCTCGTCCTTGGCCTTGATGATCTCGTTGACGTAGGGGAATTTCTGCACCTCGGCATTGTCGGCCCAGCCGGTCTTCTTGGCGAAGGTGAACGGCGCCGCATCGCGCCACGCGTCGACCAGATCCGCCATCATGAACTTGTACAGCTCGTGCAAGGTCTCCTGCTTCTCGTCGGACGCTTTGGCGTTGATGACGAGGTTGAAGCCGTAGGTGGTCGAGATGCCCTTGCCCGTCACCGAGCCCGGATATTGCACGGGGCGGAAGTAGTTCTGCTCCGCCATCGCCGGGTTATTCGCCTTCACGAGATCGATCGGCATCGGATGGCAGAAGAACATCGAGGCGCGTTCCTTCAGGAAATCCATGGCGGGGATCGGATTGGTCGCGATCGAATCCGCGGGGTCCTCCGCGCCGTATTTCTGCGCGATCGAGGCGCGGATGGTCATGGCGCGCACGCCGGCCTCGTTGTTGACGATGCACTTGCCGCTCTCATCGAACCATTTGCCGCCGGCGCCGATCAGGATCGGGTTGAACTGGATCATGGTCCATTGCGCGGCGTGCATCGCGAACTTGAAGCCCTGGCGCGTGAACTTGTCGCCGTCCTTGATGGTCAGCTTCTTGGCGACCTCGCCGAGCTGCTCCCAGTTCTGCGGCCAGTCCTTGTCGGGATCGAGGCCGACCTCCTTGAACTGCTTGGTGTTGAGATAATTGCAGTAGCCGTAGAACCACATCGGATAGCCGTAGACCTTGCCGTCCTTGGTGGCGCCGTCGACGAAGGCCCTGGCGTAATCCGAAGTGAACGTGTTGAAGTTGTCGTAACCGAGCTTCTTCACGTCGAGCGGGGCGAGCAGGCCCTTGTCGAGCCACACCGGCATGAACCAATCCTGGCTGACAAATCCGTCTGGCGCGGTGCCCGTCGCAAAGCCGACGGACAGCTTCTTGCCGAGGTCGGCGAAGGCGAACCACTGGAAGTCGACCTTCACATGCGGGTTCTGCTCCATGAACATTTTCACCCGCTTGTGCACCCAAGGGCGCTGCTGCGGGTTGTCGAAAGTCCAAAAGCTCAAGTTGACCGGTTTCTTGGTCTGCGCGAAGGCGCGCGGCGCGATGGTAGCCCCAAGGCCGGCTGCGCCGATGCCGCTGATGACATCGCGGCGGGACGGATACCGGTTGCTCGCTTTGGTCATGTCTCTCTCCCAAAAAACCGACACCTGATGCTTTGCCAGGCGTTCTGTTCAGTTGTTGATCCTGACGAGCCGACCAGCAGCGGCCGCTTCGAACGCGAGAAACGAGAGAGATCGCGCACGACCTCTGTTTCCGCCTTTGCATGTCGATGATGAAATTGAGGCCGTAGGCCGCCGGAAGCCGCAACGCATCGGCGGCGCCTTGGCCTGCGCGAAGGCCGTCGAGACCGGCAATGCGCTGCCAGGAGCGCTTGCGCCCGCCAAACCCATGCTCCTGACCACGCTGCCGCGCGCCAGCGAGCGACGACCGGATGCACCCATCCGCTCCTCCCCTGGGACCTTCCCGATGGCGGCAGGCATCGCGTTTGCCTGCGATGTCACCGTTTCTCTTTCTTCGGAGCGTAGTGTGTCGAAAGATCACACGTCAAGTATTTTCGAAAATCTTGCGCTCGAGGCAAAAAATTGTGAAGATACCTCCATGATCGCAATTGGTGATGTGTCCCGAACCCTGGCGGACGAGGCGTATGCGCGCATTCGCACCGCCATGCATTCCGGGCAGCTCGAGCCTGGACAACGGGTCCGTTTCAGTGACCTGCAAGCACTGACCGACACCAGCGTCACGCCAGTCCGTGAGGCGTTGGCACGCCTGACCGCCGAGGGTTTCACCGAACTGGAAGGCCACCGCGGCTACCGGGTCGCCCCGGTATCATCGGAGGACCTCTGGGACGTCCTCAAGAACCGCCAGCAGCTTGAATCCGAGGCGCTGCGGCTGTCGATCGAGCTGGGCGACGAGCACTGGGAAGCCCAGCTCATGAGCGCCCATCACCTGCTGTCGCGCATGGACCGCGAGCGCGCCGATCTGCCGACGGCCGTCGACGAGCAGTGGGAGCAGCGTCATGAGGCCTTCCACGAGGCGCTGATCGCCGCCTGCCAATCCAGGGTGCTGCTTGGCTTCTGCAGTCAGCTCTCAGCACGCGCCAATCGCTACCGCCGCCTGTCGATCTCGGCGCCTCCGCGCGACATCAAGACCGAGCATCGCCTGATCTTCGAAGCCACGATCCAGCGCGACGCGGTGACCGCCACCGCCCTCTTGCGCGATCATTTCGAGCGAACCGCCCGCATGGTCGACGAGCTCCTCAAGAATAAATGGTGAGGTCAGCAAGCCGTCCCGCAATCCCACCGCATCCTTGAACGTCCGATGCCCGCATCAGAACGGGCCGGAAAATTTTCCCTGGGAGTGAAAGAAAATGAAGCACCGCGCACTCGGCCGCACCGGCCTCTACGTCACCGAACTGTGCCTCGGCACCGCCACCTTCGGCGGCCAGGGCTGGTGGAAAGTCTGGGGCGAGGTCGATCAGGCGAACGCCAATCAGCTCGTCGAGCGCGCGCTCGCGGCCGGCGTGAATTTCATCGACACCGCCGACGTCTATGCCGAAGGTCATTCCGAGCGCATCCTTGGCCAGGCGTTGCGCGACCTCAAGGTCAAGCGCGAGGACGTCATTATCGCAACCAAGGTACGCGGGCGCACCGGCCCCGGCCCCAACAGCGTCGGCCTCTCGCGCGGCCACATCATGGATGGCGTCGAAGCCAGCCTGAAGCGGCTCGGGCTCGACTATATCGACCTCTACCAGGTCCATGGCGCCGACCTGGTCACGCCGATCGAGGAGACCATGAAGGCGCTCGACAATCTCGTGACGCGAGGCCTTGTCCGCTACATCGGCGCATCGAACATGTCGGCTTGGCAGATCATGAAAGCGCAAGGCCTCGCCCGGCAATACAATTACGCGCGTTTCGAGACCGCGCAGTGCTACTACACCATCGCCGGCCGGGATCTCGAGCGCGAGATCATTCCGATGGCGACCGACCAGCAGATGGGGTTGATGATCTGGTCGCCGCTCGCCGGCGGCTTCCTGTCGGGAAAGTTCACCCGCGAGGGGGCGGCCGCCTCCAACGA
>Ga0207661_10002470_pt1 | contig 12702 bp, 15 predicted proteins | sample KBSC713LmetaG_FD_184337 | JGI IMG/M metagenome (GOLD analysis project Ga0207661, IMG submission 184337) | Corn rhizosphere microbial communities from Kellogg Biological Station, Michigan, USA - KBS C7.1-3L metaG (SPAdes) (version 2) | ecosystem: Host-associated > Plants > Roots > Rhizosphere ... | reverse complement strand
GCCCTGAAGACCGCGGTCGGCCGGTCGAACTTTGAGCTATCTGCTCGATACCAACGTCATCTCCGAGCTGCGCAAGGGCGAGCGAGCCGATGCGAACGTTGCAGCCTGGTTCGCCGGCATCGCCGAGGAGGAGATCTTCCTCAGCGTTCTGACGATCGGCGAGATCCGCCGGGGGATCGAGAGCGTGCGTCGCCGCGATCTGGACTCGGCGGCAGCCTTGGACCGCTGGCTCAATCTCCTGATCGAGGCCCACAGCGACCGCATCGTCCCGATCGACTACCCGATAGCCGAGGAGTGGGGGAGGATGAATGTTCCGGATCCTCTGCCTGTCGTCGACGGTCTGCTGGCGGCGACGGCACGGGTTCTCGGCTTGACACTGGTTACCCGCAACGTCGCCGATGTTGCGGGCACGGAGGTCGAGCTGCTCGATCCGTTTGCCGTTCCCTAAGCACTCGCTCTTCAGCAGCTAACCGTTGTCGTAATGGGCGTTATCGGCTTCGCTTCCGTTACGACGAGAGTTCATTTCGCGATAGCGGTTCACCAGGGAGCCGTAGGCGTACCGGCAGGAGTCCCCCTCCGGCGGGTGCTGAGGATCGGCTGCGAAGCCCCAGGATGGGAAGGCCGACTGGCCATCTCCCACCGTGGTCGTCCGGGCTGACTAGATGGAGGCCGAACTCGCGGCCGTGGGCGCGTCGGTTAAATCGTCCTTGGATGATGATCAGATCGTTGGTGGGTGGCTCCAGTGGCATTTGCTCATGGAAGCCGAAGCCGATGCTGCGCCCGAGGGCCCTCAGCAGTTCCAAGTGGACTTCGCGAATCAGAGCCGGCGGGCTTTCGGCATCGAGCTGAGATATTCGCGAACGGACCGCTGCCAGGTCCATCTCCGCTCCTATGCCGCGTCGGCAGCACGATCTCTGCCGCGCTCAGCAAGTGACCACGAAGAATCTGCTTCCCGCGCGTCAAACGTCCGCTGGCTTCTAGAAGTCGCTGCAAAACGGCTGGTTCGATGGCCGATTTCGTGGCCGCTGCGAGCCCTCCCGAATCCGCCTATCTGCCACTAGTTGTAGATGCCAGTCACGTTGTTCCCGGTGAGCTCCCGTAGCCGCTGAATCGGCGGCCGGTGGCCGAGGGCGCCGTGTCGTCGCCGGTAGTTGTAGCGCTCCAGCCAGCCCGAGAGGGCCGCGGCCCTCTCGGGCGATGAGCCGTAGACGGCGGCATAGGCCCACTCGCGCAGCATCGTGCGGATGAAGCGCTCGGCCTTGCCGTTGGTCTGAGGCCGGTAGGGCCGGGTGCGGATGTGCTTGATCCCCATCGTCCTGCAGGCAAGAGCGTGGGCGGCGGAGCGATAGGCGGGGCCGAGCTTCCGACCGCCCTGATCGAGGGCCGGATCGCCGCGGGCCTGGCATGAAGGGCAGCGAGACCGTGAGCTACACGACCCCTGCGCTTCCTGCCTGAGACGATCCGCCCGCCGGTCAGTGGGGTGGCATAGGCCGATGTAATGCCAGTTATCGGGCGGTGCGACTACCGAGAGTCAAGTCTTCGTCTACCTCCGTTCGCAGTTCGCGACCCACCGCGAAGTCCTTTAGGGCGGCACCTTCGAGGTCAGTGCTTCCAGTACCCGCGATGGAGCGGCCCATCGAGCTGGTCAAAGGACCAGCTCCAGCAGGCCGCGCATGAGCAGCAGCAGGCCGATCACCACGGCCCCCGCTGCGGCCGCCCGTCGACCCCTCCTCGCCATCCAACTGCGAAAGCGCGCGACGGTTTGTTCGGTGCGCTGCGGCGAAATCGCATAGCCGATCAGCGGCAGCTCGAGGAACAGGGCTTGGATCACGCAGAAGAGGACGACGAGGAGGACCGTCGCCCCGGTGCCGGGATCGAGGTGAACCAGGCGATTCAGGGCGACCAGGTAGGAGGCTCCGGGGAAGCTCAGCACGGCGCCGACCGCGAAAGCGATCTTCGGGGAGCCGAGGCCGAGCATGCGCTGCGGCCACGACTCCTTTTTCGATTCCTCCCTCCGCCGTCGCCTCTCGGCGCCTGCCTCACCGCGCAGCACCAAGCCGATTATCAGAGCGATTGCGCCGAGGACGAGGTCCTCACCCGGAGTCAGCGTGTTCTGGGCGAGTTCGACGCCGCCGCTGCCGTGGAGGGAGAAGGCGATCAGGAGGCCCGTGGCGATGCTCGTCAGGTAGCTGCCCAGTAGGTACCCCAGCATCAGCCGCTTCGTCTCCGGCAGCAGCATCATCAGCGTCGTCGCTGCCAGTAGCGTCGGGTTCAGCATCGCCGTGAGCGAGAGTCCGAAGAAGCTAGTGAGATCGCTCACGGGAGCTGATTCTTATCGATATCCGCGAACATTCGGCCCCGATTCATCGTCGATCAGAAGCATGAAATACCTGCTAAAGGCGAGGTCTATTGGCTCGCCCTCGCCCGCTCGTCTTCTCACAACGCTGCCATAGGGGGCTGCAGCTTGAATCGGGATCGAATACATCCTCATAGGGACTCCGGCGAGGGGCCCGACTCACGAACAGAGGCCGCCGTGCGCGCCGCGCTGCCCGCGCTCTGCCGGCGAGCGGGCCCATCTGATCCGCGAGTCCGTTTTCACGGCCCTCTACGCCTTGATCGATGCTGGCCGTCGCGAACTCGACGATCCCGAGTCCCTGACGCCTGCCACCGCGGAGTCGGTGGGGGGCGCGATCTTTCTGCGGATGCGACAGGTGATCGACGACGAAGGCACCGACCGATTGAACGAGCTGCTGCCGGAGCTGATGTACATGGCGGTCCTCCCCTACCTTGGACCGGAGGTCGCGGCCGAAGAGTTGAAGATGCCACCCCCTCTATCGGCCGGGAGCGGTTGACGCCTGCCGGCGACGGCCTTCTGGCGGGGCCGACAAGCCTTCGTTTATCAGTGCGTGCGTCTATTCCGGGGAAGCACCTGGATTTCCTGGAAGAACAGCACTGGGTCATACGGCCTGGCGAAACCCGGCGGCAATCGCCGCCAAACGGCCGTTTGGCCGGGCGAATCGTCCCATTTCCTTTGTGGCACGGCTCAACGCAGGGGAGTCTCCCAAAAGCTGACGGTGCGAGATGCGTTCTGCGCTAGCATCAAGCATCATGACGAGGACGACCCTCAACCTCGATCCGTCGGTGCTGAGAGAGCTGCGCGAGCGAAGCGCGCGAGAGCGCCGGTCGATCGGCGAGGTCGCCTCCCAGCTCCTGGCCCGCGAGCTGCGCGAGGAAGGCCAGCCGATGCCGCCCTTCTCCTGGGTCAGCCGCGACCTCGGCAGGCCGGCGGTCGACCTCGAGGACAAGGAGGCGCTGCGCGCCGTGCTCGACCAATGAGCGTCACCGTCGACGCGAACGTCCTCGTCTACGCCTCCAACGAGGCCGAGCCGGTTCACCCGCCCGCCCGTCAGCTACTCGAGCGCCTGGCCGCGGGGCCGGAGATCTTCTACCTGTTCTGGCCGGCGATCATGGGCTACCTGCGGATCGTCACCCATCCCTCGCTGCTCCCCCGGCCGCTCGGCCCGGCGGAGGCACTCGCCAACGTCGGCGCCCTGATCGCGCTGCCGCACGTCCGCACGCCGGGCGAGGCCGAGGGATTCTGGGAGCTCTACCTGGCGACCCGCAACGACCCCGACCGCGGCAACGACGTGCCCGACGGCCACCTCGCGGGGCTGATGCGCCAGCATGGCGTGCGGACCATCTACACCCGCGACCGCGACTTCAGGCGCTTCGACGGCATTGTGGTCGAGAACCCGTTCGACGAGGGCAAGAAGTGACCCATCGGCTGTGGGGTCCCTTCCCCTCGTCGCCCAAAGGCCACCGGAGCTACCCCCAAGGCGAAGTTCATCCGAAGCGATGAAAGCTCGGAGCGCATCCGGACCCGCCACCTTGGACGGGATCTCGGTGTTCCCGGGCTCGGCTCCCTTCGGTATGCCGTGTTTGCGGTCGATGGGGCAGGCACCGCTCATCCCCATCTTCACAACTTCTTTATGCCGAGCCCGGGGTTCTTGATGCTTTCTTAATGGCCCGCGGAGCACCATCAGGGGATGGGCTCATGGCGCAGCTGAAGGTCCGCGGACTGCGGAAAACCGTCGGCGTTCCCGGTCTCTTCGCGACCGCCTACGGCAACGTCGGCTCCTCGATCTACTACGCGCTCGGCCTTGTCGCCGCCCACGCGCTCGGGCTGACGCCGCTCGTCTTCCTCTTCGCGGGCGGGCTCTTCGCGCTGACCGCCAAGACCTATGCCGAGGGTGCGGCGATGTTCCCGGAGGCCGGTGGCTCCTCGTCCTTCGCCCGCCACGCCTTCAACGAGGTCGTCTCGTTCATCGCCGGCTGGGGCCTCTCGCTCGACTACATCCTCACGATCGCGATCAGCGCCTTCTTCGTCCCCCACTACCTCGCGGCGTTCTTCCCCGCCCTCGGCCATGCCCCCGGCGACGTCGTGGGCGGCATCGCCGTCGTCGCCCTGCTGGCGCTGATCAACATCCGCGGTCTCGGGGAGTCGGCGAACCTCAACATCGCCCTCGCCGTGCTCGACCTCTGCACCCAGGTGGCCCTGGTCGTCGTCGGCGCGGCGCTGGTCCTGCACCCGGCCTTGCTGGTCAACCAGGTCCACCTCGGAGTCGTCCCCAGCTACTCGCAGCTGATCTTCGCGATCTCGATCTCGATGCTCGCCTATACCGGGATCGAGACCGTCTCCAACATGGCCGAGGAGGCGCGCGACCCCGGCGAGCAGGTGCCAAAAGCGGTCAACCTGGTGCTGATTGCGGTGCTCGCGATCTACGCCGGCATCTCGGTGATTGCCCTCTCGGCGCTGCCGGTTCACCAGACCTCGCCGGGCCACTACGCGACCGCCCTGGGAACCACCTATGCCGACGACCCGGTGCTGGGGATCGTCTCGGCGCTCGGGCTGCACGGCACGGTGGGGGCCGTCGCCAACTACTACGTCGGCGCTCTCGCCGCGACGATCCTGCTGATCGCGACCAACGCGGGGATGATCGGCGCCTCGCGGCTCTCCTGGTCGCTGGCCGAGCACCGGCAGCTTCCGAGCGTCTTCGCCCGGCTGCACCCGCGCTACCACACCCCCTGGTTCACGATCCTCTTCTTCGGGGCGATCGCGGCGGTGCTGATCCTCCCCGGCAACACCGCCTTCCTCGGCAACCTCTACAGCTTCGGGGCGATGCTCTCCTTCACGATCGCCCACCTCTCGATCATCGCCCTGCGGCGGCGAGCGCCCAACGTCGACCGTCCCTATCGCGCCCCCTGGAACGTGCGCTGGCGCGGCGCCGAGATCCCACTGACCGCGGTGATCGGCGCGGTGGGGACCGGGGCGGCCTTCGTCTCGGTCATCGTCCTTCACCCGGAGGCGCGGACCCTCGGCACCGCCTGGCTGGCGGTCGGCCTCGCCGGCTACCTGCTCTACCGCCGCCACCTCGGCATCGACCCGCGGGAGGTGCAGCAGGTGCGGCGCCGCGAGCGCCCACTCGACTTCCTCGAGGTCTCCTACAAATCCGCCCTGGTGCCGATCTTCGGGACCAACGTCGATGCAGAGGCGATGTCGCGGGCGGCCGCGGTGGTCGACCCCGACGCCGCGGTCGAGGCGCTCTACGTGCTGCAGATCCCCCAGTCCTGCGAGCTGAGGGACACCGAGTTCGACGTGCAGGAATACGAAGCGCGTCGCCTGCTCGAGGTCGCCCGCCTTCAGGCCCGCGCCCGCGGCCTCAAAGTCAGGGTGAAACTGATCCGCACCCGCAACCCCGGCCGCGCGATCGTCGAAGAGGCGCGGGAGCGGGGGTCGGACCTGATCTACGTCAGCACCGAGCACGCCCCCAGCGAAGAGCGTCTGCTGGGGCCGACGACGCGCTATCTCCTCGCCAAGCGTCCCTGCCGGGTGATCGTCGAGGGCGGGGAGGGCAGCGCGAAGCGCTCGCTCCTGGCCCCAAGCCGGGTGCCTGTCTCTTAAATTGGAGGCGAGCGCCATGTTCTTGCCCGGGACCCCGGAGAACGAGCGGGTCGGCGGCCGGCGGTCGCCAGGACCTGCGCGAGGTCTCGGCCGACCGCGACCCACGACCTGCGCACCCCGATCACCTCGATCATCGACGGCCCACCAGTTGTGCTCGCTTAGAAGCGCTTAGGCATCGCCGATATCTTCCGCGACCATGATCACCACTCCCATGCCCACTACCGCCGCGCCTGGCGCCGTTCCGGACTCCGATCGCCTCTATTGGCGGCAGTCCGTAGCCCGGCACGAGCAACCCTCGCTACCGCACAGCCTCCTTGACCTGGCGACGTCGGCGCTGCCCTACCTGGCCCTGACCGTCGTGATGTACCTCTGCCTCGAGGTCTCGATCTGGGTCACTCTAGCCTTGGCGATTCCGGCCGCGGGCTTCTTGATGCGCACGTTCATCGTCTTCCACGACTGCGCCCACGGCTCGTTCCTGCCGACGAAGCGAGGCAATCTGTGGGTGGGGCGGCTCACCGGCCTGCTCGTCTTCCAGCCGTTCGGGAACTGGCGCCACAACCACGCCGTCCATCACGGCACCGCCGGCGACCTCGACCGCCGTGGGACCGGAGACATCGCAACGCTGACGGTCGAGGAGTACCTCGCCCGCCCCTGGAAGTCGCGGCTCGGCTACCGCCTGTTCCGCAGCCCCGTCGTGATGTTCGGGATCGGGCCGATCTGGTCGCTGATGATCGGGCCTCGCATCTGGTCGCAGAAGATGCGCCCGCGTCAGCGCCGCAGCGTGATCGCAACGAACCTTGCGCTGGCGGTCCTGATCGGCGCGATCGTCTGGTTTCTCGGCCCGCGCGCGTGGTTGATCGTGCAGATGCCAACTGCGATCCTCGCCGGCACCCTGGGAGTCTGGATGTTCTACGTCCAGCATCAGTTCGAGGACGTCTACTGGGAGACCTCCGAGCAGTGGAGCTACGCCGCCGCGGCGTTGCGCGGGAGCTCTTACCTGAAGCTGCCGAAGGTGTTCCAGTTCTTCACCGGGAACATCGGCCTGCACCATGTCCATCACCTCAGCGCCAAGATCCCGAACTACAATCTCCAGCGCGCCCACGACGAGAACTCGATCTTCCATGACGTTCCGGTGTTGAGCGTTCGAGACGGACTGCGGGCGATCCGCTTGAAGGTGATCGATCCGGCGAGCGGGAGACTGCTGACCTGGAGCGAGGTCAGGGCCCGGACCGGACGCCCGGGCCTCTCGACCAGCTGAGGAAGGCGGTTTCTTCCGGCGCTGGCCGCCTTCGGCGCCGAGGATTTCGCCCAAGCGGTTGGCCGCGCTCTTCGCCTGGGTAGTCATCGGAGGATGAGTCGGGGCCCCGTCGAACTGCTTGATCGCTGGACCGGTCGCGCCATCGACGCGGCGGTCTGCGCCCATTGCCGAAGCGCTGGATGGAGCACGCTCGGAAATCGACATCGCCGCCTGGCGCGTCACCCCGAGCTTCGGTCTCAGGCGCGACGACGGGGCAAAGAGGCTCCGTGATCTCCTTGCGGAGCTGGCCGAGCGGGTACCCGTGCGGGTGCTGCTCTGGGCCGGGGCCCCGCTGCCCCGGAGGGAGATCTCGAGGTGCAGATCGTTCGTACGGTGCCCGAGAAGATCTACGACTTCCTACCGCAGGGGGACTTCACGATCCTCGAGAGCTACCAGCGAGCCCCTTCAACGACTCCGAGATGAATGTCGTCACCTGCGATCCCACTCTGGCGCGCGAGACGAGACTCCGCCTCTGGGCCGAGCATCTCGAGCGCCCGATCGAGGCGGTCGGCGGAGACCCGACCCGGGTCGTCGACGAGCTCTGGAAGCCGATCGCCCGCGAGCAGCTCGATCGCCGGAGCCTGGGGGAGGCTGCGACCCACCATCTGCTCGAGCTTCGTGGGGTCTCGCGGCGCTCGACCGCGATCCTCGGCCCGCTGCAGGGCTTCGTCGTCGACGGGTAGCCACCGTCGATGTTCAGCCCGGACGTTTAGAACGCCGCGAAGCGCACGAAGCTGGCCGCGCCGGCGACCAGGCAGTAGACGGCAAACGGGGTGAGGGTGCGGGTCTCGAAGTAGCGGACCAGGTAGCGGACCGAGAAATAGGCGGTGACGCCGGTGACGAGGAAGCCGACCGCGACTTGGCCGTGGATGTGTTCGCCGGCGCTGCCGAAGAGGGAGGGCACCTTGAGCACTCCGGCGGCGAGGATGACCGGGGTGGCGAGGAGGAAGGCGAAGCGGGCTGCGTCCTCGTGGGAGAGTCCGCGCCAGAGCCCGCCGACCATGGTCACGCCCGAGCGGCTGATCCCGGCCAGGAGGGCGAGGATTTGTAGGCTGCCGATCAGAACGCCCTCTTTGTAGGGGAGGCGGGAGATACGGACGTCGGAGGCGTGGGCGGCGACCAGCTCCTCCTCCGAGCGCGCGCCGCCGGAGCGGTGGGTGGGGACAGCGGCCGAGACCTCGTCTCCCATCCTCGAGGGCAGCCCTCCCGGATCCTCCTCGGTCTTCCGCCGCGCACGCTCGCCCGCGAGCAGGATCAAGCCGTTGATGAAGAGGAGGACGCTGGCGGCAACGGGCTTGGCGAAGACGGTGCGGAAGACGTGCTCGAGCGCGAGGCCGGTGATCCCGACCGGGATCGTCGCCAGGACGATCAACCACGCCAGCCGCTCGTCGGGGTCGATGGCGCTGAAGGCGCGCTCGCTGAGGCTGCGGCCGACGCTGCGCAGAAAGCCGCGCACGATCCGCACCCAGTCTCGCCAGAAGAAGATCAATAGCGCCAGCGCCGTGGCGACGTGGAGCGCGACGATGAAGGCGAGGTAGAAGGAGGACTCGCTGTGGGCCTGGGAGGACTGGGTGACGAGCGTCTGCCATTCGCCGCCGATCCAGGCGGGGACGAGGACCGAATGGCCGAGGCTCGAGACCGGGAACAGCTCGGTGACTCCTTGGACGAGAGCGATCACGATGGCCTGCAGGTAGGTGAGCATCGGGCTCCTCGAAGGTGGTGGCTGAGATCGGGCGCGGAGAGGTTAATGCTGGAGGCGGCGGCACCGCTTTGCGCCTGGGTCAGAGCTTCGCCCTCGCTCGCCACGGGAATCGGTCCAGATGATCGCCTCGGTTCGCCCGGGCTCTGCTGCCGGGTGAGGCCCAGGATTGCTTCGCAGGAAAGAGCCCGGTCGGGCGGCCTCAGCCCTCCAGCGGATCGCTCCAGCGCAGCTCTTTGAACCTCCCGAAGTCGCGGTCGTGGGAGCAGAGCTCGGCCCCGTGCTCGATCGCCAGGGCGGCCAGATGGGCGTCGCTGGTCAGGTTGCCGGCGGTGCCGACGGGCTCGAGCAGGCGGCGCAGGTGGTCGGCGTGCCGCTCGGTCGGACGGAGGACGGTGGCGACCGGGGAGCCAAGCCAGCTGTCGAGGAACTCGAATGCTTGCGCGGGGGAGAGGGGGTTCGCGAAGACCATCGGGTTGGTCGAGAGGCGGACGAAGCCGAGCAGGGCCAGCCAGGCGAAGCCAACTTCCTCGGTCCCCGAGAGCGCCTGCTCGAGCCACGCCCTCGCCGCCTCGTGGTGGGGAGAGGACTCGTCGGCCGCGTGGATCAGCAGGTTTGCGTCCGGCAGCTTCACTTGCCGAGCCGGAGCTTGCGGACGATCTCGGCGTTTTCCATCTCGCCGGCCAGCTGCAGGGCCTTGTCGAGGTTGACCCCGGGTCTCGCTTCGAGCCGCTGCGCCGGCGGAAGCCGGTGGGGGCGCGGCCGCGCCTCGCCGCGCTCGATTCCCCGCCGGACGCTGCTGTTCAGCGCCTCCTTGAAGGAGATGTCGCGCTCGCGGGCGAGCCGTTTCAGCTTCGCCGCGACATCGTCGTCGAGGGTGACCGTCGTTCGCATCGCCCCTGCATCTTAACAGCGCCAGAATTGCTGTCATGATGCTCACATGGAACCGGCGCCACCCCCGGGCCAAAGCTCGGCCATCGCCAAACTCGGAGCCCTCTGCGCAGCCGTCGTCGCGCTGATCGGGGTAGCCGCGATCGCGCGGGCCAAGCTCGGTCTCTCCGAAGAGATCTTCACCATCATCCTCATCGTCGGCCTGGCCGTGGGAGCGCTGGGGGTGGTGGTGACCGCGGTGGACTTCTTCTCCTCCTCGCCCCGGGTCCGCGCCCTCGCCATCTTCCTGGCTGCCGCCGCTCTCGTCGGGGTGGCGGGCTGGATCGGCGGCAGCACCGCCGCCTCGCCCGGGGAGGCTGCCGTCGCCGCTCCGGCCCGGCGGCTGAACGCGATCTTCGCCCGCCTCGAGAAAAAGCGGAAGAAGGCCTACGAAGGCCTGGGGAAGGCCAAGGCCCCCGCCCGGCAGGCGCGGCTGGCCGCCGAACTGCAGAAGCTCTTCGCCGACGCCGCGACCGAGGTGGGACACGTCGGCCTCGACCCGGGCGAGCGACGGCGTCTGACGACGGCGCTCCTCGCCGTGTCCGTTTCCTACGGGCACCTCGGGCAGGCCCTCACCGATCCCGAAGGCGGACAGAAGCGGGTCGAAGCGGCAGGCGATCGGGTGGCGCGGGCCGGCGAGAAGCTGCGGCGGGCCGAGCGCTCGCTGCGGCGGGGCGGGTATTCGATTGAGGAAGCTCGTTTAAAGTCAGGCCCGTGAAGAGGCTGGCGGGGATCGGCATCTGCTTTGCGCTGCTCGCGGCGCTCGCGCTTCTCCCCGGCGGCGCCTGGGCCGCCGCGCCCCTCAACGACAACTTCTCCTCCCGGTTCCTGCTCCAGCTCGGCGACACCGACGTCAGCAGCAACGCCGAGGCGGGGATCGAGCCGGAAGAGCCCCTGACGGCGAACGAACCCGCCGGCCTTGGCTGCAACCAGCAGGGGGAAGCCGCCCCCGGAGGGGTGCAGATGGACCACACGCTGTGGTGGTCGTTCATTGGGAACGGGGGAATGGTGACCGTCTCCACGCAGCACTCCAACTTCGACACCGTCCTCGCCGTCTACGAAATGCCGAGCGAAGCGATCCTCGGATGCAACGACGACATCCAGCCGCTCGACCGGAGCCGGGAATACCTCGGCGCCCAGCTCGACTCAGAGCTCGTCCTCAACACGGTGGCAGGCCGCGAATACGCAGTTCAGGTCGGCGGTTGCAGCCCGCCCGAACGCTGCAATCCGGTGACCTCGGGAGAAGTGGCCGTCACCGTGGCACCGACCCCTGCCAACGACGCCCGCGCGAACCCGATGACGATCGCGGCCGGGGCCGCGGTCGCCTCGAGCAACGTGGGGGCGACGGTGGAACCTGGAGAGAACACCTTCTGCGGGCCGGACCCCTTTGCGAAGACCGTCTGGTTTCGCTATGTGGCCCCTGCTGCGGGCACGGCGGTGATCACGGCCTCGGGATTCGACACCGTCCTCGCGGTCTACCGGGGCTCGTCCCCGACGCCCGTCGCCTGCAACGACGACGCCGTCGAAGGCGAGCTCGGCGGCTCCCAGGTGCCGGCGCGCGAGCCGCCGCAGCCGGCCTTCGAAGTCAGCCCCGGCGAATACCTGATCCAGGTCGGCGGCGCCTACAACACCGGCTTCTCCCAGGTCGCGGCGCGTGAGGGGCCGCTGCAGGTGCAGGTGCAGTTCAGCGAAGACCTCGACCTCGACAACGACGGCTACAACCGCCCCGAGGACTGCAACGACAACGATCCCCTCATCCACCCCGGGGTGAGGGAGATCCGCGGCAACAAGGTCGACGAGAACTGCGACGGGGTGGCGCTGCCGCTGCCGATGCTGAGGCCGCGGATCGAAATGATGTCCTACCTCTACGAAGGCCCTGAAGGCCACGCCCAGGTGCCGCAGGTGGTGGTGCGGGCGCTGCAGCGGGGGGAGCGGATCGAGCTGCGCTGCCGCGGCCGCTGCCCCTTCCACGCGCGTGGGCCGATCGTCGTCCGGCGCGTGGTGGGAAAGCTGGTGGTCGCCCACGGGCTGAGGCTCGGGCTTGGGACGCGGTTCCAAATCCGGGTGACGAAGCCGGGCTGGATCGGGCGCGAGAAGACCTTCATCTTCCCCCACCACGGTCCTCGCCGCGAACGTGAACGCTGCATCGACCCGCAGGGACACCTGCGAGCCTGTGCGAAGGCTTGACTGGCGCCCGGCGTTCGCCTGCCTGCTCGTCCTCTTCCTGGCGGCGGTCGCCGGCTACCTCGTTGCCGGCTCCAAGCAGGACGCGCCGGCGGTGCGGTTGATCGCGCCGGGCAGGCTCCCGCCGCTGCGCTACCGCGTCCCTCGGCATCGGCAGCAGCAGCCGCCCGAAGGCGAAGCCGCGTCCACGGAAGCCGAACCCGTCGCGACGGAACCGACGGAAGCCGAACCCACGGAACCCGAACCGGCGCCTGCCCCGGAAGAACCGGAAACCTCGCCGCACGAAGAACACAGCCAGAAGCCTCCGCTCCAGCAGTAGAGGTGGACTCCGCAAGCAGCCCTCTCCGGCTCAAAATCGAAGGGCTTCTGTTTCCTAGCGATTCAGTCCAAGGGTGTTCTGCCACTCTGATTCGACGAGTGGCCTAGGCTCGACGAGACCGCTGCGGCCTTTTTCAAGTGCCTCGCGGGGCGGCCTCGGACCGCAACGACCTGAGCGCGCTGATCGTCGCCGGCGCCACCCAGCGCTTCGGGACCGAGGCGCAGAAGGAGGAGATCCTCGGCGGGATCGCCGGCGGCGCGGTGGAGGCGATCGCGATGACCGAGCCCGAGGCCGGCTCCGACGTCGGCGCC
>Ga0207661_10002466_pt1 | contig 12710 bp, 6 predicted proteins | sample KBSC713LmetaG_FD_184337 | JGI IMG/M metagenome (GOLD analysis project Ga0207661, IMG submission 184337) | Corn rhizosphere microbial communities from Kellogg Biological Station, Michigan, USA - KBS C7.1-3L metaG (SPAdes) (version 2) | ecosystem: Host-associated > Plants > Roots > Rhizosphere ... | reverse complement strand
CGCCCCCACCGGATCTTCCGCCAATCTGCACGGTCGACGGGTGGTGCTGGACGCACCCGCTGCCGGCGGGCGATCAGTTCGTCGACGCGGTCAAGGTCGGCGCGGACGACGTGTGGCTGGTCGGCGCTGCGGGAACGATCGTTCGCTACACGGGCGGAAAGCTGTCGGCGATCCCGCCTCCCACAAGCACGCTCGCCGCGATGTGGGCGACCGCCGCCGACGACGTCTGGGCGGGCGGCATATCCGGCCCCACCCACTGGAACGGTCAGGCGTGGAGGCAGATCGGGATCACGACCGATCCGACGTCCAGCAGGCTAACCGCTTTCTGGGGATGCGCGGCCGACGAGATCTGGGCGACGGGCCCGATCGCCAAGCGCTGGGACGGGAAGAGCTGGCTGGGGCTCACCATACCGAGCGACGCGTTGTTCACCGAGCGCGATTTTCGCGCGGTCTGGGGATCGGCCTGCGACGACGTCTGGACCGGAGCGCTCGCGGACGCCTCGGGCACCGGGGCGATCTACCACTTCGACGGCAGCAACTGGACGAAGGTCGAGCAGCGCCCGGCCGAGGAGATCGCGGGAACCGGCCGATCGGACGTCTGGTCGCTCGCGCAGGGGCGCCTTTTCCACTCGAACGGCGTCGAGCCGGGCGTGCGGGTCAGCGACGGCATCGTCAGCTTGTCCGCCGTCGGCCCGGGCAACGTCGCCGTCATGAACGACGCCCACGCGGTGTCGCTGCTGGCCGGTGGCGGCGCTTCGACGGCGCTGTCTACGCCCGCCCCCGACGGCACGAGCACGCTGCGCGGGTGGGCGCCGAACGATATCTGGGCCCTGGGCGCGCCCGGGACCGCCGCCCACTGGAACGGCACCAGCTGGGAGCGTCGCCTGCCGGCCTGGCTGCTGAGCAGCGACGACGCCACGCGCGTGACCGGCGGCGCGCCCGATGACTTGTGGGCGGCCGTGGGCGGCGCGCTGCTGCGCGGGGACGGGACGAGCTGGCGCGTCGCGCTCACCCCCGACGAGGTCGGCGGACAGATCGTCGACATATGGACGCCGGGGCCGGGCGAGGTCTGGGTGGTGGGCGCCGACAATCTGATCCACCAGCTGCGCGGCGGCGGATGGACGACGGAGAATCCGCTCGCCGGTGACGGCCCGATGCGCGCCATCTCGGGGACTAGCACGAGCGACGTCTGGGTCGTGCGTGGGACCAACACCGTCCTGCATTGGGACGGACGCGGCTGGGTCGCCCGCGACGCGACGCTCGCCGGCGGCGTCGCCAACACGATCAACGCGATCTGGGCCGCCGCGCCGAACGACCTGTGGGTCGTCGGCGACGGTATTTCTCATTGGCTGAATGACAGCTGGGTCGCGACGCCCAAATTCCCTTCCAACGTCGTCCCCATCAACGGACCTTATGTTGCGGTCGCCGGCACCGGCCCGAGCGACGTGCACTTTCTCGCCGCGAGCGGTTACGTCCTCAAAGCGACCAACGGCAACATGACCCTCACCGAGGAGCTGAGCGTGAACACCCACCCGATCGCCCTCGCGGCGGCGGCTCCGACCGGTGTGTGGGCGGTCTTCGACGATCCCGTGTCCGCTGGCTCGCACCTGGTCCAGCCCGGCGCCGACGCGGACGGCGGTCCCACGTTGCGTTCGCTCAGCGCGCCCGCCGGGATTCGCGCGATCTGGTCGGCGCCTGGCGGAACACTGTGGGCTGCAGGCAAGGGCGGCGCTCTCCTGCGCCGCGCGCCCACGCCCGCCGCGCCCTGAGCCGCCGGCGCGACGTCGGCCTGCGCGTCGGCGGCAATGCATTGCCGATCGTCGAGGCGGATTCACGCACGGCGATTTTCGCGACGCGCCGAAATTCGGGCGCGTGGCGCCTCTAAGGGGGGCGGACGACGAAACATCAAGGAGCGAATTGAATGACCACGATGCGCTGGATGACCGCGTGCGCCCTTGCAGCGGCGCTTTTCAACATGAATTGCAACACCGATGTGCCGGACGAAACGAGCACCCGCCGGGCCGGCGCGTTGCTCAACGTCGACGAGTTCCTCTACTTCCGTTGCACGTCGACCGGCTGGGGCGCGGACGCGTCGAGCCGCATGCAATCGACCGCCGATCCGAACGTGGTGACGCTGACCTATCAGGTCACGCAGTCGTGGATGGTGACCAGCGGCGAGGCGTGCGTCTTCACGCGCACGAACCAGCTGAACGGGTGGGGGTCGTCCCAGGCGTCGTTCAGCAAGGCGGCGCCCGCGACGCCGCTGGTGGTGCCCGGCGGCAGCAGCCTGGTCAGCTCTTCGAGCAACTTCACGTTGCGCTATCCCGCGCTCGGCACGTTCACCATGACCGTGAACTGGGCGCAGCAGACGTTCAGCATCGTCGCCGGCACCGGCGCGCCACCGCCACCGCCGCCGGCGCCGCTGCCGTTCTGGCTGTCGTACTGCGGCGACCCGACCTGCGGCGGCACGCCGCTGGTGGTCAAGGTCTGCCCGGTCGCCACGCCCAACTGCTCACCGGCGCGCCAGACCACGGTGGTGCCGGAGGTCGACGGGCGGCAGATCAACCAGATCCTGTTCCCGCTGCTGATCCCGGACGGCACCGCCGTGTCGCTGGTGTCCGGATCGGGCACGGTCTCGGGTTCGCTGGTGATCTCGACGTCGAGCCCGGTCGTCGTGCGCTCTGACGTCGACCTGACGATCAGCAACTACCAGGTCGCGCCCGTGTGGGGCGGAACCACGCACCTCAACTTCGTCACTCAGGCGTTCAGCGCCCCCGAGGTGGTCAGCACCGTCTATCGCTTCCCGACCTTCCTCACCAACGGCGAGCCGTCCCAGCTTCACGAGCGCGGGCGGACGATCATCGCGCAGGAGAGCCAGATCGCGGCGATCCAGCCGGGCCAGATGCACGCCTTCTTCCTGCCGTCGGAGATGGCGACGCTGGGCGAAGGCAACTTCTCGGACGGCGCCCTCAACATCGATATCAACTACAGCAACCCCGATTTCATCGCCGCGCAGGGCGGCGTGTTGAACGCGGCCATGCCGCGCTTCGCGCACGAATACGTGCACCAGCTGTTCGCCGAGATCGCCGGGAGCTATCCGGGCAACCACAGTTGCCTGAACGAGGGGATTGCCGACGCGTTCGCGTTCGCGGCGGGCTTCCTGCCCGAGGGCGAGTTCGGGCCGCGCGGCGTGCACGACAACAACAACTTCGACAACGGCTGCGCGGCCGTGGTCAACGATCCCGAGGTGCACGACGTCGGCAACTGCCCCTTCTGGCAGGTGCGGCGGCTCAACGACCTGTCGCAGGCGTTCGCGGCCGCGATCCTGCACCCGCAGCATGTCCTCACCTTCGACAGCTGCGACCTGACGTCGAGCCAGACCGGGAACGCGCTGCTGGTCCTGTACTCCGAATCCGCCGGCCAGGACCTGACGCAGGCGATCCAGCTGGCGCAGATCCCCAACGCGGGATCGCTGGCCGCCGCACGTCAAGCGCTGGGGCTCCCATGACGTGCGACTGACCATCGATCGAAAGGGCCGCTGGCGCTCGCCGACCACCGGGGGGCGGTCGAACGGGCGCCAGCGGCCCGCGCCGAGATCTTCAAACAACCACGTCAGGAGGGGGAGCCATGGATCGCGCTCTGGAGATGCGTTTTCTGCCACTGGTATTGCTGTCCGCCGGGCTGCTCTCGTGCGGCAATGCCCGAAACACCGGCGATGCGACGGAGACGATCGCATCGGCAATCGACATGAACTGCGGCGTCAAGCCACGGCCGCCGGCCTGCATGACGGTTGTTTGCGACCCGGACCAGCACGTATGGGAGTACTACCCGGTCGACGCGGGCACACCCTGCCCGAACGGCGGCACCTGCGACGACAACGGAAACTGCATCGTGCCACCGCCACCGCCCCCGCCGACGCCGCGGGTCCTGGACTTCACGGGTCTGCCTGGCGCAGAGTTTCCGGTCGTCCCGGACGCAGCCGTCCAGACCTTCGAGGTGAGAGCCTGCACCTTCGGCGCCGATCCGGTCCTGCACTTCTTCAGGCTCGAATCAGGCCGCAAGGTCGAGCACGGCGCCGACGACAACAGCGGCGGAGGCGTGACCCCCCGGCTCGCCGTCATGGCGGGCGACTCCGGCTTCCTGTTCGCGCGCGCCAAGGACGATCAGACCGGCACGTGCGACGTGTATCGCAACGGCGTGGCATGGCAGACGCACATCGCGATCGGCGGCAAGACGATCAATACGATTAAACGGACATGGCACGACGCGATTGAGACCGTCAGCATGCCGCGGGGCAGCCCGAGCCAGGCGATCTACAAGCTGATCGGCATCAGCATCGTCGATCGTTGCGAACCGGGCACGGGCACCGCGTCTTCCGCTCGCTGCGCCTTCGACGGCAACGCCGGATCCTTCCTCGTGCAGAGCAACGGTCCGATCCGCGTGGTCATCAACGACGAATCCGGGGACATCGACGGCGACGGCCTCGGCGATCTGCTCGAAGCCGAGCTCGGCACGTGCTCGACCCTGAGCGGCATCGTGGCAGGCTTCGACTGCTCCAAGGCCAAGACGCCGAAGGACACGGACGGCGACGGCGTCTCCGACGGCTGGGAGGTCCTCGGCAAACGCGATCTATGGCCGCCCCAGACGTTCGCCCTCTGGGGCGCGAATCCACGCCACAAAGATCTGTTCGTCGAGCTCGACTACAGGTCGCCCGACGGCGTCGCCCGGCACATGCCTCCCGAGGAGGTCCGCAGGGCCGCCGCGGTCTGGCAAGACACGACGTTCACCCTGTCCGGCCAGCAGCGATTCGACCACGCGTTCTACGTCGGCAATCCCGACGGCCAGCCGGGCGTCGCGCTGCACGTCGACACCGGCCAGAACCCGGTGTTCCCGGTGCCCGACTCGGACTTCACGCTGTACGGCGATTGGGGCGGCTACACGGTGACGCCGGGCAACACCGACTACACCACCGCCTGGTCCACCTACTTGACGCCCGCCCGGCGGGGAAGCTTTCACTGGGTGCTGGGCTCGCCCGACGGCGGCGGACAGACCTGGGGCTTCCCGTCCACTGCCTATATCAACAACGGTGTCACCATGGCGCACGAGTTGGGCCACACCTTCGGCCTTCAGCACAACGGTATCAACACCGGCAACCTCAATTGCAAACCGGTGTACGCGAGCATCATGAACTACGCCTACAACTATGTTGACGGCGTCGGCTTCACCGACGGCGTAGCGCCGCCGGCGATGAACAACAACGCGCTGAAAGAGTACGGCGTCCTCGGCAACCTGCAGAACCCCTGGTTCTACGCCGATCTCTACCAGCGCGCCTTCGGCTACTACGTCGATCACAGCACCTGGAGCGTCGACTGGGATCGCGACGGCGTCATCGCCCCTTTCAGCACCACGGTGCGCGCAAACGCCAACGAGAACGGCGCCGGCTGCGAGAACGTGCGCGAACGCCGAACCGGCCTCCCCGCCGGCTCCGGCGGTACGGCGTACGCACCGGCGGTGGCCCGCACGGCCGGCAAGGTGGTGGTGTTCGCGGCCAAAGCCGCCGGCGTCGACGCGTACATGAGCCACGACACCTACTTCAACTGCGTGGCGGCGGGCGGGCCGAACTTCGACAATCCGTGTGGCACCTTTTACTCGCCGGCCACATTCTCGGTCGGTTCGCGCGTCGTCGGTGTCGCCGCGGCCCCTGTCGACTCCGGCACGACGCATGGGATCGCCGTCGCCGCCGTCACCGCGACGGGGGAGCTGTATCGCGGCTGGGTCATCCTCTCCTCGATTCCCCCCTTCCCGTCCGTGCTGGTCGGCGGGTTCGAGTCCGTCCCGGCGTATCACGGCGTCGTTGGTGAACCGGCCATGGCATCGGACTGGAATGGCACCGCGAAGCTGGTGTTCAAGGGCGCCGATGGGGCGTTGCAAAGCTCGCTGTTGCTCGCCGGGAGCGGCTGGACCCCTATCGTCACGGAGTCGGGGCCGAACGGGCCCATCCATGTCTCCGACGCCCCTGGACTCGTGTGGGGCCGCTTGCCGGGTGACACGACTAGCGCCTGGTACATTCATGCGCGCCATGACGTGACCCTCACCTGGCAGTCGTCGTTCCTTCGTATGAGCGCCGGCGGCGTCTGGACCGCGACGCCGTTCGCGACCGAAACCAGCAACAACACCCGCCCGGCGCTCGCATACGTGCCGAACAGCACGGACCCTTCCAGGGGCAAGATGTACGCGGCATTCCCCCGCCAGTCCGACGGCGCCTTCGTCGTCGCCACGAGCGGCGTCTCGATCAATACCAGCACCAATCCTCCGACCACGACGCCGACCTTCGGACCCTATAGGTACTTCGACAACGGGTGGGCAACGGGGCACGGCATCGGGCTGATGTATCAACCGGGCTTCGATACCAACCTGCGCGCAGCCGTCGTGTACAACTTCGGTGACTGGAACCAGAGGGTCGTGTTCCAGCCGCTCGCTGACGGGATCGTCGACCTGAGCTACAGCTCGTTCAACGATTGGGCGCTGATTGGCCAGAGTGCCTGCCGTTCCGTCGCGAACCCGGGCGGGCTCGTGTCCAATCCGATGCCCTGCCTATGAGCCGCATCGGTCGGAGCTTGCCGACGCCGCCGCGGCCGGCACGGCCGTCGGCACGTCTGCGACTGGTCGACGGTGTGCTGGTTGGGCGGCGTCAGCATGCGCGTCGACCATTCATTGATTAACCATTCGGAGGTGCGTTGATGCGAAGAGCGAGCAAGCTGCTGCGAGGATCGATGGCGCGGGGAACTGCGGTGGCCTGTCTGATCGCGGGCGGGAGCGCGCTCGCCGCCGACCCGGGCCCGACCGTGGCCAAGGACTCGGTGTTGGTGAACGCGTTCACTCTCAACCTGTTCAAGAAAGACTACGACAAGTGGAGCTGGGTCCCGAAGATCGCGTTCCGCGTGAACGGGCCGATTCCGTCGGGAGGGCAGCTCTACACCGAGTTCTCGATCCCCGGCGCGGGCACCCTGAAGTTCGATTGCCCGACCCAGGAGACCGTTCAGGGGCGCTGGTTCCACTCCGAATGCGGCGCGCGCGACATCCCGGCCGAGAAGGGCACGCAGGCGACCGGCAAGGTGCCCTTCAAGATCAAGTTGCGCAACGAGCTCGCCAACAGCGACGTGACGCTGTTCGCCGGCAAGGCGACCGTGGGCAAGGTGCACTCCAGCGAGCGCGGGCCCAAGGCGGCCAACAAGTGGGTGTACTACGTGGACGACGACTTCAACCTGCCGATCGCTTACGCCTACCTCGTACCTGCCGATCCGGAGGGCTGGGACTACCCGACGTTCCAGGCCGCGTTCTGGGTGCGCGGCGAGCCGACGAACATCAAGCCGCACCTGTTCCTGGGTGACAAGGAGGTGGGCAAGATGTTCTTCCAGGGCCAGCCGGTCGTCGAGGCCAGCTGCGAGGCCGACGTCACCAGCGAGACTTCGCAGTTCGTCGACGAGAGCGTGCCGCAGAAGGCGAAGTGGGCGCGCATCAAGTGCGACTTCCCCAGCGTGCGGGGCTGGGACAAGCAGGATCGGCCGCCCGGGACGTTCGGGCCCATGTTCCTGCTCAGCAAGAACCCCGGCGACTACCAGCTCAAGGTGATGATCAACAATCACTTGGCCCGCACGTTGAAGTTCACAGTGGGTACCGACGGAAAGTTCGACAATGGCATCGCGAAAGCCAACAATCTTGGCTCCGAGCGCGTCATCCTGCCGGTGCAGATCATCGGCGAGCAGGACGGCAACTGGAACAAGTCTGCCTGGAAGACCGACGCGTTCTACGGCAATCCGCTGACGGGATTTTCGGCGGCGAAGTAGACCATGCACAGCGTCTACGACGGCACCAACGTTGATGCCCACCGCGCTGTCCTCTATCGACCCGCAAACAGAAAGGCGTGTAACGTGAGAAAACGTCATTGTGGTGCACTCGTTGGACTCTCAGTCGTGTCGCTCGCCCTGGCGTCGTGTGGCGCCGGCCGGCAAGGGGACGAGGACGTGGTCGCGACGAGGCAACCGCTGCTGGAGGAGTTCATCGACAGCCTCCCCAATAACTTCCCTATCCCGAACGCAAACGGTCTGGCCGCGTCGTACAGCACGACGACCGCTCCGATCGTGTCCTTGAACAACAACTTCTTCACGCCGCAAGGGACGAACGGGCGCGACTGCGGAACCTGCCACGCGGCCGAAGATGGCTGGACGATCAAGCCGAGCACGGTGACGCTGATGTTCTTGCTGTCGGACGGGCTGGATCCGCTGTTCGTCAACAACCTCGATACCGATACGCCGACCTGCGACATGTCGACGACGGCGTCGCGCTGGAGTTGCACGACGATGTTGCGGCAGGGCCTGTTCACCCGCCGCGTGGCGCCGCCCGCGTCGCGCGACTACGACGTCATCGGCGCGGTTGACCCCTTTGGCGTCGGGACGACGTCCAGCCTGTGGTTCTTTCGTCGCCCGCTCCCGACCGCGAACTTCAAGAGCCACACGGTCATGTGGGACGGGGCGAACACCGTCGGCACGTCGCTGCGCGACGGCCTCATCCGTCAGGCCCGTGGCAACGTGACCGGCGCGCAGCAAGGCGCACCGGCGCCGGACGAGGTGATCTTCGACATCGTCGACTTTGAGATCGGAATCGGCCACGCGCAGACGCAGGCGGTCGGCGCGGGCAGTCTGACCGCCGGCAGTGCCAGGGGAGGCGCGCAGAACGCGATCGAGCAGCCGCTGGTCAACGCGCGCTTCGATCTATTCGACGCATGGACGAACAGTCACAACCCGGTCCGCAAGCAGATCTACCGCGGCCAGGAGATCTTCAACAATCAGAACGTCGCGAGCGGCCGCACTTGCCGTGGCTGCCACAACGCCGCGAACAACGGCCAGAACGTGAATGGTGGGTTGTTTGACGTCGGCGTCTCTCGCCCCGAATTCGGTCCCGGCAAGGCGGTGTACACGTTTCAGGAGCGCGCCACGGGCGCGACCGTGGACAGCACCGATCCCGGTCGCGGCATCCGCACCGGCCTGTTCGCGGACCTCAACAGGTTCAAGACGCCGAACTTGCGTGGCTTGGCCGCGCGCGCGCCGTACTTCCATAACGGAATTGCCGCCGACCTCCACGCCGTCATCGATCACTACGAAGCGGCGCTGGGCTTCGACTTCACCGAGCAGGAAGAGGACGACCTGGTCGCGTTCCTGGCGGCGCTGTAATGCCCCGTTAACCTCGGCGCCGTAGCTCCGAGCGTGAGGCGCGGGCACCGACGAGAACTTGCCGCAGAACGGCGTCGACGCTCTTGCCGCGCAGGCGGGTCATGTCGGCGCAGCCCAGCGCCAGCGAGGCGCCAGCGATCGCGCCCGCGAACGTTTCCAGACCTCCGTTGCGTGGTTGCCAACGCGGTATTGAGCGTCGCTCGCGCAACCATCGAACAATACAGATGAACCGATTTCGTCTCGTCGCGTGATCTGTACGCGACTGATCGCCCAGGGAGGTGACGGATGGAACGTTCATTGATTGTTCGGAAGTCAGGAATGCTCGCGGCCCTCGCTGCCGGTTTCGTTGCAATCGGCGTCGCCGGTTGCGGCGAGGGTGAGGGGGCTGACAGCGTCGAAACCAAACAAAGCGGCGTTGTCACGTGGACGAACTTGCAGCTGCTCAACGGGTGGCAGAGCTTCGGGGCCGGCTACACGCCGCAGGTCGCGATCATCAACGGCACCGTGACGTTCAAGGGTGCCCTCAAAGGGCAGAACGCCACCAGCGACGTCGCGTTCAAGCTAGATGGGCCCACATTCTCGGCATTCCGGACTCAGCCCAGCCTTGAAAGCGTCTCGATGAGGACCGTGATGGGCGGCAACCCGAATGCGGGTGGGACGGTCTGGGTCCAGTTCGTTCCTGAGGTGCCGCAGGTCAATCCCGAGACGGTCCAGGTCCGCATGGTCCAGGACGGCGTGACCTTTGGCGGGATCGGGGCACAAGCCAGGGAGCTCACGTCGCTGGACGGCGTGGCCTATGACCAGGCGCCCGGTGCGGGGCTCGCTTTCAACACGAACAACTGGGCGTCGAAGTACTTCTTCCGACAGCAAGACGACTTCCAGTGCGCGGGGCTCAATGATTGTGGCGTCTACGCAAAGCTGGTGGGCGGGTTCGTCCGTTTCCAGGGCGCGCTGCAGACGGCGCCGGACGAGAGCAACTTCGACGGGTACGTCATGACGCTGACCGACCCGAGCTTGATTCCCGGCCAGCTCGTGACCGTCCCCGTGAGCCTCGGCGTGGATTCGTCGTTCCAACAGGACATCGGAATGCTGTCCGTCTATCCGAACGGCAACGTCTTTCTGAGCGGCAGCACTCAAGGAGCGACGGCCGGAGTGGTGTTCGAGGGCGCGGCGTTCTCCAAGACGAACAGCGGCAATGTTCCGTTCACGCTCAGGAACAACTGGGTGGCGTACTCCGCTCGACAGGTCAAGGTCGGCAACTTCGGCGGCGTGGTGCGTTTCCAGGGCGCGATCAAGAACGGAACCGACAACTACATCGGCGATCTCCCGGTGGGGATGCGGCCGTCGAAGACCGTCCGCGTCGTGGCGCACGGCGCTCTCAGCGCGTGGCAGGCGACGATCATCATCGAGACGAACGGCGCCGTGACGTTCCAGGGCATCGCCCTGAACTACGCCGCCTCGCACCTGTCGCTGGACAGCGTCTCGTTCCCGCTCTGATCACTCGATCGTCAGAAGGCCCGACCAAGGCTGCGAGCGCGGAGAAGCTGCATCTGCCAGTGCAACTCGGGCTGGTGCAGGAAGCGGATCGTATAGCGCTGCTCCAGCAGATGCTCTCGCACGCGCCGCAGCCAGGTGACGAGCGCCTTCAGACACGACGAGTTCATGAACTCGAGGTCGCGAAGTCCGCGACGATCTCTTTGACCCCGGCCGCGACCGCTTGCCGGTCCGCGGCCTGGAGGAACGTGTCGAGGAGCAGGTCTATTGGACGATCACGTTGCCACGTGGGCGGCGACGTACCGGGACACTTGCGCGCTGCTGTTCCTGGCCGGCGTCTCGGCCGGCTCAGCATCGCGAAGAGCTACAGCACCGAGCTCAAGGCGGAGAAGGAGGTCAAGACGAAGGTCCCGCGCGACCTGCCTGTGCATCCCGTCCTCGCATCGCTGCTCGCGGAATGGAAGCTGTCAGGGTGGCTGGCGACGTTCGGCCGGACTCCCGAGCGCGACGACCTGATCATTCCATCGAGGCTCGGGAAGAACCGCAGCGCGAACCACATGCTCAAGAAGTTCCACCAGGATCTCGGGCGGCTCGGCATCCCTCGGAGCTGCGTTCGCGATAGCGCCTGCCGTGCTCTTTTCGGTGCCCGCCGTTGGCCGCGATCTGACGGACGCGCGGTCTCTCCTCGCACACATTCTCATCGTTCGCGGATGGACAGCGGAACGCTTGGTGAAGCTGCTCGCCGAGGACCTCTGGTCGTCCCGCTCAGGCTCAAGGACGAGCAGGTCGCGCGTGGGGTCATCATCACCATCGCCGACCGTATCGTGGTGTGTTTGCACCTGTTGCGCGCGCCAGTTCTTCGTGGGCCCGCACATGGCCTCATCGGTGGCAGCGATGGCGTCGAAGCAGTGCGGAGGAAGATTGGTCAAGTGGCCGATCTCGAGTATCCGGTGCTCCTACGGGGCGAAAGCGGGACCGGTAAGGAGATGGTGGCCCGGGCGATTGCCGCAAGCAGCGGACGCAAAGAGCCGTTTGTTGCCATCAACATGGCCAACCTGCGACCGCCGCTGCCGATCTCTTCGGGCACGAGAAGGGCGCCTTCACGGGGGCGACAGAATCGCGGCCCGGGTTTTTCGCTTTGGCAGACGGCGGCACTCTCTTCCTCGACGAAATCGGCGCAGCGTCCTTCGATGTGCAGCAGATGCTCCTACGGGCGGTGGAGTCGTGGCAGATACAGCCTCTAGGCGGACGACGGCCTCGCAAGGTCGACGTTCGATTGATAGCAGCGACTGATACGCGTCTGGAACTCGCGGTCGCGGAGGGGCGGTTCTCGGAGGCGCTGTTCGAGCGCTTGTCGGGATACCAGATCTCGCTACCTCCGCTGCGCGAACGAAGGGAGGACATCGGCTCCCTGTTCGTTCACTTCCTCCGCCGACAGCTCGCTACGACGCACGAGCTCAATCGACTGGAGCCGCGTGATCCGATGACGGAGCCCTGGCTCAGAGCGGCCGACTTCGCGAGAATCGCCGGAAGTGCATTGCCGGGAAACGTGCGCCGGCTACGGAATATCGCCGGCGAGCTCGTCATCTCCAGCCGAGGACATGCAGTGGCACGGATCGATGACACGGTGAACAAGCTCATCGCTGGTTCAGAGTCGGCCGCTCCACTGGCGCCGGCGGTGGCGCCTCGCCGGGTGACCGACGAAGAGATACGGAAGGCGCTTCACGCGGCCAACTACAACTACTCCGCGGCGGCGGACGCTCTCGGAATACACCGCAGCACCCTTTACGAGCGCAAGCGGACAAACTCCGAAGGACCAGTGCGCGAGCTACGACTGGAATTGCCGCGACGGTGAAGAGAAGAAGGCGCAAGGCGTCTGTCCGACCATGGTCGCGGTGCCTGCATGCGGCCAGGCATGCAGCGGTCTCTCGTTGAACGGGGTGGTGAGCACGCTCTTCGTCCAGGCATGTCGCTGAGGGCGATCCG
>Ga0207661_10002461_pt1 | contig 12727 bp, 11 predicted proteins | sample KBSC713LmetaG_FD_184337 | JGI IMG/M metagenome (GOLD analysis project Ga0207661, IMG submission 184337) | Corn rhizosphere microbial communities from Kellogg Biological Station, Michigan, USA - KBS C7.1-3L metaG (SPAdes) (version 2) | ecosystem: Host-associated > Plants > Roots > Rhizosphere ... | reverse complement strand
CAGCGGGTCCGGGAAGATCGTGTAGAGGAGGAAGAGCACCGGGATCCCGCGCTGAAGCCCGATCAGGTGGGCGGCGACGCGAATCGTCTCGTTGCCGACCTCGGGGACGAGCACGTCCGGGCGCACTTCGTCGAAGACGCGCTCGAGCGCGCGAAAGGTGCGGACGGTGCGGGTGACGCACCAGTCCTCCGAGCGGCCGCTGCAGGCCCAGTCCGCCCGGTACACGTCGCGAATGTGCGGCAGGTCGTAGGTCTCCTCGATCCGCCGGACCTCGGCGGCGAGGTCGGCGGGCTCGCCGGCGGCGGCGGCCGCGTCGCCCAGGCAGCGGGCGTCGGTTCCCTGCGCGCGGAGCTCCTGCGCCGATGCCCGCGAGACGGTCACGTGCGCTACTTCGTGTCCGTGCGCGCGCAGCTCCTCGCCGACGCGCGCGTAGAACTCGCTCTCGTAGGTCTGCAGCGTTGTGAACAGGAACCGCATCGTCATCCGGTCTCGTCCGGGCCGGCCAATTCACGGTACACGGCGTCGTGGCGGTGCGCGAACTCCTCCCAGGTGAAGAGCGCGGCCCGCTCGGGGCCACCCGCAGGAGGCCGGTCGAGCACCTCGACGATCCCCTGCGCGATGCTCTCCGCAGAGGTGGGGTCGAAGTACACCGCGGCGTTGCCGCAGACCTCGGGCAGCGCCGCCACCCGCGAGACGGCCACCGGGCACGCGCACGCCATCGCCTCCAGCGGCGGCAGCCCGAACCCCTCGTAGAGGCTCGGGAAGACGAGGGCGGCCGCGGTCCGGTAGAGCTCCACGAGCCGCTCGTCGGACACCCGCCCCAGCGACGTGACGCCCCCGGGGAGGTCGACCGGATGATCCGAGCCCGTGAGCACGAGCCGCAGGTCGGGCCGCTCCCGGCGGACCGACGCGAATGCCTTCAGCAGCAGCTCGTGGTTCTTGTGCGGCCACCAGTTGGCGGGGTAGAGGAGGAACGGCTCGCGCTTGCGGCTGTCCGGTGTGAACCGCTCGTGGTCGACGCCGTGGTGGATCACCCGCACGCGTTCGACCGGGTACCCGAGCCGTTCGACGAGGTCGTCGCGGACGTGCTCGCTGACGGTGATGACGATCCGGCTCGCCTTGATCGAGCGGCCGTAGACGTGGCGCCGGTAGGTCTGCTGCGGGCGCGAGAAGAACTGCGGGTAGGCCTCGTGCTGGAGGTCGTGGATCGTCGTGGTCGCCGGCGCGCCCACGCGCGGCAGCATCACGGTCAGCGGGAAGTGGAAGGCGGCGGCATGGTCGCGGTCGAGTGCCCGGCGGAGCCTGCCGTCTGCGATCGTGGCGCGCGTCAGGCCGGCGATCCGACCCAGGCGGCTACGGCTCGCCGGGAACTCCGGCACGACGACGGTTCGCAGCTCGCCGCCTGCCTCCGGGGCGATCTCCGAGACGTAGACGCGGTAGTCCAGCGTGCCGTGCTCGGCGAGCGCCCGCACGAGCTCGCGAGCGTGGGTCTGGGTACCGCCGACGGTCCACGGATCGAGCGTCAGCAGCGAGATGCCGATCACGAGAGTGCTTCCCCGAGGAGTATCCGGAGCCGCTCCGGTGAATGCTCGTGGGCGACGTACTCGCGTCCCTTCCGGCGCATGTACGCGAGCCTGGACGGATCGTCGAGCAGTGTCCGCACCCGGTCGGCGAGCTCCTCCGCCGAGAACCCGGAGAGCACCACGCCTCCACGCGAGTCGCGGACGAGTGCCTCCGGCCCGCCGGACGGCGTCGTCACCACCGGCAGCCCGGCCGCCATCGCCTCGGCGCCGACGATCCCGAAGCCCTCCTGGTGCGACGGTAGGACGAGCATCGTCCCCCGGCGCAGGAACGGCGCGATCGACGGGACCACCCCGGTGGCCTGCGCGCGCTCGGGCAGCGGTGTGTCGGGCGGCTCGCCGACCAGGAGCGCGCGCACGCCGGGGAGCTGCCGCAGCGCGTCGAGCAGCAGCCCGACGTTCTTGCGCGGATCGTTCGCACGGCCGACGAAGACGAGCACCGGATCGTCGAGCGTCGCCTGCCAGTCGTCGTCGGACGCGGGCGTGAAGTGCTCGAGGTCGACCGGCAGCGGCAGGATCCCCACCTCGCCCACGTCGAGGCGCCCGGCGCGGGCGACGCTGGCGCGGCTGTACGGCGAGGTCGCGTACACGCGCCGTGCGCCGGCCAGCACGAGCCGCTCCATCTTCCGCAACACCGGGCCGTTGACTCGGATCGCCAGGCGGCGCGAGGGGCGCAGGCCGGGACGCCTTCCCGCCCATTCCTCCTCGAGCCCGGTGCCGATCCACGCGCAATAGGGGCGGCCGCTGAGCGCCGCGGCGTAGCCGTTCGCCGCGGACGTCGCGACCACCCAGAGCTCGTGCGCGTCCCGCAGGCGTGGCGCGACCCTCCGGGCGAACGCGAACTGGTTGGCCGCGTCCACCGGCCGGCTGCGGGACGGCATCCGCCCGTAGTGGATCTCCGTCGTCCGTCCGAGTGCGGCCGCTGCGACCAGAAAGGCCTCGAGCTGCGCGGCCCCGCCGCCGCCGAAGCCGGGATCGGGGCCGAGAACGGCGATGTCGGTCACGGCCGTGGACGTTAGCGCCGCCGTCACGGTTCCAGCAGTGACAGGCTCGAGCCCGTCACTGCGGTCTGCGGCGAGCCCTCGATCCGCCTGATCTCACGGATAGCCTGTTCTCCCGTGCGCCGGCAACGCGTTCTCGTGCTGAACCAGTACTACTGGCCCGGTGTCGAGGCGACCGCCAACCTGCTCACCGAGCTCTGCGAGGCGCTCGCCGCCGACTACGACGTGACGGTGATCGCCGGCGCGGCGCCCGAGGCTCCGGCCCAGCAGGAGCGGAACGGCGTCCAGATCGTCCGCGTCCGCTCGACCACCTACGAGCGCTCGCGGCTGTCGCGCCGCGCCCTGAACTACCTGACCTACGTGTTCGGGGTGATGTGGAAGGGCCTGTTCGCCCGGAGGCCCGACCTGGTCGTCTGCATGACCGACCCGCCGTTCATCGGTGCTATGGCGCGCGTGATCGCCGCCCGCTTCCGCGCACCGCTGCTCGTGATCGCCCAGGACGTCTTCCCCGAGATCGCGGTCAAGCTCGGCCGCCTGCGCAATCCCGTCGTCGTCCGGTCGCTGCGGCTGCTCGTCGACTCGTCGCTGCGCTCCGCCGACCGGGTGGTTGCGATCGGCGACACGATGAAGCGCCGGCTGGAGGAGAAGGGCGTGCAGGCGGAGCGGATCCGGGTGATCCCCAACTGGGTCGACGTCACCCGCGTGCGGCCGCAGCCGCGCGACAACCCGTGGGCGCGCGAGCACCGCCTGACCAGGCGCTTCGTGGTCATGCACTCGGGGAACGTCGGGCATGCCCAGGATCTGGACTCGCTGATCCGGGCGTGCACCTTCCTGCGCGACCTCGACAACCTCGCGGTGCGGATCATCGGCGGCGGGGCCAGGCGCGAGGAGCTCGTGCAGCTCGCCCGGCGGCTCCAGGCCGAGAAGGTGCGCTTCATGGCCTGGCAGCCCTACGAGCTGCGCTCGCTGTCGATCTCGAGCGCCGACATCCACGTCGTCGGCCTCGCCCGCGGGCTCGCCGGCTACGTCGTCCCCAGCCGGCTGTACGGCGTGCTCGCGACCGGCCGGCCCGTGATCGCGGCCGCCGAGGCCGAGAGCGAGACTGCGCAGCTGGTGGCGAGCGTCGGCTGCGGGGTGGTCGTGCCGCCGGGTGACCCGTTCGCGCTCGCCCGGGCGATCCGTGCGGCGCACGACGGCGAGTTCGACCTCGCGGAGATGGGGAGGCGGGCACGCGAATACGCCGAGTCGGAGGCCGACCGGGCGATCGCGATCGGCCGGTACGAGTCGGTGCTGTCGGAGCTGAGCCGCGCGGCATGATCGTCCTCGAGGTCGTCTTCTGGGTCGCCCTGGGCGCGCTCGTCTGGACGCACGCCGGGTACCCGCTCGCGACTGCGCTCGTCGCCCGCGTGCGGCGGCGGCCGGTGCGTGGGGCGGAGGAGACGCCGGCGGTGACGGTGATCGTCGCCGCGTACAACGAGGAATCGGTGATCGAGCGGCGGCTGGAGAACCTGCTCGCGCTCGACTACCCGGCCGACCGGCTCGAGATCGTGGTCACCTCCGACGCCTCCGAGGACCGCACCGACGAGCTGGTCGAGGAGGTCGCGGCCCGCGAGCCACGGGTGCGGCTGATCCGGTGCCCCCGGGGCGGCAAGGTGGCGGCGCAGGACCGCGCCGTGCGCGAGACCGCGGGGGAGATCGTCGCCTTCTCGGACGCGAACGCGACCTGGGCTCCCGACACGCTCACCAAGCTCGTTCGCTCGTTTGCGGATCCGGAAGTCGCGTACGTCTGCGGCCGCCTGGTGCTGACCGACGCGGCCGGCTCGAACCGCGAGGGCGTGTACTGGCGCTTCGAGACGTGGCTGCGCGCGCAGGAGTCGGCGGTCGGGTCGGTCACGGGCGGCAACGGGTCGGTGTACGCGGTCCGGCGCTCGGACTACGTCGAGGTCGATCCGCGCTTCGGCCACGATCTCTCGCTTCCGTATCTGATGGTCCAGCGTGGCCGCCGGGCCGTCTACGACCCACAGGCGCTCGCCTTCGAGAAGCCGACACCGGAGATCGAGACCGAGTACCGCCGCAAGGTGCGCATGTTCGAGCACTGCTGGCTGATCGTCCTGCGCGGGAAGATGCTCCGCCGCCTGCCCGCGGGGTACCTCGTCGAGATCGTCTCCCACCGCCACCTCCGCTACGGCAGCGGACTCCTGCACTTGGTCGTGCTCGGCACGAACGTCGCTCTGGTCGCGCTGCGTGCGGGTCTGGTCTACGACGTGCTGCTCGGCTGTCAGCTCGCCTTCCTCGTGCTCGCGGCGGTGTGGCGCGGGCTGCCGCGCTACTACGCACTCGTCACCTGGGCGACGGTCGTCTCGCTCTGGAACTACCTGCGGCGGGGCGTTCCCGCGACATGGGATCCGGCCGAGGGGACGCGCTGATGGAGGTCGACGAGCACGTCCGCGCGTCGCTGATCAAGACGCACGGGAACCTCTACCGAGGCGTCGAGCTGACGCGCTACCCGATACCGCCGTTCCCTCTGCCGGACGGGAGGGGGCGCGCGCTGCTCGACGTCGGCTGTAACTGGGGCCGCTGGACGATCGCCGCCGCGCGCGCCGGCTGGCGCCCGACCGGGATCGACCTGGCGAAGAAGTCGGTGGTCGCGGCGCGGCGCGTGGCCGGGCAGCTCGGGGTGGAGGCCGAGTACGTGGTCGCGGACGCCCGCGAGCTGCCGTTCGAGGACGGGTCGTTCGACACGGTCTTCTCGTACAGCGTCCTCCAGCACCTGGCCAAGGAGGATCTCCCGCGGGTGGTGTCGGAGGTCGGACGAGTGTTGCGCCCCGGCGGCCTCGTCTGGATCGAGATGCCCAACGCGCGCGGGCTGCTCAACCTCGTCCGGCAGGCGCGGCGGGGCTTCTCGGCCGGCAGCGGTCAGGACGTCCGCTACTGGACGCTCGCGGAGCTGCGCGAGCTGTTCGGCGCGATCGGGCCGGTCTCGATCTCGGCCGACGGCTTCCTGACGATCAACCCGCAGGCAGCGGATCTCGACCTGCTCCCGCCGCGCTCGCGCGCCGTCGTCCGGATCTCCGAGCGGCTGACGCGGGCGTCCGAGCGCCTTCCGCTGCTCGTGCAGGTGGCCGACAGCGTCGTCGTCCACGCCCGGAAGACCGCGTGAACCGGGCCGCGGACGTCGTCCTGGCCTCGGCCGGGCTCGTGCTGGCGAGCCCGCTGGTGGGCGCCGGTGCGCTCGCGGTCAAGCTCCAGGACGGCGGGCCGATCCTCTACCGGCAGCAGCGCGTCGGGAAGGACGGCGAGGAGTTCGAGCTGCTGAAGCTGCGGACGATGGTGGTCGGGGCGGAGAAGCTCGGCGCCGGCTACGCGGTCGACCGCGGCGACCCGCGGATCACCCGCACCGGCCGGCTCCTCCGCCGGCTCTCGATCGACGAGCTGCCGCAGCTCTGGAATGTCGTCCGCGGCGAAATGAGCCTGATCGGCCCGCGGCCGACGCTGCGCTACCAGGTCGAGCGGTACGACGAGCGCCAGCGCCGCCGGCTCGAGGTGAAGCCCGGAATCACCGGCTGGGCGCAGATCCACGGCCGCGCCGCGCTGCCCTGGGAGGACCGGATCGAGCTGGACGTCTGGTACGTCGAGCACCGCTCCCCGAAGGTCGACCTGAAGATCCTGGCGCGCACGCCGCTCGCCCTGTTCGGCGGCACGTACAAGGGCGAGACCGGAGGCTGGACTCCGAGCGGCTGATCCGGCCGAAGCTCGGCGCCTCACTGCTTCGGCGGCGGAGCGAGAGGGATCCCTTCGGCGCGTGCAGTGCGTACCACCTGCTCGTCTAAGGACGCGACCGAGCCGCCCGTGTGCCGTGCCCGTGTCCGGACCGTCGCGACATCGCCCAATCCGGCGACCGGCGGACGGCTACCCTCTGCCGTCGTGACCACCGTGCTCTTCACCTGCGCCGGGCAGCGCGTCGACATCGTCTCCGCCTTCCGGCGGGCCGGAGCGCGCACGGTCGCGGTCGACGCCGACCCGCTCGCGCCCGCGCTCTACCACGCGCACGAGCGCGCGATCGTTCCCCGCGTCGACGACGCCGGCTACCTACCCGCGCTCCAGGCGCTCGTCCGTGGGCACGGGGTGCGGCTGGTGATCCCGCTCGCCGACCTCGACCATCTGTTGCTCGCGGAGCGGCGAACGGATCTCGACGGCGCGCTGGTCCTGCTGCCGGCGCCCGAGGTCGTCCGCCGCACCGAGGACAAGTACGAGGCGCACCTCTTCTTCGAGGCCAACGGCATTCCCTCGCCGGCGAGCTGGCTGCCGGACGAGCTCCCCGAAGACCTTCCGTACCCGGTGCTGGTCAAGCCGCGCCGCGGCTTCGGCTCGCGGCACATCTACCGCGCGGACGATCCGGAGGCGCTCGAGTTCCACCTCGGCCACACGCCCGCCGACTCGTTCGTGCAGGAGGTCTGCGCCGGGGAGGAGTTCTCGATCGACGTCTTCTGCGACTTCGAGGGCCGGTGTCTCGGCGCGATCCCCCGGACGATGATCGAGTCCAAGGGCGGCGAGTCGATCAAAGGTTCTTCGATCAAGGACGAGCCGCTGATCGAGTTCGGACGGCTGGTCGCCGAGACGCTGCCGATCTGGGGCCCGGCCAACATCCAGTGCTTCCGCGTCTCCGACGACCGGCACGAGGTCACCGACGTCAACCCCCGCTTCGGCGGCGGCTTCCCGCTCCCGCTCGCCGCCGGTGGACGCTACCCGGAGCTCGCGCTCGCCCTCGCACGCGGCGAACGGCCCGAGCCGCGGCTCGGTGACTTTCGCGAGGGCGTGACGATGACGCGCTTCTTCTCGGACCTGTGCCTGTCCGCCGGGCCCGGCGGTACCCTCGAACCGTTCTCCGAGGACCTGCCAGAACCAGTCGCGAGCGAGCCGGGCGAGCCCTGATCCTCCGGCTCGGGGTCGTCGCCCTCGTGGTGCTCGCCGTAGGGTGCGGCTCTCGCGCGTCCCTGCAGCAGCCGGCGGCGCCGGCGACGCCGCCGCCCCACCACCCGCGGCCGCCGCGCTTCCACGTCGTCGTCACCGTGGTCGACGGGGACACCGGACGCAGGGTGCGCGGCGCGCTCGTGCGCGTCGGGCGCCTGGCCGACCGGGCGAACGGCAAGGGCAACGCCGCGTTCCGGCTGAAGCGGCGTGCGCCGCTCCTCGTCACGGTCGCCGCCCGCGGCTACGAGCCGCGCTCGACACGGATGCCGTTCCAGCGCCGCCGCCGCGTCGTCGTCCGCGTGTACCAGCCCGGGCTCCAGTGGCCGATGTACGGGGCGACGCCGTCGCGGACGCAGGCCCACGCCGCGATCGGGCTGCGGCCGCCGTTCCACGTCGTCTGGAGCCGTGGTCTCGGCTCGCTGGTCGAGTTCCCGGCGGTCGTCTCCGAGGGCGTCGCCTACGCCGGCAACAGCCACGGCACCGTGTACGCGCTCTCGATGCGCAACGGCCGCGTCCTCTGGCGGCACGTCGTGCCCGGCGGCAAGATGGCCTCCTCGCCCGCGGTCGCCGGCGACGAGCTCGTCGTCCACGGCATGGACGGGGTCGTGCGGGTGCTCGACCGCCGCACGGGTGGACTGCGGTTCGGGGTGCGCGTCGGTTCGCCGATCGAGTCGTCGCCGATCGTGCGCGACGGGATCGACTACTTCGGCGCCTGGAACGGGAACGTCTACGCGCTCGACCTGCGCTCGCACCGCTTCCGCTGGGTCTACCGCGGCGGCTCGAAGATCACCTCGAGCGCCGCGGTCGCCGGCCGCACGCTGTACATCGGCGACTACGGCGGCCGGCTGCTGGCGCTCGCGCCGGCCAGCGGACGCCTGCGCTGGTCTGCGGGTGTGAACGGCCGTATCTACGGCACGCCTGCGGTCTGGGGCGGACGCGTCTTCGTCCCCTCCTCCGACGGCGGCTCGCTGACGGCGTTCACGACGGGCGGGCGCTACCTGTGGCGCATCCACACCGGCAGCTACGTCTATTCGTCGCCCGCGGTCTGGGCCGGCCGTGTCTTCTTCGGCTCCTACAACGGGCTGCTCTACGGCGTCTCGGCGTGGAGCGGCCGCGTCGGCTGGACGGTGCAGACCGGCGGGCCGGTCTCGGGCGCGCCCGCGGTGGTGGACGGCGTCGTCTACGCGGGCAGCTTCGCGCACCGGATCGTCGGCGCGGACGCCAGATCGGGACGGGTCGTGTTCAGGTTCCCCCACGGCGAGTACGTCCCGGTCTCGGGCAGCGGCGGCCGGCTGCTCCTGCACGGCTATTCGCGCATCTACGCGGTGGAACCGGCCTGAACCGCGGGAGTCGCCGCTACCCTGGAGGCGCCTCGGTCGTCATGCGCCCCCTCCTCGCCGCAGCCGTCGCAGCCGTCGTCGCGCTCCTCGCCGTTCCCGTCGCGGATTCGGCCGCGCCTCCGTCGCCCGCTGCGCTGATCCGCAAGGGCCTCACAGCCGCGGTCGGGCGTGGCGATCTGAGCCCGATCGAGGCGGCCGGGTACCGGGCGACGCTGGCGAACGTCCTGGCCCGCGCGAAGCGCCTGCCGCCCCTCCGCACCGAGCTACTGGACGCAGTCGTCGGCGATGTCGCCTCGCAGTGGCGCGCCTACACCGCGCCGCGTGCGCTGACCCTCTTCTCCACGCTGACCGTCAACGCCGACTGGCTCGGCTCGCACGCGCTCACCGGCCCTCGCCCGGACATCGAGGGCGACGACGGCGCCGTCTACCGGTTCTTCTCGGGCCACGGCTACGTCTTCCACCCGCTCGCCAACTTCGCGAAGCTGAACGCCGAGGTCGCGGCGAAGGACGACGCTGCCACCGCCCACCTCGCCTCGGCGCTCGTCGCCCGGGCGGTCGCGAGCGGCCGCTCGATGGTCTGGGAGTACGACTTCCCGTTCGCCGCCGGGCGCGCGCCGTGGACCTCGGGGATGGCCCAGGCCGTCGCCGCACAGGCTTTCGCCCGTGCCGGCACGCTGCTGTCCGACCGGAACCTCCTCGACACGGCCGACGCCGCCTACGCTGCGGTCCCGAGGCTGCTCTCGCCGTCGTCGCCCGCAAAGCCGTGGGTCGCGCTCTACAGCTTCGATCGCGTGCCGGTGCTGAACGCGCAGCTCCAGGCGGCGTTGTCGGTCGGCGACTACGCCGCCGCCTCCGGCAACTCCGCAGCCGCCGCGATGGCGACGCGCCTGACCGCCGCCGCCCGCGCGCTGCTGCCGAAGTTCGACACCGGCTACTGGTCGCTCTACTCCCTGAAGGGCGACGAGTCGCCGCTCGACTACCACGACTACGTCATCGGCCTCCTCCGCAAGCTGAAGACACGCACCGGCGACACCGTCTGGCAGACCGCCGCCGACCGGTTCCAGGACTACGAGACCGAACCGCCCGTGATCCGGCTGCGCGGCGCGCCGGAGACCATCTACCCTCGGCCCGCCGACGGCTATCTGGACCAGGCGCCAATCCGCTTCTGGCTGTCCAAGGCCTCGACGGTGACGCTCCTGGTCGGTGGGAAGCGCGTCACGCAGTCGTTCTCCCACGGGGAGAACACCTTTCTCTGGTCGCCCGGCTCGGCCGACCCCGGCACGTACCGCCCGTTCCTGAGCGCGGTCGGACCGGCCGGGATGCGCGTCGCGCAGGCCCTGCCGGCGATCGACGTCGCGCCGGCGCCCGGCACGCCGCCGCTGGCGGTGACCGTGACTGCGCCTGCGACCGTGTCGTGGACCTCCGACGCCAAGGGGACGCCGTGGCTGCATCTCCGTCTGCGCCTCAGCCAGGGCGGCGTGACGCGGGCGGTCGACCTCGGCCACCGAGGACTTGCAGGGACGCGGCAGCTGAAGCTTCCGGCCGGCCGCTGGCACGTGACGATGCTGGCGTCGAACTCGGGCGGCCGCACCCGCGCCGTGTCGCTCGGGTTGCTGCCTCGATGAGCGGCACCGTGCTTCGAAGGGCAGTGACAGGCTCAAGCCTGTCACTGCGGTACGCCGGGGCCCTCGCGACGCTCGCGGTCGCCGCTGTGCTCGTCCTTCCGGCCGAGGCGGGGAACCGCCTGCGGCCCGTGCCGATCCTGATGTACCACGTGCTCAGCGCTCCGCCGGCGAATGCCCCCTACCCGGAGCTGTACGTCGCTCCGCCGGACTTTCGCGCCCAGATCGCGTGGCTGGCCGCGCACGGCTACCGCGCGGTCACGCTCCAGCGGGTCTTCGACGCGTGGCGCGGCGCCGCCACGCTTCCCGCCAGGCCGGTCGTGCTCACGTTCGACGACGGCTACCTCAGCGACGTGCGGACGGCCCTGCCGGCGTTGAAGGCGCGGCACTGGCCGGGCGTGCTGAACCTCGAGGTCGCGAACCTGAAGCCGGTCTGGGGGATCCGGCCACCCGGCGTGCGGAAGCTGCTCGCCGCCGGCTGGGAGCTCGACGCGCACACGCTGACGCACCCCGATCTGACCAAGGCCGACGCGGCCAGGCTGCGCGAAGAGGTCACCGGGTCGCGCGCTGCCATCCGCAAGATGTTCCACGTGCGCGTGAACTTCTTCTGCTACCCGGCCGGCCGCTACGACGCCGACGTGATCGCGGCCGTCCAGCAGGCCGGCTACCTCGGCGCGACGACCACGAACTACGGGCTTGCCCGCCCGGGCGACCTGTACACGCTCGCGCGGGTGCGGATCAACGGCTCGGACGGGGTCAAGGGCTTCGCGGCCAAGCTGACGGCGCTCTCCTCTTGAACCGCAGGCGCTGGATCGTCGCCGGCGCGGGCGCCGCCGTGGTCGTGCTCATCCTCGTCGGCGCGGGGCTCGGCTACTACTTCTACGAGCAGCACCGGGCGCGCGACATCCGCGGCTCCTCGACGATCGAGTTCGTTCCGACCGAGACCGCGCCGACGCCGCCGCCGAAGCCCAGGCCGAAGCCGGGGAAGCCTGCAGCCCTCACCCGGGTGGACTGGCCGATGTACGGCTACGACGAGCAGCGCGTGCGCTACCTGCCGAGCGCGCTGCGGCCGCCGTTCAGGGCGCAGTGGACGTTCCGCGCCCGCCATCTGCTCGAATTCCCACCCGCGGTCGCCTACGGCCGCGCCTATATCGCGAACAACCCGGGCGTCCTCACGGCCGTGCAGGCGGCGACCGGCCGGGCGAGCTGGCGCTATGCGTCCGGCCGCTGTACGGCTGCGTCGCCGGCCGTCGCCGGCGGCGTCGTCTACATGGCTTTCCTCAATCTCCGCCGCAAGGGGACGGACGCCTGTAACGCCTCGCCGGGAACGCCGGGCCTGAACGGCGAGGTGGTCGCGCTCGACGCTCGCACCGGCAAGCTGCGCTGGCGGCGCGTGATCGGGCCGAGCGAGACGTCGCCGCTCGTCGCCGGAAGCCTTGTCTACGCCGGCGACTGGACGGGCGCCGTCTACGCGTTCGACCGCAGCACCGGCCGCACGGTCTGGACGTACCGGACCGGCGGTGAGGTGAAGGGCGCGTTCGCCCGCACCGGCAGGCGCCTGTTCGTCGGCTCCTACGACCACCACCTCTACGCCCTGAACGCGCGGACGGGGGCGCTGATCTGGCGGTCGTCCTCACAGGACCGGCTGGGCGGCCGCGGGACCTTCTACTCGACGCCGGCGGCCGCGTACGGCCGCGTGTACATCGGCTCGACCGACGGCAAGGTGTACTCGTTCGGAGCCGGGAGCGGCGAGGTGCGCTGGTCGCAGTCCACCGGCGGCTACGTCTACGCCTCGCCCGCGGTCTGGAAGGAGCGGATTCTCGTCGGCTCGTACAGCGGCACGTTCTACGCGCTCGACGCGGCCACCGGGGACATCCGGTGGAAGTTCGAGGCCGACGGCCCGATCTCCGGCTCGGCCAGCGTGATCGGGGACATCGTCTACTTCTCGACGTTGAAGGGCCGCACGTACGGGCTCGTCGCGACGACCGGCCGCCGCGTCTGGAGCTTCCCGGACGGAAAGTACTCGCCGGTCGTCGCCGGGCCCGACCGGCTGTATCTGACGGGGTACACGCGCCTCTACGGGATGGTGCCCTCATGAGGACCCGGTCATGGCTCTCCGGTAGGGTTGCCGCGCCATGAGCTCGGACCCCCAGCGCGGGCCCGCGGCCGACGTCGACGCCGAGCAGGAGGTCGATTTCGGCCGCTACTGGCGC
>Ga0207661_10002460_pt1 | contig 12728 bp, 12 predicted proteins | sample KBSC713LmetaG_FD_184337 | JGI IMG/M metagenome (GOLD analysis project Ga0207661, IMG submission 184337) | Corn rhizosphere microbial communities from Kellogg Biological Station, Michigan, USA - KBS C7.1-3L metaG (SPAdes) (version 2) | ecosystem: Host-associated > Plants > Roots > Rhizosphere ... | reverse complement strand
CCGCCGCGGAACGGTCGAATCTGCGCCGTTCAGCTTCCCTCCGGCACGTGTCATTGTTCGGATATGGTCACGACCGCGCGCACCGATCAGCATTGCCGCCGCGGATCGGCACGCGAGGCGGTGAGCCTCGCCGGCTCGGCGCTCGGCTTCGCCCGCTCGCGCTCGGTGATCGTGTCCGACATTTCGCCCACCGGCGCTCAACTCGACGCTCGCGACTTGCCGCCGCCGGGGGACGATTTGTTTGTCGTCGTCGGCCCTTTCGACACCATGGCGACCGTCATCTGGCGCACCAACGAAAAGGCGGGGGTCGAATTCGAGTCACCCGCAAGCAATGAGCTGCTCGCGCGAATGAAGCGCGAGGCGAACTGGGAGTCGGTCACCGGCTGGTATCGCTGATCGGCGTCGGCGTGCCTTCCGCGCGTGACAGGCGCGGCGTCCATCTGATAGCCGCACCCCATGGCCTCCTCTGCCGCCGCTTCCGCCCGCGAGATTCTCGTCGGCCTGCACGAGATCATGGCCAGGCGCGGGTCGGCTCAGAACAAGCTCGACCAGGTCGTCGACCTCATCGCCGACAAAATGGATAGCGACGTCTGCTCGATTTACCTGCTGCGCGACAACAATCTCGAGCTCTTCGCGACCCACGGCCTGCGGAAGGAAGCCGTGCACGTGACGCGACTGCGCCTCGGCGAAGGGCTCGTCGGCACGATCGCCGCCGAAGGGCGGATCCTCAATCTCGCCGAGGCCGCCGAACATCCGGCGTTCCTTTACAAGCCGGAGACGGGCGAAGAGCGCTTCCACAGCTTTGCCGGCGTGCCGATCGTCCGCCTCGAAAGCCCCATCGGCGTCCTTGCCGTCCAGCATGCCGAACCGCGCCGCTACGAGGAGGTCGAGATCGAGGCGCTGCAGACGGTTGCGATGGTCCTCTCCGAGATGATCGCCGGAGCGCGGCTGGTCGACGGCTCGCGCCGAAGCCGCCTGCGCAGCGCTGGGCCGCTCCGTCTCACGGGCCTCAAACTCGTTGCCGGCATGGCCAAGGGTCAGGCGGTCTTCCATGAGCCGCGCGTGGTCGTCGAGCATACCGTCGCCGAGGACATCGAGGCCGAGCGCGAGCGCGTCTATTCCGCATTCCGCAAAATGCGCGAGCAGATCGACAACATGACTCGCGACGCCGAGTTCGGGACTACCGGCGAGCACCAGGAAATCCTCGAGATGTACCGGATGTTTGCCTACGACGAAGGCTGGTCGAGGCGGATCAACGCGGCAATCGACAGCGGCCTCACCGCCGAAGCGGCGATCGAACGGGTGCAGCAGCGCACGCGCGCGCGCATGCAGGACATCGACGATCCGCTGCTCCAGGAACGGATGCACGATCTCGAGGATCTGTCGAATCGGCTGCTCCGCATCGTCTCCGGCCGGATGGGCACCGCCGCCCAGACCGGCCTCACCCGCGACTCGGTGCTAATCGCGCGAAACCTCGGTCCGGCCGAGCTGCTCGAATATGACCGCCGGAGGCTGAAGGCGGTGCTGCTCGAGGAAGGGTCGCTCACTTCCCACATGACGATTGTCGCGCGGGCGATCGGCATCCCCGTGATTGGCCGCCTGCACGACATCCGCCACAGCGTCGAGGAGGGCGAGACGGTCCTCGTCGACGGCGACAACGGCAGCGTGATCGTCCGCCCGACGCGCCAGCTGCTCGCCGGCTTCGAGCATCGTATGACGCTCAGCCAGAAGCGGCGCGCCGAGTTCGCGGCCGCGCGGAACCTGCCGGCCAAAACCACCGACGGCGTGCAGGTCAGCGTCATGGTCAACGCGGGCCTCGCCGAGGACGCTGCGACCCTGCCGATGAGCGGTGCCGAAGGCATCGGCCTGTTCCGTACGGAATTCCAGTTCCTCGTCTCCGCGACGCTCCCCGGCCGCGACCGGCAGCTGAGGCTCTACACCAAGGTGCTCGAGGCCGTGGGTGACCGTCCGGTGATCTTCCGCACCGTGGACATCGGCGGCGACAAGGCGCTGCCCTATCTGACCGACGATGCCGAGGAGCAGGCCGAGAACCCCTCGATGGGCTGGCGCGCGCTGCGCCTGTCGCTCGACCGTTCGACGCTGATGAAGGCGCAGGCGCGGGCGCTGATCGAAGCCTCTGCGGGCCGGGTCCTGCGAGTCATGTTCCCGATGATTTCCGAGCCCTGGGAATATGAGCAGGCTCGCTCGCTGTTCGAAGAGCAGGTCGAATGGGCGCGCAAGGGCCACCGCAAGCTGCCGAGGCGGATCGAGTTCGGAGCGATGCTGGAAGTGCCGAGCCTAGCCGAGGTGCTCGACCAGCTCCTGCCGCGCGTCGACTTCATCTCGATCGGGACCAATGACCTCACGCAATTCCTGTTCGCGGCCGATCGCTCTGACCCCCGGCTCGCGCAGCGCTACGATTGGCTCAGCCCGGCGATCCTTCGATTTCTCAAGCGCGTCATCGACCAGTGCCACAAGGCCGGCGTTCCGGCCCGGGTTTGCGGGGAAATGGCCGGCCGGCCGCTCGAGGCGATGGCGCTCATCGGCATCGGCGCGGAGAAATTCTCGATCACGCCGGCCGGCGTTGGCCCGATGAAGGCGATGATCCGCTCGCTCGATGCAGCGGCGATCCGCTCGCGCATGGACCAGCTGCTTGCCCGGCCGCCGAAGGATATGCGCAAAGCGCTTGCCGATTGGGCGCGAAGGCATTCGGTCGTAATCGGTTAGAGCGGTTGACACCCGCTGCCGAGGCCTCAAACAGGGGTCATGGCCAAGCGCGACCGTGAGCCCGAACCCGAGCCGCTCGACGAGGAACAGACCGAAGCCGAGGCTCCGACGGTTGGCGAGCGGCTGCGGGCGGCGCGCGAGGAAAAGGGCTTGAGCCTGGAGGATGTCGCCGCGCAGACGCGCATCCCGCAGCGCCACCTCGCCAGCATCGAGACGGCCAACTGGGAAAATCTCCCAGCGCCGACCTATACGATCGGCTTTGCCAAGAACTACGCCGGTGCGGTCGGCCTCGACCGCATGGAGATCGGCAATCAGCTGCGCGAGGAAATGGGCGGCCAGCGCTTCGCCGCGAACGCGACCGACGTCTTCGAGCCCGCCGACCCGCGTCGGACCATGCCCAAGTCGTTGGTCATCGGCGCGATCGCCGCGGTCCTCGTGCTCGTGCTTCTGATGACCTGGCTCAACAACCGTTCGCTCCAGCCGAACGACGAGGCGCCGCAGACTGCGGCAGAAACAGGCGTGCCGGGAACGCCGTCGGCCCAGGCTCCTAAGGCGCCGCCTCCCGCAGCGGCAACGGCCCAGGGCCCTGTCGTGCTGGCGGCGACGGCGCCGGCATGGATCCAGGTGACCGACCAGGGCAAGACATTGTTCCAGGGCATGCTTCAGCCCGGCCAGACCTACGCGGTCCCGCCGACCGCCACCGCGCCCATGCTCAAGGCGGGCAAGCCCGAGGCGCTGACAGTCACCGTTGGCGGGGCAACCGCGCCGCAGGTCGGGCCGCCCGGCAAGGTGACGACGGTCAGCCTTGCCCCGGCAGCATTGATGAAGGGCCCTGCCGCACAGGCATCCGCGGCGCCGCAGGCTGCGGCTCCGACGCCGCAGCCGCGCCGGGCGCGAACCCGGGCTCCGGCGCCCGCTCCGCCCGCAGCGGCGCCCGCCGAAACGCCGCCGCCAACCAACACCGCTCAATAGGATTCATCGGCGGGAAAGCTGCCGTGCGTCACAGTCGCGAATAGCTAAGCGTGGGGAAATGTTCGTGAAATCTCGCCTGATCACCGCTCTTGCGGCAAGCGCCGCCATGGCCCTTGTTCCGTCGATCGCGCTCGCGCAGCGCCAGCCGCAGCCGACTCCCGAGCAGCGGATCGACCGACTGGAACGGCAGGTGCAGCAGATGCAGCGGCAGGTCTTTCCCAAGGGCCGCCCCGCAGACACGGCCGGTTTCGCTGACGACCCCGCGGCCACCCAGTCATCGGTCGTCACGCTCGATCAGCGGCTCGATGCGCTCGAGAAGCAGATGGCGGATCTGGTCCGTTCCTCAGAGGATAACGGCAATCGGCTGCGGTCGCTTGAAACGAGCGTCGGGCAGATCAAGAGCGACGCGGATCAGCGCATTTCCGCGATCGAGCAGCGCATGGCCGAAGCTGCGGCACCGCCGCCGGCGGCCGCAGAGCCAGCTCCCGAACCGGCGGCGCCTGCCGGAAAGACCAAGAGTCCCCCGGCCAAGACTCCGCCGGCCAAAACTCCGCCGGCCAAGAAAACGGCCGAGGCTTCTCCTCCGGCAGAGGGCGGGCCGACCGCAGCGACCGCCGAGGCAACGCCGGTTAGCGACCCTGGCGAGGACGCCTACTCCCAAGGCTTCCATCAATGGGAAGCGGGCCAGTATGACCAGGCGATCAGCACACTGAAGGCGTTCACCCAAACCTACCCGAACCATCGCCGGATCAGCTACGCCAACAACCTCATCGGCCGGGCGCTGCTCGACAAGGGCGACGCCCGCGGCGCGGCGCAGGCGCTGCTCTCAAACTATCGCACCAACCCGTCGGGCGAGCGGGCGCAGGACAGTCTCTATTACCTCGGTCAGGCGCTGATGAAGCTGGGTCAGCCGAGTCAGGCGTGCAAGGCTTACGCCGAGCTCGATGCAGTTTACGGCGCGAAGGTCCGTCCTGACCTCAAGAAGCTCGAAGCCGACGCCAAGGCCCAGGCGCAGTGCAGCTGACGCGCTAAACAGTCATTGCGAGGAGCGCGGGGACGCGGCAATCCATTGCCGTTGGTTCGCGTCGGCTCGCAATGACGGAGATCACCTGGACATCAATCCTGCCCTCGTCGACCGCTTTGCCGCCGACCTCGACGCGTTGATCTCGAACGAGGCACCGCTGGGAATAGCCGTATCCGGCGGTCCCGATAGCGTGGCCCTTCTGCTGCTTGCCGCAGCGGCGCGGCCCGGGCGGATCGAGGCTGCGACCATTGACCATGCGCTCCGTCCCGGCGCGCGCGCTGAGGCGGGCATGGTCGCGGATCTGTGCGCCAGGCTTGGCTTACCGCACTCGATCCTCACCGCGAGGTGGAGCGAGATTCCGGAAACTGCGATCCAGGAGCGCGCCCGCAACGAGCGCTACCGGCTGCTCGGCTATTGGGCAGAGGAGCGTGGGCTGGCGGGAATCGTCACTGCCCACCATGCGGACGACCAGGCCGAGACCTTGCTCATGCGCCTAGCGCGCGGGTCGGGCGTAAGGGGGCTGGCGGCGATGCGGCCGCGCTCGGTTGCGCCGGGCGCGCACGTGCGGCTGGTCCGCCCGCTGCTCGGCTGGCGCCGCTCCGAGCTCGAGGCGATTTGCGCCGCCGCCGGAGTGACGCCGGCGCAGGACCCGAGCAACCAGGACGAGCGGTTCGAGCGCGTGCGGATCCGCCGCGCGCTGAGCGACGCGGACTGGCTCGACGCAGGCGCGGTCGCCCGATCGGCGGCCAATCTCGTCGAGGCGGACGACGCGCTCAGATGGGCGGCCGAAAAGGAATGGCGCAGCGCTGTCGAACAGCGCCGGGACCACATCAGCTACCACCCAAGCGATGCGCCGGGTGAGATCGTTCGCCGCATCGTCAATCGGATCGTTTGCAAGCTCGCGACCGAGGGCGAGACTGACCTGCGCGGCGGCGAGCTCGATCGGCTGCTCGCCACGCTTGCGGAAGGTGAGACCGCGACCTTGCGGGGAGTGCGGTGCAGCGGCGGTCGAAGTTGGCGGTTCGAACGCGCGCCTTCGCGCCGCTGAATCGCCTCCATTCCGGAGCTTTTGCATCGGCGCCGTAAACACCTTCACGTGCAAGACTTGCCGATGAGCAGTTTCGGCCAATCCGTTCGCCTCGCCGATGTCGCGGAATCACTCGGTTCGCCGGTACTGCAGCCTTGCCCTGGAGATGCGCAGTTGCAGCGACCGACAAACAACCGCGCGCAGGACCGCTCGAACGTGTTCCTGGCAGGCGTGCTCGTCGTCGGCGGTGCGACGCTGCCTGTGCGCGTGCGGAATCTCTCCACCCGGGGCGCCTTGCTCGACGGCGCATCGCTGCCTGCCACGGGCGCGAGGGTCCGTCTTCTGCGCGGCGATCTCAACGCCGACGGGGAAATGGCGTGGCAGACCGAGGGCCACGCCGGTCTGCGGTTCCTGGGCGAAATCGACGTCGAACGGTGGGTGAGGCGTGTCGCGCACCCCGGCCAGCAACGCGTGGACATTGCCGTCGCCGCACTCCGCGCCGACGAGATAGCCCCACTTGACGTTCGCGGCGCACACGGACCGTCGCTGGCGCAAATCAGTGCCGAGCTTGACGGGATTTGCGAACGGCTTGCGGACTCGCCCGGTATGACGACCCACGTTGCCGAAGAACTGCTGCGCCTCGATGCGCTGGCGCGGCAGCTGCATCAGCTTTCCGGTTCAGCCGGCTCGTGAGCTTTCGACGGCGTCAGCGGAGGTTGGCGCGATAAAAGGCCAAAAGCTCGGCCCACGCGCGTTCCGCCTCCTTCTCGTCATAGGTCTGGCTGCCGGCGACAGTCCAACCGTGATTGGCCGAGGAAATCTCGACATGCGCCGGCCGATGCGCCGCGGCGAAAGCGGCTTCGAGCTGCTCCTTCTCCTTCGGCATCCGCTCGGCATCGTTCTTGGCAATGATCACCAAATAGCTCGCCCGGCTCTTCGGGATCAGCAGGTGCGGACTGGACGGCTTGTCGATGACCAGCGCCCCCGGGTGGAAGGTCGCGACCGCGCCGATCCGGTCGGGGCGGACCGCCGCAGTCCGGAACGACAGCGGCCCGCTCATGCAATAGCCCTGCACGGCCGCCTCGCGCCGCGTGTCGGTTTGCGGCTGGGCATCGAGGAAGGTCACGTAGGCGGCGGAATCGCGATCGACCATCTCGTCGGTAAGGCCATTGCGAAAGACCATGAGGCGGCTCATGTCCTCCTTGCTGTTGAAGTCGAACGGGCCCGAGGCGACCGGCGCCTTCTTCGCGCGGTAATATGGGTTGGGGACCAGCACGACATAGCCTTGCGCGGCGAGCCTCTTGCCCATTTCGCGGAACACGGGCCTGAGGCCGAGGATGTCCGGCCACATCAGCACGGCGGGCCACTTGCCGCGGCCCGTCGGATAGAAAAGCGCGGCATCGGCGGTACCGTCCGCCGTCTTCACCGATACGTCTTTCTCGCTGACCGGCCTTGCGCCGGGCTCCTCGGCGAAGGCGGCCACGGACAGGCCGTTGCTCGCCGCCACCGCGCCCATGGTGAGCAAGACGCTGCGCCGCGTCAGCGATGTGTCTGCAATAAAGCCCTGATGGTTGCCGTCACCGCACATGGGTTCTCTCCGCTCGAGCCTCGATCATCGGCCGATTTCCACCAAAACTCGCGCGCGGGCAATTGCCACGCGCGGCCCCAATCCGGGACATCCCCATTCACCCGATCCTAAGGTCACATTGTTATTGGCCTGAATGAGCCTATTTTAGACGCGAGCGCGTGTGGCGCGGAAAGAGACGCAATGAACGACAAAGACAAGAAGCCCGGCAATCCCTGGACCAAGAGCCTGCTCATCTGGGCAGGCGTGCTGTTCGTGCTGGTCCTCTTTGTCCAGATGATCGACGGCGGCTCGCGCGCCGCGACGGGCCAGGCGATGCCCTATTCGGAGTTCGTCCGCCAGGTCGACGAGGGCAATGTCCGCACCGTGACCATGGCTGCGGGCGGAACAAGCAGCAATTCGACCATCGCCGGGAAGCTCTCCAGCGGCGAGGATTTCCACACGATTGCGCCCGCCGGCTCGAACATCGCCGACCGCATGGTCCAGAAGGGCGTCGCCGTCCAGGTCAAGCCGGAGGAGCAGTCGAGCATCTGGCTTTACATGCTCTACAACTCGCTGCCGTTCCTGCTCATCCTCGGCATCAGCTTCTTTGTGATGCGCCAGATGTCGAAGAACGCCGGCTCGGGCGCCATGGGCTTCGGCAAGAGCCGCGCGCGGATGCTGACCGAGAAGCAGGGCCGCGTCACCTTTCAGGACGTCGCTGGCATCGACGAAGCCCGCGAGGAGCTTCAGGAAATCGTCGAGTATCTCAAGGACCCGGGCAAGTTCGCGCGCCTCGGCGGCAAGATTCCCAAGGGCGCGCTGTTGGTCGGCCCTCCGGGCACCGGCAAGACGTTGCTCGCCCGCGCCATCGCGGGCGAGGCGGGCGTTCCCTTCTTCACCATTTCGGGCTCGGACTTCGTCGAGATGTTCGTCGGCGTCGGCGCGAGCCGTGTGCGCGACATGTTCGACCAGGCCAAGAAGTCGGCGCCGTGCATCGTCTTCATCGACGAGATCGACGCCGTCGGCCGCCATCGCGGCGCCGGGCTCGGCAACGGCAACGACGAGCGCGAGCAGACGCTCAACCAGCTGCTGGTCGAGATGGACGGCTTCGAAGCGAACGAAGGCATCATCATCATCGCCGCGACCAACCGCCCCGACGTGCTCGATCCGGCGCTCCTCCGCCCTGGCCGCTTCGACCGCCAGGTGGTGGTGCCGCGTCCCGACATCGACGGTCGCGAGCAGATTCTCGGCGTTCACATGAAGAAGGTGCCGCTGGCCCCGGACGTCGACGCTCGGGTGATCGCCCGCGGCACCCCCGGCTTTTCCGGCGCCGATCTGGCGAACCTCGTCAACGAGGCCGCCCTCCTCGCCGCCCGCAAGGGCAAGCGCCTGGTCGCGATGCAGGAATTCGAGGAAGCCAAGGACAAGGTGCTGATGGGCGCCGAGCGCAAGTCCATGGTGATGACCGAGGACGAGAAGCGAATGACCGCCTATCACGAGGCGGGCCACGCCGTGGTCGCCCTCCACGAACCGGCGTCCGACCCGATCCACAAGGCGACCATCATTCCGCGCGGACGCGCGCTCGGCATGGTCATGCGCCTGCCCGAGCGGGACAGCTATTCCTATCACCGCGACAAGATGTACGCGAACCTCGCCGTGGCGATGGGCGGCCGCGTCGCCGAGGAGATGATCTTCGGCTACGACAAGGTGTCCTCGGGCGCCGCGAGCGACATCCAGTACGCGACCCAGCTGGCGCGCGACATGGTGACGCGCTGGGGCATGTCGGATGCGCTCGGCCCGCTGCAGTACGCCGAGCCCGACGAGGAAGTGTTCCTTGGCTATTCGGTCAACCGGCAGCGCCAGATGTCCAACGAGACGGCGCAGGCGATCGATGCCGAGATCCGCAAGATCGTCGAGGACGGCTACAAGCGCGCCCAGACCCTGCTGACCGAGAACCGCGACAAACTCGAGACCCTCGCCAAGGCGCTGCTCGAATATGAGACGCTGTCGGGCGACGAAATCACGAAGGTGCTCGAGGGCGAAACGATCGACCGCGGCGGCACCAAGGGCCCGGCGATCCCGGCTGCAGGCTCCTCAATCCCGAAGGCGAAGCGGCCGAAGCCGGGCGCGATCGGCGGACCGGCGACCGCCGGGGCCTAGTCGAGCGCGCCGATCGTCACCAGCAGGCTGGCGAACAGGCCGACGGCAATCCACGCGAATATGGCAAGCGCCAGGGTGCGCCACAGCGCTCCGGCCACGCTGACGCCGTAAGCGCCCCTCAGCTGCCGGTACATGTGCACCGGCGGCACGAACCACAGGAAGGCCGCGACGGCTCCCGAGACCAGCGCCACCAGGGTGCCGAAGCTCAGCAGCAGCATCATGAAGCATAGCGAATAGGTCACGAACACGGTGTGGTCGTAGAGCTTGAAGCGACGGGTCAGCGGGAACAGCAGCCAGACGAACGGCACTGAGATGGGGATCAGTGCCCAGCTGAACTTATAGGCATTGGTCTTGATCTTGTAGAACAAGAGCTCCGGGTTCTCCCCAGCCTTCGCCGCCGCCTTGCGCATCCAGTGCGGCATGTCGCTCGAGACCTGGACCGCGCTGGTGTTGACCTTGCCGGCCTTGAGCTGCTGCACGTTCTCGACGCCGGCGAGGTCGTCCTGCACGTCTTTGATTTGGCGATCGATGTCGTCGGTCGGCCGTCCTTCCTTGACGAGCTCGGCCCGTCCGGCCTGGAGCTGCTCGATGTTGACCTTGTCGTGCTGGACCTGTTCGGCGAGCTCCTGGTCCGACTTTTTGCCGGCCATTTCATCGAGGCTGCCGGTCCAGCCCATCACCGCGAACATCAGGAACACGCAGAAGAGGAACAAAGCGATCGGCGAGACGAAGCTCGCGCGCTGCCCGTCGATGTAGCGCCGGGTGAGCTCGCCCGGGCGCCACACGAGCAGCGGCAGCGTGCGCCAGATCTTCCCCTCGAAGTGCAGCACGCCGTGCGCGAAATCGTGGAAGAAGGCGCCGAGCGTACGGTGAACGTGCGCATGCTGGCCGCACTCGTGGCAGTACGGCCCGGTCAGCGCCGCGCCGCAGTTGAGGCAATGCTTCTCGTGCGTGTGGCCGCCGCCTTCGCCGGCCTTCGGCTCGACCGCCCGGCCGAGCATGCCTCCGGTCACCGCGTCCGCAACTGCTTCGAAATCGCCCATTGTCACCCCCGCCGCCACATTATGCGGCGTTGACGGCTCATGCTAGCTGCCGCGCATGGCGCGCATTGGTCTTCTCGGCGGCTCGTTCAACCCGGCGCACCGTGGCCATAGGCGCATTAGCCTGTTCGCGATCCGCGCGCTTCACCTCGACGAGCTGTGGTGGGTGGTATCACCGGGCAATCCGCTCAAGGAAGACGCGACCGATATGGCGCCCTTCGCGACGCGCTTCGCGAGCGCGGAGCGCATGGCGCGCCGCTCGCCCATTCGCGCCAGCGACTTCGAGCAGCGCGAAGGCATACGCTACACGATCGACACCGTGCGCAGCCTCAAGCGACGCTATCCGCACGACCGCTTCATCTGGTTGCTCGGAAGCGACACGCTGACAAATTTTCACAAATGGCGTGATTGGAGGGGGTTAGCCCGCGAAGTGCCGATTGCGGTGATTCGCCGGCCCGGTTATGATTCATCCGCCCACGCGGCGCGCGCGATGGGCTGGCTCAGAAGGTTCGTCCGTCCTTCGAGCCAGGCACGGCATTGGACGGAGTGGAGTGCACCGGCGATCTTTTTCCTTCGCCTGCCGCCCGACCCGACCTCCGCGACCGCAATTCGCGCGCAAGATCCCCACTGGTACCGCCGCTCGCCGACGCGCATTCTCGCGCGCGAGGCCTCGCGCCTGCCATCCTTCGTCAGGAGACCACTTGACCGAACATCCCGTTGAAGCCGCCGCCGCGAAGACCGGCCGCGCTCCCTTCGATGTCGAAGATCTCCACAAGCTCGTGCTTCAGTCGCTCGACGACGACCAGGCCCAGGAGGTCGTATCCATCCCGCTCGCCGGCAAATCCAACATCGCCGACCACATGGTGATCGCCTCGGGGCGCTCGACGCGCCAGGTCGCGTCGATGGCCGTTAAGCTTGCGGACAAGATCAAAGAGCGATTTGGCAGGAACGTCAGGATCGAAGGGCTCCCGGCCGCCGACTGGGTGCTGATCGACGCTGACGACGTGATCGTGCACATATTCCGTCCCGAAGTGAGAAATTTTTACAATTTGGAACGAATGTGGGCGTTTGGCGATGATTCTGGCGTGAGCGCAGCAGCACGCGGGTAGGGCAGATGCGATTCATTGCACTCTTTTTTGCGATTTTCGCGTTTGTCGCGCAGCCCGCGGTCGCGGCCTCGTCGCCGGCGCTCGCGACCCTTGAGGACCAGCTGAGCTCGCTGGTGTCGAACAAGTCGGCCGACGTCGGCATCGCCGCGCTCGATCTCAACACCGGCGAGACGGTCAGCATCAAGGGCAACACGCCGTTCCCGATGGCGAGTACGGTCAAGGTCGCCATCGCGGCGCTCTACCTTGCGCAGGTCGACAACGGGCGGCGCTCGCTCGACGACACGATCAACGGCCAGTCCGTGCGCGGTCTGATGCGGCGGATGCTCGTCTTCAGCGACAACCGCGCGGCCGACATCCTGTTCAAGGACGTCGGCGGTCCGCGCGCGCTCGAGGCGTGGCTCGAGGACAACAATGTCAAGGGCATCCACGTCGACCGGACGATCGCCCAGCTGCTGGCGAGCAAGCGCGACCTGTTCGACCGCCGCGATTCATCGACGCCGGTGGCGATGGTCGAGCTGCTGAAGCGCATCTACAAGGCCGAGCTGATCAAGCCCGAGAGCCGCAATTATCTGCTCGACGTGATGGCCCAATGCGAGACGGGCAAGAACCGGATGAAGGCGCTGCTTCCCGGCGTGCCGGTCGAGCATAAGACCGGGACGCTCAACGGTCTTGCCGACGATGTCGGATTCATCACGTTGCCCGACGGTCGCCGGGTCGCGGTCGCGATCTTCACCCGCGGCGGCGCTGACAGGCCGCGGACGATCGCCGAGACCGCCCGCGCGATCTACGACGGCTTCAAGTCGGTCTTTACCTGGCCCTTCGGCGCTCCCGCGCTCGAAAAATAGGTGCTGCTGCACATCGTTGCGCGCGGAAAGATCGGCCGCTCCCCGGAGGCCGAGCTGGTCGAACGCTATCTGAAGCGCATCGCCTGGCCGACCAAAATGACCGAGCTGCCAGAGCGCGGCGGCAAGATGCCTGAGTTGCCGCCGACAAGTGTCACGATCGTGCTGGACGAGCGCGGTCAGGCGCTGTCCTCGACCGAGCTGGCGAAGAAGCTTGAAGCGTGGCGCGATGGCGGAAAGCGCGAGACGCGATTCCTGAT
>Ga0207661_10002454_pt1 | contig 12745 bp, 7 predicted proteins | sample KBSC713LmetaG_FD_184337 | JGI IMG/M metagenome (GOLD analysis project Ga0207661, IMG submission 184337) | Corn rhizosphere microbial communities from Kellogg Biological Station, Michigan, USA - KBS C7.1-3L metaG (SPAdes) (version 2) | ecosystem: Host-associated > Plants > Roots > Rhizosphere ... | reverse complement strand
GAACGCAGCGACGAGCGCCTTCATGAAGCGCCCCGGGCATCGCCCGAGAGCGGCTTCCCCGCACCCCACCCCTCTCCCGCTCGAGCGCTCGCTCTCGCAAGGCCTGCCCTCACCCCGACCCTCTCCCGCAAGCGGGAGAGGGTGACTTCTCGGCGTGCGTCGCCGCACCCTCTGGTCCCCTCGCCCCGCGAAGCGGGGAGAGGGTTAGGGAGAGGGGTCTGCTCCGAGCCCCCGGCGGCCGCCGCGCTCACGCCGCCACGATATCGACGGGTCCGGGGCGCAGACGTAGCACGACGCCCATCGCGGCGAGATACAGCTCGTCGGCGACGGCGGCGAGCCGCTGGTGGGCCAGCCCGGTCAGGTCGCGGAAGACGCGGCCCAGCGGCGTCGGCGGGATGAGGCCCATGCCGACCTCATTGCTCACGATGACGACGTGCGACCGCCGCCCCGCCAGCGTCGCGAGCAGCGCGCCGATCCGTTCCTGCACAGCGTCCGTGGTCGCGCCCCCGACCAGCAGGTTCGAGATCCAGATCGTCAGGCAATCGACCACGATGACGTCGTGATCGCGATCGGCGGCCAGCGCCTCGGGCAGCGCGCGCGGCTCCTCCAGCGTGTCGAAGGTGGCGCCGCGATCCGCGCGGTGCCGCGCGATGCGGTCGCGCATCTCGTCGTCCGAGCGCTCTGCCGTCGCGATGAACAACCGGCGCGCGCCCAGCGACTCGCCGGTGGTCAGCGCGAAGCGGCTCTTGCCCGAGCGCGCCCCACCGCCGATCACGATCAGCCGCGGCACGCTCATGTGCTCGTGCCCAGCCGCGACAGGTTCGGGACGACGACCACGACCGGGATGCGCGTGCCGCGGATCAGGCGCTCGTTCTCGTAGCCGAAGAAGAGCCGGTGCTGGATGGCGCGGTTCTCGGCGCCGACGACGATCAGATCGTAGTGGCCGCGCTCGACCTCGTCGGCGACCGCGCTGGACCTGGGATCGAAGGCCAGGTGCAGGATGTTGGGCTTCACGTCGGAGGCGCGGAACGCGATCGAGATCCGCTGCAGCTCCTCCTCGCTGGTCGGATGCACCTCGGCGGGCGGGTGCGTGCCGCTCAGATCGGCGTACGCCGCCAGCTGCGGTCGCCGTTCGGTGAGGACCGCGAGCGCCAGCTCGGCGTCCGAGGCCTCCGCGTAGCGCAGGGCCAGCTCGACCGCCAGGCGCGAGGCGACGCTGCCGTCGACGGGCACCAGGATGCGCTTGAAGTCGGTCGCGCGCGCCGGCGCCTTCATGATGGCGACGTGACACGGGGCCTCGCTGACCACCTGTTCGACCACGATGCCGCCGACCGATGGGCCGTCGCCCGACCCGAGCATGATGATGTCGCAGCCGCGCTTCGCCTCGCTGCAGATGGCGTGCGCGATGCTGGGGCCGCTCACCTGCACAACCTCGGGCGGTCGGCCCCCCGCCGCCAGCGCGCGCATCAGCTCGATCTGCTCGGTGGCGCTGCCCGAGAACTTCGGTCGCTGCAGGACGCGCCGCCACCAGGATCGGTGCTCGGAGACGTGCACGATCTTCACCGAAGCGCTGCTCTTGTGCGCCAGGCCGAACGCCAGCGGCGCGGCGGCGACGGCGTTCTCGCCGCCTCCGCTCGCCAGCATCACGCGCACCCGGGTCGGATCGAACGCGCCGGTCGATTCCGACGCCAGGATGCGGCGCGCTTCGTCCTCGGTCATGCGGACGCGCGGCATCGTCAGGCGCAGGCCGACCGGCGCCAGGAACGACGTCACGATCGCGACCATGACGATGATCGAGAACATCTGCGGCGTCAGGATCCCCAGCGACAGGCCGATCGTCGCGACGACGATCTCCATCGCGCCGCGCGCGTTCATCGCGACGGCGATCGACGCCGCCTCCCAGAAGCGCAGGCCGCCCCAGTACGCGCCCACCGAGCAGCCCACCAGCTTCCCGACACAGGCGACGAGGATGACGACGCCCAGCATCGAGCCGCCGCCCAGCGCCCACAGGTCCACGCGCAGGCCGACGATGCCGAAGAAGATCGGCGCGAGCACGCCGAAGGTGAACGACTCGAGGCGGGCGATCGTCTCGCGGCGCAGCCGCGGCGTCTGGTGAAGCACGACGCCGGTCACGAAGGCGCCGAACACCGGGTGGACGCCGATGCGCTCGGTGATGGCGGCGCAAAGGAAGGTCACGACGATCACCAGCACCAGGTCGGAATCGCTGGCCTTGAAGTGCTCGGTCGCGACGCGCACCGCGACGCGGAGGACCGGATAAAGAACGAAAATGGCGACGAGGATGAAGATCGTCAGGTAGAGAACGGTGAGGCCCAGGTCCTGGATGTGAACCACGCCGTGGGTCGCCGCGGCCGCGATCAAGGACAGGATCAACCATCCCACCGTGTCGTCGACGACGCCCGCGGACAGGATGACGAGGCCGATGTTCCGTTTGGTCAGATCCAGGTCGATGAGGATCTTCGCGATCACGGGCATCGCCGAGATCGACATCGCGGTCGCGAGGAACAGGCTGAAGAGCATCCGGCTGCTCGGATCGGCCAGGTACTCGGCGGGCATGAAGTAACCGAGCCCGAAGCCGAGACCGAACGGCAGCACCATGCCCATCACCGACGCGATCAGCGCGGCGCGACCGAGGTTGCGCAGCAGGCGCAGGTCGGTCTCGAGCCCGGTCAGCAAGAGGAGCAGGCTCATCCCGACGGTGCTGAACGCGTCCAGCAGGTGGAACTGCGCCTTGTCCGCCGGAAAGATCGTCTCGAAGACGTGTGGGAAGTAGTGACCGAGCAGCGTCGGTCCCAGCGCGATCCCCGCGGACAGCTCGCCCACCACAGCCGGCAGCCCGAGCCGCTTCGAGATCTCCGCCCCGATCCGCGCCACCGCCACCAGCAACGCCAGCTGCACCAGCAGCAGGAACACGGAGTGGCCCGACAGGCCGGGGATGGGGGTATGCAAGCCGCCGCGACCGTAGCATGGGATCGCGTGGGGAGCCGGCGACGAAAAACGACTCGAAGCCCTCGGGCTCCCGAGAGAAATGGAGACCCTCGGCCGCCAGGCGCTATAGTGTCGGCCAGCGGCAATTCACGATGGCAAAGGTGAAGATTTACACCGGTAGCGACCACGCGGGCTTCGACCTGCGTGGCCGGATCGTCGGGCACCTGCGCGCGCTCGGCTTCGAGGTCGACGACCTCGGCACGCCCAATGCCGAATCGACCGACTACCCGGACTGGGCGGCCGCGGTCGGCCGCGCGGTTCGCGACAACGCCGGCAGCCTCGGCGTCCTGGTGTGCGGCAGCGGCCTGGGCGTCTGCATCGCCGCCAACAAGATCAACGGCGTCCGCGCGGTCGACATCTGGAGCGTCGAGGCGGCCCGTTTGTCGCGTGCCCACAACAACGCCAACGTGCTATGCGTGGGATCGCGCCTGGTGCCCGAGGCGACGGCGTTCGCAATCGTCGACGCCTGGCTGGACACGGATTTCGAGGGTGGGCGGCACGCGCGCCGGATCGACAAGATCACGGCGCTCGAGGTCGAGGAGGCGCAAGGCAGGAAGCAAGACGCGCAACGCACGAAGCAAGAGGAACGTTCGAGATGACGGCAAGCAAACAGACGACCCTGCTCCAGACCCACGCGCTCGGCCAGAGCATCTGGTACGACAACATGCGCCGCAGCCTCCTGACCTCTGGCGGGCTCGCGAAGATGATCGCGCAGGGCGTGCGCGGGATGACGTCGAACCCGACGATCTTCGAGAAGGCGATCGTCTCTTCGGGCGACTACGAGGACGCGCTTCGCAAGCTGGTTGCGGACGGGCGATCGACGATCGAGATCTACGAGCAGCTGGCGGTCGACGATATCCGCGGCGCCTGCGATCTGATGTTGCCGCTGTTCCAGGAGAGCGGCGGCGTGGACGGCCGCATCTCGCTGGAGGTCCTGCCCGAGCTCGCGACGGCGACCGACAAGACGGTCGCGGAAGGCGTTCGCCTGGCGGCGGAGGTCGGCCGCCCCAACGTCATGATCAAGGTGCCGGCGACGCCCGAGGGCATTCCGGCGATCCGCGCGCTGACCGCCAAGGGCATCAGCGTCAACGTCACGCTGATCTTCTCGCTGCTGCAGTACGAGGAGGTCGTCGAGGCCTACCTGGCCGGGCTCGAGGACCGCGTCGCCGCCGGCGGCAAGCTGGACGGGCTCGCGTCGGTCGCGAGCTTCTTCGTGTCGCGCGTCGACAGCGTCTGCGACAAGCTGCTCAAGGAGAAGGCGGCCGCGTCGCCCGAGCTGGCGGCGCGCTGCGAGGCGCTGCAGGGCAAGCTGGCGATCGCGAACGCCAAGATGGCGTACGAGATCTACGAGCGCACGATCGCGGCGCCGCGCTGGGCGAAGCTGGCGGCGGCGGGCGCGAACCCCCAGCGGCTGCTGTGGGCGTCGACCGGCACCAAGGATCCGCGGTACCCGGACACGTACTACCTGGACACGCTGATCGGCGCGGACACCGTCAACACCGTGCCGCCCGCGACGCTGGACGCCTTCCTCGATCACGGCAAGCCGGCCGTGCGCATCACGGACGACCTCGACGGCGCGAAGAAGGCGGTCGCCGAGTTCGCGGCGGTGGGCCTGGATCTGTCGCGGGTCTGCCACGGCCTGCTGGACGACGGCGTGAAGTCGTTCATCACGTCGATGAAGACCTTGCTGGACGCGGTCGGTGGCCGCCGGGCCGCGCTGCTCGAGTCGGCGTCGGGCCGTCAGAAGCTTTCACTGCCCGAGGGTCTGCAGAAGGCGACGGACGCGCTGGTCGCCAAGCTGACGAAGGACCGCGCGCTGGCCCGGATCTGGGAAGCCGACGCGACCTTCTTCACCAGCGACGCGTCCCACGAGAGGTCGATCAAGAGCCGCCTCGGGTGGCTGCGCGGGCCGGCGCTGATGAACAGCAAGCGCGCCGACCTGGAGGCGTTCGCCGCCGAGGTGAAGTCGGCTAACTACACGGACGTCGTGCTGCTGGGCATGGGCGGCAGCTCGCTGTGGCCCGAGGTCGTCAGCATCGTGTGGCGCAATGCCGGCGGGCCGGCGCTGCACGTCCTCGACAACACCGACCCGGCGGCGGTCGCCGCGGTCGACAATCTGGTCGGGAACCGCAAGGCGCTGTACGTCGTGGCGTCCAAGTCGGGCGGCACGATCGAGATCCAGGCGTTCGAGCGGCACTTCTGGCAGAAGACGCTGTCCCGCAACGCCAATGACGTCGCCCAGGCGGGCGCCAACTTCGTCGCCATCACCGATCCGGCGACGCGCCTCGGCCAGCTCGCCGAGGAGAAGCACTACCGGCGCGTCTTCATCAACCCGGCCGACATCGGCGGGCGGTACTCCGCACTGTCGTACTTCGGCCTGGTCCCGGCGGCGCTGGTCGGCGCCGACGTCGGTGCGCTGATCGGGTCGGGCGTCGAGCTCGCGGCCGCCTCGGGCGCCGCGGTCCCGGTCGCCGAGAGCCCGGGCGTCGTGCTGGGCGCCGCGATCGGCGCGGCGGTGGCGGCCGGCCGCGACAAGCTGACGCTCGTCATCTCGCCCGACATCGCCAGCTTCGGCTCGTGGATCGAGCAGCTGGTGGCCGAGTCCTCCGGCAAGGAAGGCAAAGGGATCGTCCCGGTCGATTCTCGAGCCGGTCGGCGCCCCGAAAGCTACGGCGCCGATCGCTTCTTCGTCTACATCCGCTCGGCGGCGGCCGACGCGCGGCAGGACGCCGCGGTCACGGCGCTGGAGCGCGCCGGCCAGCCGGTCGTGCGCATCACCGTCGATCGGCGCGAGTCGCTGGGCCGCGAGATCTTCCGCTGGGAGATGGCGACCGCGATCGCGTGCGCCACGATGAACGTCAACCCGTTCGACGAGCCCAACGTCACCGAGGCGAAGGTCGCCACCAGCGCCCTCCTCGCCCAGCACGCCGCCGAGGGCAAGCTGCCCACCGCGGCCGACGACACCTGCGAGGTCGGTGACGTCGAGCGCATCCGCGCGCACCTGGCGACCGCGACGCCGGCGGACTACATCGCGTTCTGCGCCTACTTCGTGCGCACGCCCGCGCGCGACGAGGCGCTGACCCGGCTGCGCGCCGCCTGCCGCGACCGCACCCGCAACGCGACGACCGTCGGCTACGGCCCGCGCTTCCTGCACTCGACCGGCCAGTTGCACAAGGGCGGCCCGAACACGGGCGTGTTCCTGCAGCTGACCGCCGACGTGCCGGCCGATCTGCCGGTGCCCGGCGAGAGCTACAGCTTCGGCACCCTGCGCGACGCGCAGGCGCTGGGCGACCTGCAGGTGCTCCGTCGCCGCGGCCGCCGCGCGCTGCGGGTCCACCTGGGCGCGAACATCGACGCGGCGCTGGGAGCGCTGGTCGACGCGATCACCGGCGAGACGCGAAGCCAGGCACGCAAGTCGGCGTAGCCGACGATGCGCGAAGACCCCGCAGCGCCGTCGTCACCGCCGGTGATGCCGAACCCGCTGCGGGAAGGCCTGGCGGAGGAGCGGTTGCCCGAGCCGGCGGTGATGGTGATCTTCGGCGCGTCGGGCGATCTCGCGCACCGCAAGCTGCTGCCCGCCCTGTACAGCCTCACGCGCGACCGGCTGCTGCCCGGGCGCTTCGCGATCGTCGGCTTCGCCCGGAAGGCGATCAGCGACGACGCGTTCCGTGAAGAGATGCGCGCCGCCTGCGCCGAGTTCGCCCGCCGCCGGCCGCTGGATCCCGACCTGTGGTCGGCGTTCGCGCGCAACATCTTCTACCAGCAAGGCGAGTACGAAGATCCCGCCGCGTTCTTCGCGCTGAAGGATCGCCTCGCCGACATCGAGCGCACGCTGGGCCTGCACGGCAACCGCGTCTTCTACCTGGCGACGCCGCCGTCGTCGTTCGCGTCGGTGATTCGCAGCCTCGGCCAGGCCGAGCTGGCGCCGAAGCCCCCACCGCCCGGCGCGCCCAAGCCGGTGGGTGCGCCGCCGCCCTTCGCGCGCGTCATCATCGAGAAGCCGTTCGGGCACGACCTGGAATCGGCGCGCGCCCTGAACCTCGACATCCACGAGACACTGGACGAGCGCCAGATCTACCGGATCGACCACTACCTGGGTAAGGAGACGGTCCAGAACCTGCTGGTGTTCCGGTTCGCGAACGGCATCTTCGAACCGGTCTGGAACAACCGATTCGTCGACCACGTGCAGATCACCGGCGCCGAGACGGTCGGCGTCGAGGCGCGCGGCGGCTACTTCGAGCAGGCGGGCAGCCTGCGCGACATGGTGCAGAACCACCTGCTGCAGGTCCTCAGCCTGTTCGCGATGGAGCCGCCGATCGCCTTCGACCCGGACGCGGTGCGCGACGAAAAGCTGAAGGTGCTCAAGGCGTTGCGCTTCATCCCTGCAAGCGATTTCGAGCAGTACGTCGTGCGCGCGCAGTACGCCACCGGGTCCAGCGCCGGCCAGGCGGTGCGCGGCTACCGCCAGGAACCGAACGTCAGCGCGACGTCGACGACCGAGACGTTCGTCGCGCTGAAGCTGTTCATCGACTCGTGGCGCTGGGCGGGTGTCCCGTTCTACCTGCGCTCGGGCAAGCGCCTGCCGAAGCGGGTCACCGAGATCGCGGTCCACTTCAAGGAGGCGCCGCACCTTCTGTTCGGGCGGCGCGGCGAGAGCATCAAGCCCAACGTGCTGGCGATCCGCATCCAGCCCGACGAGGGCATCGCGCTGAACTTCGGATCGAAGCTGCCGGGCCCAGCGATGGAGATCGCGCCCGTCAGCATGGAGTTCCGGTACGGGTCGTCCTTCGGCGTCGAGCCGCCCGAGGCTTACGAGCGCTTGATCCTCGACTGCCTGCTGGGCGACACCACGCTGTTCACGCGCGCCGATGAGGTCGAGGCGAGCTGGGCGTGGGTGTCGCGCATCCACCGGCGCTGGGCGGAGGACGCGGCCAGGCAGGACGGCGGCGAGCTTCCGACCTACGCCGCAGGCTCGTGGGGCCCGCCCGCCGCGGACAAGTTGATGACCGCCGACGGCCGCGCCTGGCGGCTGCCATGAACGGGCGTCGAAGCAAGCGCGAGGCGAAGATCTTCGGATCGTTTGCGAAGCGCGAGCCACTGCAGCCGTTTGCCCTCGCCCCGCGACAGCGGGGCGAGGGTAAGGGTGAGGGGCCTGTCTTCATCGGGGGCCCCCTCTCCCGCCGAGCCTTCGGCTCGGCGGCCTCTCCCCCTTTCGGGGGCGAGGCGAAGATCTTCGTCGACCTTCAGCTCCGAGGCTGGTGCCGATGATGAAGACGGAAATCGAACGCTTCGTCCGCGGCGAGCCGATCGCGGTCGAGGTCGGCGAGATCGAGCGCGCCCTCGGCGAGCTGTGGCAGGAGGCGACCCGCGCTGGCGAGGCCGGCGCCGTGTCGCGCGCGGCGCTTTGGAACGTGATCATGCCGGCGCGCGGGCGGGCCGCGCTGATAACGGCGAAGGCGCTGGTCGACCAGATCGCGCCCGCCCTGCCCACCCGCACGCTGACGCTGTGCCTCGACGATGCGCGCGCCGGCGGCGGCCTGGAAGCGACCATCGAGAGCAACGTGGTGTCGCAGCCGGGCCGCCCGCGAATGGTCTATTCGGAGGAGATCACGATAGCGGGCCCGATCGGGGCCGAGGGGCACTTCGGCGCGCTGGTGCGCGCGCTGCAGGTCGCCGGCGTGCCGACCGCGACGTTCTGGCTCGATCCCGGGGCGCCCGACGCGCTGCTCGCGCGCGAGCTGCTGGCCGTGACCGACCGACTGATCTTCGACACGACCGCGTGCCTGCGCCCCCAGCAGCTGTTCGCCATCGAGCGGCTGGCCGCCGCCGCGCAGCCGTTGCCTGTCGCCGATCTCGGGTGGCTGCGGCTGGGCGCGTTGCGCGCGCTGTTCGCGGGGATGTTCGATCCGCCCGTCGGCGGCGCGCCCCTGGTCCAGGCGGCGCGCGTGACGATCCACCACCTCGCGGGTTGCGACGTCAGCGCCCTGCTGACGCTGGCCTGGATCGGCGTGCTGCTGGGTTGGCGGCCGCTGCGCTCGGCGCAAACGTCCGACGGCGGCGTGCGCTTCGACTTCGCGCGCGCCGGCCAGCCGGTCGCGGGCCACCTGGTGCCGGCCGACGGCGCGTGCGGGCGCAGCGGGATCCTCGCCATCGAGGTGACGACGCAGGCCGGCGATCGCCACGCGATCCGGCGGACAGCGCTGGACCAGTCCCAGCTGCAGACCCCGGGCGTGCCGCCCCGGACCGTCAAGCTCGACTCACCGTCGGACTCCGAGCTGGCGATCGCGGCCCTGGGGCCGCGGGGACGAGATCCGCTGTTCGCGCGCTGCCTCACCTACGCGCGCCAGCTCTGGTCGCTGGAGACCGAGACCGCCGGCAGCCGCCGCTGACGCGTTTCGAAGCGCGCCCTCCTGTTCATAAACGATCGGGCGCCCCGACCGCCGCCGAGAATCATCGAAATTATTTTTCCGGATCGACGCGCGCAGGGCGTCATCGCGCGTCGGTTTTTGCCGGTTTTTCCCGTGAAAAATCGTTTACCTGAATTTTCGAGCGCCATAGACTGATCGAGCGTTTGGAACAGCAGCTTCGCTCCTCTTGCCCGCGGGGGTGTGCATGCGGCTCCGCAGACTGATCGTCGTCCTCGCCGCGGCCGCGTGGATCGCAGGCTGCAGCAGCGGCGGCGGTGAACAGCGCATTCTCGACGCCGGGACCGACAAGCGGCCCGACGTCGCCCCGGGCGACAGCGCGCCGTCCGATGGCGCGCCCGCCGACATCCCCGGCGACCACCCGGCCGACGCCGGGATCGAGGCGCCCGGCAAACCGATCGGCTCGTCGTGCACGATCGCCGGCGAGTGCGCGAGCGGCTTCTGCGCCGAAGGTGTCTGCTGCAACACCGCCTGCACGGGCACGTGCGTGACGTGCACCGACCAGGGAACCGTCGGCACCTGCGTGAACGCCCAGCTCGGCACCGACCCGCGCGATCAGTGCCCGGTCGAGGCGGCGTCGACCTGCGGATCGACCGGCATGTGCGACGGCACCGGCGCGTGCGACAAGTTCCCGGCCGGCACCGTCTGCCAGGAGATGGCCTGCGGCGGCTCGACGCTGACGTCCGCGTTCCGCTGCGACGGCGCCGGCGCCTGCGTCCACACCGCCGGTCAATCGTGCACGCCGTTCAACTGCGGCGCCGACGGGCGCTGCCTCACGATCTGCTCCGGCGACGCCGATTGCGTCGCGCCCAACAGCTGTCAGAACGGCAGCTGCGGCAAGAAACCGATCGGCGCGGCCTGCGGCGGCGGTCCCGAGTGCAACTCGGGCTTCTGCGAGCAAGGCGTCTGCTGCGGCACCGCCTGCGACGGGACCTGCCGATCGTGCAACGTCCCGAGCAGCGTCGGGACGTGTACCAACGTCCCCGACGGCACCGACCCGCTGGGCCAGTGCGCCGACCAGGGCGCGAGCACCTGCGGCAGCGACGGCATGTGCAACGGCAAGGCGGCCTGCCGGCCCTACGCCGCCGGCACCCAGTGCCTCGCGCCGACCTGCACGGGAATGACCGCGACGCTGCCCGGGAAGTGCGACGGCGCCGGCGCGTGCGTTCGCGGCACGCAGCAGTCCTGCGATCCCTACACGTGCGGGACGGCCGGCGTCTGCCGTACGGCGTGCGCGACGAACGCCGACTGCTCGAACGGCAACGTCTGCAACGGCACGATCTGCGGCAAGAAGGTGAACGGCGCCGACTGCGCCGCCAGCGCCGAGTGCGCGTCCGGGTCGTGCCAGCAGGGCGTCTGCTGCGCCGGCGCGTGCACGGGCATCTGCGTGTCGTGCGCGCTGACCGCCAGCCGCGGCGTCTGCACGGCCATCGCCGCCAGCACCGACCCGCTGAACCAGTGCGCGGATTCGGGCGCGTCCAGCTGCGGCACCGACGGGTCGTGCAACGGCGCCGGGGCGTGCCGCCTGTACCCGCCCGGCCTCGCGTGCGGCATGCAATCGTGCGCCGGATCGACGCTGACGCTGGCGGGGCGCTGCGACGGCACCGGCACCTGCATGCCGGGCGCGGCGCAGCCGTGCGCGCCGTACGTGTGCAGCTCGGGAAGCTGCGCGGCGACCTGCACCGCCAATACCGACTGCACCAGCGGCAACGTCTGCACGGCGTCCAGCTGCGGCCTCAAGCCGCTGGGCGCCGCCTGCGGCGCGGGCGGCGAGTGCAACAGCGGCTTCTGCGCCCAGGGCGTGTGCTGCAAGACCGCCTGCACCGGGAACTGCCTGTCGTGCGCGCTGACCGGCACGGGCGGCACCTGCTCGACGGTTCCGGCGGGACAGGATCCGCTGAACCAGTGCGCCGACCAGGGCGCCGCCGGCTGCGGCACCGACGGCACATGCGACGGCAGCGGCGGCTGCCGCCGGTACGTCAGCGGCACGCCGTGCGCGGCCGCGACCTGCAGCGCAGGCAGCTACACGCCCGAACGGACCTGCAACGGGTCGGGCACCTGCGCGGCGGCCGGGGCGATCTCGTGCGGCGCGTTCAACTGCAGCCCCAGCGGGACGTGCCTCACGACCTGCGCGACCGACAACGACTGCATCGCGCCCAACATCTGTAATGCCGGCCAGTGCACGAAGAAGCCGCTGGGCACGACCTGCGCGGGCGGCACCGAGTGCGCGTCGGGCCTCTGCCAGCAGGGCGTGTGCTGCAGCTCCAGCTGCACGGGCACGTGCCGGTCGTGCGCGCTGTCGGGCAGCGCGGGCACCTGCACGTTCGTCCCGGTCGGCGCGGACCCGCTGAGCCAGTGCACCGACAACGGCGCCGCGGGCTGCGGCACCGACGGGAGCTGCGACGGCACCGGCGGCTGCCGCCTCTACGCGGCGGGCACCATCTGTGCGACGGCGACCTGCGTGGGGTCGAACTACTCGCCGGCGCGCACCTGCAACGGCAGCGGCACCTGTCAGACGACGTCACCGTCGCAGTGCGACCCGTTCGTGTGCGGCTCGGGCGGCGCGTGCAAGACGACCTGCGCGGGCAACACCGACTGCACCAGCCCGAACACCTGCATCAGCGGAAGCTGCGGCAAGAAGCCGATCGGCGCGACGTGCGGCGCGGCCGGCGAGTGCAACTCCGGTTTCTGCGAGCAAGGCGTCTGCTGCGCCACCACCTGCGTCGGCAATTGTCGATCGTGCGGCCTGACCGGGACGATCGGTACGTGTGCGTCTGTCGCGGCGGGACAGGATCCGTTCAACCAGTGCGCCGACATGGGCGCGTCGACCTGCGGCACCGACGGGACCTGCGACGGCAGCGGCGCGTGCCGCCGCTACGCGATCGGCACCACCTGCGCGGCGTCGACGTGCAGCGGGACGACGTTCACGCCGGCGCGCGCCTGCGACGGCGCCGGGACGTGCGGCACGACGAGCGCCGGGAGCTGCGGCGCGTACAAGTGCGGCACCGCCGGCACGTGCCTGGCCACCTGCACGACCGACGGCGACTGCGTCGCGCCGAACGTCTGCACCGGCGGCAGCTGCGGCAAGCGGCCCAACGGCGCGACCTGCACGGCGGCGGCCGAGTGCGGGAGCGGCTTCTGCGAACAGGGCACCTGCTGCCTGACCGCCTGCACGGGCAGCTGCCGGTCCTGCGGCCTCAGCGGCAGCGCCGGGACGTGCGTGCTCGTGCCGGCGGGCGACGACCCGCTGGGCCAGTGCGCGGACAGCGGCGCCTCGACCTGCGGCACCGACGGTGCCTGTGACGGCGGCGGAT
>Ga0207661_10002453_pt1 | contig 12747 bp, 12 predicted proteins | sample KBSC713LmetaG_FD_184337 | JGI IMG/M metagenome (GOLD analysis project Ga0207661, IMG submission 184337) | Corn rhizosphere microbial communities from Kellogg Biological Station, Michigan, USA - KBS C7.1-3L metaG (SPAdes) (version 2) | ecosystem: Host-associated > Plants > Roots > Rhizosphere ... | reverse complement strand
TCGGATCCGGACCTTTCCATCACCCCGTTGCAACGCCTGCCGCTGACGATAATCGCGAGCGAGGGCTTTTACGTCTATCATGTACGGTCCTTGCATTGATGTTCTGGTTCAATGCCAGCCTTCGGACCGGATTCAAGAGAGAGACAGCTTTCATGCGCCGCTGATGCCAGGCGGGCGCCGCAGACGCGTGACGTTTCTCGAGCAACTCTGGTCTCGGTAATCGTGCCTGCCCATGGACGCCCTGACAGTCTGGCGCGCTGCCTCGAGGCGCTCAGTGCGCAGACGTTTCCGCGAAATGGGTTCGAGGTAATTGTATGCGACGACGGCAGCCCCAAGTCGCTCGCGCGCGCAGTGGCGCCGTTTGCGACACGGCTGACGTTGCAGCTGGTTCGTCAGCCGAACGCCGGTCCGGCCGCCGCCAGGAACCGTGGGGCGCGGATGGCCAGAGGCAGCATTCTGGCTTTCACCGACGACGATTGCATTCCCGCACCAGACTGGCTGGAGAGACTGGCCGAGCGATTCGAACAGGAGCCCGGCCAGCTCGTGGGTGGTGCGATGGAGAACACGCTGCCGGATGACCGGTACGCGACGGCGACGCAGCTGGTGATGGACGGCGTGTACGAATATTACGAGCAGCACGCGGCAGGGAACCGTTTCTACAGTACGACGAACCTCGCGGTGCCAGCGGATCGATTTCGCGAGGTCGGTGGCTTCAACGAGGCGTTCCCGAACGCAGCGGGTGAGGACTACGATTTCTGTGCGCGGTGGAGTGAGAAGGGTTTTAGCAACAGCTACGCGCCCGATGTAATCGTTGGGCACGCACACGGCCACAATCTGGCCAGTTTCTGGAAGCAACACTTTGCCTATGGCCGCGCGCTGCTGCGCGTGCGCCAGGGTGTTGCGCGGCGGCAGATGCGTGCGGTCCGGCTGGAGCCAGTGCGTTTCTACACTCGGCTCCTGACGTACCCGTTGCGGCACGGCCGCGGAGCGCGCAGATGGGCAGAGGCGACGCTGGTACTGGTGTCACAGATTGCGACGGCGGCAGGCGCGGTGCGGGAGCTGGCCCGTCCTCATCGTGCCAGGCCGAGCCACCGATCGAGCGCCGGCCAACCCTCTACCGCGCCGTGAGGTGTCGGAGATGACGCTGCCATTGGGTGAGGAAGCATCACCGGCACGGATGCGATTCTCCGTCGTGGTGCCAACCTACAATCGCCCCGATCAACTGGCCGGCTGTCTCGGCGCGCTATCGCGGCTGCTGCCACCGCCCGGTGGATTCGAGATCGTCATCGTAAATGATGGCGGAGGAGTACTGCCGGTGATCGCTTCGACGGCGTGTGCACCGGATGCCAGACCATTCAGCGTTCGCGTGATTCAGCAGACAAATGCCGGGCCAGCGGCGGCGCGGAACGCAGGCGCTGCGGCTGCACTGGGGCAGTGCGTTGCGTTCACCGACGACGATTGTCTTCCGGACCCAGGGTGGCTCGTCGCTCTGGACTTGGTACTCGCTGCTACGCCCGATGCGCTCATCGGCGGCCGGACGGTGAACGTCGTACGCACAGTGTATGCGGAGGCGAGCCAGACTCTGGTGGATTTCGTCGCGGGATATTTCAGCGGCGGCGTGGCCGGTCGTTTCTTTGCGTCCAACAATCTTGCTGTCGCACGTGATGCATTCATCGCCGCGGGTGCGTTCGATGTGAAGTTTCCGTTCAGCGCGGGTGAAGACCGCGAATTCTGCGACCGCTGGTCGGCGCAGGGACGGCCGTCGATTTTCGTCGGGGACGCGGTGGTGTGGCACGCGCATCCGCTGTCGGCGCGTACTTTTGCGCGGCAGCATTTCACGTATGGGCGGGGCGCCCGCATGTTCCGGATGCGGCGCGCTTCGTCCGGCCGGCCCGTCAGAATCGACCCGGGCTTCTATGTCCGCTCGATCGCCCACGCGTTCACCCGCGGCCTGGGGTGGCGAGCGCCGGCGGTGGCACTGCTCACGGTTGGCGCTCACGTGGCCTACGTTTGCGGGCTGGTGTGGGAGTCGGTTCGCGGCCGGGCGCGCATGCAGGAGGCATGATGCGCGTCCTGTTCGTAACGCCGTCGCCGCCGAGTCCGGCGGCGCGTACTGCCGTACCGATTGTGGCGTTGGCACAGTTGGAAGCGATGCGGCAACGTCACGAGATTATGCTGCTGACGACAGCGGGTCCTGACGACGCCGAATGGAATGCCGTCGAGCAGCTTCGTGATAGCGGCCTGGATGTACGCGCGCAGAGGCGCACGGATGCCGTCGCACGCGACCGCATTGCGCGCTGGACACGCAATGCCGGCAGATGGCTGACGACTGGCCGCCCGATGTACACGTTGTGGTACTACGAACCGGAGCTGCAGCGCACCATCGACACGCTGCTGGTGCGCGAGAGGTTCGACCTCATCCACGTGAATGACGCGGCGATGGCGTGTTACAACTTCGCTACTGACGCCCCGAAGCTGCTGGTGGAAAACGAGGTGCGCACGCCGCGGCCGGTGAATCTCTCTGCATTGCTCCGTGGGAACCTGTATCGCCAAGTGATCGACGAGGTCGACTGGCATCGGTGGCGTACATACCAGCGCCGCACATGGCGCAACTTCGATTGCATCGAGGTGTTCACCGCGCGCGACGCGCGTGTTGCGCGACGGATTGCACCGGACATCGCAGCGCGCGTGAACGTCAATCCATTCGGCATTCAGATTCCGGAAGCGGCAAACCCGGCGCGCGAGGAGGACGGGAGCGTCGTCTTCATCGGCAACTTCACGCATGCGCCGAACGTGGATGCCGCGCACTGGCTCGCCCGGGATGTCATGCCATTGTTGCGAGCCCGTTATGCGGGTGCGCGGTTGCACATTTGTGGAAGCGATCCGCGTGGTGCGCTGCGCGGGATCGCGTGCGACGACATTGAAGTCCATGGCTGGGTGAAATCGCTGGAGGCAGTCATCGAACGCGCAGCGGTGGTGGTGGCTCCCGTGCGTATTGGCGGAGGGCAGCGAATGAAGGTGCTTCAGGCCATGGCAATGGGAAAGGCTGTGGTAACGACGCCTCGCGGAGCGGACGGCTTGCTCGACGACGATGCAGCGGAGCCGGCGGTGGCATGTGGAACGACGGCAGTTGAGATCGCGGACCTGACGGCGCAGCTACTGCGCGACGCTGAGCGGCGGCACGCACTGGGAGCGCGCGCACGGGAACTGGTGGTGGAACAGCATGACGTGCGCGCGTACGGAAAGCGGATCGACGCCGCGTATGCGTCGCTGGTCGAGCGGAGTCACGTATTACAGCCGGTCGGAGCGTGACAGTTTCTGTCCCTATCCTGATGTATCACGAAGTCACGCCTCGGCCGCTGCCTGCGTTCCGGAAGTATTCGGTCACGCCCGACGAGCTGGCGATGCAGTTGCGGTGGCTGCGACACGCGGGATATGAGACGGTCAGCATGGACGCCGTGTGCGATGCATGGAGGGGAGAGGGGGAGCTACCGGCGCGCGCCATTGCGATCACGTTCGACGATGGGCTTCGCGACTGCCTGGAACATGCGGTGCCAGCGCTGGCCGCTCATGGCTTCACGGCGACGTTCTACATTGTCGCCGGCCTGGTGGGTATGACGAGCCAGTGGCTGCTGGCCGAGCGCGGCTTCGAGTTCCCCATGGCTGATTGGGCCACGTTGCGTGCCGCGGAAGACGCGGGGATGTGGTGCGAGTCACACACTGTGTCGCACCCGAGGCTGGCGAAGCTGTCTCCTGCGGCGTGCCGTGAGGAGCTGGCCATGTCACGGAAGCTCCTGGAGGACGGCCTCGGGCGGAGCGTGCGACACCTCGCGTACCCATTCGGATCATTTTCCAGAGAGGTGCGCGACATCGCGGGCGAGATGGGTTACACGACTGCGTGCACCGTTGCGGAAGCACTCGCCTCGCCGCGCGACGATCTGTTGGCACTGCCGCGCGTTCCGGTGATCGGGGGGGAGGGGATGCGGAATTTCGAGAGCCGTCTGCGTACGGCGCAAGCTGCTCCCGGACTGCTCCGCGCGACTGCAACGGCGATCGCGCGACGGATCGGCATTGGATCTTCGTCCACGGGCGCGGCCTCATGACCTCGCCTCGCGTGAGTGTGGTGATCCCGACATTTCAGCGCAGGGAATCGGTGCTGCGCGCTCTCTCGGCGCTCATGACGCAGACTCTCGCGCCGCAGGAGTACGAAGTTATTGTGGTGGTCGATGGATCTACCGACGGATCACGCGATGCGGCGGGGGCGTTATCTCCCTCGTACGCATTGCACGTTCTGTGGCAGGAGAACCGTGGTCGCGCGGCTGCGTGCAACGCAGGCGTGGCCGCGGCGCGCGGAGAAGTGGTGATCCTCCTGGATGACGATATGCAGGCGGCGCCGAATTTCCTGGCGGCGCACCTGAGCGCGCATGCGCACGGCGTGCGGCTCGCCGTGATCGGGGCAGCACCGGTGCTGATGACAACTGACCTCGCGCCGCCGGCCGCGTACATTGGCCGCAAGTTCAACAGGCATCTCGAGCGGCTCGCCACACTCGATGGCTCGCTGGGACTGCGGGACTTCTACAGTGGCAACCTGTCGATCCGGCGCGATGTGCTGAACGAGGTCGGTGGTTTTGATGAGGCGTTCACCGTGTACGGAAACGAGGATCTCGAACTGTCGATCCGGCTGCGTGGTGCCGGAGTACGGATCGTGTACAGCCCGGACGCAGTGGCCTTTCAATCGTACGACAAGAATTTCGCGGGGCTGGCTGGTGACAACGTGGCGAAGGGGCGTACCGCTGTTCTCCTGTCCCGCAAACACCCTTCGGCGCTCCCCGAGCTGAAGATCGGTGCATACCATCGCGAGCCACTGGTGCGACGTGGCGGCGTCGCGCTTCTGCTCGGGATGACGCGCATCCTTCCGGGCGTGCGCGAGCGGGTCACGCGAGTGGTCGGGTGGCTTGGCGACCGCCGAGTGCCCGGCGTCGAGCGGCTGTATCCGACAGTACTCGACTACTGTTACTGGTGTGGTGCACGCGAAGCAGCAGGCGGCAGGTGAGCGCCACACCCGAGCGCACGGTGGTGCACTTCTCCGACAGTAATGCGTTCGGCGGAACGGAGCGCGCGATACTGCAGTTGGTGGCGCGGCTAGACCGCGAGCGCTGGCGGTCAGTGATTTTCCACACCGCATGTCCAGGTTCGGCGCAGCTTGCGGAGGAAGCGAGGGCGCTTGGCGTCGCGGTTCGACCACTGCGCCCGGCGGACAACCCCGCTGCGGGTGTGGCGTCGATTCTGCCACTCGTGCGTGCAATTCGGCGCGAAGGTGCGGTAGTGTTCCATGCGCACCAGACGTGGTCGCTATCGTGCAGGTACGGTATCGTCGCGGCCGCGCTTGCGCGCGTTCCAGCCATCGTTGCGTCGGCACAGCTTTTCGTTGAGATGCCGAACGTGGCAGGCATCAACTTGCAGCACGCATTACTCACGCGCTGCCTGGACCGTCACGTAGCGGTGTCGTGGCATGTGGCATCGCGCTTGCGCGAGCGGTTCGGCGTGGCAGATGCCAGAATCGTGGTGATCCCCAACTCTGTTGCGATCCCGGAATCGGTGCCGCGGAGCGCGCAGTTGCGTGCCGAGCTCGCTGGCGATGGTGATGCACGCCCGATGGTACTCGCGGTGGCACGACTCGATTCGCAGAAGGGAATCGAGTATCTGGTGCGCGCCGCAGTCGAGATCCCGGGCGCGGTTGTCGTGATCGCAGGCGACGGTCCGGACAGGGGAAAGCTGGAAACACTCGCGCGATCGCTTGGTGTCGAGCGGAGAGTGCGCTTTCTGGGACATCGGCGCGACGTGCCCGAGTTGCTCGCCGCGTGCGATCTGTTTGTGCTACCGTCGCTGTACGAGGGTCTGCCGCTCTCGGTACTGGAGGCAATGGCAGCCGGCGTGCCGGTGATCGCGACGGCGATTGGAGGAACCGATGAGGTTGTGCGCGATGGTGAGACGGGCACACTGGTAGCCGCGGGCGACGCTGGTGCGCTGGCACTTGCGATCCGCGCAGCGCTGGCCGACTCGGCGCGAGTGCATCGGCTCGCTGCAAATGCACAGGAATATGTGGTGAAGAAGCATTCGGCCGACGCGATGGCCGCGCGGATGAGCGGGCTCTACGATGAGTTGCTCTCAGCGTGACGTCGACCTCTTCCGTGCCAGACGCTCGCGTATCCGCGTTGCACGACGGTTCTGCGCCGCGCGTTGAGAGCGAGCGCAATCGCATCCTCCGGCGCGCCGACTGGCGTTTTCTGCTGCCGAACCCATGGCCTGATCGAGCTCTGTGCGTTGGTGGCACCGAGCTCCGCAGGAGTTGCGCCGTCATCGCCGGGTCGACGGACCATGAGCCACAGCCGGACGTCGCGTACGATCTTGTGGTCGCAGAAGATCCAGATGACGTGACACTGCGGTTGCTTGCGCGATCGATGGGCCCGGATGGAGTATGCTACGTGGAGTCGGGATCAGTGGGGCCGGGCGGCGTGGGACGGCTGCGGCGTCGGCTCGAGAGCGCAGGCTTTCGGCATGCGACGTGTTACCAGCCGTGGCCGGCGCACATTCCGTCGCGCGCATGGATACCGGCAGTCGGACCCGCCGCCGCACATTACTGGCGCGGCGCGGTACGCTCGACACGTGTACGCAGGGATAAGTTGAGTGACGCTGCTGGGCACGTGGCGGCCTGGCTTGGGGTGCGCTCCCGTTTGTGTGTGGTCGCACTCGGACCGCATGCGTCACGCGCGGACACGAATGCAGATCCATTCCTCCTTCGCGCGACGCGGCAAGGCACCACTCTGAGCGCTGACGATTCGGATACTGAGTCGGCCGGTGAACGTTTCCTTCTGTTGACGCCCGGTGCGCGCTCGGTTGGAAAGATCGTCGCGCTCGTGTTCAATTCATCGGGCACGCCTGCGGTTGCGGTCAAGACGACGCGTGTGCCTGAGAGTGCGCCAGCTCTTATTCGCGAGGCCGATCTGCTTGATACTGTGCACGCACTACATGGCGGCGGGATGCGCGGGGTGCCGCACGTGCTCTTCCGTGCTGACATGCGCGGGGAGCCAATAATTGGCGAGAGCGCACTCGCTGGCACGCCACTGGCTGCGTTGTTGAACCGGAGGCGCTATCCGGAAATTGCGGAGCGCGTCACCGAGTGGCTCTCGCTGCTCGCGGAGCCCGCTGTGATGGCACCAGCGGAGCCGGTCTGGGAGCGGCTCGTTGCGCCGACACTGGAGCGATTCGAGCGCGAGTTCGCGCCCGTGCTGGACCCGGCGCGGCTGCGCCGCACACGTGCGATCCTGCGCACGTTGGGGCCGCTTCCTGTGGTTTGCGAGCAGCGTGACTTTTCACCCTGGAACGTGTTCGAGGGCGAGAACGGGATTGTGGCTCTCGACTGGGAGTCCGGCGAGCCGCGCGGGCTGCCGGCGCTGGACCTGGTGTATTTCTTCACGCACGCAGCGTACTACCTGGAGGGTGCGTGGACGAGCGGGCGGTTCGAGGCTGCGTACCGCTCAGCTTGGTCGCGTGAAACTTCCATCGGGCGCATCAATAACTCCTGTCTTGCTGCGTATCTGGCGAGGCTCGGTTTATCGATGCTCGTGCTGGAACCATTGCGGCTGTTCGCGTGGGTGGTGCACTCGCACTCGGACTACGTCCACCGCTGCGTCGATGCTGGTGGAACGCCGTCGCGTCGTTCCTTGCTGGAGAGTACCTTCCTGCGCCTGTATAACGCGGAACTCGCGGGTAATATGCCATGCTGACAGGTATTCGCGATGCGATTCTGTCCCGCTGGGGGCTGGCCATTCGGCGTGCGCGGCGTCCGGCGTTCTTCGGCTCGCTGCGCGGCACCGAGCCGTTGAGCAACGAGTGGGGCTTCGATCGGGGCACTCCGGTCGATCGGTACTACATCGAGCAGTTCCTGGGCGCCAGTTCCGCTGACATCGCTGGCCGCGTAGTCGAGATAAAGAGCGCTGCGTATACGGAGCGCTTTGGACGTGGCGTGACTCAGGCAGACGTGCTCGACATCGATGTCACGAACGCATGTGCGACCATCGTAGCGGACCTGACTTCGGCTGACATGATGCCAGTCAATGCGTTCGACTGCTTTTTGCTGACACAGACGCTGCAGTTGATCTTCGATACGCGTGCGGTGATCGCGCTCGCACATCGTGCGCTGCGTCCGGGTGGGGTCCTGCTAGTAACGGTGCCTGTGGTGAGCCGCGTGGTGCCGCGCTACGGGCTCGCGACTGACTACTGGCGCTTCACCGAGGCTTCGTGCGAGCGGCTGTTCGGCGAAGTGTTCGGGACGGGGCATGTCACGGTGCGGACATACGGCAACGTGTTCGCAGGAGTGGCGTTCCTCGAAGGCGTGGCGTGCGAGGAGCTACCGCGTCACAAGCTCGATGTTCACGATCCCTACTTTCCGATCCTGGTGTCCGTGCGTGCAGTAAAACAGGGGGCGTAAGGCGTGGGACGTCATATCCGTTCGATGCAGGAAGCTTCATCCTCGCGTCAGCGCATGGCCGAAACGTTGCGCTATCCGCCGGAGGCGCGGATACCGGGCGCGCCAGAGTGCGGTCCGCAGCGCCCGGCGGAGGCGTACGTCGCGCACCCCGCGCATGTCGAGAAGGGTGTCAACCCATGTGAGATAACGAAGCTGTGTCGCCGACAGATCGCCGGCGCGCTTGACGGTCTCGACCGACGATGCTTGATGGCGCCGGTACCGGCTCCAGCATGCATGCGTTATCAGCACCGGCGCACCGAGGAAGAGCTTGGCGTAGAACGCCTGGTCGGTGAAGACATGCGTGAACGTCGCCTCGAATCCGCCAGATCTCCTGACAGCGTCGGATCGCGCGATGATGTCGCACGTGCACGGTATCGGGATCCGCTCCTGGAGCAGCAGAATCAGGAATTCCGGAGGGTGCAGCAGCGATCCCTCCGGAAGTCCCGGCGTGACGATGAGATCCGGGCGCAGTGCGACAGCATCTCTTGCCCAACTGTACCAGTACTCAGTGCTGCCGCACAGGACGTCCACTTTCGGGTGCGTCGACAGAATCGCCACCTGCTCAGTAAGCTTGCGCGGCAGCCAGACATCATCGCCGTCGAGCATGGCAAAGTACTCGCCGCGCGCAAGCGCGAGTCCCACATTGCGCGAAGCGCTCGCGCCGAGGCTCCGATGACCCTCGTGCTCGACCCAACGTATCCGCGCGGGATCCATCGTCGCGAAGCGCTGCGCCGTCTCGGTGCTCCCGTCGGTCGAGCCGTCATCGATGAGGAACAGCTCCCAGTCGGGATACGTCTGCGCGCGCACACTCTCGATCGCCTCCTCCAGATATGGGGCGACGTTGAGGAATGGCATGACAATCGAGACGAGTGCACCCGCTCTATTCAAGCTGCGAATCTCCGCGCACGTTACTGTTGCGGACACGTATGCGTGCGGACAGGACGCACGCGATCGACGTTACACCGGCGCTTTCGAATCATTGGGAATCATGCCGTGGTTGCTGGGCCGCGATCATGAACCGGATAACCATGCGATCCATTCCCATCCTAATGTATCATGAGGTGGCAGTGGCGGCGCGCCCCGACTTCGTTCGCTTCACCGTCACCGTGCGGCAGTTCGCGTGGCAGATGCGGTGGCTCGCCCGGATGGGGTTCGGCGCGATCAGCATGGATCAGCTCGTTGGCGCGCGACAGGATCCGTCGACACTGCCACGGCGTCCGGTCGTCGTCACGTTCGACGATGGCTTTGCGGAATGCGGACGCGCCGCTCCGCCAATTCTGGTGGAGCATGGTTTCACGGCGACCTTCTACCTCGTCGCTGGGCTGCTGGGCAAACCCAGCGAGTGGCTCGAGCGGGAGTTGGGCTTTAGGCTGCCGCTCATGAACGTCGAGGCGATTCGCGCACTTCAGAGTGCGGGCATGCACTTGGGGTCGCACACAGTCACGCATCCCAGGCTCGCGCAGATATCCCAGACGCGAATTCGCGATGAGCTGGTGTGCTCACGTGAGATTCTCGAGCAAGCACTCGCGTGTCGGATAGAGCATCTGGCCTACCCGTTCGGCTCCCATGACGAGACGGTGTTGAAACTGACACGCGACGCCGGTTACGTCACTGCATGTACGACCATCGAAGCGCGGTCGTGTGGCGAGGATCTCCTGGCCCTGCGACGCATCCCCGTGTACGGAACCGACTCGCGACTGGATTTCGTATCGCGGCTGTTTACGGCACGACCGGCGGCAGCGCTCGTATGGGACGGAATTCACACCTTGCGCTCTCACTTCCGCGACGGACGCTCCTGATCGTGCCGCGCGTTAGCATCGTCGTACCCACTCACGCGCGGCGTGAATCGCTGCTGCGGTTACTTCGATCGCTGGCCGAGCAGACAGCAGACCCCCGGCTCTTCGAGGTTGTCGTATCCATTGATGGCGCCGATGACGGTGTGGCCGAAGCGATCGACGCGCTCAGTGCGCCATTCAGGCTGCGGTACACATCGCAGCCTCATCGCGGCCGCGCTGCCGCATGCAATGCCGGCGCACGCGAGGCCACGGGAGAGATCATTCTCTTCCTCGACGATGACATGGAAGCGATGCCGGGATTCGTTGCCGCGCACGTGGCCGCTCACAATACTGGGGTTGCGCTGGGTGTGGTCGGCGCCGCGCCGATCGTCGTGGTCCAGGATGCGCCGCCGATTGTGCGGTACAGAGCTGCTGGCTTCTCCAGAAAGATGGCGCGACTGGCGAGCGACCCTGGCAACGTGGCACTTACCGACGTGTACACGGGGAACTTCTCGCTACCTCGCGACCTGTTCTTCTCTGTGGGTGGGTACGATGAAGAGTTCCGCCTGTACGGACACGAGGACTATGATCTCGCACTCCGCCTCGGACGTAAGGGCGTGAAATTCGTGTTCGATCCTTCAGCTATCGCACGTCAGCATTACGCAAAGAACTTCCGCTCGCTGGCGGCGGATACCGAGGGAGAGGGAACCACGGCGGTCCTGTTCGTGCTCAAGCACCCCGAAGTATTTCCAGCGCTGCAGATCAGCCATTACGGCCGCCGTCCGCGCTTGAAGCGCGCGCGTCTCGCCGCGCTCGTCGCGCTGAGCCGCATTCACCGGCCGTTCCGCGAGCGAATGTTGGCGTCCGTCGAGAAGCTCGAGCGGCGCAGTGCACCGTCGCGGTATCCCGCTCTCTTCGCCCGCTACGATCTGGTATTTGATCTGCTCTACTGGTTCGGCGTCGAGCGTGCACTCGGCGATCCGCACGCACTCAGCGGGGTCGCCTTCACGGATGTTGAGCAACGGATCGCCGCGGCTGCACGTCACCAGCCTGACTCTGGTCGTTAAGCCTGGCTGGTGGTGCGCTCAACGAGCTCCAGGTAGAGCTGCTCCAGGCGCTCAGCGACTGCGCCGGTGGTGTGCTCCCGCTCCACATGCCGCCGTCCCGCCGCTCCCATGCTCCACCGCTGTTCCGGAGATCGCAGAAGAGTGCGCAGCCGGTTCGCCAGCGCTTCATAGTCCCGTTCCGGAACGAGATATCCAGTCTCGCCATCACGCACCAGCTCCGGGATCCCGGCATGCCAGGTGCTTAACACGGGGAGGGCGGAGAAAGCGGCCTCGATCACCGCCGTAGGTGTGCCCTCCTGGTCGCCATCTGCGGCCGTAATGCTCGGCAGCATGAACAGATCGGCCCCGCTGAGCGCGGCGCGCACGGAGTCGTCAGTCCGTGAACCGTAAAACGTGACGTTGGCTCGCACGCCAAGCGATTCTGCGATGTGCTCGAGCTCGTCGTGCAAAGGACCATCACCCACAATGTCGTAGCGCAGCCCCGGAAACTCTTCGACGACGAGTGCAATCGCGCGGAGCGCAAACTCGATCCCCTTCTTCTCGGTCAGTCTGGCGATCGTCAGGATGCGCACCGGGCCAGCGTCCCTGCTCGGGCGTTCCACCGGGCGGAAGGTCGCCGGATCAGCGGCGAGCGGAATGCGGCGTAGCAGATCAGCGGGAGAGCCAAGCTCGCGCAGGCGCGCGTCCATGTGAGTGCTCAGGCTCGTGACCGCATCGGCGGCAGCGAACAGCGGCTCGAATACGCGCTGGCCATGCGCGCGGGGATAGGACGAGCAATCGTATCCGTAGAACGAGACCACGAGCGGGGATCTCAGCACGCGCGCAGCTACGCGGTAGTGCAGGCCGATGTCACCGTAGTGGCAGTGCACTACGTCGAAGGGTCCCTCCGCGGAGAACGCCGCGACGGTTCTGACCAGTGATCGCCAGCCGCCGAGGGCCCGTGCGTCCGCGGGACGCAGAACGGCCAGCGCGGCGATTCGGGCGCGGGCCGACACGCCTCCGTCTGTATGTCGCGGGAGAATCCGCACGAGGCGCCGCAACTGGTACGCGTTGACTGCATCATGTACCGGCCCGTTCGGCGCGGCATTGTACGCAAAGATCCTCAACTCATGTCCGCGGTCAAGAAGGCCGGTAACCTGGCGGAGAATGAACGTCTCCGAGATTTCTGGGAACGAGTGGACGAAGAACGCGATCTTCATGACGGGTCGCGTCGCGGCTCAGGTGGCTTGCGCGCACGCAGCGTGACCACGAGCGGAAAGTCACGGTCGTTGGCATCAAGTTCCTCCATGCGTAATTCCGAGCGTCCAATGCCGTGCAGGAACGAGATGGCGGCGAGCACGTTCCCGTGGGACTCAACTTCGATACATTCGCCGGG
>Ga0207661_10002447_pt1 | contig 12775 bp, 10 predicted proteins | sample KBSC713LmetaG_FD_184337 | JGI IMG/M metagenome (GOLD analysis project Ga0207661, IMG submission 184337) | Corn rhizosphere microbial communities from Kellogg Biological Station, Michigan, USA - KBS C7.1-3L metaG (SPAdes) (version 2) | ecosystem: Host-associated > Plants > Roots > Rhizosphere ... | reverse complement strand
CACTTGGGAGGACAGTTAGGCCGCGACTCGCGAAGCGGGCATGGCCGATGCCAGATACGCCCGAGCAGCCCCTAATTGCCGCTGGCAGCGCTGATACAGCGGAGCGGATTCGAGCTCCGCGTGCACGCCGTGAATGAGGGACAGATGCCGCTCGGAGTACGAGGCCAGCCCCAGCTCGACCAGCACGCGCACCAGGCGCCCGCACAGCGCCCCTGAGCGTGGATAGCGCCCGTCGCCGCGCAGCAACGCGGCCAGCTCCTCACCGGACGCCTCGCCTACGTCGCGCAGCGCCCGGTACAGCGCGGTGAGCGGCGGCCGCAGGTCCAGCTCCGCCTGTGCCACGGCCAGCGCGAACGCCACCTCCGGCTCGCCCCAGGCCGAATGCGCGAAGCCAAAGCCAGGCAGGCAGGCCAGCAGCTCTTCCCCAGCAGCCGTAAACGGAGGGTCGAGGGCCACCACGTGAGAAAACGGCATGGCCAAGGCCGGGTCCGCCGACAGAGCAGCCCACGAGACCACCGGGGCCGCCTGCCGCCCGAGCACGCGTCCGAGCGCCTCGCGCCGCCGCGCCACATCCGCGCACACGATCAATACCGGCTCGCCGCTCGATACGAGCTGCCCCGCCACGCCGGCGAAGCCCTCGCCACGGCGGTCGCGCAGCTCGCGCGTCCCCGCCTCGATCGGTGCCGGCTCCGGCTCAGGGGCGGGCTCGAGCGCGGCCCAGAAGTCCTCTTCCGCCACGAGCGCGGGGGCGCCCGCCTCAACCTCGCATAGCGCGCGCAGGATCACGCGTGGCTCGACCGTGCCGTTCCAGCGATTGAGCTCGAGCCGCAGGGCCACGTCCAGGGCGTTGTCGCCGCAGCCGGCGATGCTGCCGGCCGCCGTGCGGAACGCCACTCCGCGGGCACGCGCCCCGCCGCTCGACAGCGTGAAGCGGCAGTGCTGCCCCTCGTCACCCATCGAGCGGGCGTCGCCCACGCGGGCGCCGGGCACGAGCAGCGTGGGCTCGGGATTGCCCATCCCGAACGGCTCGAGCCGCGCCAGCTCCTCCGCCAACTCCAGGCCGAGCGCCGTGCCGGGCACGAGCGCGTCCACGCGTTCCTCCGGGATCAGGTCGTGCGGTGTGAGGCTCGCGGAGACGTGATGCACGAACGCGCGCCGCAGCGCGTCCACGTTCTCCGTCAGCACCTCGAAACCGGCGGCGGCCCGGTGGCCGCCGAAGCGCACCAGGTGCCCGGAGGAGGCCGCGAGGCCGGCGTGCAGGTCATACGGGGCGATGCTGCGGCCCGACCCGCGGCCGGACTCGCCGTCCAGCGCGATCAGCAGCGTGGGCCGATGATGGCGCTCCACGATCCGCGAGGCCACGATGCCGATCACGCCCGGGTGCCAGCCCTCGCCCGCGAGCACGTAGGCGGGCGCGCCATCGAAGCGCGCGCGCTCGGCCTCGGCGGCGAACATGATGCGCGTCTCCGTGTCCTGGCGCTCCCGGTTGAGCAGATCGAGCTCGTCGGCCACCTGGGCGGCGCGCTCGTCGTCCTCGGTGAGCAGCAGCTCGAGGCCGGCGTCGGCGCGCTGGAGGCGGCCCGCGGCGTTGATCCGCGGGGCCAGCCGGAAGGCCAGTGCCCGAGCGTCGACGTCGCCCGGGTCGAGCGCCGCGATCTTCATCAGCGCGCGCAGACCGGGCCGGCGGGTGCGAGCCATCGCCTCGAGGCCCTCGCGGACCAGCCGGCGGTTCTCGCCCCGCAGGGGCACCAGGTCCGCCACGGTGGCGAGCGCCACGATGTCGAGCTCCTCGTCGGCCAGCGCCGGGTCCTCGCCCGCGGCGGCGTAGAGCGCCTCGGCGACCTTGTGGGCCACGCCGGCGGCGCACAGATCCGGGAATGGGTAGCCGCCTATCGCCGGGTGCACGACCGGGCAGCCGGGCAGCGTTTCGCCCGGCCGGTGATGGTCGGTGACGACCACCTCCACGCCCAGAGTCTGAGCCCGCTCCACCTCGGCGACGGAGGTGATGCCGCAATCCACCGTGACAAGCAGCCCCGCGCCCTCGGCGGCGAGCCGCTCGGCCGTTCGCATCGAGAGCCCGTAGCCATCGTCGGCGCGACTCGGCAGGTGCCAGGACACGCGCGCGCCCAACCGCCGCAGAGCGCGGACCAGGACCGCCGTCGAGGCCACGCCATCCACGTCGTAGTCCCCGTGCACGACGATCGGCGAGCCGCGCCGCGCATGCCCGAGGATCGTGTCGCAGGCGGCGCGCATGTCGCCGAGCAGGAGCGGATCATGGCGCTCAGCCCCTTCCAGGAACCGCCGCGCCGCGGCAGGACTCCCGTAACCGCGCCGCACGAGGATCGACGCGACCGTGGGCGACAGCCCGAGCTCGCGCGCGATCAGGTCCGCATCAGCGAACGAATAAGGCAAGGCAGACCAGCGCGCAGAACCCCCGAGCATGAGCCGATCATCGACGCGAGCCCGGACAGAACTGGCTATGAGCTATGAGCTATGAGCTACGGGCTACTCGAGCGGCGGCCGCTGGATCTCGACCCGGTTGCCCCAGTAGTAGGACAGCGCGAGCGCGATGATCGCGCCGGGAACCGCATCGAGCGCCGAGGCCAGGTGCGTGTCGTGCTGGCCGGGCACGTTGAAGCCGTTGATGGCAAGCGCGACCAGCACCGCGCCGATGATCGCGGCAACGAACGCGCCCACGATCCCGCCGCGGAAGCGGTCGGGGAAGAAGATCGCGAAGTGCCAGAGCGCGATCCCCATCATCACCCACACGAGCATGCTCATCGGCGACCGTGCCTCTTGCGTCGACGCTGCTGCTGCTGTTGCTTCTTGCGCGGCTGGTTCGGGCCGGTTGTGCTGGTGCTGGACGACCGCGAGTCGCCGTCGCTGCCGTCGGCGCCGTTGCCCGTCGTGGGCTCGTCCACCGTGGCCTCTGGCTCCTCGACCCGCTCGGGCTCGGGCTCGGGAGCAGCCTCGACCTCCGGCGGCTCCTCCACGGCGGTACCGGTCTGCGGCGCACGCTCGCCCGGGCCGTTGCCCCGCGTGGACGGGCGCGCGGACGGCCGCCCTGCCCGGCCGAGGCGCTGGCGCTCAGGACCGCGCCGCGCCGGCGTGGACACCATCTCGCCCTCCTGCTCGTCACCGAAGGTGCCCGGCGCATACGCGGGCACATCTGAGCCGTAGTCCTCGATCGCCAGCTGGCGACGCCGCACGTACACCGGCTCGCGCTCCTTCCAGTGCATCAGCACCGGCGAGGCGATGAAGATCGACGAGTACGCGCCCGACGCCACGCCGATCAGCAACGCGAAGCCGAAGTCCTTGAGTGTCTCCCCGCCGAACACGAGCAGCGCGACGATCGGCAGAAGCGTGGACAGCGTGGTGGCAAGGGATCGCGTGAGCACCTCGGCCATCGAGCGGTTCACGATCTGGGAGAACGTGGCCCGCGGCATGCGCGGCACGTTCTCGCGTATTCGGTCGAACACGATGATCGTGTCGTAGAGCGAGTAACCGAGGATCGTTAAGAGCGCGGCGACCGTATCCGCCGTGACCTCGCGCTGGAAGAGCGCGTAGACGCCCGCGGTGATCAGCAGGTCGTGCATCAGGGCGATCAGCACCGGCACCGCGTACTTGAACTCGAATCTGAACCCGATGTAGAGCGAGATCAGGACGAGCGACGCGATGATCGCGATCAGCGCCGTTTTGGCGATCTGGGCCCCGAACGTCGGCCCGACCGAGTCCGCCGAGAAGTTGGCGCGCACCACGCCGAACTTGTCATTGAGCGCGTTCTCAACCGCGTTCACCTTGTCCGGCGGCAGCTTCTTGACCGTGATCTGGAAGACGTTCGGCCCGAGCGCCTTGTCCTGGACCTGCTGGATCTTCGCGTCCCCATATCCAAGTGGCGAAATCGTGTTGCGCACGGTCTGGACCGTCGCCTTCTGCTGCACGGGCGTGGTGATGCGCGTGCCGGACTCGAAGTCGATGCCGAAGTTCACGCCGAGGGCGGCGATCGCCAGCGCGCCCGCCACGAGGATCACGCCGGACATCGAGAAGAACCACTTCGAGTTGCCCATGAAGTCGAAGTGCCAGCGAATGCGCTCCTTGCCCGCCGCGAGCGCGTGTTTGTTGCGGAGAATCCGCGTACGCGACAGCGAGCCGAGGATCGCCGAGGTGAAGAGCACCGCAGTGAACAGCGACACGAGCGTGCCGACGAGCAGAGTGAACGCGAAGCCCTTGACCGAGCTCGTGGCCAGCATGAAGAGGATGAACGCGACGCCGATCGTGACGACGTTCGCGTCGATGATCGCCTTCAGCGCCTTGCCGTAGCCCTGCGAGATGGCGCGCGGGATCGAGGCGCCACCGCGCACCTCTTCCTTTATTCGCTCGAAGATGACGATGTTGGCGTCGGCCGCCACCCCCAGCGTGAGGATCATGCCCGCGATGCCCGGCAGCGTGAGCGTGATCGGGATCAGCTTGATGAGCGCGTAGAGCAGGATCGCGTAGACCAGCAGGCCGAGGGCGGCCACCAGGCCGAGCACGCGGTAGAAGCTCAACAGGAAGAGCAGCGTCAGCGCGAGGCCCACGGCCCCCGCCACGAGGCCCTGGTGGAGCGCCTGCTTGCCGAGCGTCGAGGAGACCTGCGTCTTCGAGATCAGCTTGAGGTTGATAGGCAGCGCGCCGATGCGCAGGTTCTCCGCCAGGTCGTTGGCGTCCTGGATCGAGCCGACGCCCGTGATCTCGGCTCCCGTCCGGCCGTCGATGCCGTCGGGGTTGTCGTGGAAGTCGACCGTGGCGAGGGAGACGATCTGGTTGTCGAGGGTGATCGCGAACCGCTGGTTCGCGTTCTGGTAGTTCTCGCCCGGCTTGAGGAGCTGCGACGCGCCGCGCTCGGCCACGCGCTTGGTGGTCGCGGCGAACTGCCTGCGGCCGAAGTTCGAGAACTCGAAGGTGACGTCAGGGGCGCCCGCCTGGTCGGTCTGCTGCTTGGGGTTCTTGATGTCCGAGCCCGACAGCGAAGCGTCGTCCTCGAGCACGAAGTAGCCGGGCGGCGGGGCGCCGGGAGGCTGCCCCTTGGTGGCTGCGGCGCCGATGATCACGACGCCCTTCGGCACCTTGAGCACCGTGCTGCCCGACGGCGGCCCGGCGGTGCCGAGCTGCTTGAGCATGTCGGCGCACTGCGTGTCCTTCGGGATCGGCTGCGGCGCCGGCGTCGGGCTCCCCTTGGCGAGCTTGTCCGTGTAATCGGAGAGCAGGTCCTTGCAGCTGCCCTCCGGCCCCGTGATCAGCTTGGGGTTCTTGTTCTTGCCGGGCGCCGGACCGAACAGGTAGTACTTGTCGCCACCCGTGTCGTTCTTCTGGTCGTAGTACTGCCTGATCTGCTGCTGGTTGCCGTTGAACTGCCTGACGATCGCGGGGTCCGGGCCGCCGGCCGGGATGTCGTCCTGCTCCGCCCGTGGCAGCGACTGCGAGCCGCGCAGGACCGCCTCGTAGAGGCTGAGGATCGGGTTGTAGGTGGCCGGGTTGGGGGCGCCCGTCGTGGGGTTGATCACCTCGGCCGGGTTGACCAGCTTGTTCGGCCCCTCGAAGACGTTGGGCTCCCAGTCGTAGAACTGGAGCTGAGCCGTGCTGCCGACCTGCTGCTCGGCGCGCGCGACGTTCTTCACGTCCGGCAGGCCGATCGAGATCTGGTTGTCGGCGGACCGCTGGATCTCCGGCTCGGACACGCCGAGGGCGTCCGTGCGCTTGCGGATCGTGCTGATCGCGTTGTCGATCGACTCCGGCGTGACCTTCGGGACCTGCGGAGTCGGCTCGCCCTGGTAGATCAGCTGCACGCCGCCCTTGAGGTCGAGCCCGAGGCGCGTGGGCTTGGTGGTGATCACGAGGAACGACACGATGATCAGCGCCAAGACCACGAGCAGTACGAACAGGTTGCGGCGCGGATTCGTCATCGCGTCAGGACTTCGGGGTGAGCACGAGCAGCAGACCCCCGTCCTCGTCGTAGGCAGGGAAGATGTCCGCCTTCGCGGGCTCCGGGCGGTCGCCCTCGGCGTGCACGGTCACGGGCTTGTCCAGCACGCGCACGCCCCATTCGAGGGCGGTGCCGATGTGATCGTCACCGTTCTCGAAGGTGAGGCCGAGGACCTCGCGCACCGGCTGGCCCACGCCGTCGGTCTCGCCGAGCCCGGTCAGCTCGCGCACGCCGCGGCCGAAGCCGATCACGCGGGCGTCCTGATCGCAGATCACGAAAGCCGCGTTCGGCGCGGGGTAGTAGTCGTCGAGCAGCTCGAACAGGAAGCCGAAGCCGCACTTTGAGCAGCCCTTCGCGCGTGTTGTGAAACCTGCGGTGCGCTCCCCCGAGAGCGTGCGGTTCCCGCAGTTGGGACAGATGAAATGAGGCATGGGTACTTGACGAAGAGTAGGCGCTCCCGCGCGCCTGGCATTCAGACCAGCTTAACCCGAGCGCTCAGCCGCCGAGTCCGCCGAACAGCGAGAACGCGCTGAGGCGCGGATTGTCGGCAACCACGCGGCCGTAGGTGCCTTCGACGGCGATCCTGGCCTCCGGCGGGCACTCCGATCGCAGGCGGTCGGCGAGCGCGTTGCCGTCGTCCTCGCTTGCAACGGGGATCACGAGGAAACGCCAGCGGCGCGCGAGCTTGATGCCCTCGTCCTCGAGCTTCTTGGCGAGCTCCTTGGTGGTGTGGTGGTCCGGCAGGACAACCTGCACCTCCCACTCGTCCATGCGGTCCGCCTTCGCGTCCGCGCGCTCCTCGTTGGTGAGCTTGGCGCGCTCGGCCGCGACCTCGGCGGCGCTCTCCGGCAGCCGCACGTTCGGGTCCTCCCAGCGCTCCTCCACGTCGTGCCAGCGAGCCAGCGACACGGTGGCCTCCGCTTCCTCCGAATGCTCTGCGAGGAACGAGTTCACGACCGACTGCGCGGCCTCGGCCTGGTCCTGGGTCTCCGCGTAGAGGAAGAGGAGCGGGCCGTCCTGGCTGACCACCACGCGTCCGCGCAGGCGCTCCGCCAGGTCGTGCTCGAGGTCGTGCTCGCGCAGGAAACCGGTGAGGCGGTGCCCCTGGTGTTCCTCCTGGAACTCGACCTTTACGCGCCAGTCCTCGGCCATGTGGATCTCAGCCTAGTGCAGCGCCCTAGAACAGGCTGGCCGCGTGGTGCGAGGGGCGCTCGATGCCCATGTGCTCAAAAGCGGCGGCGGTGGCCACCCGGCCGCGCGGCGTGCGTTTTATGAAGCCCTGCTGGAGCAGGTACGGCTCGTACACGTCCTCGATCGTGTCGGCCTCCTCGCCCACCGCCACGGCCAGCGTGGAGAGCCCGACCGGCCCGCCCTCGAACTTCTGGCAGATCGTCTTGAGGATGTCTCGGTCGAGCCGGTCGAGGCCCGCGTGGTCGACCTCGAGCAGGTCGAGCGCCTCCTCAGCCACCTCCTGGTCGATGCGGCCGGCACCACGCACCTCGGCGTAGTCGCGCACGCGCTTGAGCAGCCTGTTCGCCACGCGCGGGGTGCCGCGCGAGCGCGAGGCGATCTTCTCCGCGCCCGCGTCGTCGATGTCCACGTCGAGGATCCCGGCTGAGCGCCGCACGATCTGGGCGAGATCGGCGGGCTCGTAGAGGTCCAGGCGGTGCGTGACGCCGAAGCGGTCGCGCAGCGGCGTGGTGAGGAGGCCCGCGCGGGTGGTGGCGCCGATCAGCGTGAACGGCGGCAGGTCGAGCGTGACCACCCTCGCCCCCGCGCCCTGGCCGACGGTGATCGGCAGCCGGCGATCCTCCATCGCGGGATAGAAGGTCTCCTCGAGCGCGCGCGGCAGCCGGTGGATCTCGTCGACGAAGAACACGCTGCCGGGCTCGAGCGCGGTCAGAAACGCGGCGACGTCACCCTTGCGCTCGAGCGCCGGACCGGCGGTCTGCACGAACGGTACGTCGAGCTCAGAGGCCACGATCTGGGCGAGCGAGGTCTTGCCGAGGCCGGGCGGCCCCGCGAGCAGCACGTGGTCAAGCGCCTCGCCGCGCTGCTTGGCGGCCTCGATGAATACGGTGAGCTGGTCCTTGACCGCCTGCTGGCCCACGAAGTCGGACAGCTTGCGCGGCCGCAGCGAGCGGTCGAGCTCCTCGTCGGCGCCGAACGCGGGCGCGGCCTGGATGCGCTCCACCCCGGGAGTCCGGATGCCGCCATGCTCGGTCATCGCGACGCCCTCAGTGCCTCGCCGATCAGCTCCTCGGGCGTATCGCCCGCGACCTCTGAGAGCAGTTCGTCCGCCTCCTGCGAGCTGAAGCCCAGCCCGACGAGGCCCTGCCTCGCGAGCGAGCGCGGATCGTCCGTCCTGGTGATGACGATCTCGTCGAGCGCGGCCTCGCCCGCCACCTTCTCGCGCAGCTCGACGATGATTCGGTCCGCCGTGCGCTTGCCGATGCCCGGGAATGCCTGAAAGCGGGCGCTGTCACCCGCCGCGATCGCCCTGAGCAGCTCGCGCGTGGTGCCGCCCGAGAGCACCGCCAGCGCCACCTTCGGCCCCACTCCCTGCACGCCGATCAGCATCAGGAAGAGCTCCCGCTCCTCCTCGCTGGCGAAGCCGAAGAGGTAGATGCCGTCGTCGCGCATCACGAGATGGCTCTGGAGCAGCGTCTCCTTGCCGACGGCGGGCACCGCCTTGAGCGTCTCGGCCGATACGGCCAGCCGGTAGCCGACGCCTGCTGACTCGATGACCACGTGGTCGGGCCGCCGCACGGTGACCTTGCCGCGCACGGACGCGATCACGCGATCGCCGCCTTGAGCACCGCGCCGTTGGCGTGACAGATCGCCACCGCCAGGGCGTCGGCCGCGTGATCGGGCTCGGGCGGCGCCGGCAACTTGAGCAGCGCGCCCACCATCCGCTGCACCTGGTCCTTCTCGGCTCGGCCGCTGCCGCATACCGCCTGCTTGACGGCCTGCGGCGTGTATGAGAAGCACGGCACCCCGGCCTGGCCGGCCGCGAGCAGGGTGACGCCGCGCGCCTGCCCGACCGCGAACGCGCTGCGGGCGTTCTGGCCGAAGAAGAGGTCCTCGATCGCGACTGCGTCCGGCTCGTGGCGATCGATCAGGTCGGTGATGTGGCCGTGGATCTCGGCTAGGCGCCGCTCGAGCGAGTCGTGCGACTCCGTGTGGAGCACGCCGCCGTCGAGCGCCGCGAGCTGGCTGCCGCGCGCGAGCACCACGCCGAAGCCGGTGTGCGCGGTGCCGGGATCTATGCCGAGGACGACCACCATGAGCCCAATTCTGCGTTTGGGCGCGGACGCCTTGTCAGGTGGCAGATTGCGGATTGCAGATTGCAGGAGGTAATTTCGGCGTCTATGGACTTCGACGACGGCGCGGCGATCTCGTACAAGGCCCTTGCTCGCGGCACGCCCGTGCGCTCCTCCGACGGCGTGGAGGTTGGCCGTGTGCGCCGCGTGCTCGACAACGCGCGCGAGAACATCTTCGATGGGATCGTGGTCGAGACCCCGAAGCAGGGTCAGAGGTTCGTGGACGCGCCGGAGGTGGAGCGGGTGGCGGAGCGCGGTGTGACGCTGACGATCACGGCCGAGGAGTTCGCGGAGCTTCCGGCGCCCACGTCGGTGATGAAGCAGCGCTTCGAGCACAACACGCTGGTCCGGCGCACCCGCCGCGCCGGGCGCAACCTCAAGCGCCGCTGGGACAACCGCTAGGCGGCTGCAAACCAGCGCGGGCCGGCGTCCTCGGTCGGCCGCTTGCCATCGCAAGCTGGCCTCCCTGCGTCCTTGGCCCGCTTGGTTTTCGCCGCCTAGGCGAGTACGCGCTCTAGCACGGCCGCGTCCACGTCGAAGTTCGCGTGGACCGCGTTCACGTCGTCCTGGTCCTCGAGCGCCTCGATCAGGCGCATCAGGGGGCCGATCTGCTCCTCGTCGACGGGCACGCGGTTGGCGGCGCGCATCGTCAGGTCTGCGCTCTGGATCTCGACGCCCGCCTGCTCGAGTGCCTCGCGCACGGCCGTGAAGTCCTGCGGCTCGGCGATCACCTCGTACACGTCGTCGTCGATCGCCACGTCCTCGGCGCCGGCGTCGATCGCGGGCATGAGGTCGTCCTCGGAGTAGCGGTCGGCGTCGACCACCGCCACGCCCTTCTTCTCGAAATTCCACGCAACCGAGCCGGGCTCGCCGAGCGAGCCGTTGTGCTTGGAGAAGGCGTGCCGCACCTCGGAGCCCGTGCGGTTGCGGTTGTCGGTGAGCGCCTCGACGAGGATCGCCACTCCGCCGGGGCCGTAGCCCTCGTAGAGCACCTCCTCGATCGCCTCCCCGCCACCGTCGGCGCCCGTGCCCTTCGCGATCGCGCGCTCGATGTTGTCCTTGGGCATGCGCGCGTCCTTGGCCTTCTGGATCGCGTTGGCCAGCGCCGCGTTGCCCGCGGGGTCGCCCCCGCCCTCGCGCGCCGCCACCTGGATCGCGCGCGCGAGCTTTGTGAAGAGGTTGCCGCGCTTGGCGTCGGTCGCGCCCTTCTTGCGCTTGATCTGCGCCCACTTCGAATGTCCCGCCACGCACAGGAGTTTAGGAGGACCGATCCTCGGGACCCGCTAGTGGGTTGCGAGTACGAATGCGCCAGCTGGCTTTGATTCTCATCGCGGCGGCGGCTCTGGCCGCGCCGTCCGCGAATGCCGCCACCGGCTACCACTCGGCGTGCGGGATCGAGCTCTCGAGCGATGTTCCGAGCACGCCCGGCGGTCCCACCTGCGGTACCGACGAGGGCGACGACGCCGTGTTCTCCGGCGCTCCCGGGCCGGTGACGTTCTTCGGTGAGAACGGCCACGACACGGTGGAGGGCTCCGAGTTCGGCGATGTCTTCGTCGGCGGACCCGGCAACGATGAGCTCTTCGGCGAGCGCGGCAACGACTACCTCGACGGCGGCGACGACTCGGACACCCTCTTCGGTGGCCTCGGCGACGACACGCTGCGCGAGCTGCGCTTCGGCGTTCGCGAGCACCTCTACGGCGGGCCGGGGAACGACGTGGTGGCGGGTGGGCGCGGCGGTGACAACCTCTTCGGGGGCGCGGGCAACGACGTGCTCATCGGCGGCTCGGGCTCGGATCACCTGTACGGCGGACCGGGCGACGACGTCCTGTACGGCGGCCCGAACCGCGACGTGTTCGACTGCGGGCCGGGAGAAGACACGGTCTACCGCGTGCGGCGCTCGTCACCGGACCGCCTGTCCACCGGGCGGGCGGATGCATCGATCCCGGCGTCGGCCGGCTGCGAGCACATCGTGGGCGCGGACCCGACGGCGGGCTTCCCCCTGCATCAGATCCTCGGACACGGCGGGCCGGACACGCTGGCGGGCGGCGGCGGCAACGACTTCATCGAGGGCAAGGGCGGCAACGACCGGCTGTTTGGCGGCGGCGGGAATGACGAGCTGGAGGGGGACGGTTCGACTCCCGGCAACGACCTGCTGATGGGTGGCTCGGGCAGCGACCGGCTGGCGGGCCGGTCCGGCAACGACCGCCTGTATGGGGACGCTCGATCCCTGAATGCGGGCGCTCCGGGGAACGACGAGCTGCAGGGCGGCTCGGGGCGCGACCTGATGGTGGGCGGCCCGGGAGACGACCTGATCGCCGGCGCCTACGACGGCGACACAATCCGCGCGGGCGCGGGCAACGACATCGTCAACCTGCTCGGCGGCGACACGAGCGACCCGAACGCCCGGGCCTTCGTGGACTGCGGGCGCGGGTTCGACGTGGTCGCGATCAACCCGGCGCGGCGCGCCGCGTACCGGAACTGCGAGGCGTTCACGGCGCAGTTCCACCAGGCGGATTTCGCGCATTTCTTCAGGCCGTCATCTGAGATGTGGCCGCCCGGAGTGCCGAACGTGGTGCCCGCTATCGCTGCCGCGTCCACAGTCCACCGTCCACAGTCCACAGGGCGTCGGGCTCAGATGCCTGCCGTTGTTCCGCCGGATGGTGGGGCTACTGCTCCATCGGTGTCTGGTGACGGGTCTCGCGTGGCTTTCTCATCGGATGCCGGGAATCTGATTGCCGGGGATGACAACGGGGCTCGGACGGATCCGTTCGTGCGGGATCTCGGCACGGGGATCACCGTGGCTGGCGATGCCCGGCGGTCTGGCAGGACGGCAGCGCGTGGCGGACGGCTGCGGCGCGGGCCTTCGGGTGCGCTGAGCGCGGATGGGCGGTTCCTGGTCTTCACCACGAACACGCCGGATCTGAACGGCCACCTTCCGTCGTACTCGATCTTCCGCCGCGACCTCGTGACCGGGCAGCACGCGCGCGCCTGCCGCGCCGGCAACGCAGATTCTGCCGCACCGGTGATCAGTGCCGACGGGCGTTTCGTGGCCTACGAGTCGCGGGCGACCAATCTGGCCGGGCCGGACCACGACCTGCAACCCGACGTGTACCGCTGCGACACGGCCACCGGGGCCATCGCGCGCGTGTCGGTGCCGCTGGCGGACAACGTGGACTCGGTGGGCAGCTCGGGCTCGCCGTCGATCTCGGCGGACGGCCGCTATGTCGCGTTCACGAGCGACGCCGGGGGTTTGGTCCCGGGAGATGGAACCCGCGCGGGCATCTACTGGCGCGACATGGTCACCGGCGAGACGCGGCTCGTGGACGTTCCGCCCGGCGCGCTGTCGTCTGACGGAAGCGGCATGGACCCAAAGATCTCGGCCGACGGCCGCTATGTGCTGTTCGACTCCGACGCGACCGACCTGCTGGGTGGCGGGCTGAACGGGCGGACCGTGGACGTGTTCCGGAAGGACATGGCCACGGGGCTCGTG
>Ga0207661_10002446_pt1 | contig 12777 bp, 8 predicted proteins | sample KBSC713LmetaG_FD_184337 | JGI IMG/M metagenome (GOLD analysis project Ga0207661, IMG submission 184337) | Corn rhizosphere microbial communities from Kellogg Biological Station, Michigan, USA - KBS C7.1-3L metaG (SPAdes) (version 2) | ecosystem: Host-associated > Plants > Roots > Rhizosphere ... | reverse complement strand
CCAGATCTTCGTAGCACAGCTCCGTAAGATTAGCGTCGGTGACAAGCTTGCTGGTCGCCACGGTAACAAGGGTGTGGTTGCACGTATTCTCCCTGAAGAAGACATGCCATACATGGCTGATGGTACTCCTGTTGATATCGTCTTGAACCCACTTGGTGTGCCGAGTCGTATGAACCTTGGCCAGCTCTTTGAAACGCACATTGGTATGGCTGCTCGCGCACTTGGCTACAAGGTTGCGACACCTCCATTCAACGGTGTTCCAAACAACGTGATCGAAGACGAGCTCGAAAAAGCCGGCCTCGACCGCGATGGTAAGAGCCAGCTATTCGACGGCCGCTCAGGCGAAGCCTTTGAAGAGCGCACAACGGTTGGTGTCATGCACATGATTAAGCTTCACCACATGGTAAGCGACAAGATCCACGCACGTTCAACCGGTCCATACACTATGGTGACTCAGCAGCCACTCGGTGGTAAGGCTCAGAACGGTGGTCAGCGCTTCGGTGAGATGGAGGTGTGGGCACTTGAAGCGTACGGCGCAGCCGCAACACTTCAGGAAATGCTTACTATCAAGTCCGACGATGTATACGGTCGCGCTAAGGCATACGAAGCAATTATCAAGGATGAGCTCATTACTGGGCCAAAGCTTCCAGAAAGCTTCAACGTCCTCGTGAAAGAATTGCAAGGTCTTGGCCTTCGCGTTGATCTCGTAGACGAAAGTGAACTTGTTGATGCAGAAAGTCTTATCGAAAACGCCGGCCCAGAAGACAAGACTGTTCCGGCGCTTGATAACGAACCAACTGAAACTATTCTCGACGAAGCTGATGAAATCGGCGACATCGACGATGAAGACGGTATGAGTATCCAAGATATTGATGAAGTAGATGAAATTAAGGAGGAGGCGTAAACATGGCTCGTGTTATTGCTACCTCAGGTATTGCAGACTTTGATGCCGTACGTCTTGCAGTAGCAAGCCCAGAGGATGTCCTCAAGTGGAGCTACGGTGAGGTTACGAAGCCTGAGACAATTAACTATCGTACACAAAAGCCAGAGCGCGACGGATTATTCTGTGAGCGTATCTTCGGCCCAGTGAAGGATATCAATCCACACGACTCTAAGCTTAAGGGTGTTCGCTCTCGCGAAGCTGCCGTCGACAAGAACGGTGAGCTCGTAACAAAGAGTATTGTACGCCGTGAGCGAATGGGTCACATCCAGCTTGCTGCGCCTGTTGCGCACATCTGGTTCATGCGTGGCACCCCAAGTGCTATGAGTCTTCTGCTTGGTATTACCGTGCGAAACCTCGAACGCATCGCGTACTTTGCAACCTACGTCATCCTTGATGTAGAAGCAGAAAAGCGCGACCAAATGCTTGCTGATCTTGAAGCAGAAACTGAAGCTGGTCGTCTCGCAATCAAGATGCGCTTCGAAAAAGAAGCCGGTGTCGATGGCGCTGACGTAAAGCAACTTGCCGAAGAACAGTCACGTGAGCTCGAAGAACTCGACGGTTCATACGCAGTAAAGAAAGCTCAGCTTGAAAGTCTTCTCAAGGGTGCATTGCTCAGTGAAACTGACTTCCGCAACCTTCCAGAAGAATACGAAGAGCTTATCGACGTAAGTATGGGTGGCCCAGCACTTAAGGCGCTCCTCGACGAAATCGACCTCGACGCACTCATCATCAAGCTTCAAGAAGAAGTTGAAGGTGCAAAGGGTCAGCGCGAGAAGAAGCTCCTTAAGCGCCTCAAGGTACTTGAAGGTATGCAGGCAGCTGGCATCAAGCCATCAAGCCTTTGCTTGACTGTGCTCCCTGTGATTCCTCCAGACCTACGCCCTATGGTGCAGCTTACTGGTGGCCGTTTCGCAACCAGCGACCTTAACGACCTTTACCGTCGCGTTATCAACCGTAACAACCGCCTTAAGAAGCTTATCGACCTCAACGCGCCAGAAGTTATCCGTCGCAACGAGATGCGTATGCTTCAAGAAGCAGTCGACAGCCTTATTGATAACTCAGCTGCTCGTGGGGGTCGCGCGGTAAACGCAACAGGTGGTCGTCGCCGTCTTAAGTCTTTGAGCGACATGCTCAAGGGTAAGCAAGGTCGTTTCCGTCAGAACCTTCTTGGTAAGCGCGTGGACTACTCTGGTCGTTCTGTGATCGTTGTAGGTCCTAAACTAAAGATCAACCAATGTGGTCTGCCAAAGCAGATGGCGCTTGAGCTCTTTAAGCCATTCGTTATCAGCTGGTTGATCCGCAACGAATTTGCACACAACATTCGTTCCGCGACTCGTTTGATCGAAGCGGGCGATGCAGTAGTATGGGATGCGCTTGACTCAGTAATCGAAGGCAAGTACGTACTCCTTAACCGCGCACCGTCACTTCACCGCCTAAGTATCCAGGCATTCATGCCAGTACTCGTTGAAGGTAAGGCAATCCAGCTTCACCCACTCGTGGCTTCAGGTTTCAACGCCGACTACGATGGTGACCAGATGGCAGTCCACCTTCCACTTTCTAAGGACGCACAGAACGAAGCTCGCGAATTGATGAGCGCCGTAAACAACCTACTTAAGCCTGCCGATGGTAGCCCTGTGCTTAACATCAACCAGGACATCGTGCTCGGTAACTACTACCTTACGTACGAAAAACCTGCTGCGCAGACTGACAATGTTGCCATCTTCGCTTCAAGTCGCGATGCTGAAATCGCTTACGACATGGGTAAATTGCAGCTTCAAAGCCCAATCCGTATCCGTGCTAACGGCGAAATCCGCGAAACAACACTTGGCCGTGTATTCTTCAACGAGATTCTTCCTGAAGGTTTCCCATACAACAACAACGTCCAGAACAAGAAAGAGCTTAAAAAAGTTCTTGCTCAGATCTTCGACAAGTATGGTGCAGAAGAAACAGCTAAGACTGCTGACCGCATGAAGGGTCTCGCATTCCGCTTTGCAACCACTTCAGCTGTATCAACAGGTATGCAGGACTACCTCAACTTCGACGAAATCGGTGATTTCGTGGCTGAAGGTGACGAAAAGACTGCTACTATCTCTGAACAATACGACTCAGGTTTGATCACAGGCGAAGAGCGTTACAGTCTTACCGTTGCAAACTGGCGTGGCGTTGACCGCAAGATCGAGGACTTCCTAAAGGGTCAGCTATCTCACATGGACACCAGCGTTTCAACAATGGTGAACTCTGGTGCACGTGGTAACATCACCAACGTGAAGTTCGCAAGCGCGATGATCGGTATCCAGGTGGATGCAACCAACCGCGAAATTGAGCTTCCAGTTCGCTCAAACTTCAAGAAGGGTCTTTCAAGCCTTGAAGCATTCGTGGCAACACGTGGTGCACGTAAGGGTCTTATCGACACCGCTCTTAAGACTGCGGACTCTGGTTACCTTACTCGCCGTCTTGTAGACGTGAGCCAAGATGTCTTCACCGTTCCTGATGAAACAGGCGACGACAAGGGCTTCTCAATCTACCGCAACGAGTCTGAGTACACGATGATCGACTTCGGTGATCGTCTCTACGGCCGCTACACAGCTGAAGCTGTTCCTGGCCATGCTGAGGCTGATCAGCTTATCACTCGTGAGATCGCCGACTCAATCCAGGGTGACGAGAAGATTGCTTCTGTAAAGATTCAGTCTGTACTCTCAACCAACAACTTGAACGGTATCCCACAGAAGAGCTACGGTATCGACATGGCTACCGGTATGCTCGTAGCAGATGCTGAGCCAGTTGGTGTTATCGCTGCACAGTCAGTGGGTGAGCCTGGTACACAGCTTACGCTTAACACCTTCCACAGTTCTGGTGTTGGTGGTTCTGACATCACCCAGGGTCTTCCTCGTGTTGAAGAGCTCTTCGAAGCTCGTAACCCTAAGGGTCAGGCATACATGACTGAGGTAACTGGTACCGTTGATATCTGGGAAGAGGGCAAGAAGTACATCTTGCAGGTTACTCCAGAAGCTGGCCACGTTGAACGCCTCCCACTTGAAGGCCGCAAGGTTATCGTTAAGGGCGGTTCAAACGTAAAGGTTGGTGACGTGCTCGCTGAGGCCGAAGAAGGTAAGAAGCCACTTATTGCACCATTCGATGGTGTAGTAGACACAGCTGACGACACACTCGTAATCGCAGCAAGTGCAAGCGCACCTGTTCGCTACGAAATCCCAGGCCAAATGCAGCTCGTTGTAAGCAAGAACGACCGCGTCGAAGCGGGTGACCGCCTCACCGTTGGTTCACTTAACCTTCACGACTTGATGCGCCTTAAGGGTACTGAGGCAACTCAGCGCTACATCATCAACGAAGTGCTCCGCATCTACGCTGCACAGGGTCAGGATGTGGCAGACAAGCACCTTGAGATCATCGTGCGCCAGATGTTTAGTCGCGTACAGATCGAGGATCCAGGTGACAGCACATTCGTTATGGGCGACATCGTCTCTAAGGCAAGTGTTGTTGACGCAAACGCTACCCTCGCCGGCGAAGGCAAAGAGCCTGCACAGTACACCCAGTTGCTTCTTGGTATCACCAAGGTGTCAATCTGGAGTGACAGCTGGCTATCTGCTGCATCATTCCAGGACACGACTCGCGTGCTCATCAACGCCGCAACCAGCGGCCGCGCTGACCACCTTGGCGGTCTTAAAGAGAACGTGATCATCGGACGCAAGATTCCTGTCGGTACCGGTGCACACGTACTCTCTGACGAAATGACTGCAGAGGATGAGCTCGTAGCTGACGAACTTTCAGAAGCCGACATGGTCGAAGAAATCTCAGCAGACGTAGACCAGGAGTCGTAAGACTCCTTGGCCTCGGGCAATAAAAGAACCCCCGCTACTGGGGGTTCTTTTTGATAGGTGGAACGCGAGCTAGTAGCTGCCTTTTTTCGGAACAGGCACAGTACCCATAGTACCTGTCTTCAGACTGCGGCATGGCGTACCGCTGTAGGCACTCTGCTGATCCTTTGTTACATACTTCTCACACTCAATCGCAACATTATCCTGGTCGGCAAAATAGTGCCATATTCCATCAGGTGTCTGGTAGTAAATCGCAAACTTACCGTCTGTTGTCATCTGGTCGTTAATCACAGTACTTACCTGGATCTTGCCACGCTTATACCCGGCGACACTACCGTCCGTGATAGTGGCCTTGCCAACAAATCCATATAACACACTTGTTGCAGAAAGCGGGGTATAGATATTCGCGAATCCAGCTTGCTCGTTAGCGTACGTGCTGTAGGTCGACATGTCGAGGCACTTCGCTTCAATCCATTGATTAGCTTTAGTGTCCTTTGGCTTTACTAGATCAGCTTCACAAATTACATCCTTGCGGACAAAATACGCCTGGTAATTAGTCGCAGCCGATCCATCTGTTACAACGGTTTTAGTAAACCCATCTCCGTCAAGCGAATGGACGATTGAATCAATCTGCGCAGACGCCTTGTCTGGGGCGACCTCACCAGCTACGCTCACCAGGGGTGCAACGTCTGACACAACCGTGTAATAGTTAGTGTTCGGCGCCTTAACTGGCCGCATAATTGGCGATTTCGCCACCTCACTACCTTTAAAGTACTCCTTGACATGCTTAATAGCTGTCGCCGCAGTCAATGTCGAGTCACTTGAGGTCTTATTCGTATCCTTTGAAGTACTCGTCTTTGGTTTCGTATCCGGTTGCGGCATCAGAGCGTAGGCAAGCATAACTCCAACGCCTATAATACAAACGCCAACAAACACACCAAGCGCAATCATAAATCGCTTCGGATGGTATGAATGCTTTGGCGGGTCGGCAATAGGGTGCGTATAGTCACCAAGGGGCGGTACGCTATCTGGCAAAGGTGAGATCACCGGCTGCTGGCTATATTGCGGCGGCGCTTGTGGAGGTGTTTGCTGCGGTGGTTGATTCGGAGGTTGTTGTTGCTGATTTGGATCTGGATACATGTATATATAAACCTTATGTTTTCTTGAGGTAATTGTATCGTGAATATGCCTAATTGTGCAACCCAGCTATAGAGGTAGACTAGACAAAACCCCTTAAGTTCGATATAATAGCCAGTGAGTTTCTCTTTCAAGTGGAACAAGGAGTGTGTAACTTTAGTTTCACCATGAAAGACTCCTACCAGCGTTTGCTGCGAGTGGTAGGAAATATGGCCCTAAGCAAGCCGTTTTATATTAAGAACAATGAGAAGAGGATCTATCTAGATGCCAACAATCAACCAATTGGTTCGCAAGCCTCGCCAGACTGCTACTAAGAAAAGCAAGTCTCCAGCGCTCGGCCGCATCCAAAACGCACTCAAGGTTCGTTACTACGATCAGAATGCTCCACTTAAGCGTGGCGTTTGTATCAAGGTAACAACTAAGACTCCAAAAAAGCCTAACTCAGCACTTCGTAAGGTTGCTCGTGTACGTCTTACAAACGGCCACGAAGTTTGGGCTTACATCGGTGGTGAAGGCCACAACCTCCAGGAGCACGCTGTTGTGCTTATCCGTGGTGGTCGTGTTCCAGACCTCCCAGGTGTGCGCTACCACATCGTACGTGGCGCACTCGACCTCCAGGGTGTTGCAAAGCGCCAGCAGGGTCGCTCTAAGTACGGTACTAAGAAGGCGGAGAAATAATCATGCCTCGTAAAGTTACTAAGAAACTACAACGCAACATCAAGCCTGACCGCAAGTACCAAAGTGTACTCGTTCAGCGCCTTATCAACAAGAGTATGCTTGATGGTAAGAAGCTTACTGCAGAGCGTGCTGTATACAGCGCCCTCGAGCAAGCTGCAAAGACACTCAAAAGCGAAGACCCACTTGAGGTATTCGAAAAGTGCATGAAGAACATCAGCCCTAACTTCGAAGTGAAGAGCCGTCGTGTTGGTGGTGCGAACTACCAGATTCCATTCCCAATCCAGGGTCACCGCCAGCAGCACTATGCATTCATGTGGTTGGTACAAGCTGCACGCGCTAAGAGTGGCATGCCATTCGAGCGCCGTCTTGCTACCGAAATCGTTGACGCTGTTAACGAAACCGGTGCAGCCTTCAAGAAGAAGGAAGACACCCACAAAATGGCAGAGGCAAACCGCGCCTTTGCACACTTTGCTCGCAGCTAATCCCGCTGCAGCTAAAAATAAAAGCCTCCGTAATGGGGGCTTTTATTTTATATGGAGATAAAAACATTAACCTACGCAAAACCCGCTTTCCCCACCCCCCTCTACAGGGGACAGGTACTCGCGGGTAGTGCACCTTACTCCGGTTCCGCCTTGATGATCAGAGGGCGGCGAGGTGACGGTGGATGTCCGGGACGACCATGGAGCCAGCGCCGACAGCGGCGCCGACACGGCGAACCGCGTTCGCACGCACGTCACCGGCGACGAACACACCGGGCATGTTCGTCTCCGAGTCGAACGGCGGTCGGCCGCAGCAGCTCTCGAAGCTGTCGCGCATCTCCTTGGGGAGGTCGCGACCACCGAGGATGTAACCCCGGTCCAGGGCGACCGTCCCGTCCAGCCACATGGTGTTCGGCACGGCACCGATCATCGCGAAGAGGTGGTCGGCGACCATCTCCTGCTCGCCCTCGGGCGAGCGCACGACGACGCGCTCCAGCTTGTTCTCGCCCATCAGACGGGTGATCTGGCTCTTGGTGTGGACCACGATGTTCTTGCGCTCCTCGATCTTCTCGATGAGGTAGTGCGACATCTTCAGGTCCAGCGACTCGCCGCGCACGATCACGTGCACGGTGCAGTTCGGGCACTCGGACAGGTGCACCGCCGCCTGGCCGGCGCTGTTAGCGCCTCCGACGACGAAGAGTTCCTGGTCCGTGTACTCGTCCTGCAGCGAGGGCGATCCGTAGCTGACGCCGTTGCGCAGGTAGGCCACGACGTTGGGGACGGGCAGCCGGCGGTAGCGCACGCCCGAGGCGAGCACCACCGACCGCGTGAGGAACCGGTCGCCTGCGTCATCACTGACGCAGAGGAGACCGGACTCGTCGCGGACGATGCGGCTTGCCATGACGGGCGCCAGCATCTCGGTGCCGAACCGGAGGGCCTGCTTGACCATGCGGTCCGCCAGGTCCTGGCCGGTCACACCACACGGGAAGCCCGCGTAGTTTTCGATATTGCTGCTCGTGCCGGCCTGGCCTCCCAGACGCTCGTTTCCGTCGAGGAGGAGCGTCCCGATCTTCTCGCTGCTGGCGTTGACCGCCGCGGACAGGCCCGCGGGGCCGCCACCAACGATGATAAGGTCGCGGATGTCCATGTCTGGTTCCACCTTCCGTTTCCGGGAGTAGGTGCAGGGGCCACAGGTTTGGCCCCACTAGTTTCGATATTTTAGTATATATCGATTGATAAGTCAATAGTCTAACTCCATACACCAGCCAGTAAGGGGGGTGACAATTACTATCAATTCTGGTAAAATAGACAGGAAGCGCTATTTTTTGATGGCAAAATTTATAAGATTATACAAGGAAGAGCAGAACAGCTATGGCCCAGACAAACGTCCAGCTTAAGGACTTTCGCAATATCGGTATCATCGCACACATCGACGCCGGTAAGACGACAACAACAGAAGGTATTCTTTACCGCACAGGTATCAACCACAAGATTGGTGAAGTTCGTGGCGACGGCGACGGCGCAACAACTGACTGGATGGCACAGGAAAAAGAGCGTGGTATCACGATTACTTCTGCTGCCGTAACTTGTTTCTGGAAGGGCCACAAGATCAACATCATCGACACCCCAGGGCACATCGACTTCACAGCTGAAGTTGAACGCTCACTCCGCGTGCTCGACGGTGCAGTAACCGTATTCGACGGTAAGATGGGTGTTGAAGCTCAGTCTGAAACAGTTTGGCGCCAGGCTAACAAGTACGGCGTGCCTCGTGTTTGTTTCATCAACAAGATCAACCAAACTGGTGGTGACTTCTACAAGTCTCTCGAATCAATCCACACACGTCTTTCAAAGAACGCTCTTCCTATCCACCTTCCTATTGGTTTCGAAAAGGACATCAACGGTGTTGTTGACCTCGTAGAAATGAAGGCCTACACCTACAGTGACTACACTGATAAGCAGCTCGTTGAAGGTGAAATCCCTGCAGACATGCTTGAAAAGGCTACAAACGCACGTGCACTTCTTGTTGAAGCTGCCGTTGAAGCAGAAGACGAGCTCATGAACAAGTTCTTCGAAGGTGGCGCTGAAGCTATCTCTATCGACGAGCTCAAGCGCGGTCTCCGCAAGCGCGTTCTTGCTGGTGACTTCTTCCTCGTATCTGGTGGTGATGGCCGTGGTGTTATCGTTGAGAAGCTTCTTGACGTAATGGTTGACTACCTCCCAAGCCCACTTGACGTTGAAGCTATCTGGGGTACAAACCCTAAGACTGGCGACGAAATCAGCCGCAAACCAGACGACAAAGAACCTATGGCTGCACTCGCATTCAAGATCGCTGCCGACCCATTCGTTGGTAAGCTTATCTTCGTTCGTGTGTACTCTGGTGTACTTACCGCTGGTAGCTACGTCCTTAACACCACTACTGGTGAAAAAGAGCGTATTGGCCGTATCGTTCGTATGCACGCCGACAAGCGTGAAGACATCGACAAGGTTGGCGCAGGCGACATCGCAGCAGTTGTTGGTTTGAAGAACACCTACACTGGTAACACGCTCGCTGAGGTTGCTAACCCAATCGCCCTCGAATCTATCACATTCCCAGATCCTCCAGTAAGCATCGCTGTTGAGCCTAAGACTAAGGCCGACCAAGAAAAGATGGGTATCGCATTGCAACGTCTTGCAGAAGAAGACCCAACCTTCCGCATCCACACCGATGAAGAGACTGGTCAGACAATCATGTCTGGTATGGGTGAACTTCACCTTGAAATCCTTATCGACCGCATGAAGCGCGAATTCAACGTTGAAGCTAACGTTGGTGAGCCTCAGGTTGCCTTCCGTGAAACCATCAAGGGTACTGCCGAAGTACAGGGTAAGCACGCGAAACAGTCTGGTGGTCGTGGTCAGTACGGTGACGTTTGGGTTCGCTTCGAACCGAACGAAGTCGGTAAGGGCTTTGAGTTCATCGACATGATCAAGGGTGGTGTAGTCCCTCAGGAATACCGTGGCCCAGTACAGAAGGGTATTAAAGAGACCCTCGAAGGTGGTGTGATCGCTGGTTACCCAGTTGTTGACATCAAGGCAACTCTTTACGACGGCAGCTACCACGACGTGGACTCAAGCGAACTTGCCTTTAGCCTTGCCGGTAGCCTTGCTGCACGCGAAGGTGTAAAGAAGGCAAACCCAATCCTTCTTGAGCCTGTCATGAAGGTTGAAGTAACAACTCCTGAGGAATTCATGGGCGACATCATCGGTGACCTTAACTCTCGCCGTGGCCGTATCGAATCTATGGAAGACCTTATGGGCGGCGCAAAGCTCGTTAAGGCAATCGTACCACTCGCAAGCATGTTTGGTTACACTGGTGACATCCGCTCAATGAGCCAGGGTCGCGCAGCGTCAACAATGGAGCTCGCTCACTACGAGGAAGTTCCACCAAACGTTGCACAGGAAATCATCGAGAAGCGCGCAAGCAAATAATCTCGACTTGATGCAAAAAACACCCCTTTCAATAGGGGTGTTTTTATTTATCAAAATCGTTCAGGCAGGTTTAAGCAAACGCATCGTATAGTACGACTATGGAAAATGATACTAACCAACCCGAGAAACCACGCCCAGTAGAAGAAACACCAGTTATTACGCCCGCCATAAAGCCCCAAACAAGATCACGCAATATTACTATTAACAGCACGTTACTTATTGCCTGCGGCGCCACGGCGATTATTGCATTGCTTGTGGGTACGGGGCTTGGCTTTGTGCTTGGCAAAAACACCCATGCCAATGACGAAAGTAATGGAACTATGAGGATGTCTCCAGCCAATGGAATAGATGGCATGCGCCAAAACAGCTTCAGCCCCCGCGGATATAGTCAATCACAGCAAACCAGCCGCCTTACCGGTGTGGTAACTGGAGTGAATGGCTCAGTACTTACCGTAGCCGGCGGGGGAAACACCTACAAAATCACCACAAACAGCGACACGCAGTGGACTGGTAGCACATCTGCAGCCGTAAACGACACAGTAATAGTTGAATTCAGCGGCTCAGGGAACAGCCTAACAGCGCTCTCAGTCCACGTCATCGGCTCCTCTTCAACGTCAGATGACAGCACCTCACAATCAACAAGTGCAAATAATACGTAAGTTGAATGAGCCATAGAAACGCCACCGCTCACACGGGTAGTATTTCTAATTACGTCCGCAACGGCAACAGTAAACGCAAACCCCTGATAGGTGTTTACATTCACTGCAGTTTACTCTATAATTAGTCGCATACGCGCGACGCGTTTTGATGCTGTGTAGGAGAGAAATCACCTCGGTAAGTGTCGTAGCTCGCGTCGTGCCAATCATTAAATAACTAGGAGAATTTCTCTAATGGCAGATTTCGATCGTTCGAAGCCTCACGTTAACATCGGTACTATGGGCCACGTTGACCACGGTAAAACGACACTAACAGCAGCAATTACATCTGTTCTTGCTAAGCGTCTTCCAAGCGACGTTAACAAAAAAGTTGACTACGCTCAGATTGACAACGCACCTGAAGAGCGTGCACGTGGTATTACCATTGCATCATCTCACCAGGAATACGAAACTGAAAAGCGCCACTACGCTCACGTTGACATGCCAGGCCACGCCGACTACGTCAAGAACATGATCACTGGTGCCGCTCAGATCGACGGCGCTATCCTCGTGGTAGCTGCAAACGACGGTCCACTTCCACAGACCCGTGAGCACGTACTTCTTGCTCACCAGGTTGGCGTGCCAAAGATCGTTGTATTCCTTAACAAGATGGACCTCGCTGACCCTGAGCTCGTCGAGCTCGTTGAAATGGACGTTCGCGAACTTCTTACTAAGAACGGTTACGACGGCGACAACACTCCTATCATCAAGGGTTCTGCTACTAAGGCCCTCGAAGGTGACGCTGCAAGTGAAGACGCAATCATGGAACTCATGAACGCCGTTGACACATTCATCGACGAACCTACACGTGACCTCGACAAGCCATTCCTTATGCCTATCGAAGACGTATTCTCAATCAAGGGTCGTGGTACTGTTGCTACTGGCCGTATTGAGCAGGGTGTCGTAAAAATTAACGACCCAGTTGAAATCGTTGGCCTTAAGGCTACTCAGACTTCAGTTGTAACTGGTATCGAAGCGTTCAAGAAGAACCTCGACCAGGGTCAAGCTGGTGACAACGCTGGTCTCTTGCTTCGTGGTATCGAGCGCGAGCAGATCGAGCGCGGTCAGGTTGTAGTTAAGCCAGGTAGCCTAACTCCACACACTGAGTTCGACGCAGAGGTTTACATCCTTAAGAAGGAAGAAGGCGGTCGCCACACTCCATTCTCAAAGGGTTACAAGCCACAGTTCTACTTCCGTACAACTGACGTTACTGGTGAAGTTGAGCTTCCAGCTGACAAAGAAATGGTTATGCCTGGCGACCAGGTAACCTTCAAGGTTAAGCTGCTTGCTCCAATCGCTATGGACAAGGGCCAAGACTTCGCTATCCGCGAAGGTGGCCGTACAGTTGGTGCTGGTGTTGTAACAAACATCACCAAGTAGTTTCTGTAGCTACCATGCAAATACCCTCGGTTTATTCCGAGGGTATTTTGTAGGCAATTGCAAATTAGTATCCGTTATGCTATAGTTACTAGCGTATTACTAATCGTTCAGACAACTCAGCCAGACGCTAACAACACCGATTCGAGCAAGAGGTTACTGGGCAGGAG
>Ga0207661_10002443_pt1 | contig 12802 bp, 8 predicted proteins | sample KBSC713LmetaG_FD_184337 | JGI IMG/M metagenome (GOLD analysis project Ga0207661, IMG submission 184337) | Corn rhizosphere microbial communities from Kellogg Biological Station, Michigan, USA - KBS C7.1-3L metaG (SPAdes) (version 2) | ecosystem: Host-associated > Plants > Roots > Rhizosphere ... | reverse complement strand
GCGCGCTGATCCGCGGGCTCCACCTCCTTGCGCAGCGACGCGAGCGAGGCCCGCCGCAGCCGCCGCAGCACCTCCGGGTCGCACCACTCGCGCTCGGTGCCGCCGGGGCGTAGCTCGCCGCGCACCAGCTCGCCGTCGCGCTCCAGGTCGCGCAGCACCGGACCAGCGTCCACGCCGTAGCGGCCGGACAGCTCGGCGGTGGTGAACGGCCCGTGCGTCCGCGCGTAGCGGCGCGCGATCCGGCGCAGCGGCTCCTCCACCGGCTCGAGGAAGGTGGCCGGCAGGCCGCCGGGCGGGACCGCCCCCAGGGCGTCCCGGTACAGCCCCGCGTCCTCGGCGGCGATGTAGCGCTCCTCGCCCGCGATGCGCATCTTGGCCGCGCGCCTCTCATCCACGAGGCGAGCGAGCATCCGGTTGGCGGACACGGCCTCGATGCAACGAGCCTGTGCCTCGGTGACGGTCAGGTCGCCGATCGCGCGCAGCACGTCGTGCATCCCGTCGGCGTTGGCGGCCCGCGTGCGGTCGGACATGCGCTGCAGGTCGGCCTCCACCTCCGCCAGCGCCTCTGGCGAGATCAGCTCGCGCAGCTCCTCCTGCCCGAGCAGTTCCGCAAGCAGGTCGCGGTCGAGCGACAGCGCGGCGGCGCGCCGCTCGGCGTTGGGGGTGTCGCCCTCGTACATGTACGTGGCCACGTAGTCGAACAGCAGCGACGAGGCGAACGGCGACGCCCGCGAGGTCTCCGCCTCGACCAGCGACAGCTCGCGCGTGTGCAGCCCGCGCAGCAGCTCCTTGAGCGCCGGCACGTCGAACACGTCGCGCAGGCACTCGCGGTAGGTCTCGAGGATGATCGGGAACTGCGAGTAGCGCTTCGCCACCTCGAGCAGCGACTGCGCCTTGAGCCGCTGCTGCCACAGCGGGGTCCGCTTGCCCGGGTAGGCGCGCGGGATCAGCAGTGCCCGTGCCGCGTTCTCGCGGAAGCGGGCGCCGAACAGCGCCGAGGAGCCGAGCTCGCGCACCACGAGGTCCTCGAGCTCATCCGGCTCGACCAGCACGAGCTCGGCGCGCGGCGGGTCGTCCGCGTCGGGCAGGTGGACGATGATGCCGTCGTCCGACCAGATCGCGTCGGACTCGAGGCCGAACTCGTCACGGATGCGGGCGGACAGGGCAAGCGCCCATGCCGCGTGTACGCGCCCGCCGAAGGGCGACAGCACGCACAACCGCCAGTCGCCGATCTCGTCGCGGAAGCGCTCCACCACGATCGTACGGTCGGACGGCACCACGCGGGTCATCTCCTGCTGCTCGCGGAGGAACGACACGAGGTTGCGCGCGGCGCGCTCGTCCAGGTCGTACTCGGCGGCAAGCTCCTCCGGCTCGCGGTCCACCGCCCAGCGCGAGAACTCGCCGATCGCGCGGCCGAGCTCGGCGGGACGTCCCACGCCGTCGCCCTTCCAGAACGGCACGGCACCCGGCACGCCAGGCGCGGGCGTGACGATCACGCGGTCGCGCGTGATCTCCTCGATCCGCCAGGAAGAGGCGCCGAGCAGGAACGTCTGCCCGGGCCGCGCCTCGTAGACCATCTCCTCGTCCAGCTCGCCCACCCGCCGGCCGTCCGGCAGGTGCACGCCGAACAGGCCGCGATCCGGGATCGTGCCCGCGTTGGTCACGGCGAGCTGCAGCGAGCCCTTCCGCGCCCGCACCGTGTCCTCCACGCGGTCCCACACCACCCGCGGCCGCAGCTCGCTGAACTCCTCGGACGGGTAGCGGCCGTCCAGCATGTCGAGCACGTTGTCGAGCAGCTCGCGCGAGAGCTCGGCGTACGGGTAGGCGCGCCGCACGAGCTCATGCAGCTCGGGCACCTTCCACTCCTCGCCGGTGGCGGTCATCGCCACGATCTGCTGCGCGAGCACATCGAGCGGGTTGCGCGGCACGATCGTCTCCTCGATCTGCGCCTCGCGCATCCGGCGGGCCACCACCGCGCACTCGAGCAGGTCGGCCCGGAACTTGGGGAAGATGCGGCCCTTGGACACATCGCCCACGCCGTGTCCTGCGCGGCCGATGCGCTGTAGCCCGCGCGTGACCGACTTGGGCGACTCGACCTGCAGCACGAGGTCGACCGCACCCATGTCGATGCCGAGCTCCAGGGAGGAGGTGGCCACGAGGCACGGCAGCTCGCCCGACTTGAGCATCTCCTCGACAACCAGCCGCTCCTCGCGCGCGAGCGAGCCGTGGTGGGCGCGAGCGATCTCCTCCTCGGCCATGTCGTTCAGCCGGGCGGCGAGCCGCTCCGCGCCGCGCCGGTTGTTCACGAAGATGATCGTGGAGCGGTGCTCGCGCACGAGCTCGAGCAGCTCGGGGTAGATCGCCGGCCAGATCGAACGCCGCGTGGCGGAGTCCCCGCCGCCGATCGGATCCAGGTCGATCGCGTCCGAGTCCGGCTCGCGCATGTCCTCCACGGGCACGTGGATCTTCAGGTCGAGCGGCTTGCGCAGCCCGGTGTCCACCACCGTGCAGTCGCGCCCGCTGCCAACCAGGAAGCGGCCCACCTCCTCGAGAGGGCGCTGGGTGGCGGACAGGCCGATGCGCTGCAGAGGCGCCCCGGCCGCGTGGTCGAGCCGCTCCAGCGTCAACGCCAGGTGCGCCCCGCGCTTGGTCTGCGCCACCGCGTGGATCTCGTCCACGATCACCCACTCGGCGCCGGCCAGCATCTCGCGCGCGCGTGAAGTGAGGATCAGATACAGCGACTCCGGCGTGGTGATGAGCACGTCCGGCGGCTTGCGCACCATCGCCTGCCGCTCGCGCTGTGGCGTGTCGCCCGTGCGGATGGCCACCGAGATGTCGCCGCCGATGCCCTTCAGCGGGGCGCGGAGGTTGCGCTCGATGTCGTAGGAGAGCGCCTTCAGCGGCGATACGTAGACCAGGCGCGTGCCCTCCTCGGCGCGCGGCTCCGCCACGAGGCGATCGAGCCCCCAGAGGAAGGCGGCAAGCGTCTTGCCCGACCCCGTGGGAGCGGACAGCAGCACGTTTTGCCCAGCCGCGATCGCGGGCCAGGCCTGCTGCTGGGCAGGTGTGGCTGCCTCGAAGGCACGCGTGAACCAATCACGTACCTGGGGGGTGAACGTTGCTAGCGGGTCCTTTTGCACGCAACCACCCAGCGTAACGGGTGGCAACCTCCTACATCCGAGGGAGGCTGAGGGTGCGGTTAGCCGTATGGGCGGGGTGCGCACGACTGGCGAGAATCAGCAGGGCGATGGCGAGGACCGTTGTGATCGTTGACGACCACCCAAGCTTCAGATCCAGTGCTCGGATGCTGCTCGAGTCGGATGGTTTCGAGGTAGTGGGGGAGGCGGCAACAGGGGAAGAGGGGGTGGACGTGGCTCTGGAGCTGCGTCCGGATCTCGTGCTGCTCGACGTCAACCTGCCGGACATCGACGGCTTCGAGGTGGCCACACGCATCACCGCGGACGCACAGCCGCCCGCCGTGATCCTCACCTCGAGCCGCGACTCGACCGACTTCGGGCCTCTCGTCGAGAAGAGCGGCGCTCGGGGCTTCGTGCCCAAGAGCGAGCTCTCGGGGGCGGCCCTGGAGGATCTTCTGACGTGACGGGGCTTCGCCCCGCCCTCCTCGCTCTCGCACTACTCGGACTGATCGAGGCAGGTGCCGCCGCCGCGATCCTGGCCACGAGCAACGACCCCGCGCTCACGACCTTCCAGGTGGTGAGCATGCCGGTGATCGGGCTGCTGTGGGTGGGCACCGGCCTGCTCGCCTGGCTGCGCCGCCCCGAGAACCGCACGGGCGCCCTGATGGCCCTCGTGGGCTTCGTCTGGATGCTGGATCCGCTGTCTGAGCTGTGGAACGCGCCGGCCGCCGTCGTGATCGGCTACCTCCTCGGCCCGGTCTACATCGTGGCGGTCGCGCATCTGGTGCTCGCCTACCCATCCGGCCGCCTGCAGTCGCGCAGCCTGCGCGCGCTCGTGGCCGGGCTCTATGCCACCGCCACGGTCGGCCAGGTTCCCGGGCTCGTCATGGCCGACATCGCCAACACGTTCGACGACAAGACGAGCGGCAACCCGATGCTCGTGCACTCGATCAAGCTCTCCGCCGAGTGGACGGGCGCCGCGGTGGAGGTGCTCGCCGTCGTCCTCCTCGTGATCACCGCGCGCGCCCTGCTCCATCGCTGGCGCCTGGCCAGCCCGCCGCGCCGCCGCCTGATCGCGCCGCTGTACGCCCCGGCCTGCGGGATGTTCGCCTTCATGTCGCTCGTGCTGATGTCCGCGGTGCTGTCGCTGCCGCACTGGGTCGGCACCGCGGCCTGGGTGGGCGAGACGATCTGCTTCACCGCCATCCCGCTCTCGTTCCTGGCCTTCCTGCTGCGCACACAGGTGACCGGAGTGGGCGCGGTGGGAGACCTGATGGCCGAGCTTCAGACCGCGCCCGCGCGCGGTGCGCTGCGCGACGCCATCGCCCAGGCGCTGCGCGACCCCTCGATCGAGCTGGCCTACTGGCTGCCCGAGCGGCGCCAGTACGTGGACGCCGACGGTCACCAGGTCGACCTGCCCGAGCCGGACACGCGGCGCGCGGTTGCCGAGATCGAGCACGACGGCCGCCCGGTGGCCGCCGTGGTGCACGACGCCACGCTGCTCGACCAGCCCGAGCTGATCCAGTCCGTGGGCGCCGCGGCGGCGCTGGCGCTCGAGAACGAGCGCCTGGACGCCGAGTTGCGCGCCAAGATCGAGGAGGTGCGCGCCTCGCGGGTCCGCCTGATCACGGCGGAGGAGGCTGCCCGCCGCCGGCTCGAGCGCAGCCTGCACGACGGGCCGCAGCAGCGTCTCGTGGCCCTGGCACTGGGAATGCGCACGGCGCGTTCGCGCCTGCCCGACAACCCTGACACCGCGGCCGAGCTGATCGAGGCCTGCGAGGCAGAGCTGACCACCACGATCGACGAGCTGCGCGAGCTGGCCCGCGGCATCCATCCCGCGGTGCTCTCGGACCGCGGCCTCGAGCCCGCGCTGCAGTCGCTCTGCTGCCGCTTCCCCATCCCGGTGGAGATCGGCGAGCTGCCGGGCGAGCGGCTGCCCGCGCCGGTGGAATCCGCGGCCTATCTCGTGATTTCGGAGGCTCTGGCCAACATCGCTCGCTACTCCCGCGCGTCGCACGCCACGGTGACGGTCGCGCGGCGCAACGGCCACGCTCTCGTGGAGGTGCGCGACGACGGCGTGGGCGGCGCCGACCCCACGCGTGGAAATGGCCTGCGAGGTCTGGTAGACCGAGTAGGTGCACTCGACGGCTCGCTCGAGCTCGTGAGTGCGCCCGGTGAGGGAACTATCGTCTACGCGGAGATACCGTGCGTGTAGTAGTGGCCGATGACTCGGTCCTCCTGCGGGAGGGCATCGTGCGCATCCTTAGCGATAGCGGCTTCGATGTCGTGGGCCAGGCCGGCGACGCCGAGGATCTGGTCCGCAAGGTTGCCGCGCACAAGCCCGACGTGGCGATCGTGGACGTGCGCATGCCGCCCACCAACACCGACGACGGCCTGCGCGCCGCGCAGAAGATCCGCGCCGAGTACCCGACCTGCGGCGTGCTCGTGCTCTCGCAGTACATCGAGGAGGGCTACGCGCTCGAGCTCCTGTCGGAGAACGCCGAGGGCGTCGGCTATCTGCTGAAGGACCGCGTGGCCGACGTCGAGCGCTTCACCGAGAGCGTGCGCCGCGTGGGCGAGGGCGGCTCGGCGCTCGACCCCGAGGTCGTCGCGCAGCTGCTCGGCCGCCGCCGCCGGGAGGACCCGCTCGAGGAGCTCAGCCCGCGCGAGCGTGAGGTGCTCGAGCTGATGGCCGAGGGCCGCTCCAACCACGCCATCGCGGAGGCGATGGTGGTGACCGAGCGCGCCGTCGAGAAGCACGTGACGAGCATCTTCGGAAAGCTCAAGCTGCCGCCCACCGCCGAGGATCACCGGCGCGTGCTGGCCGTGCTCCGCTACCTGCGGGCCTAAGCGCTCCCTCAGCGGGGGGTGTGGATAGCCCCACCGCGATACGCCAGATTTCCGCATAGGCCGATTCGGCGTACGGCGCGAGGATGTTCAGCGGTACTCCGCTCTCGTTCTCGAAAGGACCCGCGCCTTGAATGCTTCCCTGATCGTCTCCGCGGTGGATCTCCACCGGCGTTACGGAGAAGGCGACGCCGCCGTCGACGCGCTCGACGGCGTAACCGTTGGTTTTCCCAAGGGCCGCTTTACCGCCATCATGGGCCCGTCGGGCTCTGGCAAGTCCACCCTGATGCACATCCTCGCCGGCCTCGACCGGCCCACGTCCGGTTCCGTCGTGGTCGACGACATCGAGCTCGCCTCGCTGGACGACAAGAAGCTCACGCAGCTTCGCCGCGACAAGTTCGGCTTCATCTTCCAGTTCTTCAACCTGCTCCCGGTCCTCACGGCCGAGGAGAACATCACGCTGCCGCTGAAGATCGCGGGCAAGAAGCCCGAGAAGGCGTGGCTCGACGAGCTGATCGAGGCCGTGGGCCTCAGCGACCGTCGCAGCCACCGCCCGTCGCAGCTCTCCGGTGGCCAGCAGCAGCGCGTGGCCGTGGCCCGCGCCCTGCTCACGAAGCCTGCCGTGGTGTTCGCCGACGAGCCGACCGGCAACCTGGACTCGAAGGCCGGCGACGAGGTGCTGCAGATGCTGCGCCGCGCGGCTGACGAGTACGGCCAGACGGTCATCATGGTCACCCACGACCCGCACGCCGCCTCGATCGCCGACCACATCGTGGTCCTGGTAGACGGCAAGGTCGTTCGCGAGACGCCCGCCGGCGAGGCCGACGAGGTGGTCGAGCTCATGAAGGCGGTCGCCTGATGCTCGCAGTCTCGCTCAAGGGAATGGCGGGGCGGAAGCTCCGCACCGTGCTCACGGCCCTCGCGGTCGTGCTCGGCGTCGCCTTGATCGCGGGCACCTACATCCTCACCGACACGATCGATCGCCAGTTCGATCAGATCTTCGCGCAGGTGAGGCAGGGTGTTGACGTCTCCGTCACGCCGAAGAAGGTCTTCAACTCCGACAACAACGCCACCCCGCCGGCCTTCCCGGAGTCGTACCTGTCGCAGGTGCAGAACGTGCCGGGCGTGCAGAAGGCCTCCGGCGGCATCTTCGACGACGGCGTGGTGCTCGACAACAAGGGCAAGAAGATCGGCGGCGCGAATGGCGCTCCGAACTTCATCTCAAGCGACGCTCCTGCTCCGTTCAACCCGTTCCATTACGTGGCCGGCCATGGACCGCGCGGCCCCAACGAGATCTCGATCGACAAGTACACGGCCGACAAGCAGCACTGGAAGGTCGGCTCGATCGTCCGCGTCGGCGGTCAGGGCCCGGCCACGCCGTACACGGTCGTCGGGATCGCCAAGTTCGGCAACCTGAGCGGTCTGGCCGGGGCGCCGATCGCGGTGATGACGCTCCAGCAGGCCCAGAAGGTCACCGACAAGGTGGGCAAGTTCGACGGCATCGACGTGAAGGCCGCACCGGGCGTGAAGCCCGAGGCGCTGGTTCAGCGTGTGCAGCAGGCGCTGCCCGGCACGGTGACGGTCCGCACCGGCGCCGAGCAGGCCGCCAAGGACGCTTCGGACACCAAGTCCGGGCTCGGCTTCATCAAGACGATCCTGCTCGTGTTCGCGGGCGTGGCGCTGTTCGTCGGCGCGTTCATGATCTTCAACAGCTTCTCGATCACGATCGCCCAGCGGACGCGCGAGCTCTCGATGCTGCGCACCGTCGGCGCCTCGCGGCGTCAGGTGCTGGGCTCGGTGCTCGGTGAGGCCGTGGTCATGGGCTTCACCGCCTCGCTGATCGGCCTGGGCCTCGGCGTTGCGCTGGCCAAGGGCCTCAAGGCCCTGTTCAAGGCCATCGGCGCCGACCTGCCGGGTGGCGCGACGGTGCTCGAGTCGCGCACGATCATCGTGTCGCTAATCGTCGGCACGCTCGTGACGCTGGTCGCCAGCCTCTCGCCGGCGGTCCGCGCCACGCGCATCCAGCCAATCGAGGGCGTCCGCGAGGGCGCCGTGCTCCCGAGCACGCGTTTCTCGCGGATCAAGACGCCGTTCGGCGCGGTCACTCTCGCCATCGGCGTCGGCCTCATGTGCCTCGGACTGCTCACGGGCAGCTCGGGCAGCGGCGTCTGGCTGCCGCTCCTGTTCGGCACGATCCTGGTGTTCATCGGCGCGGCCATGTTCTCGAGCCGCCTGGTCAAGCCGATCGCCTCTCTCGTCGGGCGACCGATAGAGAGCCTGCGCGGCGTGACCGGCCAGCTCGCGCGTGAGAACGCCACCCGCAACACCGCCCGCACCGCCTCCACGGCCGCGGCACTGATGATCGGTCTCGCACTCGTCTCGGGTGTGACGATCTTCGCGTCCGGCATCAAGAAGTCCGTCAACAGCGCGATCGACAACAGCGTGAAGGCGGGCCTCGTGGTGGAGAACAAGGACGGCTGGACGTCGATCCCGGCGGCCGCGGGCAAGGCCGTGGGCCAGGTGCCCGGCGTCAGCTCGTCGTCCGAGATCCGCCTCTCGCAGGCCAAGGTGGCCGGCGTGAGCGGCACGCCCGATGTGAGCGGCGTGGACCCGGCGACGCTGCCCTCCGTCTACCAGCTCGACTGGAAGAAGGGCTCGAACGCGACGCTCGCGGGGCTCGCCCGCGATGGCGGCAACAACACGATCGTCAGTGAGTCGTGGGCCAAGAGCAAGGACAAGCACGTGGGCGACAAGGTCGCCGTCACGACGCAGTCCGGCAACCACGCCACCTACACGATCATCGGGACGTACAAGAACAACGTCCACTTCCTCGGCGACCTGGCGGTCTCGAACGCCACGCTGGCGCGTGACTTCAAGATCACCGAGGACCAGTTCGTGATGTTCGGGCTGAAGCCTGGGGCGAACGCCGACCAGGTCAAGACGCAGGCCGAGAACATCCTGTCCAAGCAGTTCCCGAACGCCCAGGCGGACACCAAGAGCGGCTTCAAGAAGACGCAGACCGAGTGGATCAACCAGATCTCTGCGTTCTTCTACGTGTTGCTGTCGCTCGCGGTGATCGTGTCCCTGTTCGGGATCGTGAACACGCTCGTGCTCGCCATCTACGAGCGCACCCGCGAGCTCGGTCTGCTGCGTGCCGTCGGCATGTCGCGCAGGCAGGTCAAGCGGATCGTGCGCTACGAGTCGGTGATCACCGCGCTGATCGGGGCCATCCTCGGCACCGTGCTCGGCGTGTTCTTCGCCGTGATCGTTTCCCGGCCTCTGGCTAGCGAGGGCTTCGAGCTCTCGTTCCCGGTCGGGACACTGGTGATCCTGCTCATCCTCGCCGGTCTTGCCGGCGTGCTGGCAGCGATCACCCCCGCGCGACGCGCCTCGAAGTTGAACGTCCTCGAGGCGCTCGCGTACGAGTAGCGGGTCCCCTCCTCCGGCTCGGCCGCTGTCCTCGCCCCGGACAGCGGTCGGGCCCCCGCTATTCAGATTGCAGATTGCGGGTCGCAGATTGCAGATCCGCGATTTCTCTCGCCCTGTTGAACACTTGGTCGAGCATCGGCTCCGTGAGCTTGCCGGTGAAGGTGTTCTGCTGGCTCGGGTGGTAGGAGCCGATCAGGGTCAGGTCGCCTGCTTGGTGCTCTGCCCCGTGGCCGAACTTCGCCTTGGGCCTTATCTGCAGCAGGCGGTGGGCGGCGTCCCAGGCGAAGGAGCCGAGGCACAAGATGACCTTCAGGTCCTTCAGCAACTCGATCTCCTCCGCCGCGTAGGGGAGGCAGTTGTCGCGCTCCTGCGGCAGCGGCTTGTTGGCGGGCGGCGCGCAGCGCACGGAGGCGGCCACGAACGCGTCCTTCAGCTCCAGGCCGTCGTCGACCGTGACTGAGGTGGGCTGGTTGGCGAAGCCGGTGCGGTAGAGGGAGGCGAACAGCCAGTCGCCCGAGCGGTCGCCCGTGAACACGCGACCCGTGCGGTTGCCGCCGTGCGCGGCCGGGGCTAGGCCCAGCACGTATACCTTTGCCGAGGGATCGCCAAAGCCGGGCACCGGACGCCCCCAGTAGTCCCAATCCCTGAACGCAGCGCGCTTTTCCAGGGCAATTTGCTCTCGCCAGGCCACGAGCCGCGGGCATTTGCGGCAGGTCGTGATCCTCAATTCCAAATCTTGAAGGCCGATGACCCTCAAGATACGGGCGCGGCGAGCGATCAACCCGTACATGTCGGACATATCCGTCGCTCGGCAGCCCATCTTCGACAAAGACCTCAACGTCTTTGCGTACGAGTTGCTGTTCCAGGGCGACGACGGTCGCGCCGACTCCGCCGATCTGATCGGCGCCTTCGGCAGCATGGGTCTGCAGGACCTGGTGGGCAGCCGCCCCGCCTGCGTACGGGTGACCGAGCAGTTCCTGCACGACGCCGTCTCGCTCCAGCTTCCGGCCGATCGCCTGATCGTCGAGGTGACCGATGGTCCCGCCGCCGCGATCGGCGCGCTCAGGCAGCGCGGCTACCTGATCGCGCTAGACGAGTTCGAGTACCGGCATGAGCTCGAGCCGCTGATCGAGCACGCCAGCATCATCAAGCTTGACGTCCACAAGCTCGGCCACCAGGGCCTGTGGCATCAGATGGGCCTGATCCAGAGCCGCGGCAAGCGGCTGATCGGCACCAGGGTCGAAACCCACGAGGAGCTCGAGTTCTGCAAGAGCCTGGGCCTCGACTACTACCAGGGCCACTTCCTCTGCCAGCCCAAGCTCGTGACCAAGCGGACGGTGCCCACCAACCGCCTGGCGAAGTTGAGCCTGCTCGCCGAGCTGAACAACCCACAGGCCGACTTCGACGGGCTCGAGAAGATCATCAGCCGCGACGTCGGCCTGAGCTACCGCTTCCTTCGCTACATCAACTCCGCGTTCTTCTCGCTGCCGCACAAGGTCGGCTCGATCCGCCAGGCGCTCGTCCTGCTCGGCATCTCCGCCGTGAAGAAGTGGGCCACGCTGCTGGCGATGGCCGACATCGACGACAAGCCGAACGAGCTCGTGGTGACCGCACTGATCCGCGCGAAGATGTGCGAGCTGGCCGCCGCGTCGCGTCCCGCACGCGAGCGCGAGGAGTACTTCACGACCGGCATGTTCTCGGTGGTCGACGCTCTGCTCGACTCGCCGATGGACGTGGTGCTCTCGTCGCTGCCGCTGTCCGACGAGATCAAGGACGCGCTGCACCATCACCTGGGTCCGAAGGGCGTCGTGCTGAAGGCCGTGCTGAGCTACGAGCTCGCGCGCTTCGAGGACCTGAAGGCGCTCGCTCCGCCCGGTGTTTCCGCGCAGGAGATCTACACGTGGGCGATCGCCTGGGCCCGCGAGGCAGGTGTCGAGCTGGAGGCCGCCGGCGCCGGTTCCGTGCCGGACGCGCTGCCGCAGGCGCACCAGCCGGCCGCGCCGCTCACGCCTTGAGCCTGCGACCGCTCGAGAAGAGCCACTGCGCCCAGAGATAGAGCGGGATGGCCAGCCCGGCCGTCACGCCGAGGCACAGCCAGTGGTTGGCATCGCTGACGCCCAGGAAGCCGTAGCGCATCGCGTTCACCAGGTAGAAGACCGGGTTGACGTGCGACAGCTCGTGCCACGGTGAGCCGAGCCGGTTGATCGAGTAGAAGACGCCGCCGAGGAACGCCAGCGGCAGGATCACGATGTTGTTGACGAACGTGTGGTGGTCGAAGGTCTCCGCGTAGATCCCCACGATCACTCCGAGCGCGCCGAACAGCACCATGCCGAGCAGCAGCGCGGCGACCATGAAGAACGGGTGGTGCACCGGCGCTCCCGTGATCGGAATCGCCGCCGCCAGCAGCAGCACGCCGATCGCCAGCGAACGCGCCCAGCCGCCCATGTTCACGCCGAGGTTCATCTGCCACGGGCGCATGGGCGCGGACAGCACGTCGTTGATGTAGCGGTCCGAGCGCGCCTGGAAGATCGAGGCGGAGTTGTTGCTGTAGGCGGCCTGCATCATCGCCATCGCGACGAGGCCGGGCACGATGAACTCGCGGTAGTGAAAGCCCTCGACCATCCGGATGCGGCCGCCGAGCGACAGGCCGAACACCACGATGAAGAGGAGCGACGAGACCACTGGCGCGAACACGGTCTGCGTCCACACCTTGTACACGCGCAGCACCTCGCGCTTGCAGAGCCAGTACATCCCGGTCATACGCCCATCGCCTTCACGTAGACGTCGGCCAGCGAGCTTGCCTCGTACTGCTCGCGCAGGCCGTCGGCGGAGTCGCGCGCGATCAGGTGGCCGCCCTTGATCAGCGCGATCTCCTCGCACAGCTCCTCGGCCTCCTCGAGGTAGTGCGTGGTGAGGAGGATCGTGGTGCCCTCGCGGTGGAGGCGGCGGATGTAGCGCCATAGCTCGTGGCGCAGCTCGAAGTCCACGCCCGCGGTGGGCTCGTCAAGGATCACGAGGCGGGGGCGGTGCATCAGCGCGCGGGCGAGCAGCAGGCGCCTGCGCATGCCGCCGCTCAGCTTGGGCGTGCGCGTAGCGGTCTTCGCGCGCAGGTCGAACGCGTCGATCATCTCGGTCGCGCGCGCCTCGGCCTCGTCCTTTGACATCCCGAAATAGCCGCCGTGGTACACGAGCGTCTCCTCCACAGTGAGGAAGCGGTCGAGGTTGATGTCCTGCTCCGCCAGGCCGACCCAGCCGCGCGCGGGCAGCGAGTCCGCCGGCTGGCCGAACACGCTCACCTCACCGGAGGTGATCCGGATGAGGTTGCAGACGGCGCTGATCAGCGTGGTCTTGCCGGCGCCGTTCGGCCCGAGCAGGCCGAAGAAGGCCCC
>Ga0207661_10002436_pt1 | contig 12825 bp, 14 predicted proteins | sample KBSC713LmetaG_FD_184337 | JGI IMG/M metagenome (GOLD analysis project Ga0207661, IMG submission 184337) | Corn rhizosphere microbial communities from Kellogg Biological Station, Michigan, USA - KBS C7.1-3L metaG (SPAdes) (version 2) | ecosystem: Host-associated > Plants > Roots > Rhizosphere ... | reverse complement strand
CCGTCGCTGGTGCTGCTCGACGAGCCGTCGGAGGGATTGTCGCCGAAGATCGTCGAGCAGATGGTCGGCGCCATCCTGACCATGAAGAAGGAAGGCGTCGGCATCGTCGTCTCCGAGCAGAATCTGTATTTCGCGAAACTGATCTCCGATCGCGCCTACATCATCGAGCGCGGACGGATCTGCTTCGGCGGCACGATGGCCGAGCTGGATGCGCGTCCGGATATCAGCGACGCGCATCTGTCACTATAGAGCAGGCAAGGGGACGGAAATGGGCAGAAGCGCCACGCTGAAGAAGAGCGCGAAACCGTCGAAGCCGGGCTATATCCTGGACGAGCAGATCGGCTTCATCCTGCGCCAGGTCTGGCAGCGCCATGCTGTGATTTTTTCGCGCGATATCGGTATTAATCTGACACCGGCGCAATGGGCGGCGCTGGCCAAGCTTAACGAGACCGGGCCGTGCTCGCAGAACCAGCTCGGGCGGCTGACGGCGATGGATGTCGCGACCATCAAGGGCGTGATCGACCGCCTCTCCGCACGCGGGTTGACCGAGACCTCGTCCGATCCCGAGGACGGCCGGCGCCTGCTGGTCAGTCTCACGCGCGCCGGTCAGCAGATGGCGGACAAGGCCGCCGCGAATGCGCTCGCGATCTCACGCGAAACGCTTTCGCCGCTCGACACAAAAGAGCGCGAAACGCTGTTCGCGCTGCTGAACAAGTTGCGGTGACGGGACGCCGGCTTTATTCAGGTTGAGGCGCAGCCATGCTGCACCGCCGCGGGCGTTCACGTTACTCCGTGAGGCTGAACCCAAGTGCAATGAGACCAACCAGAATGAGGCTAACGGCCCAGGACGTATCCAGACTGAACCAGCTCCGCGCCACGAATTTGAGGCCGAGATAACGGTAGACCATCCAGGCCAGCAATCCGCCGGCGGCGATCATCGCACCGGCGTGAACGATCGAAACCAGCACGGCCATGCCGAGACTGGCATTGATGAGGGTCCCGGCTGCCTCGTGACCCTGGTTCAGGTCGGCTTCCTGGCAGAGCCCGAGATAGATCGGCACCAGCATCAGTCCCGCACCATGGGCGATCGCCACGGCGAAAGACCAAAGCCCCAGTTGGCTCGGTCGTATGCGCGCCAGCGCCCGCGGATGGCGCCGGTCGACAAGCCGGAAGATACCGAACCCGATGACAAGGAGGCTGGCGCCCATCCGAATCTGGCGCTGCCATTCGACGAGTGAGACCAGCAGCGCGAACGGAAGCATCACGAGTAGCATCGCGAGCAGATGGCCGGCCGCCAGCGATCCAAGCGCCCTCGTCAGGGCACGTGAACTTCGTTCCATCAATCCAGCCGACACGGCGAGCGGCCACCCCATTCCCGGGTTTACGCCGTGGTAAAGGCCGCTCGCGATAACAACCAGCCAGAGCAAGGCCGGTGTCGTTTCGGTCGTGCTCACATTCAAGCCGACGGATAGCAGAACGAATCCGTCGAGCAGTCACCGCCGTCGAGCCGAATCTGATGCGCCCGGTATCCATCGGGGAAACTGACCCAGTAATCCCTTGCCAGCTCGAGTCCACCGCCCGGGCTTGCGTTGGCCATAACCTCAGCGCCCGGTATTCCGCTCGGATAGAACTGGTCGTCCCACGTCGAGTAGAGCGAGTTGGTCCAGTATACGCGTTTGCCGTCGCGGCTGATCTCGACCATCTGCGGACCGCCTGCATAGGCCTTGCCGTTCGGATGAGGCGTGCGGCGTACAATGCCGCCGATGCGGACCGATCCGGCAAGCTTCGGCTTTCGGGGATCGCGGACGTCGTATTGACGCATCTCGCCGGTGCCCCAGCAGGCGACGTAGAGAAACCTGTCATCCATCGACAAGTCGATGTCGGTCACCAGTGGCGGCACGGCGCCAAAGCCCTGCAGCAGCGGCGGCAGTTGCTCCTTCGCCGCGGGCTCGGGCGGGATCGTCGCCGTCTTCTCGATGTGAAACTTGCCGCCCTCGCGCCACCAGGTCCAGATTGAGCCTTCGAGGTTCGTGGTGTCGACCACGACGCCCACGAAGCCGTACTCGCGAACCGGATCATGCGCGGGACGCACTTCCAGCGCCATTTGATGGTTGGCACCGAGATCGATGGTCTGGACATTGCGCCGCGCCCGCAGATCCCAAAAGTGGATTCGATGACCGTATTTATTCGAGAGCAGATCCTCGGGCACGATCCCGTTCTCGAACTGCGGTGGCAACGCCCACTCGCTGCTCACCATGTAATCGCGCGGCAGATTCCACCAGAAGTCATAATGCTTGGTCTGGGGACCACGATCGATCTCCCAGCGTCCGAGGACATCGAATGTCTCGCAGTCCATGATAAAGATGCCGGGCGGACCGTCGGTGCCATCCTTGCCGCCGCCGCCGAGCGTAGAGACGTAAATGCCTTCCGGCCCGCAATGGATCGTGTGCGGCCGCGAGTAGCCGGTCTTCTTGAAGACTTCCTCGGGCTCGATGATCTTGTGGATCTTCGCCTGTGTTGGATCCGGCTTGGTATCGATGATGTAGATCCGGGAGGACCGCATGCCGGGGATGATGAGATAGCGCCGTTCGAGGAAAGCGTGCCCGGCAAGCGGCGATAGCGCCGACGAGCAGGCGTTCCAGCCAAAATGATGAAACTCGTCACCCTTGTTCGGCATCGTCACGGTGTGAACGATCTGGCTGAACGTCGACGAGCCCGGCTTTACGTCGATCACCGCCAGCGCGTCGGGTTTCGAGAAGTCCGGACTAAGTAGCAACGTGTAGGCGAAGTTCTCGGGCGGAGCTTCCATCGCAAGCTTTGGCGATGCATGAAACGTGGGATCTGGCCTGATCGTCATCGGACTGCCTCCCTTTTGCCTTGGTATGTACCAACGTGGCTCAGCGACATGCCGCGGCAGGAAATCGCCGGCTCGTTGAGTTCCTCTTGCGAGTGCCGCCGGCCGGGTTTGCATCGGGACAGTACACCTCAAACGCTATCAGGCGAAGGCACGATCGGTGTCGCGATGTCGCAGCCGCTGCCTGTTGCGGCCGCATCGGCCGCCATCCAGTCGCTCGCAGCATCTGATAGAAGATGACCTGCGTCATGCGTCCGGTCTGCCCGGCAAAGGCCATGTGCGTTGCGACCGCTAGACTAATGCCCCACGATCTCCGCCACCTTCTCCGCCGGAGGCGTATTGCGGCTGCGTTGCGTCCGCACGATGCCGTCGATGATGGTCATGCTGACGCCGGGGAGGTCGCCGAGTTGCACGCTGTGCAGCAGGTTCTTGCCCGGCGAATGCTGCGCCTTGTCCATAATGACGAAGTCCGCGCTGCGGCCGATCTCGATCAGGCCGCAATCGAGCGCGCGCATACGTGCGGTGTTGCCGGTCGCGAGGCAGAAGGCGAGTTCGGCTGGCAGATCGCCGAGCGAGGACAGCATCGACACCATGCGCAAGATGCCGAGCGGCTGCACGCCGGAGCCGGCCGGCGCGTCGGTGCCGAGGATGACGCGGGCGAGGTCGCCCATCTCCCGCGCGGTGCGCAGCGTGTACAGCGCCGAGCGCTCATTGCCGTTGTGAACCAGCTCGAGCCCGCGCCTGCAGCCCTCGCAGATGCAGCGGATCTGGTCGTCGGGCAGCGCGGTGTGGCCACCATTGATGTGGCCGACCACGTCGGTGTCGGCTTCGAGCACGACGTCCTTGTCGATCAGGCCGGAGCCGGGGATCGACGGTCCGCCGGTATGGATCGTGCTCTGGATGCCGTATTTGCGAGCCCAGCCGACCATCTTGCGCGCGGTGGGGCCGTCCTTGACGCCGCCGAGGCCGACCTCGCCGAGCAGCTTGACACCGGCGGCGGCCAGCTCCTTGAAATCGTCCTCGACCATTTCGCATTCGATCACGGGCGCGCCGGCATGCACCTTCACGCCGCCCGGACGCAGCGTCCAGAACGCGCGCTGCGCGAAAATCGCCATCGCCTTCAGGCCGACGACGTCGCGGGGCCGGCCGGGCATGTGCACTTCGCCAGCGGAGATCATGGTGGTGACGCCGCCATGGAGATAGCTGTCGATCCAGTTGATCTGGTTCTGCCGCGGCGTCCAGTCGCCGGCGACGGGGTGGACGTGGCTGTCGATCAGGCCCGGCGCGACGGTGGTGCCGCGGGCGTCTACGACGGTGGTGGCGCCTTCGGTGTTGACGTCCCTGGCGCGGCCGATGCCGGTGATCTTGCCGTTCTCTGCGACGATGGTGTCAGCGTCCAGGATGGGCTTCTCCAGGGCGCCGGAGAGCAGCAGGCCGATATTGCGGATCACGAGCTTGCTCGGGCCGGTCGCCTGGGGTGCGTCATGCGCCATGCAGAGGTTCCCTTCTGTTGAAATCATTGGCGCATGATCCGGAAAAGCCTGCCCCGCACTTGATGCGGGGGGACACCGGTTTTCCCCTCGCGACAAACGCATAGCGTTTGCGCGGAGATCATGCGCCAACAACAAGTTAAAGCGCGATCACGCGCTTTGACGATTTGATCCCGGCTTGTCGTTTCGATCAAGCCGGATTTTTCATTTGTATACGAATGATCGTATATCAATGAATTGGCCGGTCAACGGGATCAGGGACTTAGGCGATGAGCAACACGCTGTCCACGGCGAGCCCGCGCAGTTCGCGGTCGAGAAGGCGTTTGCGGAACGTTGAACCGACTGCGTCACAACCGGCTCTATCTTCTCATCCTGAGGGTTTTGACGCGGTACGCCCGACCTGTTAGGCCCGGTCTTGCAGGACCTGACGCATGACGGCCGACGCCAGCCACCAACCGCCCGATTTCGACGCCGCCTTCAAGGAACGGTTCGCCGATCTCGTACGCTGGCGGCGGGATGTCCGGCGCTTCCGAAGCGATCCGATCGATCCGTGTCTGATCGAGAAGTTGCTGGCGCTGGCCTCGCACGCGCCATCCGTGGGCTTGAGCCAGCCCTGGCGTTTCGTGCTGGTCGAAACGCCCGCGCGCCGTGCCGCGATCCGCGAGAATTTTACCAAGGCCAATGACGCCGCACTCAACGGCTATGCCGGTGAGCGGCAGGCGCGCTATGCGCGGCTGAAGCTTGAAGGGCTGTCGCAGGCGCCGGTGCATCTTGCGGTTTGCGCGGATGAGACGACCGGGCAGGGTCACGGCCTTGGCCGCCAGACCATGCCGGAGACCCTCCGCTATTCGGTCGTCGCCGCGATCCAGACACTGTGGCTTGCCGCGCGCGCCGAAGGATTGGGCGTCGGCTGGGTCTCGATCCTCGATCCCGAGGCGGCGCGCGCGATGCTCGATCTTCCGTCAGGCTGGACGTTCGTCGCCTATCTCTGCCTCGGCTGGCCCGAGGAAGAGCACGACGACCCCGAGCTCGAGCGCCATGGCTGGGAACAGCGAAGCTGCAAAGCCTCCGCCACGCCATTGAAGCGATGAACGCTGCTCTGGGTGCGCTCGGGTGAGGGGGAGCCGCCGCGAGTCATCTCTCACCGTCTTGGCGGAAGCAGCCCCTCACCCCAACTCTCTCCCCGCGAGGGAGTAGACCGAGCTTGCGGCTTCAGTTCAACTCAGTCCGGTCCTGCCCTAACCGCTGACGAACGCGAGCAACGTGCCGTTGGCCTTGGCCGGCGGCACGCAAATGCCCTGCCCGCCGCGCACACCGTTCGCACCCAGTGCCTTTTCCGTCGCAGTCAGATCGGCCGCGATCACGAGCCCCGCCGCGCCGCGATCGGCAAGGCCTGCCAGCGAAACGCCGGGATAACGCCGGCCCAATTGTTCCAGCGTCATGAAGACGAAGTTCGCGCGGTCCGGTCCGGAAGGCACCGCGATGGCGCCATCCGCCTCGGTTCGCGTATCGCGATCGATCATTTTTGACAGATGCGCGGCTTCCTTTGCGGGCTCAGGCGCGACCAGCAGCACCTGCCTCAAGCGCTTCGCGCCATTGGCGTGCTTCATCAACCCGGGAATCCAAACGGTCTCGCGCGTCTTGTGCTGGCAGGCGAAGATGCGCATGCCGGCAGGGGCCTCCGCGACCGGCCACTGGAAGGTCCGGAATTTCGCCGCTGACAGGGTACCGTCAGGCATCGTCACCGGCCGTTCGAAATCGGTCGGGCCGATCGGCGCATAGCCGCGCGCTCGGATTTCCTCTGCGCCCGCAGCGGAATCCACCGCGGTGAAGGCGACGCGCTCGATGCCTTCGCGCTTTTCCAGCATCGCGCGGGCCGGCGCGTTGTGCTCGGTCGGGGCGAGCACACCAAGCAGCTCGAGATAATCGGGATCGAGCATCATGGTATAATTGCCCGTGCCCATATGCGCGCTGTGGGTGCCGCGCGGCGACACGGTGAAGCCGAGTTGCTTCCAGGTCACTGCCGCTTGATCGAGATCCCGCACCATGACCACGGCATGGTCGATGCCGATAACGTTTTTCAGTGCCACGCTTTAGGTTTCCCTGTGTTTCATTGTTATCCTCAAGGTAACCCGATCGATCGGAAGCGTGCAACGCCCCTGCGGCGGAAGGATCAAAGCCTCGGCTGGTATGATAGGCCTTGCCTGCGGGTCGTCTCCGATCTAGCTTTGGTTCCGCGGGGAAGTGCAGACTCCCCCTTAAACGGACCGCCGTTCAAGCTCTGCGCGACACTCGAACCGTCGAGGGATTGCGCGTGAACGAACACCGGCCGGCCTTTCCGACATCCGATTCCAGAACTTCCGTCGATGCCTCCCTGGTCGCGCTGCTCTACGCGGCGCGGGGCTTGCGCGGCTTCGGCGACGGCTTTGCCATTATCGTGCTGCCGGCCTACATGACTGCGCTCGGCTATGACGCCGCCGCGGTCGGCCTGGTGGCGACGGCGTCGCTGCTCGGCACGGCGGCGTTCACCCTCGGCGTCGGCTGGATCGCGCCGCGTCATGATCTGCGCGCGCTGCTCATTTTCGGGGCGGGCCTGATGGCGGCAACGGGACTGGCATTCCCCAATGTCGAACATTTTCTCCTGATCGCGCTGGTCGCCTTCGTCGGCACCATCAATCCTTCCGGCGGCGATCTCGGCGTGTTGGTGCCGCTGGAGCATGCGGTGCTGGCCAAGAATGCGACGGACGAGCGCCGGACGCAGGTCTTCGCGCGTTACAGCCTGATCGGCGCGCTCTGCACGGCGGCGGGATCGCTCGCCGCCTCGGTGCCGGATTTCCTGACCGCGCATGGCGCCGCGCCGATCGCCGCCTTCCGCTTTATGTTCTATGCCTATGCCGCGCTCGGCATCGCGAGCGCGCTGCTCTATCGCAAGGTGCCGCATGCGATAGGCGAGGACAGGGCGCCGGCCGCGCCGCTCGGGCCGTCGCGCAAGACGGTCTACAAGCTTGCGGCGCTGTTTTCGGTGGACGCTTTTGCCGGCGGCTTCATCGCGCAGTCGCTATTGGTGCTGTGGCTGTTCGAGCGCTTCGATCTCTCGCTGTCGGCGGCGGGCCTGTTCTTCTTCTGGTCCAGCACGCTCGCCGCCTTCTCCTATCCGGTCGCGGCCTGGATCGCGAAACGCGCGGGCCTCGTCAACACCATGGTGTTCACCCACATTCCGTCCAGCGTCTTCCTGATCCTCGCAGCGCTCTCGCCCAATCTCTATCTCGCGCTCGGCCTGCTGCTGTTGCGCGCCGCGTTGTCGCAGATGGATGTGCCGACGCGCACCTCCTACGTGATGGCGGTCGTCACGCCGGCCGAGCGCGCGGCAGCCGCGAGCGTCACCGCCGTTCCGCGCAGCCTCGCGTCGTCGATCAGCCCTGCGATCTCCGGCGTGCTGCTGACGACGGCCTTTACCGGGCTGCCCCTCATCGTCTGCGGCACGCTCAAGATCGCCTACGACATCGCGCTGTTGCTCTCGTTCCGCCACATCAGGCCGCCGGAGGAGCAGGCCTCGCTCAAAACGCGCCCGCCACCGTGATCCGGATCGCGAGCGGCTCGATCGGATGCAGCACCGAGTCCATGACCCCGTTCCGGCACACGGCGGTGGGCGGTGGCGTCGGAGACAAGCAGAGATTGTAGAGGTTGTCGGTCCTGATCAGCGAACCATAGGCATAGGTGATCTGGTTGGTGCGGGTGTTGAGGAGGTCCAGCACATCCCGATATGCAGGTTGCCGGCCGAGGCGAAATCGCCCTCGTAGCGCCACAAGTCCCAACTCGCCGCACCGCCGCGACACTGCAACCCGCGCACCTGACCAAGCCTCTGCGTGTCCCCGAGCGTGACTGGCTCGCGAAGTAAGCATTGCATCGATGACCGGCTTGTCGAATGCTGGGGAACGCTATGTTCGCGAAAGTATGATGTCAATATAAATTCGTCATACTAAAACCGCCAACATGCCTGCCAGGAGATCTCGAATGCAACGCCTGACCATCACCATCGATGACGACCTTCTCGGTGAAGTCGACGAGTTCATCGCGCAGCATGGCTATGCCAACCGCTCCGAAGCGTTTCGCGATCTCCTGCGCGGCGGCCTCGAGCATTCCGGTGCCGCCACGGCAGGCAACCGCCACTGCATCGCCACGCTCAGTTATGTCTACGACCATGCCGCACGCGAATTGCCGAAGCGGCTGACCAGCGACTATCACGAGCATCATGAGCTCGCGCAGGCGACGCTGCACGTGCATATCGACCACGATTCCTGTCTCGAGGTCACGGTGCTGAAGGGGCGTGGCAGCGAGGTGAAGGCATTCGCCGACCACGTCATCGCCGAGCGCGGCGTGCGCCACGGCCATGTCGTGATGATGCCGATCGAACCGCATGCGCATGGCCATTCCCATGCCCATGGCGTCAAGGCCCATCGGAAATGACGCGGCTCCGCTTGCGCAAGGCATCGGCTGAATGAACGATTTCGCGCGATCCGTCGCTGCGGCCGTTTCGCTGATCGGCCGCCTCGATCCTGAACTGCTGGGCATTGTCGCGCTCTCGCTGCGTGTCAGCCTGTCGGCGAGCTTGATCGCGCTTCTGATCGGCGGGCCGTTTGGTGCTTGGCTTGCGATCGCCCGCTTCCCCGGACGGCGCATGATCATCGTGATCACCAACGCGCTGCTCGGCCTGCCGCCGGTCGTGGTTGGCCTTGGGCTTTATTTGCTCCTCTCGCGCTCCGGGCCGCTCGGTCCGGCCGGGCTCCTGTTCACGCCATCCGCGATGGTCATTGCCCAGACGCTGCTGGCGACACCCATTGTCGTGGCGCTGGTGCATCGTCCGGCCTCGCTGTTGTGGGCAGAATATGCCGATCTCGCGCGAACCGACGGTCTGTCGAACCTGCGCAGCATCGCCCTGTTGTTTGCGCTCGGACGCGCCTCGCTTCTGACCGCGTTTCTCGCCGCTTTTGGCCGCGCCATTGCCGAAGTCGGCGCCATCATCATCGTCGGGGGCAACATCACCGGCTTCACGCGCACGATGACGACCGCGATTGCGCTGGAAACCAGCAAGGGCGACCTGTCGCTCGCGCTCGGGCTCGGCTTGATCCTGCTGGCGCTGAGCGTGGCGGTCTCGACCGCCGCGTTTCTTCTAGTTGGACGCGTTGGGGAAAAATAGCTGCTCGCCGCCGACCTTGTAGCCGGCGATGGTTTCCTGTCCCTTCGGCGAGATCAGCCAGTCGATGAAGGCCTGTCCATCCGTGGCTTTGACGTTAGGATGTTTGGCCGGGTTGACCAGCATCACGCCATACTGGTTGAACAGCCGCTTGTCGCCTTCGGTCAGGATCGCAAGATCGCCCTTGTTCTTGAACGACAGCCAGGTGCCGCGGTCCGACAACAGATAGGCGTTCGAGGACGACGCCATGTTGAGCGCTGGCCCCATGCCCTGACCGATTTCGCGATACCAGTCGCCCTTGGCGGCGGCGATGTCGATGCCGGCGATCTTCCAGAGCCTGAGCTCGGCCTCGTGCGTGCCGGAATGGTCGCCGCGCGAGATGAAGGGCGCTTTCGCTGCGGCGATCTTGCGCAAGGCATCGGCGACATCCTTGTCGCCTGCGATATGCGCCGGATCGGCCTTCGGCCCGACAACGATGAAATCATTGTACATGACGTCGTAGCGCTTGGTCGCAAAACCCTCGCCAAGGAATTTCTCCTCGGCCGGCTTGTCGTGCACGAACACGACGTCGGCGTCGCCGCGCCGTCCGATGTCGAGCGCCTGTCCGGTGCCGACCGCGACCACCTTCACCTGGATGCCGCTCGCCTCGGAAAAGCGTGGCAGCAGATAGCCGAACAGACCAGACTGTTCGGTGGAGGTGGTCGACGCGACCGTGATGAAGCGGTCTTGCGCAAGCGCCGGGCCGCAGCACGCTACGGCGATCGCGGTGGCCGCAGCGAGGTGTTTCAGGGCTGATCTGATCTGCATCATGTACCTTGCATCGCCCATGCGACCCTGCGATGCAATCGGCCGATCGTCGCATGACAAGCTTGCCGCTCTGTATTTTCGTCCAATCCGGTTGCAGCAATCCGCACTGGTTTGCTTGCTTTCCGGCGGAACAGCCTAGCCAACCCGAAAATCAGATCGGCGGAGCGCCTCCGGGAAAGACGAACATCGGCGCACGGAAGGCAAATGCCAGCGACGGCACGATCAATGAGAGTCCGGATAGCAGCAAGAGTACCAGTACGGCCTTTCGGAATATCTCATCGTTGATCTTTCCAAAAAGCCGGAAGCCAAGCCACAGACCGGCGAGCATGAATGGGACGCCCAACCCGTACAGCGTTAGCGTGTCCGCGGTGATGCTGCCGGCGACGGCCTGGGATATCGAAATGACGACGAACGCCACGAACAGCACCGGCTGAAACACGGCGCGCTGTACGTCCTTGGGCCAGCCGCGCAACTGGCACGAGATCGTCGAGATCACGCCGCCGAGCCCCGTCAGGCCGCCGAGCAGGCCGTTGGATATGCCGATCGCGATGTCCGACGCCACGCCGATCTTCAGCGGCGCGAATGCCGGCCGCGTCAGGCCGTAGATGGTGTAGAGGACCAGCAGCACGCCGACGCCAAACCGCAGATAGGCCGGATTGAGATAGGCCAGGATGCTCACGCCGAGCGGAACGCCGATCATGGTTCCGAGCGCGAGCGACCAGGTCTTCCGGAGATCCAGAGCATGCCGCAGGTTGAAGATGCCGTAGCCTTGCGTGAGCAGGCCATAACCAGCGATCAGTGTCGCGGTCTGCACCGGCGTGACGATGTGCAGCCACACGCCGGAGACGACAAGGCCCATCGCAAACCCGGAAAAGCCGCTGATGAAACCACCGGCGAAGGCGGCAAGCACAAAAAGGGTAAATACAAGCCCATCCATAGGTTCGCTCCCCGAACGAGGTGGCGAGCGCTTGGATGGACATCCATCTGAAGGGGAGGCTGCATATCCCCCGTATGAAAGTCCGGCGTCAATGCGTGAACTGGCCGGCAGGTTTGCCGCGCTTCACCATCTCGCGGCAATACTCGTAGAGTGCGTCGTAGACGATCCACTCGGCGGCGTTGAGCGCATGATCGTCCTTGTACCCGAGATGCCGGAAGCCTTCGGCGATGGCTTGAAGACCGGGGCCTTCGGCCTGGCGATAAAGCGTGTTGTCGGTGTCGGCGCCGTTCACGATCCGGCCAAGCAGCACGAGCGCGTGATCGCCTGTAAGCTTGTACTTCTTCAGGATCGCTTCGAACGAGCATTCCTTGCCGTGGTGGCCCAGCTCGACATCCTTGACATCATAGGGGATGGCGTCGAGCCGCTTGGCTTCCGCCATCACCTTTTCTGCGGGCGCAAAGATGAATTCCGGATTTTTGTCGACGAACTTGCTGATGAGCCAGGGGCAAGCGACGCGATCGACTTTGACATGTTCGCGGGTAATCCACTTCATCTGATCCTCCTCGAAGGGTTCGTGTTGTCAGGCATCTTCCAGAACCAGAACGCCGCCGTGCTTGGGCGAGATCACATACAATCGGTCGGGAACGACAATCGCGGTCGTGTGCGCGCCTGCACCCGTCATGGTTTGCTGACGTGAGCCGGTTTGGGGGTTGATGGTTTCGACAAGACCGGGATCGCCGATAGCTACGTGAACAAGGCCGGTCGCCGGATTGAAGAACGTCACGTCGGGCGGGCCCGCGATTGGCCAGACATTCGTGACCTTGCCTGAGCCAGAGTCGATTTCGACCAGCGCGCTGTCGTCGCAAGCGGCGTAGAGGCGCTGGCGCGAGTGGTCGATATCGAGACCATGCGCGCCGCCCGCGGGCAGCTTCCAGTGCATGATGCCGTCGAGATCGGGCAGGCGGGCCACCAGCACCATCGAAGGCTCGCGGATGCACAGGAAGATCCGCTCGGCGGCGGCATCTGTCACGCACCAGCGCGGCCGGCCTGGCAAGTCGATCTTGCGCTGGACGCCGCCCTTCAGGTCGTAAAGATGTAATGTGGGACCCTCGCGCTCATCCCCGATGCAGGCGGCGATCCCCATGTTCGCGCGCTTGACGATCGCGGCGCCATTGGGGCGCGGACCTGACTTGAACATCGCCTTGGCTTTGAACGTCCCGGCATCGAGCCAGGCGACGCTTGCTGCGCCGCGATTGGTGGTTAGAACCTCGCCGTCGTCCACAACAGCGCCGGCGACGCCCGGAAATCCCGGCAGCGTTGCGATGTGCTTTTGCGCGTCGTGATCGATCACCTCGATGCAGTCGCGGCCGGTGTGAGCGACAAAGACGCGGCGGGTCTTGGGATCGAATGCGGCGTGGTCGAAGTCGCCGTCGGCTCCGTTGGGTATTTCGATAACGCCAAGCGACTTCAGCGGCATGACGACCTCGCGGGGTCCAGCCGAAAAAGAAAAGTCGTCGTGTCAGGAAGTACCGGACCATCCATG
>Ga0207661_10002431_pt1 | contig 12831 bp, 9 predicted proteins | sample KBSC713LmetaG_FD_184337 | JGI IMG/M metagenome (GOLD analysis project Ga0207661, IMG submission 184337) | Corn rhizosphere microbial communities from Kellogg Biological Station, Michigan, USA - KBS C7.1-3L metaG (SPAdes) (version 2) | ecosystem: Host-associated > Plants > Roots > Rhizosphere ... | reverse complement strand
TCCATGAATGACGGTCGCGTGTTCGACGCCGAACCGGCTCTGGAAGCCTTCCGCCGCGCCGCAGGTTCGGTGCCGGCCTATCGGACGATCCTGAACGAGGCACGGGTAAACGTCGCGTCGATCCAGACCGCGAACGATTTTTCAACTTTGCCCGTTTTGGAAAAAGCCGGCACGTTTCAGCGCTTCGGGATCGCGGAACTTTGCCGCGATGGTCAGCTCGGTCGCCTCGGATCGGTGCTCACAAGTTCCGGCCACTCGGGAATTTTTGCTTTCGGTTTAAACGATTTGGAATCGACCGCAGCCACAGCGGCATGGATCGATGACCTGTTGGATTTCCTCTTTGAAGTGAGATCGAAACCGACGCTGCTGATCAACTGCCTGCCGATGGGCGTCAAAGTTCCCAGCCAGGCTTGCACGCTCGCCGAAACCAGCGTGCGGTCGGACATGGCCGTGGGATTGGTGAAAGCTCTGGGTTCGCATTTTTTCCAAGTTATCCTGATTGGCGACGCCGCTTTTCTTAAAAACCTGTTGGAGTCCGGCCGGCGGTCAGGCGTCGATTGGACAGCGATGCGGGTCCATGTCATTGCCGGCGAGGAACCGCTGGCCGAGAATGCGCGCCGTTACCTCGGGGATCTGCTCGGCACCGACGGCACGGAGCCCGACAAAGGAATTATTGCGTCTTCGATGGGCGTGGCGGAGGTGGGACTCAATTTGTTTTCCGAAGTACCGCCGGTGGCGCCATTGATTCGTTTGCGCCGGCTCTTGCATGACGATCGCGGGTTGAGGCAGCGTGTATTCGGAAACCGGGTATTCGTGCCATCGCTGTTCACGTACGATCCGCGACGCATCTTCGTCGAATTCGATGCCACCGGACGCCTCATCGTGACCACGCTCGAGCCTTCGCTGCGCATTCCGCTGATCCGTTACGCCACTGGAGATCACGGCGGTTTTCTCGATCTGCCGAACGCGATTAAACCGGACCTCGAATCCCACGGCCTGTCATGGGAAACGCTGCAGCGCATTCCGATCGTCGCCATCGCTGGCCGCGGTGAACACGCGTCGGCTGGCGACTCGCCGGTTTATCCTGAAGCAGTTAAGGAGGGCATTTATGCGGACCGCCGGCTCGCGGCGTTGATTACGGCGAATTTCCGGATCGTCTCCGGCCCCGGGGCTGTTCGCATCCGGATTCAGCTTTCACCCGGAGTGTTGCGAACGGAGGAAATTGAACGCGACTTTCTCGCCGCGATTTCGCGCTACGTGACGGCGCCGATGACGGTGACGTGTGAACCTTATGAAACTTTCGTCAGCGGCATGGCACTGGATTACGAGAGAAAATTTAATTACCTCTCGGCTTGAACCCGCCGTTTTCCAAAGACCGCAATCACTTTCGATCCGACGGACCCAACCGTTGAATCTACGAAGAAAAAGCTTCCGGCGGCGCGTCGCGGCTGGACGAGTCCAGGACGGCATCGAACAATTCCCGTCCCCAGCGGTCGCGCAAGTGCAGCAATTCCGAAAGCGAGCATTCGCCGAGAAAATTTCGCTGGCCCATGAGCAAACCTTTGAGCAAGTCGGCAGAAAGAAACTGCCGCGTCGCCCGGCGGGTCCATTTGGCCGCGCGGAACCGGAAGCGGTTGGCTTGATGCAAAAAGTTAAAAACGAATTCCTCGGCGCCGCTCAGAAAATCGGGACGCGCCTTCTTCAAGGTCGAGAGATCCGCGCAAAGCGCCACGACCGGATCGTGGAGTGCCCGCGAATAACTGCGCTCGGGCCCGAGCTGGCTAAATCCCACAAGCTTGTAGAAGCCGCCGTGATTCGGACTCACCGTCGCGATCGCACGATCGCATTGCGCTTCCAGCATGTACGCAGTCGCGCAACGCATCAATTCGGTCAGCAACGCCGAGCGCCGGTATTCCGCGGCGATCGCCTGGTTCGTCGCCTCACACAATCGGGCGCCGGTTTCGCGCAGCGCGTCCAACTCCGGCTTGAACGCGACATCCGAGGGCAGACCGAATTCGCGCGAGTCCAGCACGACGCTCAAAACTCCAACGACTTCGCCGTCCTTTTTCGCGACAAACGTCGCCGTCTCCGGGCACGCTTCGTAGATTCGCAATCGGATGTTGCCGGACTCGGGGTGAATGTAACCCGTATCCACAAAAACCTCATGGACCAGAGCATAGGCGGCGCGCAACTCCGGCAGCGTACACGCCCGTTCGATCGTACATCCTTTGGTGTCGGGACTGAACACGCCCGACTTCTTCAACAACGCCAGCTTCCTTTCAGCAGGAGAAAGCGTTTCTTTTTGTGCGTTGTCGCTGCGGGTCCGCGACTTGAGGCCGGACGTGATCGAACGGGGAGAAAATTTGTTTGGTTTGAGAGGTGCGAATGAAATTGGAGCCTTCTTTGCCGGGCAGGGAGAATGAGGCATGTGGTCGATTACTTGGGGTCTTACAGATTTCTTGGTTAATCGAGACGGCGGCCGGTCAGAATTTTTCCGCCTGGCCGTCCCGAGTTGAAGCCCACCGCATGCCTGGATAGTTGAAGAATCCATGAAATATGAATGGGGAATCGGACTAGAAAAACCCGGCGTTATGATGGAAAACGCGCGCCGTCTTTTCTCGGATGTCTTTCGGCAGAACTGCAGCGGCGTTCAACTCTCAATTCGAATGAGCCGGATTTTTCCGCTTTTTTTAAGGGCGTCCCAAAAAATTTCATGCGTGGTGACGCCCTGAGAATGAACTCGCCGCGACGCGCAGTTGAACTGCCGCGAACTTAAGTGGTTCATGTGCCGCCAGAATTTCGAAAACGAAACGATCGAATCCGCGATGCGATCTCCGGCGCTTCAAATTTCCCTCTCGCCCGGTCACGTTGTGAGTGACCGGGCCGGAAATTATGTTATGCGTTGATGACTTGTTATGTGGGCTTTCGTTTGTAGCGTATCCGCCAAATCGTCATGAAGACTTTGTTTTTGCAGGCGCCGTCGTACGACGGTTTTGACGGTGGCGCAGGCTCGCGCTACCAGGCAAAACGGGAAATCCGCTCGTTTTGGTATCCGACGTGGCTCGCGCAGCCGGCGGCGCTGGTTCCTTCGAGTCGTTTGATCGATGCGCCGGCGGACGGACTTTCGGTCGATGAAACCCTCGCCATCGCCGCGGAGTACGAACTCGTTGTCATCCACACGAGCACGCCATCTTTTCCGACCGACGCGCTTTTTGCCGAGCAACTAAAGAAACGCAAGGCATCGATCACCATCGGAATGGTCGGAGCAAAAGTGGCGGTTGAACCGCAGGCCTCCTTGTCGGCCACGGCGGCGATCGATTTTGTTTGTCGCGAGGAATTCGACTTCACCTGCAAGGAAGTCGCCGACGGAGTGCCGCTTTCGGAGATCAAGGGGCTGAGCTATCGCGCGGCAGATGGGTCCATCAAGCACAACGACCCGCGTGCAACCCTCGAGGACATGGATTCGCTTCCGTTCGTCGCGCCTGTTTTCAAGCGCGATTTAAAAATCGAGAATTACTTTATCGGCTACCTGAAGCATCCATACGTTTCTATATACACGGGCAGGGGCTGTCGCTCGCGCTGTACATTTTGTTTGTGGCCGCAAACGGTGGGCGGACATCGCTACCGTACGCGTTCGGTCGACAACGTGCTCGCGGAGGTGAAATGGATCCGCGACAACATGCCGGAGGTGCAGGAAATTATGTTCGATGACGACACCTTCACCGATTTCAAGCCGCGCGTTGAAGAAATTGCCCGCGGTCTCGGCAAACTTGGGGTGACGTGGTCCTGTAACGCGAGGGCGAACGTGCCTTATTCCACGTTGAAAATCATGAAAGACAACGGGCTTCGCCTGCTGCTCGTTGGTTTTGAATCTGGTGACGACCAGATCCTCCTCAATATCAAGAAGGGGCTTCGTACCGACATGGCGCGCCGCTTTTGCCAGGACTGCGCGAAACTCGGAATAAAAATTCACGGGACCTTCATTCTCGGCCTGCCCGGAGAAACTCGGGAGACGATCGAGAAAACGATTCAGTACGCCCAGGAGATTAATCCGCACACGATCCAGGTTTCCCTGGCGGCGCCTTATCCGGGCACCGAGTTATATAAAGAAGCGATTCAGAACGGATGGCTGGAGGAAAACAAAGCGACCAACCTCGTGAGCGCCCAAGGTGTACAACTCGCCGCGATTGGATACGCGCACCTCACGCGGGAGGAGATTTATCATCAGCTCGAGCGCTTCTATAAAAGATTTTATTTCCGGCCTTCCAAGATCTGGGAGATTGTGCGCGAAATGCTGGTGAGTTGGGAAATGACGAAGCGGCGTCTCCGCGAAGGAGTTGAGTTTTTCCGCTTTCTTCGCGCGCATCAGGCGTGAGGACGACGGCCCGGCGGCATCGCGAGAGATGCCCCGGCTTGTATACTTGAGGGCTGGCAAGTTTTCGGACGCTATAGCCAGTAGCTGGGCACGATGAGTTTTGTCCCGGCTCATAAACGGACGTTTTGAGCCGGTGAGGTCAGCGATCTTTACAAAATCCGCGTCGGTTGGCTGAGTATTGCTTATGCTTTTTGGAGCGGCGACGAACGATGATCCTGAACCGGAAGGCCTCGATCCGGTGAAAAAGTGAGCAACAAGCTCGGCCGGTTCGCGGCTTTCCTCGGGCTTCTGATCGCCGTCTGGTTATTCTGGCGGAATAATCCGCGCGAGGTACTTGGGCTGATGCGCGTGGGCGGAGCGGGATTGTTGTTGGCTGCGCTCGTTCATGTTTTGCCGATGTTGGTCAGCGCGTGCAATTGGCGGCCGCTGATTCGTGATCATCGCCGTCCGGGGATTTCCGGCATGCTGCACTGCGTGTGGATCAGGGAATCGGTGAACAGTCTGCTTCCAGTCGCACGAATCGGGGGCGAAATTGTTTCGTTCAATTTTCTGCGCGATCGCGGCGTGCGCAGCCCGGCTGCGGTGGCCAGCATTGTTGTCGATATGCAGCTAGGCTTGATCAGCCAGATGCTTTTCACGCTTGTCGGCATCGCCTTTCTTTTTGCCCAGGCGGCTTCCGAAACCGTCCGCCTGGCCGGGATGCTGGCGCGCGGCGTGGTGATATTAATCCCGCTGTTGATCGTTTTCGCCCTGATTCAGCACGCCAGGCCGTTCGAGCGGCTCACCCGACTATTCGGTCGTGCGATCGGCGGAAAGCTTTCCGCGTTGGCTGGACAGGCGGCCCGCATCGACCGGCGAATAGTTCTGATTTGGAGACGACCGATACTGCCGCTGCAATATCTGTTGCTGTGGCAGCCGCTTCATTTCCTCGCAGCTTCGCTCGAGATCTGGCTGGCGCTGTATTTCATGCAGGTGCCGGTCGGCTTTACCCAAGCCATTGTATTCGAATCTCTGATTCAGGCGATCAGCAGCGCGGCGTTTTTTGTTCCCGGTGGAATCGGGGTGCAGGAAGGCGGGTTTGTGCTGATCGGAGGCGCGCTCGGTCTTGATGCTTCAATTTGCCTGGCGGTGGCGGGCGCTCGACGGCTTCGGGACGTGGTTGTCTTCATGCCGGGATTGCTTGCCTGGCAAATTACCCACCGACGCGGATTCCGTGGCGACGGGAACTCGGAATCGAGGGACACACCGTGAGTGACACGCGAGGTTATGCGACCCTGGTCTTCGGCGCCAAAAAATCGGAAAATCCTCCGGTCGAAATTCCAAGTTCCTTTACCGCCGTGCGCACGCGCGATGACGTGAGCGCCGTCAATTCATCGGAGTGGCGATATTCGGGCATCGACGCCGAGATTACCCGTCCGGACGAGGTCGCCGGATGCAGGTAAATCTCGGTGAGGCCGTCACGCAGCAGGTGTAGTGCTTCAAGGACTACGGTTTCGGTCATGCGACCGCTTTGTCTGATGCCAATGACGCTGTCATTGTGCGCCACGCCGGCTGAGTTCAGTCGCCGCGCGACGAGCCGGACCCATGGCCGCAGGAAAATTGGTCCGCCGCGCTCGGCGGGCAGGCGCATTGACCGCAGGCCGTAATCCCGCCCGACCCGGAGAATCAGCGCGAGGAGTGTGGGATGGAGGTGGAAATGTTTGTGCGTATTGACGTGGTCCAGGGGAAGACCGGTTGCGGCAAACGCAGCGAACTGGGCGCGAATTTCCGCGAGGAGTTGCCGACGAAGGTCGGGCCGGAAAAAAAAGCGGACTCCGTTCCACGCCATCCGCCGGCTGAACCGGCCGTTGGCATCGAGCAGCGAAGGGATTTGGGCTCTGGTTAAAACCGCCGGTCCATCCGCGAGCACAATGTGCAGACCGACTCGAAGCGCCGGGAGCCGGCGTGCGCAGGCGACCGCGCCTGCGGCGGCCGGCGCGCCAACCATCAAGCTCGCGGCAGTCAGGACGCCTTCACGATGCGCGATCTCCACCGCTTCGTTGACGGCCGGGTGCAGACCAAAATCGTCGGCCGTGAAAATCAGCCCACGAGTGGTGCCGAAATCATGCATAAGAGAAAAAGAAATCCCCGGGCGGAAGCCCGAGTCGATGCGTCAAGCACCTCCTTTCGCCAGTGAACCCTGGTGCCCGTCAACGCCACGATCCACTCGATGAACAAGAGGAGATCGCGGAGTGGAGGTAAAATGAAGTCATCGATCACCGTTAGCGCGATCTTGCGCTCTCGCTGGATGCAATGGAGAAAAAGTCGCGCGGCGACACCGAGGCAACAAACCGCGAAGCAAAATTTGGTCCGCGAAAGAGCGAGCCCAATCGCCAGCATTGGGAAAGTGAACGTAACAAAAATCAGCATGAACCCTTTTGGCTCCAGCCCTCGGACCGTGCGCAGCCAGCGCAATTCATGATTCCAAAGCTCGGACCATCGATTCTCGATCACGTCGGTGGTGACGAGGACATCCGATAAAATTGTGCGCAGACCTTTTCGGCGCGTCATTTCCGCCAAGGCAAAATCATCCGCGAGAGTGTTGCGTAGCGATGCGAAGCCTCCGACGGCGTCCAGGGTTTCCCGCCGGAGCGCGATGGTTGCGCCGGAGCAAAAACGGGTTGAGCCGAGCGCGTGGGAGATCCGCACCGACGGCGCGAACCAATCATTGATAAATTGAGCGCCAAGCCGGGACCAAAATCCGGCCCGCGGAACTCCTCTATATAGACAGGTCACCACGCCCACCTTGGGATCGGCTAGAGGCGGCGTGACCCGACTGAAATGATCGCGAGCGACGCCGATGTCGCTATCCGCCAGCAACAGCCAGTCATGTTCGGCGTGCGGCAAAATATTCAACAGATTACTCACTTTTAGGTTGGTGCCGTGGACGCGCGAATCGACCACGAGCTTGAGATCCAACAACGGAAACTCCGATTGCAGGCGACGCACGGTCGCAACGGCCGGATCGTGCGTGTCCTGCACACCAAACAACAACTGAAAAGACGGGTACGACTGCATGCAGAAACTGCGCAGGTTTTCATATAGGCCCGGCTCGTCGCCGCAAAGCGGCTTGAGCACGCTGAGCGGCCTTTGCTCGATTGCGCCTGGCGGCGGATTCGGTGACTTTAGCGCGACGGCTTCGCTTCGACGCAATCCCGGTAAAACCAAAAAAATGGCAAAGCTTGTATAAAGCGTGGCAACGACGGCCAGGCTGGTTCCGAACAGAATTAAGAACTGAGTGGTCACGAATATAATCTCCCGTAGCTGCACTCTCGTTAAGTTACAGGAGTTTTCGACGACGCGATTCTTGTAGAGCTTGGCCTGTCCGTACAAACTCAGACGCTCGCGCCAAAACAGACGACGTGGACATTTTGAGAATTCCACGACGTTAGAGTCGGAGCAAGCGCATCAATCCTTGTGGTTCGAGATCAGGCGCGAGGAATGTTCGCGGCGCGCCGTTGGCCGTACAGAGTGCTTCCGCTGCCAAGTGTCCGGAGCGCGCCGCGCTTTCCATGGTCGATGGCCAGCCGGTTGCCATCCAGTCGCCCGCCAAAAAACAGTTGGGCCACGGCGCTTGGGGCTTCGGGCGAAAGGCGTCGACGCCTGGCGGAACCGCGAAGGTTGCCCGGACTTCTTTGACGAACGCCGCTTTGATCAGGGGTGCGGTGCGAGCCGCCGGAAAGAACTCCCCCAACTCCGATGTCGCCTGAGCAATCGCTTCTGCTTGAGAGAGCGCTGCGAAGCGACGCGAGGCGCTCACGACCAGTTCCAAATAACTGCCGCCTTTTCGCCAGGGTTGAAGCCGGCTTTTATTATACATCCAGTGAATCTCACGGTCCAGCAAGACCGCATGGTCCAGATTTGTGATCTCGCCTTCGTACCAAAGATGGAGACTGCAGATTGGCCAGGATTCGTGCGCGGCCGCTTGCGCCCGCAACTGAGCGACGCCAGGGAGCGGCGGCAAGTGAGGCGCCAGTTTGTCGGTGGCTTCGGCGCTGAGCGCCAGTATTAAATAATCAGATACAAGCGGACCGTTGGTCGTCGCCAGAGTCCAGCGCGCCGCATTGGCATCCCAGCGCGCAGATTCCACTTTGGCACTGGTCATTGCCTGCGAGCCGTGCGCCTGGAGAAATTCTCCAGCGCCCGCGTAAAGCTCGCCGAGCGTGACGGTGCTCATGCCCATCGAGCCCGCTCGGGCGGACGACATAAAGAGTTCGCGAATCACCTTCGCTGCGTAGGGCACGGCGATGCGGTCGAGATCGGCGTTCAGCGCGCTGGCGATGACCAAACGCCAGAAACGATCGACGGCTCCCTGGGTTTGCCCGTGACGTGCCAGCCAGGTCGAGAACGTCTCGGTTGAACCTAGCAGCTGGGGACGCAGGAGCGCACGAAAGGCGCGGCCCAAGGCGATTTTGTCCGCGGCGGTAAACGCTTTCGCCGCGAGCAGCCGTGGAACGCCATGGAACGGCGCCGGCAGCCAGGACGACCCGAGCGTCGTGCGTCTTCCGCCCGGTTCAATCATGGTCATGCTATCCGTCCAGCGAATACGCTCCAAAACTCCGACGCGCCGGTAAAAACCAATCACATTGGTGCAGCATCCAAAAATCACATGCTGACAGTTATCGATTACTTCGCGCACTCCGGGATGGAAAAACGATGAGGCGCGCCCACCCAAGTAGGGGCGTTTTTCAACAAGCTGGACCCGCAGGCCCGCGTCCGCCAGCGCGCACGCGGCGCTCAGGCCGGCGACCCCGCCGCCGACGACGGTGACTGTGCGCGGGCTCGTTCGCGGCAGGCCGCCAGGATTTCCTTCCACCAGCGGCGCCGAGCGGAATTCCAAGGCGGGAGAGCCTAACGGAGAAGAGGTCACCCGCGGTCTACAACGGCATCCGAGTGAGAGCCATCCGGGCCTGACCGACGGCCAGGATTCCCAGTTTTTGCACGCGCGGCACGCTCACCCGGCGCGAATACACGTCATACTCGGCTTCACGAATGCGTTTCAGCAAGGTGTGGTAGATCGAGATGAGCACCCACAGCGCCGGCCGGCTTTCCTGCTCGATGAGCGGAAGCAAACCTCGCGCCGACGCGTAGTAGGCCTCGGCCCGGCCCGCGAGATCGGCCAGCAGCGCCCGCTCGTTGGGCGTGGGCGGCCGGCCGGGCGGACGGCGGAGCACGTATTCCACCGTGAGTCCGTATTTTTTAATGTATTCGAGTGGTAAATACACCCGATTGTCGGCGGCGTCTTCGGCGACATCCCGCAGAATGTTCGTGAGCTGAAAAGCGATGCCGGTCTCCTCGGCGAGCTTCTCCGCGCTCGGATCGCGATAACCGAAGATATGGATGCAGACCAGGCCAACGACCGAGGCGACATGATAACAATACCGATAGAGATCGTCGAAGGTGGAATAAGTGTCGGGTTGATCGGTGGGAGCGGGCTTGATGTCCATCGCGACACCGGCGACCAATTGTTCGAGCAGCGTATGCGGAATCGAGAAGCGCGCCGCGGCGTCGCAGACGGCGAGGAACACGGGATCATCCGTCGGCTCGCCGCGACAAACCGACTGCCAGGCGCCGAGCCATTTATCCAAAAGCTGCCGTCGTTCGTCGCGCGAACGCTGCGCATCATCGGCGATGTCATCCGCTTTGCGCATGAACGCGTAAACCGCGCAGATCGCATCGCGCCGTGGCGCAGGGAGAGCAATGAAGGCGTAATAAAAATTCTTGGCTTTGCTCTTCGCAATCGCCCGGCAGGCCGCGTACGAGCTGACGAGATCGATCCGGTCAAGTGTGGATTCGCGCATGGATTCGCCCTCCCGATCGCCGGCCGCGGGTGCCAGACCAAGGCGACATTTTTCCGCCCGCCGCACGCAGCGCCAGCTTGAGTTTCGTGCTCTTGCTCAGCGTGGGCCGAGAGCGGAATACGTCGTAGTTCTGTTTCTCGATGGCGCGGAGAATTTCCAATCCTCCGCGGGTGAAGAGGTCCAAATCAATGGCCAGATCGCGCCGGACCCGATCGACCAACGGCCGGCCCCGCGCGAAAAGATCACGCGCGATTTCGACCTCGAAGCGGAGGAGGGAGCGAAACTCCGGCGTCGCGACACCCTGGGCAATTGTGGTTTCGTTCACGCCGAAGCGAAGCATGTCTTTTTGCGGAAGATAGATCCGGCCAACAGCGTAGTCGCGGCGCACATCCTGCCAAAAATTGGCGAGCTGCAATGCCGTGCAGGTGGCGTCGGACAGAACGCATTGTTCTTCGTCCGCTTCGCCGAACGCATGGAGCACGAGACGACCCACCGGATTCGCGGAATACCGACAATACGCCAGCAGCTCATTTTGAGAATCATATCGGGTCACGGTCCGGTCCTGCCGAAACGCGGTAAGCAAATCGGCAAAAAGCGTTTTGGGAATCGCGCGAGCCTGGATCGTCTCGCGCAGCGCCACAAAAACCGGATGCCGCGCGGCGCCTTCATAACAGGCATCCAGTTCAGTTTCCCAGAAATCGAGGAGAGCCAACGACTGCGCCGGTTCACGAACTTCGTCCGCGAGATCATCCGAGATTCGGCAGTAAGCATAAATCGCGTACAGATGAGGACGCTCTGCCTTGGGAAGAAACCATGAGGCAACGTGGAAATTCTCGTAATGAGATTCCGCGAGTCGCCGACAATAACGGCGTGCCTCGTCAAGCGTCGCCGCCGTGTGAGGAGGTCGATATGACGGTGGCAAATCCGCCCAGCCCGCGTCCAAAAGCTTGGCGGTGGTGGTCGGAACGGCCGGCGCGCTGAGGTTCATTTGCGGGCAGGAGAATTTCTATTCGATCGCCGTAGTTTCACTGTTCGCGAGAGAACAGGACAACTAGTGCAGTGACGCATAAATCCCGCCGCCACGACCGAATGCCATGTCACGGTGGTTTCGCACTGCGTCATCAGCGCCTCGCTGGATTCCCCGGAAGGAGAGGCGGACCTGAATTGTGAGCTTCATCGATGCATCGCGGAGATTAGTACAACCACAGACCTGCGAAATCATATTCTTTCAAGGAGTCGCGTTTTCCATAATAGCAAGCAGGGCAAGCCGGATGTTTTTTGCCGCGCGGTTGCTGTTTTGAGCCAACCGAATCAGGGCCGGCCAGCGCCAGGGCCGGACGAGCACGGAACGGGTAAATCGAAGCGAATCAAATTTTCCGTCCGCTGCAATAAAACGGCCGACCTCGGGCAATCCGTCAACCAGTGCATCGCTGACTGCCTTGACCGAATGAAAAGGAATGTGCCGGGTTGACGCCAGCCGGGCGAGCGCGGCTGCTTCCATGTCCACGAGACTGGCTTCGTAGCGGCTGGCGAGGCGCGATTTTTCGATTTTATCCACGACAATACGACTTGTTACCAGCCAGCAGTTGGTCGATTGATCGGCGCTGACAAAACGTTCGCCCGTTTGCGCATCGACCACACCGCAGATGTGAAAGACTTGCCCTGCCTTCAGGTTTTCGCGCAAGGCTCCGGCATATCCCGTGGAATAAATTTGCCCGACTGGCCCGTCGTTCTCGACCTCGGCCAACGCTTTCAACGCCGCTTTCTCGCCGATGCCTGCGCAGGCTGCGACCCACTCGTGCCGGTTGCGATCATGGCGCCAAATTTCCACGCCATTGCGGCATTCGTGCCGCCAGCGACGAACCAGAGGTTTCAATTCGCGCGGCAGCGCCGCAATGAAGGCAATTTTCGTCATTGCCCCGGCGCGTAGCCGTGTGCTCGAAACCACTCGATCGCGGCACGCATGGCCGCTTCGATGGGTGCAACGTGAAATCCCAGTTCCCGCTCGGCCCGGGCGCTGGACACGAACATTTTCTTACGACTCATCCGCACTTCGTCCAAAGTCGCCCGCGGCTCGCGCGCACGTAATCGCCCGGTGATCCATTCATCGAGCAAAGCGTAACCGGCGGCGATTCCGAAGGGGATCTTGATTTTTGGCGAGGGAAGGCCGGTGAGGTCGGACAATCTGTCCAGTAATTGTTTCAACGTGAGATTTTCTCCTCCGAGAATGTAGCGCTTTCCGGATTCTCCGCGGGTGAGCGCGCTCACATGCGCCTTCGCGACCTCGCGGACGTCGACGAGATTTAGGCCCGTGTCGACGTAGGCTGGAAATCGTCGCTGCAGGAAATCCACGAGGATTCGTCCGGTGGGCGTGGGCTTGATGTCACCGGGGCCGATTGGTGTGGTCGGATTTAAAATGATTACCTGCTGACCGTTGCCGGCCGCATCGATCGCCTCACGTTCGGCCAGAAACTTGGAGCGTTTATAATGCCCGATCATCTCGCCGAGAACAACGGGCGTTTGCTCGTCGGAAATTGTGCCATCCGCATAAAAATGCATCGTCGCGACGCTGGACGTATAAACGAATCGAGGAACGTTGGCTTCGCGAGCAAGGCG